>JGI24025J20009_10000481_pt1 | contig 30963 bp, 27 predicted proteins | sample Cruoilmetagenom3_FD_20009 | JGI IMG/M metagenome (IMG submission 20009) | reverse complement strand
ACCGAAGTGCGTACCATGAGCTGTACGAACCACCCTGTTGGGTATTTCAACTCCAGCAATCGAGATTGGCTCTAATGCTTTCATACTCTCTGACGTCTCCCATCGCCTTTACGAGTGATCCAAAAATGTACCCTCTTGGCTAATATCCGCTATAGGCATGTCATGCCTCCATGCCAACAGGTAATTTATGCAGTGTTATAATTTTTGAGCTGTCCCTTTGGAGCGGTAGTAGATGGCGACGGCGGCCACGGCGGTGAAAAGTAAAATGGCGGATGCAATAAAGGCCCGCCGATATCCCAAATGGCCGATCATCGTGGCATCCGGCGCATGCCCCCAATGCGCTACCAGTGCCAAAGACAGGATGCCGAAAGAGCCCCCCAATTGGCGTGTCAAATTCGTCAATCCCGCACTTTGACCAACAGAAGCAGTTCCGCTTTTCATGATCGCGAGGTGGACCGCCGGGTGGGCCGCGCCCAGCCCCAACCTCCCGAACGCCACAATCGCCGCAAATGCCGCGAAGGTGCTTGTCGGACTGGCGTAAGCCAGCAGAATATTTGATGCCGCGAACACCGCGATCCCCCCCGACATCATCGCGGTCAGGGAAAACCGGTCCAGAATCCTAGCCGAAATCAAGGTCCCCGCCATCAAGACGCATGCTCCGGGCAGCAGGACCGATCCCGCGTCATTGGCAGTCATGCCGAGTATTTCCTGAGCATATAGCGGAATGAGGAAGGTCGATCCGTATAGCCCGGTGCCGAGCAGGAAGTTGATAAAGCAGGAACTGGCCATTCTCGGCTGGGCCAGCGCACGCATGTCGATCAGCGGATCGCGAACCGAGGTCTCTCGCCGCCAGAACAGATAGAATCCGGTAGCCGCCCCGAGCACAGGAAAGAGCAGCCCCGGCATGTCCCCGTCCCATGTGGCCACGCGCTGCAGTCCCAATATGGTAAGACCAAGACTCAACGCGAGCAGCCCAAGCCCAGCCCAGTCCATCGGCGTTGCGGGGGTCCCGGACGTTGTCGCAGGATAGAATCTGTACGTCAGAGGAATCGCTGCCGCCGCGGGGATTGCGAGCACCAGAAACATCGACCGCCAGCCCGCACTATCGGCCAGCATTCCTCCGATCCACGGCGCCGCTCCTCCCGCCGCAGCCGTAGCAAAGGAGAATACGCCTACAGCCAGGCCCCGCCGCTCTATCGGAAATGCTACGTAAAGAGCGGCAAGCGTAGCGGGCTGAATAATTCCTGCACACAGCCCTTGGAAAATGCGCGCAATCACCAACGCCGTGAGGTTCGATGCCGCAGCCGCCCATATGCTGGTCACGCAATACAAAGCCAGAAAGACGATGACGGTCAGCCGTAGCCCGAAACGCCTGGCAACCCAGTCGGAAACGGGCAGCCCCATAGCCAACGCCGCGATGTAAGCGCTGGAAACCCACTGGGCAGAATGCGGTGGAACAGTCCATTCATTGACGATCGGCCAGATGGCTAGGTTCACCATCGTTGCACCGGCAACGGTTGGCGTCACAGCGATAACCGAAGCGGTTGCCAGACCGATGCCAGCCGATTGACTTTCTTTTTGCAGCAATTCAGCCACCCCTCAACTGCCCAGGAAGCGCCACTTCGCTAGGGGCCCCGATATTGGAATATGGCACCCAAAGGCCACGACCTGCATTAACTCTCTTGCCAAATTTTACAAACCGAGGCATCAAAACTACCTAGCATACTTTTTTTGAGGATTCAGGATGAACTTTGATCTGACCGAAGAACAGACTCTTTACCGCGACACAGTGAACAGTTTTCTCTCGGACCGGTATACCATTCAGAGCCGCAGTAGCTATCTCGAGCAGGAGTCTGGTTATGACCGTTCGAACTGGGCAGAGCTAGCCAACCTTGGTGTTTTGGCGCTTCCATTTTCCGCGGACATAGACGGACTTGGCGGCACTGCGACGGAAGTCGCAATCATTCAAGAAGAAATCGGTTATCATCTAGCGGTAGAACCGTTCGCTGAGAATGTCGCCATACCCGCTGTTGCATTTAACGCATTCGATGACCAGGATTTGGCTCGCTCCATGGCTGAAGACATCATTTCAGGTGGCAAGACAATTGCGGTTGCTGTTTTTGAAGAACGGGAAAGTCCAGCATCTGATGCCCGAGTTTGTCGCGCAAAAGTGAATGGCGATGGAATCACACTTTCTGGAAGCAAGCAATTCGTCGCTTATCCTTCGCGTGACCTGCTTCTCGTCAGCGCAGCGGTTGGGGATCAAGGCGATCAGCCAGCAAACATCCTGTTGGTGGTACCTACTGATACACCAGGCATCGCCATCAATCATTTTCGTCTGATCGATGGAACACCGGCGGCTAATATTGAATTCGAAAATGTCGAATTGCCCGCAAGTGCACTTGTGGTAGGCAGTGATCAAGCCAATCGCGCCATAGAAGAAATGTATCGCTTAGGCGCCCATGCCGCGGTGGCAGAAAGCCTCGGCATTCTACGTCGCATGTTCGAATTGACGACTGAATACATGAAAAACCGTGTCCAGTTCGGCAAGCCTTTGGTAACCAAGCAGGTTGTGCGCCACCGACTCGCAGAAATGCTAATGCATTACGAATTGGCACAGAGCGTCGTAGCAGGACTCGCCCTCTATCAGGCAGATACTCTGCAATCGAACAAGCAACTGTCCGCAGCCAAGGTGACAATAGCTCAAGCCTTCGATTTTATCGGCAAACAGTCCATTCAGCTGCATGGCGGGATCGGCGTGACCGATGAATATGAACTTTCCCACTACTACAAGCGCGCGCTCGTCCTGCAGGACAGTTATGGGACCAAAAGAACACATTCGTTAAAGCTGGCACAACTCGAAGCCGCCTAATTGCTTAGGCGGCTTCGTCTAGGCCAATTTACCTTTACAGCGTGGCACTCAGATGATGACAAGCTTGCGGATGTAAATCCGCAGGTGTCTATGTTCAGGTTAGTTCTTTGGAAATAATTTCGCGTTGGATTTCCGAAGCTCCGCCGAAAATCGTTCCTGCCAAACCATTCAGGTGTCGGCCGGAAATCGCCCAGCCATGTTCGGGTACAGGTGATTGGTTGGACACTACAAAATCCGGGCCTTCAATCTCCATCGCTGGCAAGCCATGCGGACCAAGAGCCTCCATCGATGCCTTCTCGATCGCCTGCAGTAATTCCGCGCCCAAAGTCTTGACGATCGATGATGTCGCACCCGGCCTTCCTTTGCTTTGCCGTCTAGCGACCTGCCGCATATCGAGTGTCTCAAGCGCGATCACCCGGGCTGCAAGCTGGCCAAGGCGAAGCTGGACATCTTTTTCGTCAATCAGGCGTTTGCCTGGCGTATCACCGGCCTCATTTCGCAGAATTGTCTTGTATCGTTCGAGCGCCATACGCGAGCGTGTTGACGGCGCACCGCCGCCGCGTTCAAATTCGAGTAAATATTTGGCGTAACTCCAGCCCTTCCCTTCCTCTCCAACCAGGTTGCTGGCCGGCACCCGCACATTATCAAAATGCACTTGGTTGACCTCATGATCACCTGCGATCGTAATGATCGGACTCACGGTAAGGCCTGGGGTATCCATGTCGATCAGCAAGAAGCTGATCCCGTTTTGCTGCTTTTCCTCTCGAGATGTCCGGACCAGTGCAAAGATCATGTTTGCGAAATGGGCATGGGTCGTCCAAGTTTTCTCGCCCGAGACAATATAATCGTCTCCGTCGCGGACAGCCTTTGTCTTCAGGCTCGAAAGGTCCGAACCCGCACCCGGTTCAGAGAACCCCTGACACCAGTAATCTTCACCCGAACGGATCCGCGGCAGATAATGTTCTTTCTGCCAATCCGTGCCAAATTCGCAGATCACCGGCCCCACAAGGCCAATACCCATAGGGGCGACGGCTGGCGCGCCCTGGCGCGCTGCCTCGCTTTCATAGATGTAGCGTTGAACAGGAGTCCAACCGCAACCGCCATACTCTTGCGGCCAGGCATGGGTAATCCAGCCCTTTTCGTGGAGTGCGCTATGCCACTCCTTCGACCAAGGGGGATCAACGAACACACCAGTCGAAAGCCGGCTTGCACGCCGAACAGTAGGGGAGAGATGTTCTTCGAGAAATTCCAGAACTTCCTGTCGGAATGCCTGCTCTTCCGGGTTCAACTCGATATGCAAATTAAATCAGCCTTCCTAAATTCATGTGCAGTCATTGGCATGCCGGGTTGAGCACACTGCGCTCAACCCGGTTGATGCCTGTGTCCTTAGAACTGCAACGTAGCTTCGACCAATACAGTCCGCGGATTGCCCCAGGCTTGGAACAATACGCTAGGCAGTGACATGGTCCGATAGTCTTTGTTCAGCAGGTTCTTGCCGATTAGCTGGAGGGAGACTTGATCCCATGTCAGACCGATCGAGCCATCCAACAGCCCGTAGCCTTTCTGAATGTCGGGCATCGTACCAAGCGAGCTCAGGACCACATCATCGACATAGGAATAGACAACGGTCGAATTCAACCGGACGTCGTCAGTCAGATCCTGCTCATAATTCGCCGTGAGAGCATAGGTGTATTCCGGCGCTTGCGGAAGGGGAGTAGCCGACAAGTCGATCAACCCTTGCGCCGGGCTGCCCGGCANTCCACCGGGGCCAACACCCAGTCGTGTTGCCGGCACCATTGCCTCTTTTAAGCTCGCATCCAAATACCCCATATTTGCCAGCAGAGTCAGCCCTTCGACACCTGGAACTTTTAGTATGGTTTCGATCTCGAAGCCCTTGAACTCTGCCAATTGGAAGTTGTTCACATAGGTGTTGGTATTAACCCCGGCATTCGGCGTCAGGGTGACGGAGCCTGACTGTAAACCCTTCAGTTCGGTATAAAATGCAGTCAGGTTCAAGGTCAACGCCCCGTCAAATAGGGTGTTCTTGGACCCAAGCTCGATCTGGCGCGTTGTCTCCGGATCGAAAGATAGGAAATTCTCACCAGTACCGCCGGTATAATTGGGAAGCGTTGGATCAACAGCTTCAGCAGCGGTACCCCGAGCTGAGAAACCTCCGCCTCTAAACCCGTCTGACAGCGACGCATACAGCAAATGGTCTGGGCTCGGTGCCCATGATAGGGACGCCTGATAAACTACATCTTCCCAGCTCTTTTCGTCCTCCAACAGCGGAAGCAAAACCGTGCCACCCACTACCGGCACACTGGGAAGGAAGAAGACGGTTTTTGAATATTCCTTTTCTTCACGAATCCACTGAGCACCGGCGCTGGCAGTCACAGTGGGCGTGATCTCCCATTCGAGCTGACCGAACAGGGCATAAGAGCGCGTATCCTGTGTGGTACGCTCGAACGCGGCGAAATTTGTTGTCTGCCGGCTTTCAATGGCATCGTCGTAAAAGAAGCCGCCAGCCTGAAGGAACAGGCTGTCGGTTAGCGGGCTGGCAATCCGTAGTTCCTGGGTGAATTCCTGAAACTCCTGATCTCTGATCGTGTGCAGCGTGCCGGTTGGATTGGTCGGCCTGGCGAGCAGCGGATTGATCACGAAACTGCACCCCAAGCCCTGAGTATCGCCACCGCAACCGCTGTCAAAATCCTGCAGCGTGTAATCTGCTTCGTCCAGATAGCCAGTAATGGAGGTAATCGTCCCGATACTCGTCTCCCAATCGACCCGAAGACTGGCGCGATAGGCGTCGAGCTGCTGGTCACTAACAAGGTCAGGCCAAACTTCGTGTGGCTCCACGCCAGGATTAAGTTGTTGTCCGCCGAAGAACAGGTCTACGCCCAACACATTGTCATTCTGCAGCGGCGAAGCTTCGCCGCGCTCTCTATTGTAATCGAATACGAACAGTGCTTCCAAGCTATCGGTTGGCTCCCACAGCGCCATTGCGTGCAAACCAACATATTGGTAATCACCTTCGTTGGTGCCGTCATAAAGGTTCGTGGCGAAGCCATCCCGCTCTCGATAAGTCCCACCAAACTTGAACGACAAGGTATCATCCAGCACTGCCGGGGTATGGATGACGCCCTGCGCAACGCGCTGGGAGTAATTACCGGCGCCCACTTTCAACTTACCACCAACATAGCCCTGCGGCTTGGTCCGGCGCACCACAATCGCACCGCCGGAAGTGTTTTTGCCAAACAGCACCGATTGTGGCCCGCGCAGAACTTCGATCCGTTCGATATCAAACGTGTCGAGCAGCTGTCCGTGCCCCATCCCCCAGTAGAAATCGTCAATGAAAACGCCAACCGAGGGGGAATCCAACTTCTCGGTCCCGTTGTAACCAATGCCGCGGATATAAAGGCTGGCAACGCCCGGACCGGTGCCTGCATGCGACACGCGAAGATTTGGAATCAGAGCTGTGGTTTCGTCAAGCCTCTTGATCCCAACAGCGTCCAGCGATTCACCTGAAAGGGCAGCAACGGCTACCGGGATGTCCTGCAGCATTTCTTCTCGCTTACGCGCAGTAACGATGATGACGTTGCCGAAAGCGTCTGTTTGAGCAACCTGGCCAGCCTCGTCTTGCGCTGCAGTGGTGGCCGCATCTTGGACGTCGTCTTGCGCAATAGCAGGCGTCGACAAGGCCAAACCTGCCATCGCCAGCCCGATCAGTCCTGTTCCGGACTTTAATCCATGCAGTGACACTCGATTACCCTTAAAATATGCAGCCATTTCTCTCTCCCATTTTTGATTATTACTACGTCCTATATTTTTAATGTCAATGCGCAGCCCATTTTCGCTGAGTGTGCGGGGTATTTTAAGCGGAAACGCGACGGCATTCTTGCTGAAATCCTACCGCCTGTTGACATTGATGGGCTATCCCATGCAGATGCGCGCGGCCCGCTCACAAGCTGCGAGGTTGGGCAACACATGCTTTGAAGGAATTACTGCATAATGTTCGGCTCTTTTTCGCATGCCAATATCCCCCAGGAAGATGAGCGCATGCGCGCAAAAGCGGCCAGACTGGCAGCTGAAGTAGCGGCGGACATGCCCCTCGACCTCAGAGCCCGATCTTGGATGGGTTTTGACGCCCAGTTCAGCCAGAAATTGGGAGAATCCGGGTTGGTTGGCCTGATGCTCCCCGAAGAATACGGGGGCGGTGAACGCGGCCCCTTCGCTCGGTTCGTCGTGGTCGAAGAATTGCTTGCCGCTGGCGCACCGGTTGCAGCTCACTGGATCGCCGAGCGCCAGAGCGCACCACTTCTCCTCAAGTTCGGCACTCCAGAACAATGCCAGCAGTATATTCCGGGAATTTGCAGAGGTGAAACATTCTTCTGCATCGGCATGAGCGAACCAGACGTTGGTTCCGATCTGGCGGGGGTCAAAACTTCGGCCGTACCGACTGACAAAGGGTGGCTCCTCAATGGCCAGAAGATCTGGACCACAAATGCCACCAAATCGCATTACATGATCGCTCTCGTGCGGACATCCGGGAAACCGGAAGACCGCCACAAAGGCCTGTCGCAGGTGCTCGTCGATCTGAGCCTTCCTGGTGTCGAAGTCCGCCCGATACGCGACCTGGCCGGTGATGAACATTTCGCGGAAGTGTTTTTCGACAATGTCGAACTCGGCCCTGATGCGCTTATTGGTGAAGAAGGGGGAGGCTGGCAGCAGGTTGTCGCTGAACTGGCATACGAAAGAAGCGGACCTGAACGCATTTATTCATCCATGGTGCTGCTTGATGGCTGGCGTCAGCATTTGATAAAAGCTGGCCGGACGGACGAAGCGACCGCCCGGACTCTGGGGTCATTGGTGGCGCGCGTGGCAAGCTTGCGCGCCATGTCGCTTGCCTGCACAGCGCAATTGGCAGCGGGCGAAAGTCCAGTAGTCGAAGCCTCAATGGTCAAGGATCTCGGCACGGCATACGAGCAGGATATACCGCTTATTGTGAGTGACGATCTGGCAACGCATCCGGAGGAGGACGTGGCCCCGGAATTGTACAAGGCGCTGACCTATCTGGAAATGGTCAGCCCCAGCTTTTCATTGAGAGGCGGCACACGAGAGATACTGCGCGGAATTATCGCGCGAGGAATGGGGTTGCGATAATGGACGATACTGGCATTCTCGAAATGTTCGACCGGATGATTGCTCAGCTATTCGATAGCGCGGCGCTTAGACGTATCGAAGATGGCTCCACCGATCCCGACATCTGGGCTTCGCTTGAGGCCTCTGGCTTTCTCGATGCTCTGGTCGGGGAATCGGATGGCGGATCAGGCCTATCCTTCGCCGAGACACTTCCACTGTTCATTGCTCTGGGGCAACGGGCTGTGCCTTTTCCGGTCGGCGAGACCATAATTGCACGCGCCATGCTTGCGCAAGCTGGACTGGATCGTCCCTCTGGCCCGATCGTACTCGGCATCCCATCGCTGGTGCTTCCTGGCGCGCAGCATGCCGAATACGTTCTGACAGAGACTTCGGGTAAGGTGGAACTGCATCGCCTTGCGGACACGAAGAATCTCGATGCGGAAAATGGCGCCCCGCACGACCTGCTCACAAACAAGGGTGCGATGGGTGCTGAAGAGGACGCGACCACACGTTTGGCGACGTCGGCGGCGGTCCTGTTCGCCGCTCTGATCGCGGGCGCAAGCGATAATGTCTTGCAGATGAGCGTCGATTACGCCCTACAGCGCTCGCAATTCGGCAAGGCCATCGCTCGCCAGCAAATACTCCAGCAGAATCTCGCCGTGGCAGTTGAGCACGTGGTTGAAGCGCGCATTGCCTGTGAAACGGCAGCGCATCATGATCAGTGGCCACGCCTGACCGACGCCGCCTGCGCAAAGGTGGCTACCTCCCGCACGGCGACGGTCGTGACCCGCACAGCGCATGCATTGCATGGAGCGATCGGCATCAGTGGAGAATACGACCTTAACCTCTACACTAGGCGAATCCATGCTTGGCGCCTGGCTGGCGGAACGCAGAGTTACTGGGCTGGCGAGATGGGCAAGAATATTATCAGCGATCCTCGGCCTACCCTCGCCTTGATGCGTGAGGAGATGTTTTCCTGATCGGATGATCGCACTGCCATCTGCGCCTAGGAGACCCGATCACGTTTATCCTATGTGAATACAGACGTCATCTGATCTCGGCCCAGTAGTAGGGACAGCGGTAGGGACAGCGATGCACCCTGCTCTGTTAGTCGGCTATCATTGGCACCGGGTCCAAGGAACATCGCAAACCACGCATATCGTGCATCCCGTGACCGGGCTATTTCGATCAACTATCTGCTCGCGCCCTGGCCTGAGCGCCTCGTGTCATCGACGGAAGCTTTGCCCTGACGCAACCTCTAAAGTACTTTACTATCTGGAGCGTGAACAGCTAGGGAGAGCCCATGTTAAGCGAAACAATCAGCATTGCCGGAGCTGGAGGTTTGAACCTTGCAGCCGAAGCTTGTGGCGATGTCGGCGCGATGCCCGTCCTGCTCGCTCATGGTGGGGGACAAACACGTCGAGCGTGGAAGAATGTGATTGGAGACCTTGCGGAAGCGGGTTTTCGCGCAATCGCTATCGATATGCGGGGTCATGGTGATAGCGATTGGGCACCCGATGGAGCTTATGAAACGCGCGATTTCGCGTCCGATCTGGTTGCCATTGCTTCAAGGATGGAGCGCAAGCCTGCGTTGGTCGGGGCTTCCCTGGGCGGAATGGCCGGTATGCTCGCTGAAGGGGACTTGGCACCCGGAAGCTTCGCATCGCTAACGCTTGTCGACATAGCGCCGCAGATGGAGGTAAGCGGCGTCAACCGCATAGTCGNCTTTATGAAAAAGCATATCGAAACCGGCTTCGCTTCTCCCGAGGAGGCATCGGAAGCCATCGCGAACTATATGCCCCACCGCCCAAGGCGATCGANTGGCGAAGGGCTGCGCACCTACCTGCGGCGCAAGGCCGACGGTCGGTATTACTGGCATTGGGATCCGGCTTTCATCCTAGGCAGCAGAGCGGTCGGCAAACGTAGCGAAGGCCGGCATCAGCGCCAATTCGAGATGCTTACGCAAGCAGCCCGGAATCTGGACGTACCGCTGCACTTGATTCGCGGCGGTTCAAGCGACCTCGTTTCTGAAGACGCGGTGGAACACCTCCGCGAACTCGCACCGCATGCCGAATATACCGACATTGCCGGTGCAACCCACATGGTCGTAGGCGATTCAAATGATGCCTTCGCCCATGTCATTCTGGAATTTCTGAACCGATATCACTCCGTGCAGGGAATTAGGAATTGAGCGACACGCAAGCGGGCATCGACAGGGCGCGCATAGAGGAACTCCTCCGTATCGCTCCATTTCATGCGTGGCTCGATTTGAAAGTCAAATCGCTGACCCCGCAGCGGCTAGAGCTTGAGATGCCTTGGCGCGAAGAGATCGTTTCCAATCCAGTGTTAGGATCAGCCCATGGCGGCGTATTGGCATCATTGATCGATCTGACTGGTTTCTACACACTCATCGCCCAGGGGACGAAAGTAAAGGCTACCGCCGACCTGCGGGTGGATTACCATCGCCCAGCAACCTCAGGCCCGCTGATCGCGACCGGTTCGATAGTCAAAGTGGGCCGACAGATCTCAGTGGCACAAACCAACGTTTACGCGCCGGACGAAAAATTGCTCGCGAGCGGGCGCGGCGCTTATATATGCGGCGAGCGCTAGGCTCGGCATCTAGGATGGCGCCTGCCAACCTAAACCGAGCGATTTCTGCACCGCAATCCAAGCCAGCGTAAGGGCGGCTCTCGCTCGGACGAGATCCGCCCCGGCCTCGTGTTCCTCGCGCAACGTCCGGTTAAGATCCACTCGCGAAATGGCCCCGGCGTCAAACCGCTGCTGGTCGAGATCGGCGGACGTGTTGGCCTGCCGATTGATCTGCGCCAGAGCCGCCAGCGCCGCGCGTTGCTGCGCGAATCGGGCCAGTGCGCGTTCCGCATCCCGCAAAGCTGCGAGCACCGTCTGCCGGTAATTCGCAGCGGCCTCGCGGCGGCCCCCTTCTGCTTGGTCGATCGCCGCGTCGATCCTACCGAAATCAAGGAAATTCCATTGCAGACGCGGGATCGCAATAGCGGAAAATTCGCCCACGTCGTAGATATCCTCCGGAGAGGATCCGCCCAGCCCAAGTATGCCCATAAACGAGAGTTTCGGAAACTTTGCAGCCTCGGTTATGCCGATCCGCGCTGTGGCAGCAGCCAGGTTGCGTTCAGCAGCACGGATATCGGGCCGCCGCGCGATGAGGCTTGCCGGATCGCCTACCGCCACCCTTTCGGGCGGCAGAGGGATCTCGCCAGCCGCCGCAATTTCGAGCGAAGGCGCACCCGGAACACGCCCCGTCAAGACCGCGAGCGCATCGAGCAACACCGCCTTATCTGCTTGAGCCTCGGCGAGCTGCGCGTTCAACAATTCTAATTCGGCATTGGTGTTTCCGACCGGAAACAGCGGTAGTACGCCCCGTTGATAACGCTGATAGGTCAGAGCGACGATTTGCTTCTGCAAGTCGATCTGTAAACTGTATTGGTCTGCCCGTTGCTGTGCTTCACGCAGGTTCACATAGGCATTGGCCACTTCTGCGGTGAGCTGGAGGCGCGCATCTTCGGCATTCGCCACGGCTGCCGCTAGCTGGGCATTGGCGACCTCGATTCGCCGCCCGGTCCCTCCGCCGAAATCGATCTCCCAATTGGCGTTGAGGCCGAGATTGTAGAGGCTGACGTTGTCGTCATCCTCCTGCGGCTCTCCTGGCGTCTCCGAGGAAGTTGGCGGACCGTCCTGAATGTCCAGACCCGGCAAGCGGCCCTGTACGACAGTTGCCTGAGTGCCTAGTGTCGGCAGCCGCCCTGCATCTTCCGAGGCGAGCGCTGCGCGAGACTGAGCGATGCGAGCGCGGGCTGCCTCCAGCGAGGGACTATCGGCAAGCGCTGTTTCGATCAGTCGATCAAGTTCTGGGTCGTCGAACAAAACCCACCAATCGGCGAGTTCCGGCTCTATATTGGACACACTGTCGTCCGCTCGAACGAACCCCTCCGCTCCGCTGGCGGAAAATATTTCGGGCGGGCCGGCATAGTCCGGGCCAGCTGTGCATCCTGCCAAAGCAGCGATTGCGAGAAGAATAAGAGTTGGTTTGCGTGTCATATCAGTGTCAGTGCATTGAGAGGGAAACGTTCTTAGGCAACGGCTTCAGGAACACGACCAGCGGCACCGTTATCATGGTCAGCATACCCATTACGAAGAACACGTCGTTGTAAGTCATGACAAAGGCTTCACGTTGGATGGTCCGGCCCAGCACGGCCATTGCCTCACCCGTACCGCCGAAGGTCTGCGCCAAAGACTCAAGATAGCTCTGCAGCGAGATGCTGTTTGCATTCAGAGTTTCTTCCATTCTGCGGCTGTGATGCCAAGTGCGCTGGTCCTGGAACGAAGCGAGGCCAGCCAATGCGAATGACCCGCCCAGATTGCGTGCGGCATTGAAGATGCCCGATGCATCGCCAGCCTCGTCTTTCGCCACCGAAGCTACGGTCGCCTGATTGAGGAACATCATCAGCAGGATCATGCCCACTCCGCGGATAAGCTGGCTCTCGGTAAACACTGCACCGCTAGATTCGACTGTGAGGCTGGTGCTTATGAAACAGCTCAGAGCCATCAAGAACATGCCAGTTCCGACTGCAATGCGAATGTCGACGCGGCTGATCATGGAGGGCAAAACCGGCGCCAACAGAAACGCTGGCACGCCCATCCAGAAGATCACTAATCCAGTCTGGAATGCGTTGTAATCCGATATAATCGCCAAGAACTGCGGAATGACGTATGTCGAACCATACATCACCATCCCCAGCGCCAGTGCCATGATAGCGACGCTGCCGAATTGTCGGCTTACAAGCAACCGGAGCTTGAGAACCGGTTTGGCGGCACGCAATTGACCGTAAATCAAGGATGCGAACCCGATTACAGTAAGCAGGCTAAGCCATCTGATTAAAGAAGAATCGAACCATTCCTCGCGGTGTCCTTCCTCCAACACGACCGTTAGGCCGCCTAAGCCCAGGATCAAACCCACAATACCTGCCCAGTCCGCCTGGGTAAGGTAGTCCCAGTTGGGCTTTTCGTGAGGCAAACCTATAAACAGAAGCAAAAGCAGGGCTGCGCAGATTGGGACGTTGACGAAGAAAGCATAGTGCCAACTGAGATTCTCTGTAAGCCAACCGCCGATCAATGGCCCCAGCACTGGGCCCAGGATGACAGTCATACCAAACAGCGCCATACCGATAGACTGCTGATGGGGTGGCAGGCGCTTCGCCACGATCGTCATCGCCGTCGGAATCAGAATTCCGCCCATGAACCCCTGACCTGTGCGACCCATAATCATGGTCGTGAGATCAGTTGCTATGCCACACAATATCGAGAACCCGATAAACAAGGTTACTGCAATGATGAGCAGCGTACGCAGGCCAAATAAACGTTCCAACCAAGCGCTAAGTGGCATGAAGACAATTTCGGCAACTAGGAAAGATGTGGCAATCCATGTGCCTTCGGCACCGGTCGCCCCGATTTCCCCCTGTATGACGGGAAGCGCGGAATTGACGATCGAGATGTCGAGAGTTGCCAGCATGGCGCCTAACGCGCCAGCGGCTACTGCGATCCAAGCGGTAATGTCCGCATTTCGATGCTCGATTGCGCCTCCGGCATCACCAGCCGCGGCAGGCGAAATCCCGGTCATTCAACAGAACTCGAAATTTCTTCGAGTTCGCCGGCGGCATTACGAGTGTCGATGGTCGCTACAACCGACATCCCGGGCACCAGTAGCCGGCGCACTTCAGGATTTGCATCGACAGAGATACGAACTGGGATGCGTTGAACGATCTTTGTGAAATTCCCCGTCGCGTTTTCGGGTGGTAAAATCGAAAATTCAGAACCAGTTCCGGGAGCAATGCTCTCCACGGTTCCGGGAATCTCCACATCGTTCAACGCGTCGATTTCAAGGCTAACCGGCTGACCTGGCCGCACAAGACCGACCTGCGTTTCTTTGAAATTGGCGGTAACGTAGATCTGCTGGACCGGCACCAAGGTCATGAGCCGCTGGCCGGGCTGAACGAATTGCCCGGCCCGAACCGAAAGGTCACCGATGCGCCCTGACATGCTCGCTTCAAGCTGAGTGGAAGACACATTGAGGTCGGCCACATCGAGCTGTGCGCGTGCGGCATCGGCCTGCGCCCGCGTCTGCTCGATTTGTTCGAGCAATGTGGCGCGGCGTCCGGTAGAGGCCGCAACCGAAGCCTGTGCTGAAGCAAATTCGGCTTGGGCCTGCTGTTCCTGTGTTAAATATTGGTCCAGCTTTTCGCGCGGCTCCGCGCCGCTCTCAGCCAGCGGACGATATCGACTTACCTGATCCTTGGCGAGGTTCAACGCCGCCCTAGCAGCGGACAATTGCGCCTGCGCTTGACGTATCGCGGCGTCCTGCTCTCTGACCTGCGAGCGGATTGTCTTGGCACCAGCCAGCGTGACCGCGATCTGCGCGCGGGCTTGCGCAGCCTGAGCCTGGTAATCGCGCAGATCGAGCTGGACCAATGCTTCACCCTGCGCAACCTGCTGGTTTTCCGAGACCAACACCGCATCAACATATCCAGCCACCTTGGAAGAGACGACCACACTGTCAGCGGCGAGATAAGCATTGTCGGTCGACTGCATGTATTGCCCGTGCGTAACATAGCGATAATACCACCACCCACCTGCAAGGACAGCCAAAATCACACCCGCCANGATAAGCAGACGTAGCTTCCTGTTTGGGCCCGCATCCGTAGTAGGCATATTATCGTTATCTACGGGTTCGGAAACTTCCGTCATAAGCGCGCTCATTCCAACTAACTCGATTCATTAATCAGGCGGATTAGAGCGGGCCCTGCATATCGTAAAGGACTTTACGAAATTTATTGGTCTTTCCCGCTGGTTTGCTTAATGAAATCACATGGCCAGCTCAGAACACCAAACAAGCGAACCGAAAGACCGTCGGTCAACCATCAGTGAGGATGATCGGATATTGTATCTGATGGACGAAATTAGTCGGCGTGCCAGACGGTCCTACGATCTATCGGTCGCCGATCTTGGTTTGAATCGGACGCAGTGGAGGATCATCGGTTTGCTGTTACAGGAACCTGACTTGACCCAAGCCGAAATAGCCAAACGGCTTGAACTTGAATCGGCTACGATTGGCCAGGCCGTGATGGCTCTCTGCAAGCGCGGTGTAACCGAGAGAGAGAAAGCGCCCTCAGACGGGAGAATATGGAAGATCAGGTTTACGAGCGATATTGAAACTCTTTCGCCACAACTCAGACAGTCTGCTGACCGGTTACATGAAGCCTTATGGGCGGGTTTCAAATCCGACGAGAAGGATGTCTTGAGAAAGCTACTCGGTCGATTATCCAAAAATCTAGCAAAAATCCCCAACGCAGCGGACTGAAACAGATGCCTGGCGTTTCGGTAAAACCTATAGGCGACCTTGCTCGTTTGGCGGAACTGGGCCGAATTTTCGCGCGGCACGGTGCGATAAATCTGGGAAAGTCCCTTGGAATAGCGCCGCACTCGAACGAACGTATCGAACCGGAACAATTACGGCCGAAATCAACGGTCGCCCTGCTTCGCGATATTGGCCCGGTCGGAGTAAAACTCGGTCAACTTCTGGCCACCCGTGGCGATTTATTCTCCGAGGAATGGATAGATGCGTTTGCGAGTCTTCAGGACCGGGTTGAGCCGCTGCCATTCTCCTTAATCGAGCCGGTTCTTGTCGCCAGTTGGGGAGAGAAATGGGAGGACGAATTCACGGCATTCGAGCGCGAACCAATGGCTTCCGCCTCGATCGCCCAAACCTATGCCGGAACCTTGCTCGATGGCAGCACTGTGATCGTTAAGGTTCGGCGGCCGGGCACGGCGGCCAGGCTAGAAGCCGACCTGCGCCTGCTGGTGCGGCTGGCAAGGGTGGCCGAGCGCCGGTCTAGCGACATCGCCCGCTATCGTCCGGTGGAGTTTCTGCAGACCTTCGGGAAGAACCTTACCCGCGAGATGGATCTTGCCGCAGAGGCGCGCGCTTGCGAACGGATTGGCGGCTATCTTGAGACCTTGGGGGCGAAGACCCCGGCAATCCACTGGCACCTCACCGGTCTGCGGGTCAATGTGCAGGAACGCTTATCCGGCATTCCCGCATCGCAGATCGACCAGGCAACGGACACCGAGCATAACGCCGTATTCGCCAGACGCTATGCCGATGCCGTGCTACGGATGATAATCCTCAACGGCGAATTTCATGGCGACCCCCATCCCGGCAATGTGTTTCGGATCGATGCAGACCAGGTTGGCTTCATCGATTTCGGCGCGATCAGTTTTCTGAGCGGGGCGCGGCGGCAGGAAATTATTCGCCTGATCTTCGGCATCGCCGACGAACAAACAGAGGATGTTGCTGATCTGCTGCTCGATTGGGCGGGCAACCCGGCGGTGGATCGCGGCCAGTTCGCTATCGACCTGGACCAGCTGATCGAAGAATTTCGCGGGACAGTGCTGTCCGGTATCGAGTTTTCGGTTATTTTCGACCGGGTCTTTGGCCTTCTGCGCGAATACCGCCTCGTATTGCCGCCCGATCTTGCCATCCTGCTGCGCACATTGTTAACTGCCGAGGGCTTTGTCCGCGCGTTCGCGCCGGACTATAACATCGCTGAAGAGACCAAACCCATAGTTATCCAACTGCTGTCGGAACGGTTCTCTTTAGGCGCCACCCGCGACCAGCTCACCAAGCTGCGCCAGCGATTGTTCGGCCTGTCGGCGTCTCTACCTGACATGATCGACACTATGACCACAATCGCCCGGACCGGCGCCATTCCCGTAACCGTCGATCCCACCAGCCTCGAACAGCTGCACCGTCCGCAACAGCAAAATCAGTCGGTCAAGGGGCCGGTGGTTGCCGCGCTTATCGTTTCCGCCGCGCTTCTTGCAGACCAGTCAAATGTGCTGGCCGCAATTGCCCTGTCGCTCGCATTGGTCGCGCTGGTTCGCAAATGGAACTGAACCAATTGCCAATGCGCACCTCAGGATGCCGACGCATGTAGATTGATGAACCAATCGGAGAAAGAAGTGTGACCAGCCAGAAACCCGTCGATCCCGTTCCCGCGGCCACCATGTTGCTGCTGCGCGATAAACCAGAATTCCAGGTGCTGATGGTAAAACGCCACCATCAGATCGATTTCGCGTCAGGCGCATTGGTATTTCCTGGCGGCAAACCCGCGGCGGGCGATGATGCGGAACATTGGGCGGACCATTGCACTGGCTGGGGCGTGCTCGACCCTACGCAGCGGACCCTTCGGATTGCAGCAATCCGCGAATCCTACGAAGAAGCGGGTATTCTGCTTGCCGACAACCTCGACGGCAGCGCCTTCGAAGGATCATGCGATCCGGCTAGCCGCAAGGCGGTGGAGCAAGGTGAACGGTCTTTCCTGGACGTGGTTCGTGAGGCAGATGTGCGGCTGAGGCTGCACGGGCTCAGCGATTTCGCCCGCTGGATCACCCCCACTTTCATGAACAAGCGCTTCGACACCTGGTTCTACGTTGCGCGCGCGCCAGAGCGGCAGATTGCAGCCTGTGATGGCTACGAAACCGTGGACGCCGAATGGCTATCTCCTGCCGGCGCCTTGGCGATGGGCGAAGCCGGGGAGCGGACGATCATTTTCCCTACCAGGTTAAACCTGGAGCTGCTGACGCAGGCAAACAGCGCACAGGACTGCATCACCCGCGCCGAGGCACGTAGGATTGAGCCAGTCCTGCCGCAGATCGTTCAGCGAGACGGAAAGAATTTCCTGACCATACCAGAAAGTGCCGGCTACGGTGCAGCCAGCGAGGCGGTTGGCTGACGCGGTTGCATTAACCATAGCACAGGAATGATTGTCCGACCGAAAGAACTAACAGTTCTGTTTTTGACCAGCCTGTCCGGCTTCGCCTGTTCTTGGTCCGCGTCGCTTCCGGTAGAAGCGAGCTCTGTCGCGGGTTGCTAATATTGCTCTTCAGGGACGTGGAGCACGAGCCCGTCCAGCATGGGTTTCATCGGGATCTGGCACGCTAGCCGGCTATTTTCGGTGGTGCCTTCGGCGAATTGCAGCAGATCGGCTTCCATACCGTCTTCCATTATCCGGCCCACCTTGTCGATCCATTCGGGATCGACATGGACGTGACATGTCGCGCATGCGCACACCCCGCCGCAATCGCCGTCGATACCCGGCACATCGTTGAACAGTGCCGCCTCGCGCGCGGTTTCGCCCTCCTCGATCTCGACTTCGCGTCGTTCACCATCGCTCGCGACGAACGTTACCTTTACCATTCCCATCTCCGCAAAAATCGATCCGTACAATCAACGGGCGTGCAAACGCACCAGTAGTTTGGTGATACCGCGCACCAGATTGGAAAACAGGCGTTCGGGCTCGCCGGTCACTTCGACCTTTGAAAAACGTTTGTGAATTTCTTCCCAGATGATGCGCAGCTGCAGCTCTGCCAGCCAGTTGCCCATGCAGCGGTGAATTCCATAGCCGAAAGAGAGGTGGTGGCGCGGATTTTTCCGGTCGATGATGAATTCATTCGGTCGGTCTATGACGCTGCCATCGCGATTGCCCGAAAGATACCACATCACGACCTTGTCGCCCTTCTTGATCTGCTTTCCGCCTATCTCCCAATCTTCAATCGCGGTGCGGCACATATGAGTCAGCGGGGTCTGCCACCGGATAATTTCCGGCACCATGCTACCGATCAGCGAAGGGTTATCGTTCAATTTGCGGTATTCATCAGGGTTCTGATTAAGCGCCAGGACGCCGCCGCTGATCGAATTGCGCGTTGTATCGTTGCCGCCCACGATGAGCAGCAGAAGATTGCCCAGGAATTCCAGGAAGGGCATATCCTTTGTAGCTGGCGAATGTGCCATCATGGAAATCAGGTCGTTCCTCGGTTCTTCATTAACACGCTGTTCCCAGAGCCCCTTGAAATACATCGCGCATTCAATGAGCTCTTCGCGCCTCGCCTCATAGGATTCGACGATGCCTGTTTCCGGCGCCGCCGTCGTAATATCCGACCAGCGCGTCAGCTTGCGCCGCTCCTCCTAAGGAAAATCGAACAGTGTCGCGAGCGTCATGGTGGTCAATTCGATTGAAACCTTGTCGACCCAGTCGAATTCCACGCCGATCGGCAATTGGTCAAGTATTTCACCCGCCCGTTCGCGGATTATCGGCTCCAGCAATTGAAGGTTTGAAGGAGCAACCGATGGAGTCACCGCCTTGCGTTGTTGATCATGCTTTGGTGGGTCCATCGCAATAAACATTTCGAGTTCGAGCCCGCCTTCAACCGAATGCATATCTTGGATTGCGATACCCCCAAGCTTCGCTTCGGATGAGAACACCTTGTGGTTGGTATCGACTGCCATGATGTCGTCGAACTTGGTGATCGACCAATAGGGCCCGACATGGCTTTCACGGCAATAATGAACCGGATCTTCCCTGCGCAACCGGTCAAAGAACAATCCTATGGTGTCGTTCTGGAACAAGCTTGGCCGGGCGACGTCGATTTCATCGATAGGTATCGCGGCAACCTTCTCGGCTGTGTTCGCCTCAACGACCTGAGCACCCATATCCTGTCTTTCTCTCCAAGCGATGAAACCTTAGACCGACAACATACGGGCCCAACCGGTTTCGCCAATAAAGCTTATACTCTTTTATCCAATCAATCACGGTATTACCGCGGAAAAAATTGCCGATAGACATCAAACTGTTTTAAATCTTATAAGACTTATCGAGGAGTCAGATCGAAACGATGCAACCGCAAGTCGATACAGCGAAGAAAGCCAAGCGCGCTCTGTCGCTTGCCCAGAACATTGTCCGCGACATCGAGGCAGGGGCCCATTCCCCTGGCGACCGGCTGCCGCGCGAGGATGAAATGCTGGCCCGTTACGAGGTTGCCCGTGCAACCTTGCGCGAAGCCTTGCGCTTTCTGGAACTTCAGGGTGTAATCCACCTGCAACTGGGGCGCGGCGGCGGCCCGGTCGTTGCGCGACCACAGACCGGCGACTTCGCCAACAGCCTTTCGCTAATTCTGCATTTCATGGAAGCGGACCTACGCGGACTTCTGGAATTGCGCGAGGCGATCGCGCCCGACGTCGCAGCCTATGCTGCGCTGCGCGCAACCACGGGCGATCTCAGCGCGCTCGGCGATTGCCTCAAGGAACTGGAGCGCAATGAAGCCAGCGATAATTTCGAGGAACTGAATCGCCGCTTTCACGACCTGCTTGGATGGGCAAGCGGCAATCCGCTGTTTGGCTTGCTGACATCGGCGATGCATTTGCTGACGCGCGAATTTTCGAACGCGCTGGGGTATTCAGCACAAGAGCGAGCGGTCCAGCTGAGAATTCTGCGCCGAGTTCTCGAATCTGTGCGCACGGGCGACCAAGCGGCTGCGCGGCGGGCGATGGGCCGCCTGGTTTCTGGCTCGGCATCATATCTTGCGCAGCGCAGCCCCGAATTGGTGTCACAGCGGGTCAAGTGGGGGAAAATTTAGCAGTTATAACAGTTTGAAGGTTCAAAAAGGACCGATGCGAAGAGGATGAGAGAATGGCACTACAAAGCCGAATTTGTGCAATGCTGGGTATCGAATACCCGATCCTTCTGGCCGGTATGGGCGGTGCAAGCGTTCCGGCGCTAGCCGCAGCGGTATCGAATACTGGGGGACTGGGCGTGTTAGGCGCAGCGGCATGTTCACCCGAACAATTGCGCGATTGGATCCGCCAAACCCGCGAGCTTACCGACAAGCCCTTCGGCGTCGATACGCTGCTGCCCGCTTCGGTCAGACGCGGCTCTGCCCCGCAAAGCGGCAGCGCGCCGCAGGATCCGATGGAGCTGCTGGGCGAATACCAGCAATTCACCCGTGATTTCATGGATCGCGAAGGCCTTCCCCAAGTCGATGCTGCAGCGGCCATGCGGGCGGCAGGCGCACCTGAAATGGGAAAGGGCGCGCCGCAGCTGTTCTCCAAAGAGTTCTTTGAAGCGCAGATGGAAGTGGTGATCGAGGAGAAGGTGCCAGTCTATGCCGCTGGTCTGGGCAATCCGAAGCCATGGATGGACCGCCTCCATGCCAATGGCACGAAGGTCATGGCGGTGATCGGCAAGGTCAAACATGCGCAACAGGTGGTCGATTCGGGGATCGACATGATCGTCGCGCAGGGTCACGATGGCGGTGGGCACAATTCGCCGATCGGCACCATCTCCCTCATTCCCCAGGTGGTCGATGCTGTGGGCGACCGTGTGCCTGTAATCGGGGCCGGCGGTATTTCGGATGGTCGCGGCGTGGCCGCTGCAATGATGCTGGGCGCGCAAGGCGCATGGATCGGCACTGCGTTCCTCGCGACGGAAGAGGCGGGCATCGAACACTTCCAGAAAGAAGCGATCACCGAAAGCGGTGATGCCGATACGGTTGTCAGCCGATCGCTTACAGGCAAGCCAGCGCGCATGATTCGCAACCGGTGGGCCGATGCCTGGGTGGAAGCAGGCAAGGAGCCCCTCCCCATGCCATACCAGTCGATGATTTCCGGGCCGGTGATGGCTTCGGGCATCCAGGCTGAGCGCAAGGACGTCATACCCGGCTTTGCAGGTCAGGGGATCGGCCTGATCGACTCGATCCGCCCAGCCGCCGAAGTCATGAAGGACCTTGTAGACGGTGCCGAGAAGGCGTTTTCATCCGCCAAAGCCTATTCGTGAACAGCAGCGGAGGTATCAAAATGTACGATGCACTGGTTCTGCCGCAAAGGCGCGCGTCAGGCCGTCACCTCAGGGGCAGTCCGCCGGCATTTGACCGGGCCAAGCCCGGTCTGGTCCAGCGCGAGCGCCGTGCCCGCCGACAAAGCGAGGTGCAGGCATGAGCGGTTCTGCGTCCCTCAGCTTTGGCGACAAGTCTGCGATTACGGGTATTGGCGAAACCGCGTTCGTCAAAGGTGCCGAGAATACCGCGGTCGACATGATGCTGGAGGCATCGCGCCGGGCCATCGCGGATGCGGGCCTGAAGCCGTCCGACATCGATGGCATGGTCCCGCCCCCGATCTATACGACATCGGAGGAGATAGCCGCCAATCTTGGCATCAATGTGCTGCGCTATGCCTCTACGGTGCATATGGGCGGCGCCAGCCCGACCACGGCGTTGCAGAATGCAGCTATGGCGATCACTAGCGGCCTGTGCGACCATGTGCTGGTGACGCTGGGCTGGAATGGGTATTCGGCCCTGCGGCCAAAACCTGGTGCCCCGCCCACCCGGCCGATGAACATGAACACGCTGACCAACACGATCCAGGGCTATTATATTCCCTATGGCGTGTTCCTGCCCGTCCAGATGTATGCCTGGCTCGCGACCCGCCATTCGCAGCTTTACGGAGTTGGCGAGGATGCGATGGAAGCCGTCGCCTTGGCCTGCCGCCGTCATGCGCAGTTGAACCCCAAAGCGTTCACCTATGGCCGCGAGCTGGACAGTGAAACCTACCGTTCGGCGCGGTATATTTCCGAACCGTTTCGGCTTTATGATTGCTGTCTTGAAACGGACGGTGCCTGCGCGGTTGTGGTCTCGCGGATGGACCGGGCGAAAGACATGCCCCATGTTCCTGTCAGCATCGCTGGCGCAGCCGAGGGCCATCCTTATCCGGCAGACGACATCCCTTCCCGGCCCGATCCGTTCAAGATCGGCCTCAGTTATGCAGCCCCTCGTGCGTTCGAAATGGCGGGCGTCCGGCGGGAGGACATGGATTTTCTGCAAATCTACGACTGCTTCACCTATGTCGTACTGCTCCAGCTCGAGGCGCTGGGATATTGCGAACCGGGCGGTCAGACGGAATTTGTCACCGGCGGCCAGATCGAACTGGGCGGGCGTTACCCAGTCAACACCCATGGCGGACTGCTGAGCGAGGCGCATGTCTGGGGATTGAACCACATCATCGAGGCCGTGCGCCAGCTGCGCCATGATTGCGGCGAGCGGCAAGTCGAAAACGCACAGACCGGCCTTGTGACCGGCTGGGGCGATCTTGGCGATGGCAGCATCGCCATCCTGAGGAGGTTCGCATGAGCGACGAAAACGATCTTCCGCCCAAAATGCGGGCCTCGGCGCAGCAAGTGCCGCCCAAACCGAAACCACGTCCACAAGATCCGGTGGAACAGGAATTCTGGAACCGGTGTCAGGATGGCCATTTGTATTTCCAGCGCTGCGGCGAATGCGGCACTTTCCGCCATTTGCCGCGCTATATGTGCGCGAAATGCGGATCGCCCGATTTTTCATGGGAGCAAAGCAGCGGGAAAGGCACGTTGTTTTCCTGGACCGTCACGCATCAGGCCCTGCACCCTGCCTTCGCCGCCGACATTCCGTTCATCGCGGCAGTGGTCGAACTGGAAGAAGGCGTGCGTTTGGCCACGCGGCTGATCGACTGCGACCGCGACAAGTTGGAACTGGACCTTCCGGTAACGCTCGATTTCGAACCGATTGCTGCGGATTTCCGCCTGCCGGTTTTTCGCCCCGATACGAACTTGCCCGACGAAGGATAGGCCCGCTATGGATCTTGCTTATGGACCCGAATACGACACTTTCCGTAAGGAAGTGCAGCAATTCCTGGACCAGCACGGCGAACGTGCGCCAGCCGGGCAAGGCCGCGCCGCCCGCCCCTCTTCCGAAGCGGTCGAGTGGCAGAAGCTATTGATCGAACACGGCTATACCGCACGCACGATCCCCACGGAATATGGAGGCTACGGGGCCGAGCCCGACATTCTCAAATCACGGATCATTGCCGAGGAATTCTCGCGCGCCGGCATTCCCGGCGGACTTGCCAACCAAGGCATTTCCATGCTCGTCCCGACGCTGCTGGAACTGGGGACCGAGGATCAGAAACGCCAGTGGATCGAGCCGACCTTGAAGGGCGAAATTGTCTGGTGCCAGGGCTATTCGGAGCCGGGGGCAGGATCAGATCTTGCCGCCTTGAAAACCAGCGCGCATATCGAAAATGGTGAATTCGTAATCAACGGACAGAAAATCTGGACCAGCACGGCCAAGCAGGCGGATATGATCTTCTGTCTGGTCAGAACCGAGGCTGACGCGCCCAAGCATGGGGGCATTTCCTATCTGATATTCTCGATGGATACGCCAGGGATTGAAGTGCGTCCGCTTAAAACCATGACCGGTCACGCAGAATTCAACGAGACGTTCTTCACCGATGTCCGCGTGCCGATTGACCAGATTGTCGGCCAGCGCGGTCAGGGCTGGTTCGTCGCCAATGCAACACTGGGCCATGAACGCGGTATGCTGGGCGATCCCGATGCCCTGGAAAACCGCTTTCAGGTGCTGGTCAAGCTGATGCAGGAAGAACGTGTCGGCCAAGGCCGGGCCATCGACAATGCCGTGCTGCGCGACCGGCTGGCCGCGCTTCAGGCCGAAGTGGCGGCGATGAAATACAACGGAATGCGTATCCTGTCGGACAATCTGAAGGGCGATTCCGGCGGCATGGCCAAACTGATCGTCAAGCTGCAAAGTTGCGAACTGGCGCATCAGATTTCAGCCTTGGCGATTGACGCCATGGGCGAGATCGGCATCCTCTATCACGGCAGCAACCGCGAGCGCGAAGGTGGCGCATGGCAGTGGAACTATATGTTCCAACTGGGCCTGATCATCGGCGGAGGAACCGCGCAGATCCAGAAGAACATTATCGCCGAACGCGGGCTAGATATGCCCCGCGAACCAAAGCTGGCCAAGCCTGTGCCAGTCGAACAAGCTTCCGCAGCCGCGGTCGGACAGAAACAGGGGGCCGTCTAATGGATTTCGGATTATCGCAAGATCAGCAAATGCTGCGCGATGCGGTTGCGCGATGCCTCGCCGATACCTGCCCGCTCGATCATGTGCGTGAATGCGCGGAAGGCGAAGCGTCTTACAGCGAAAAGGTCCAGTCTGCGCTCAGCGACCTAGGCATTTCGGGAATGATGGTTCCCCAACAGCATGGCGGGCTTGGCATGACCTTGCTCGATGCAGCGGTCGTGGCCGAACAGCTTGCCTATGCGGTTGTTCCGGTGCCGTTCCTCGCCAACCATGTGCTTGCCCCCATCGCGATGGCGCAGGCAGGCAGCGATACACAGCAGGCCGAGTGGCTACCGAAAATGGCCAGTGGCGAGGCGCGGATTGCTGTGGCAATAGCCGAAACTGTTGAAGCACGCAGCGGCGCAGGCGTGACCTGCAACGACGCAAAGCTGAATGGAACGGCNTTATTCGCCCTCGACTTTGCTGGGGCGGATGCGTTTCTGGTGGCTGATACAGGCGGCCGACTGCATATCGTGCGTGCCGATGCCGAAGGGCTTGAGAAAATCCCGTTGACCACAATTGACCGGACCCGCAGCGTCGGTGAGCTGCGCTTTGAGCAAGTTGCCGCAGAACCGTTGGCCGATGATGGCGGAGCGACTGCTGCTCGGCTGCGCGATGCGGGACGTGTGATGCTGGCCGCCGACAGCATCGGCGCAGGTCAGGCCATGATCGAAAAGGCGGTGGATTATGCAGGACAACGCGAACAGTTCGGACGGATCATTGGCAGCTTTCAGGCGGTCAAGCATATGTGCGCGGAAATGGCTGCCCGTCATGAGCCATGCCGTTCGCTGATATGGTATGCGGCCCATGTGTTCGATGCTGCACCAGATGAAGCCATGCTCGCCGCGTGCCATGCGAAATCACACACCGGCGAAGTCTATCGTTTCATCGCGCGCACGTCCACCGAAGTGCATGGCGGGATGGGCTTTACCGATCTGCTTGGGCTCCATTACTGGTTCAAGCGGATCGGTTTCGACCGTCAGATTTTGGGCGGGCCCGAAGCGGTGAGAGCCGAAGCAGCCGCGCGGCAGGGGTGGACCTGCGCAGCGTGATTCAGAGTGACTGCGGGGACGCGCGCGAGACAAGCCGCGGCCCGCCACGACAGGAGATGAAACTGTGATCGATTGGAACCTTGGCGACATTCTTGATGCAATCGAACCGGCCATGCCCAAGGATGCGCCCGCGCTGATCCATGGCAACCGTATCATCACATGGCCGGAAATGTCGGTCCGCTCGAATAATCTCGCCCGTAACCTGCGCGAACGCGGTGCCAAAGACGGGGCAAAGGTAGCGTTCTATATGCGCAACCGGCCCGAATATGGCGAGCTGATGGCGGCCTGCTTCAAGGGTCGGCTTACGCATGTGAACATCAATTATCGCTACGTACCCGAAGAAGTGTTCTATATCTTCGACGATTCCGACAGCGAAGTGATCGTCTACAGCGCCGAATTTCGCGACTGCATCCTTGAACTGAAGGACCGGCTTGAGAAGGTTCACACCTTCGTCGAGATCGGTGATCCATCAGAAATTGCTCCTTTTGCCGTTCCCTATGAAGATCTCACCGCGCAAGGTGACGGTTCGCCGCTGAGCATAGAGCGTTCTCCAAGCGATCTGCTGTTTATCTACACTGGCGGCACAACCGGCATGCCCAAAGGCGTGATGTGGCAGCACGACGATATGCGCAAGGCACAGCTTGATGCGCAAAAAATGCTTGGCCCGGTACCGCAGTCGCATGAAGAAAATATCGCGCTTATCAAAAACGAAGGGCCGGGCCGTCGCACCCTTCCCTCCTGCCCGCTGATGCATGGCACGGGCCTCATCACCGGGATTGGCACGCTGATGTCGGGCGGCGCGATCGTCACGCTGGAAGACCCGTCATTCGATGCCGAGGAACTGTGGGACACGGTCGAGCAGCACAGAATCGAAAGCATCGCAATCGTGGGTGACGCCTTCGCCAAGCCGATGCTTCGCGCACTGGATGAACATCCTGACCGCTGGGATACCAGCAGCCTTGTGACAATCGTGTCTTCCGGCGTGATGTGGAGCAAACAGGTCAAGGCGGGCCTGTGCAACCATATTCCGCAAGTGGTCCTGATGGACAGTTTCGGCGCTTCCGAAGGGCTCGGATATGGTCTCGCCGTTACCACTGCGCAGGGCGGCACCAACACCGCCAAATTCGGGATTGGAGAGTTTTGCGACGTGTTCGACGAGAGCGACCAGAAGGTCGAACCCGGCAGCGGCGTGCCCGGCTTCATCGCTCGCAAGGGCGCTATCCCGCTTGGTTATTACAAGGATCCTGTAAAATCGGCCCAGACATTCAAGACAATCGACGGGGTTCGCTATTCGATCCCCGGCGACTGGTGCAAGGTCGAATCCGATGGCAGCCTGACCCTGCTCGGCCGGGGCAGCGTATGCATCAACACCGCAGGTGAAAAGGTTTATCCCGAAGAAGTGGAAGAGATACTGAAGACCCACCCCGCCATCGCCGATGCGCTGGTGGTTGGCGTACCGCACGAAAAATGGGGGCAGGCGGTTACTGCCGTGGTGCATCTGGATAGGCAGGGCAATTTCGATGAGCAGGCCGCAAAGGATCATGTCCGCGGTCAGCTGGCGGGGTATAAGACGCCCAAGGCAATCTATCCGACCGACACGCCCCTGCGCGCTTCGAACGGCAAAGCGGATTACGCAACGGCAAAGAAGATCGCTTTGAGCGGTCAGGCGGCAGCGTGAGCGGCCCAGCCACCCCAGACCACGACATAGTAATCGTCGGTGCAGGGTTCAGCGGGATCTACCTTTTTCACAAGCTGCGCGATACCGGGCTCGATGTTCTGCTGGTCGATGCCGTAACGCCGCGGTTTCTTCTCCCTGCACTGGGCTTCGCATCGAAACCTTACGTTCCCGATATTCCGGGCCTCGACACTTTCTCGGGCGACTGGATTTGCGACTTCCTGATCTGGCTGAGAGATAACGATATCGAGCGTTTCGAGTCGGATCCGGACGCGGAAGCCGGTTGGACCGAAATGGGCGCTCAGGTTGGCACGATGACACTCTTCCCGGAAGCGGATTCGTGGTATATGGGCGCAAACATTCCCGAAAAAAACGGCAACTCATCAACTTCCCCAGCATGGCCGGCGATGCCGCCCAATGCGACGACCTAGCGCGAAATGCCTATCGCGGCTTCGCCACGGAAAAACTCTCCCCCAAGGCCAATAAGGAAACTTTCCTGCAATGAATGAAATGACCCCTGTTAGCGACTTTCCCGCCGACATAGATCCCCTATGGGCTGGTGACGGTTCGCACTTGCCCGAATGGTTCGTAACGGCGCTGAAGGTGCCGCGCGAAGAGGCTTATGTCGAGATTTCCGGAGCCAAGGTGCACTATTTTCGTTGGGGTAGCCGCGATAAGCCCAAATTGCTAATAACGCACGGCTTCCTCGCCCATGCGCGGTGTTTCGCCTTTATCGCCCCCTTCTTCGCCCAGGATTATGACGTCATTGCCTTCGATCTGGCGGGCATGGGCGACAGCGAGATGCGCGGTTCAGCCGACACTGCGGCCCGCGGGAACGAATTCGTCGAGATCGCCGAGGCGCTGGACCTGTTTGTAGACGGTCAAAAGCCAACGATTATCGCGCATAGTTTCGGTTCCGGTGCCGCGCTGACTGCCGTGACCCAGTCGCCCGATGCCTTTGCAGGTGTGGTTGTGTGCGACCTTATGATCATGCGTCCGGAAATGCTCGAAGGATACTGGAAGAACGGTAGGTCGAGCCCAGGTTCGGGGAATCCGGACAAGCCCAACAGGCGTTATCCCAGCTACGAAGCAGCGCGGGAACGCTACATCCTATCTCCGCCCCAACCGGTCGAGGAACCATTTCTTCTGGACTATATTGCGTATCATTCGCTGAAAAACGAAGGCGACAGTTGGACGTGGAAATTTTCGCCGGAGGTCTTCCGGAGGAGCAATAGGGCAGATGAATGGCTGAACATGGGTAAACGCCTGGTACAGGCGCCAGGTCGCAAAGCAATCGTGCACGGCGGCAACAGCCTGCTCTTCTCCAATGATTCAGCCGAATACATCCGCGAATTAGGTGGAGACAACATTCCGATAATAGCCATTCCCGAAGCCCGCCACCATCTGATGCTTGATCAGCCCTTGGCATTCGTAGCAGCTCTAAGAAGCGTTCTTTCTTTTTGGTAAGCCCACAAAAATGCCAGCCGAAATGTCAAATCAGTCCTTTATTGAAACTGTTTAGTAATTTACTCTGCGGCAGAAATTGGCTATCAATAGTAGCACAATAAAAAATTGATAATGGGAGTTGATCCTATGAAGAATATGCTTTTGAGTGGCGTATGCGGGTTCAGCCTGTTGGCATCTCCGGGTTTGGCCCACGCACAGGCTTCAGGCCCCGGCGAAATTGATGCGACCGATGTATCGGATCCTGGCGAAACTGGCCTGCCAGCTGAAGACAGGGCGGACGAAAATGTTATCATTGTTACGGCACAGGGGCGTCAACAGGTGTTGGCGGATGTGCCGGTGGCTATCTCTGCCATCAATGCGGAAACGCTGAAGAACAGCGGGGCCAACGATATCCGCGAGCTTAACCAGATCGCTCCATCCCTGCTTGTTTCTTCGACTGGCAACGAGGCGAACGGTTCGGCACGTGTGCGCGGTATAGGCACTGTGGGTGACAATCCAGGCCTGGAAAGTTCGGTCGCCGTGTTCGTAGACGGAGTGTATCGCTCGCGAAGCGGAGCAGGGCTCAACGAAATCCAGCCGATCGAGCGTGTGGAAGTGCTTCGTGGACCTCAAGGCACCCTTTTCGGTCGCAACGCTTCGGCCGGTCTGATCAATGTTGTGACACAATCTCCGACATTCAATACAGAAGGGTATGCGGCGGCCAGCTACGGCAATTACGACGCAATCCGCGTTGAGGGAGGAATTTCGGGCGGATTGAGCGACACAATCGCCGCGCGTATCGACGGGGTCTATTTCGAGCGTGACGGTTTTTACGATGATGTCGTCAACAACGTCGCCATAAACAATCGTGATCGCTGGCTCGTCCGCGGTCAGATGCTGTTCGAGCCTAGCGACACACTAAGATTTCGCCTTATCGGCGATTATTCCAAGAAAGAGGAAGCTTGCTGTGCGTCCGAATACCTGACCCGCGATGATGCGGCCTTCGCGCGGCAATCGCTGACAGGCGATCAGTTCGACAGAAACCCGCAAGGTCCAGGCCTGACGGAGCTCAACAACCCTGTGATTCCAATCCTGATCGGACTCGGCCAGAATCCAGCGGCATTCCAGCCCGGAATTCAACGCGATCTCTACATCACGCCGGGTCGGTCTTATGAAGGCGAGACCGAAGATTGGGGCGTTTCCCTTCAGGCAGATTGGGAGCTGGGCAACGCATCGCTAACATCGATCACAGCTTACCGTGAATATGGAAACAACCAGGCGAGCGACACCGATTACGGTCAAGTCGACATCCTGTACAGGGCTCCTGGCAAAGACGCGCTCGGGCGGTATTTCGAAACTTTCAGTCAGGAACTTCGCCTACAAGGCACAGCTTTCGACGACCGGCTGGACTGGCTCGTCGGCGGCTACTACGCCAACGAAGATCTGACGGTTCGCGACAATCTCAAGTTCGGCTCGCAATATGGTGAATTCGTGACCTGCCGCGTAGCCTTGGCCATTGCGCCTACCGCCTTGAGTCCCGGAGATCCAGGATGCCTTGCTCCGACCGTTTTCGGCGGTCTTCAATCGAACAGTGCGTTCGGACCAGAGACACCTTTGCTAATCGACGGAATCCTGCGCCTGCAGGGTCTTGGAAACGTAGGTGACGATAACAGTGCATTCTATCAGAATAGCGAAAATTATGCTTTCTTCACGCACAACATCTTCCATGTCACCGACCGTCTCGATCTGACCCTCGGATTGAGATATACCAACGAGACCAAGACGCTTTCCGCCGATCTCAACAACACCAATACGATTTGTCCGGATCAACGTGCTGCACTGTCCCCACTACTCGGGACGGCGGCAGGTTCGCTCGCAGCGCCGCTGATCGTGCTAGCGTGTCAGGGAAACAGCTCAAGCGAGGTCAACGGGCTTAATCTCGACGATGAGCGTTCCGAAGA
>JGI24025J20009_10000480_pt1 | contig 30979 bp, 30 predicted proteins | sample Cruoilmetagenom3_FD_20009 | JGI IMG/M metagenome (IMG submission 20009) | reverse complement strand
TGGCCCGATAGCTGGCCCGATTGTTGGCCCACTGGCAGACGGTCTCATGCCGCTCGCGCTAGGCGTTCAACCAGCTGTCGGCAAGCTCTGCTGGTGGTTGCGCACTATTCAGCCTCGTGGCGCTAATATCAGCCACAAGCTCCAGAAATAGAGAGTTTATTGGAATTCGGGCGACCTTCCCCTGTTGGGTCGCACCGGCTGCGCGGTCCTTCGGGTCGTGTTAGTCTGGGTGCTGGGGCGTCCGGGCTTAGCGGCCCAGGCGTCTTGATTCATTCTGGGCGCTGGAGGTCCGGACCGAAACCCGCTCAGCTTTCCTTGAAGCCAACGCCCACGCTGGCGCGCGGTTGCTCCATCTCTGTGCTGGTGACCGGATAGGCGCAGTAATCCGCCGCATAGAATGCCGCCGGGCGGTGATTGCCCGAAAGGCCGATCCCGCCGAACGGTGCAGCGGACGATGCGCCGTTGGTCGGNCGGTTCCAATTGACGATCCCGGCACGGATATTCGCCCAGAAACGGTTATATTGCTGCGGTGTCCCGCCCACCAGAGAGGCAGACAGGCCGAAGCGCGTGTTGTTCGCCTCGGCAATAGCCTCATCAAAATCATCGACCTTGATGACTTGCAGTAGCGGCCCAAACAGCTCGACATCGGGCCGTTCGGCCATTGCAGTTGTGTCGATGATCGCTGGTGAAACGAAGGGCAAATCGTTCTGCAAGCGCCGCATATGCTTGATCGCCTTGCCGCCATGCGACAGCAGATAGAGGAAGCTTTCGGCCAGCTGGTCGGCGGTATTATTGTCAATCACCGGGCCCATGAATGGGGCGGGTTCATCAAATGGGCCGCCGACAATGATGCGGTCGGCCAGCCGCTTGGTCTCTGCGATCACTTCATCATACATGCTCGCTTTGACGATGAGCCGCCGTGCTGCTGTGCAGCGTTGACCGGCGGTCGTGAAAGCGGACTGGATGATCAGCGCAGCAGCATCAGGCACCTTGGGCGTGTCCCACACCACGATGGGATTGTTGCCGCCCATCTCCAGCGCCAGGATCTTGCCCGGACTATTCGCTAGCTTGCGGTTAATAGCGATACCGACCTGCGCTGAGCCGGTGAACAGCACGCCGTCCACACCATCATGCGCCACCAGCGCCTTGCCTTCGTCCGGCCCACCGATCAGCAATTGCACCACGTCTTCGGGAATGCCGCAGCGATTGAACAGCTCGACCAGCTTCTCGCCGACCGCCGGGGTCTTTTCCGATGGCTTGAGGATAACCGTGTTGCCTGCAATCAGCGCGGGAACCATGTGGCCATTGGGCAGGTGAGCGGGGAAATTGTACGGGCCAAGCACCGCCATCACGCCATGCGGCTTGTGGCGCAGCGCGGCAGTGCCTTGCAGAGCGCTGTTGAGCTTGCGCTGTCCCGTACGCTCGGCATAGGCGTTGACCGAGATATCGACCTTGGCCATCACCGCCTCGACTTCGGTACGCGCTTCCCACAGCGGCTTACCCGTCTCGCGCGCAATCAGTTCGGCAAATTCATCCTGATCCTTGCGCACTTCATTGACGAAGCGGCGCATCAACTCGATCCGTTTGGTCAGGGGCAGCGCAGCCCATTTGGGCCAGGCGCGCCGCGCCTTGTTGACGATGGCGTTCACATTGCCATGCGCGCCGCGCCACAATTCGGCACCGGTTGCAGGTTCGAAGGAAATCAGTTCCTGAGAATTGGGCAAAAGTCGGTACTTTCGTTGCGGCTGCTTTCAGCCCCACTAACGCCACATGGGCGCGGGCGCAAAGCCATCACTGATATGTAAAACGCATGTGCCGTAGCGACAGGCCTGAAACTTGGACCCGTTCCGCAGCTACAAGAGCTACGAACGGGCCACAATCGATCAACAGGCGCCCAACCGGCGACCTTCGACAGCGAAGATCATGGTCATCGGCCCCATGCCCATGTCGCTCTCCATCACCATCCGCGTGCTGTAAGCCGTGGCGGTATAGGTGCCATCGGTTGTCATGTTCATCTCGCCTTGCGGACCGCGGCATTGGGCAGCCGAGTGAAGCACGCCGTCAGCCATACTGAATTCCGAATAGCTGCAATCGCCGCCCGTCTGATTGAACATCGTTTCCGGGCCCTGATCGATCTGTTCCTGTGTCACGCAAGTCTGCACGGTGATCCCGTCGCCCAGAGTGGAACGCATGATGTCCGCCATTCCTGGAGGGGCGTCAGGCCCCATCCGAATATCCTCAAGCTGGCTGACCGCTTCCCAATTGCCCGGCTCTATTGTTGTGGTGGACGATGTCAGCGCGACGGCTGACAGGCTGATTAGCAAGCGAAACATAATGCGAATTCCCCCTCAAGACATTCCCAACAGGCGCGAACTCTAGCGGAAAACTGACGGATTGGCAGCCTGTTGTTTTGCAGGCGGCGTCAGCCCCGATGTCCTGCGGGTTCGGGCGCATCGCCCAGCGCATGACCCATATCCCGGATTGCGGCCACCCTGGCCTGCAGCGGCTCCCAGTCATCGCGTTCGGCAATCGCGTCCCAGATTGTTTCAACCTCGTCGATCAGCATGGAGGCGGGGAGCTCTTGCGACCAATAGGGATGCTCGCTGTCTGTCGACTGGTAGCCTTCAAGCGCCTGCGCCAATGGCCCTTCTGCATCGCGTCCGCCGCGGTGCCGGTGGAAGAAAGCGTCCGGCCCTGTTTTGCTTTCGCGCATGGCGAGCTCTGCGGCTCCGACCAGAGCGGCGTCCTCTTCGTCTCCGCACTGTTCAACACCGAGCCGCCAGCAGAACCGCCGCATCATCGCCTGACCATACAGTGGCCCAAAGCGGTCGAGCGCGGCGATTAGCGGTTCTGATTCGGCCAGTGGTCGCAGGGCGATAGCCAATTGACCGAGGTTCCAGCGGATTGCTTCGGGTTGGCGGCCAAAGGCGTACAGCCCGGTCTGGTCGAAATAGGCAGCGGTAAATTGCGGCTCCCACTGCGGCAGCCAGCGCCAAGGGCCGTAATCGAAGCTCTCGCCGCTGATGTTCATATTATCCGTATTGAGCACGCCGTGGACAAAGCCTGCGACCATGTAGCTGGCGGCCAGATCGGCGAGGCGTTCGGCGACCTGATGCAGCAGGATCACGGCAGGCTCGTCGCGTCCAGGCGCATCCTCCGGGGGAGGCGGGCCGGGATAGGCTGCGAGGCAATAGTCGGCCAGCTGTGCCAGCGCCGCATCTTCCTCCAATGCCGTCAATCGCTGGAAGCTGCCGATNCGAATATGTCCATGGCTTAGCCGCACCATGACCGCAGAGCGGGTTGGGCTAGGTTCATCATTGCGCCACAGCTCCTCGCCCGTCTCAACCACTGAAAGGGTCTTGGAGGTGTAGACGCCCTGCGCCTCCAGCATCTCGGTGGCGAGAATTTCCCGCACCGCGCCTTTCAGCGTCAGCCGTCCGTCGCCAGAGCGGCTGTATGGCGTGGTGCCGCTGCCCTTGGTGCCGCAGTCGAGCAGTCGCCCGGCGCCGTCGCGCATCTGCGCAAACAGAAAGCCGCGCCCATCGCCGATTTCGGGATTGTAGGTGCGGAATTGATGTCCGTGATATCGCAGCGCGAGCGGCTTGGGGAGGTTGTCCGGCAGCGACTCAAATTTTCCGAAGTGGGCGATCCATTCGGTATCGGACAGTTCGCCAAGGCCCACAGCCTTGTCCCACCGCGTGTTGCGAAAGCGCAATTGGTGCGCCGGGAACTGCGCCGCCTCCACTGGATCGGCAAGAAATTGCGCGATTTCGTTGATTTTCGTATCGGGACGATAGTCGGCAGGTTGCGGTTCGGCGCGCATCTGCCAATAGGTGGCCATAGGCACGGCCGACTGCAAGGTGGGCGTCAAATTGGGGAGCATTTGTGGGCCAAGCATCCACTCAGGACAAAAGCTGGCAGGATAAGAGCTGGGAAAGCGCTGACGGGCTGACCTTGCACTACCGCGATTTTGCCGGACGCGATGATCGCCCGCCGATTCTGTGCATACCCGGCCTCACCCGCAATGCCCGTGATTTTGAGCCCTTGGCCGATGCCTTTGCTGGCGAATGGCGCGTGATCGTGGTCGATCTGCGCGGGCGCGGAGAAAGCGATTATTCGAAGGACCCGCAGACCTACAAGCCGTCCACCTATGTCGAGGATATTGTTCGCTTGCTGGAAGAGGCGGGGCTGGAAAAAATTGTCGCTGTCGGAACCTCGCTCGGCGGGATCGTATCGATGCTGATGGCATTGCAGCACCCGGATCGCTTTGCTGGCGTCATGCTCAACGATATCGGACCCGATGTGGAGGAAGCCGGGCTGGACCGCATCCGCGATTATGTCGGCCAGGGTGGTAGCTATCCGACCTGGATGCACGCCGCCCGGGCGCTTCAGGAAACCAATGACGATGTCTATCCAGCCTATGAAATGCGCGACTGGCTCCGCTTTGCCAAGCGGATGATGGTGGTCGGCAATAGCGGGCGGATCAGTTTCGACTACGATATGAAGATCGCCGAGCCATTTCTTGCACCGCCGCCTGCGCCTGTCGATATGTGGCCCTTGTTCAAGGCCATGTCCGGCATGCCCGTGCTGACGCTGCGCGGCGAATTGTCGGACATTCTGGCGCCAGAGACGCTCAGCAAAATGCAGGCGGAAATGCCTGCAATGGAAGCCGTGACAGTGCCCGGTGTCGGCCATGCGCCTACGCTGGAAGAGCCCGAAGCGCAGCAGGCGATCGCGCAGCTTTTGGGACAGATCGCATGAGCGAGAAGGGAAAGGCGCCAAAAATTCTCCACCTGCATTCGACTTTCGATCCGGGCGGCAAGGAATTGCGCAATGTCCGGTTGATCAATGCCTGGGGCAAGGAGGTCGATCACGGAATCGTTTCGGGCGATCTGGACCGGCGCGGGGCAGCGCATATGATCGGCACTAAGCCGCGTATCAGCTGGCCCAAATTCCCCTCGCTAACGGGCAAGCCGACGCCGGGACGCTTGTTCAAACTGGCCAAGGCCATGGCCGGATATGACCTTATCTGCACTTACAATTGGGGCGCGATTGATGCGGTGATGGCGCACACCGTGTTCGCTGACACGTTCAAATTGCCGCCGCTGGTGCATCATGAAGACGGCTTCAACGAAGACGAGGCGCAGCGCCTGAAGAAGCGCCGCAACTGGTATCGCCGGATCGCGCTGGGGCGCACGGCGGCGCTGGTCGTGCCGTCTGCCACGCTGGAGGACATCGCGCTCAACGTGTGGGACCAGCCGCGCACCCGCGTCCGGCGCATCCCCAATGGGATCGACACCCGTGCCTATGCGGCGGCGCCCAAACGCAACATTTTGCCCGGCCTGCTGAAGCATAAGAGTGAATTTTGGATCGGTTCACTAGCGGGGCTGCGCAAGGTCAAGCAGCTGGACATGCTGGTCGCTGCCATGGCGCGCTTGCCGGCCGAGTGGCAATTGGTAATCGCAGGCGAGGGCCCCGAGCGCGAGGCGCTGCTGGCGCAGGCAGAGGCGCTTGGTTTGGAAGACCGCGTGCATTTGCCCGGCTTTGTGTCTGAGCCGCAGAAGCTGATCGGCCATTTCGATATCTTCGCACTTTCCAGCCATTCCGAACAATTTCCGATATCTGTGGTCGAAGCGATGGCGGCTGGCCTGCCAGTGGTGGCGCCGCGCGTAGGCGATATCGGCAGCATGGTGGCAAGCGAGAATGGTCCTGCGCTAGTCGATGCAGGCGATGGCGATGCTTTGGCTACCTCCCTGCTAGGGCTCGCCAGCGACGCAAAGGAGCGCAAGCGTATCGGTCAGGCCAACAAGAAAAAGGCGCGCGAGGAGTTTGACGAGAAGCGCATGATCGACCGTTATCGCGCTTTGTATTGGGGTTTGATGGACAAATACCCGCGATCCAGCGCCTCACCGGCGCAGACCGAGGCTTAAGCCAGCATTCACCGGGGCGGGGACACATCCGCCTCTTCGATTGAAATGCGTGGGCTTACCGCCTAACAGCGCAGCCTGAATTGTCGAAACCGCAACACAAGAAACACACCTTGGCTCAACCACCCACCATTACAAACCAGTCCCCCGGGGACGAAAAAGACAACAAGCCCGATGCGGAGCAGGAAATGCTCATGCGCGAGGTGGACGAGGCCGTGCGCCAGGATGAGGTCAGCACATTCGCGAAGAAATATGGCTGGCCGCTGGGCATTGCTTTCGTCGTCGCGATCGCGGGCTATGGCGGCTTTCTGCTGTGGCAAAACCAGACCGAATCCGCACGGGCAGAACGCTCGGAAGAACTGGTCTTGGCGATGGATGAGCTTGATGCGTCCAATCTCGGCATTGCCGATCTTGAACTGAGCGAGCTTTCGCAGGGTGATGATGGCGCGGCTGCTGCGGCTGCGATGCTGCGCGCCGGAATTGCCATCGAGCAGGAGCGCACAGCCGAGGCTGTTGAGTTGTTCGATCAAGTTGCGAACAATTCCGAATTGCCGCCGGAGATGCGTGATATCGCTGCGATCCGTTCTGTCAGCGTGCAATATGATGAGCTTGATCCGCAGGCCGTGATCGATCGCATCGGTCCGCTGGCGCAGGCCGACAATCCCTATTTTGGCAGCGCCGGGGAATTGGTGGCGCACGCCTATCTGGCGCAGGGCAAGCCCGAACAGGCGGGTCCGTTGCTGGTCTCGCTCGCGCAAAATGAGGATGTGCCGCAATCGATTCGCGGGCGCACTCGCCAACTTGCCGGAGCGCTCGGCTTTGACGCTATCGAAGATGTCGATGCCGCGCTTACGGAAATTACCGGCCAGGAACCCGCCGACGCGCCTGAGGGCGCAAGTGTCGAGCTGGTAGAATGATTTCGAACGGACATTTCATGAAGAACACCGAAACTCGCAATTTCTCTCGCTTCCTGCTGCCTGCGCTCGCGCTTGCCGCCTCGCTCGCACTGACAGGCTGCGAAACGCTTGGCCTTGGCGGTGGCGGCGATGACGAGGAAGACACGCCAACGGTGGGCAATCGCGTGCCGATCCTGTCGCGCATCGCAACAGAGATCGTTGCCGATCCCGCGCTGGCGAACGTTGCAGTGGTGGTGCCGCCGGCACAGAGCAATGCCAGCTGGCCGCAGGCTGGCGGCAATGCAGCAAAGGTTTCAGGTCATGTGACATTGTCCACTACGCCGACGCGCGCGTGGACGGCTTCCATCGCCGGTACGACCAACACCCGCCGCCTCGCTGCCGCTCCCGTTGTGGCAGATGGCATGGTGGTCGCAGTCGATACTGGCGCGACGGTCCACGCTTTCGATGCGCAGAGCGGCGCAGTGCGCTGGCGCCATCGGATTGCCGTGGAGAGCGATCTGGAAGATGCGACGTTCGGCGGCGGCGCAAGCTATGATAGCGGCCGTGTCTACGCCACCAATGGCGTGGGTGATGTGGTTGCGCTCGATGCGGCGACGGGCGCTGAAATCTGGCGCGTGAAGCCAGGTGGCCCGCTGCGCGGCGCACCGACGGTGGCGTTCAATTCCGTATTCGTGATGACGCAGGACAACCAGATTTTCGCATTGTCGACCGACGATGGCGAAATCGTATGGCAGAAAGCTGCCGCCAGCGGTCAGCAGGGCGTGTTCGGCGTGGCGGCTCCCTCCGCCGGGCAGGGCACGGTTCTGGCAGGCTTCTCTTCGGGAGAGCTGGTTGCCTATCGTTACGAAAATGGCCGCGAATTGTGGTCTGACGCGCTCGCCCGCACGTCGATCTCGACGCAGGTTGGCACGCTGACCGATGTCGATGCCGATCCGATTATCGATCAGGGGCGCGTATACGCATTGGGGCAGGGCGGCCGGATGGCGGCCTATGAATTGCTCAGCGGCCAGCGCATCTGGGAATTGACCCTTGCAGGCATTTCCACGCCGACCATCGCTGGCGAATGGGTCTTCACGCTGACAGACGATGCCCGCATCCTCGCGATCCAACGCAACACCGGACGCATCCGCTGGATGACCCAGCTGGAGCAATGGCGCGATGCCGAGGACCGCGAAGGCCCGATCTTCTGGACCGGCCCGGTGCTCGCCAGCAACCGTCTGTGGATCGCCAGCTCGCGCGGATACGTTAAATCGGTCGATGTAATGACCGGCGAAGTCGCCGATTTCACACGGCTGAACGAAGGCGTTTCGCTGCCGCCCGTGGTGGCGAACGATACGATGTACATCCTCGACGATAGCGGCCGCATTACCGCCTGGCGCTAAGCCTGATTAACCTCGCCGCGCGGCAGCGTCTCGCTGGCGGGACACGGGTTGTGCTCGTTACCCGGGCTTTAACCGTTCCGCGCTAACACGCGTGTTCTATGAGCGCGTATATGCAATCCGGCTCGCGGCTACCTGCCAGCGATGTGTCCCCGTGGGTTGGCCTTGTCGGCCTCGTCACGCTACTCAGTTATATCGCTTTCGCGCGCTATTTCCCTGAAATAGCTGGACTATTGGGTTATCCCGATCAGTTCGGGCGGCTTTCCGGCCCCTATTCGGCGATGACCGCCATGGTGCTGACCGGCACCGCGATGGCGGCTTGGTCGGTATTTGTCGAGAAAGTGCATCGCAATCCCTCGACCGGGATCGACTGGGATAATCGCCGCCCGATATCCGAAATTGTCGATATCTCCATCACCAAGCTCGCGGGGCTGTGGGCCACATGGTTCATCATCGGCGGGCTGTATTGCCTTGGTCGCTGGTATTGGGACGGAGCCTATCTGTTCGCCATGCAGGTGCTGGGCGCGGCGATCATTCCGCTGGTCGTGCTGTCCGTCCCCTATGTGATCTGGATCGACCGGGTGATGGTCAACCCGCGCGATCATTCGTGGCATTTTGGTGCCATGCTGATCGGGCGGGAAGCCTATGACAATGAAGAGATCAAGAAGCACTGGCGCAGCTGGGTTATCAAAGGCTTCTTCACCGCCTTTATGATCTCCATCATCCCCATTGGTTTCGCCACCGTGGTTGACGCCAGTGTGGCCGAGATTCTCAGCGACCCGGTGCGATTGGGCGTGCTCTCATTTGAACTGTTGTTCGTAATTGACGTGCAGATCGGAACCGTTGGATATCTGCTCACCTTCCGCCCACTCGATGCACATATTCGCAGCGGCAATCCCTTCCTTGCCGGATGGATTGCAGCGCTTGCCTGCTATCCCCCGCTCGCCTGGGGGTTGCTGGGCAACATCATCAATTATGACGTGAACACGGCCGACTGGGCCTATTGGTTCGCTGATTATCCTGCGCTGCTGTGGATATGGGCGGCGTGGCTCGTGTTCCTGACTGCGATTTACGCTTGGGCGACATTTGCGTTTGGCATTCGTTTCTCCAACCTGACCTACCGCGGCGTCATCACCAACGGGCCATATCGCTACACNCGTCATCCGGCCTATGTGTCGAAGAACCTGTTCTGGTGGAGCTCTACCATGCCGTTCCTCGTCACCAGCTCATCCATGGTCGATATGATTCGCAACACGGCTTTCATCGCAATCGTCAGCGGCATCTACTACTGGCGCGCGCGCACGGAAGAGGCGCATCTGTTGCTNGAAGATGAGAAATACCGCGAATATTACGACTGGATGCAGGAAAACGGCGTGATCACGTCGCGGCTTGCACGGNTGCTGCATTGGGCCAATCCGCGCAAAGGCAATGGTCTGCANCCCCAGCCTGCAGAATAGGTCTCAGGCCCCCGCATTTCCGACAACAAAACACGCCGCTGCCACCAGCGCGCCGGCCAGGCGATTGGAGCGGAAACGGGCAAGCGGATTGTCGCCATTAGCCGGATCGAGCGTCACCACTTGCCACAGCAAATGCACCGCCACCGGAGCAAGCGCGAGCAGTGCCAGCGCATCCCCGCGCAGCAGCCAGAAGGCGAGCATCCACGATCCCAGTGCCAGCGTGTAGAAAAGCGCCACGCCGCTCTTCACATGCCCATCCAGCCGCAGGGCAGAGCTTTTGATGCCGACGAGCGCATCATCCTCCCTATCTTGCAACGCGTAGATCGTGTCGTAACCAATGGTCCAGCACGCCGCGCCGGCATAAAGCGCCAGCATCACCGCCAGATTGTCGCCGCGCATGGCAGTCCAGCCGACCAGCACGCCCCAATTGAACACCAGACCCAGCCACGCCTGCGGCCACCATGTGATGCGCTTCATAAAGGGATAGGCGGCGACCAACAGCAGGCTCCCCAGCGCCACCAGCTGCGCGCTCAGCCGCAATTGCAGCAGCACGACCAACCCGACAAGGCACAGCGCCACCAGCCACACCCACGCCGCGCGCAGGCCTACCCTGCCGCTGGCGAGCGGACGATTGGCAGTGCGGGCAACGCTCTTGTCGAGGTCGCGATCAACAATGTCATTATAGACGCAGCCTGCCGAGCGCATGGCGACCGCACCAAGGAAAAACCACGCCAGCAAGGCCCATTGCGCGCCTGCACCGGTCAGCCACAGCCCCCATGCACACGGCCAAAACAGCAGCCAGAANCCNATNGGCCGGTCGAACCGTGCCAGCAGCGCATAGTCGCGCAATGGCTGCGGCAGTCGTTCGGCCAGACTGCGGTGCTGCGTATCGGGGGTGATGGTTTCGGTGGACATGGTCCGGCCTCCTTGGGCTTGCCTGTTAGCGGTGCTTGGCCCTAGTGCCTAGCCATGCCCGCAACTCCCGCATGGCCTCCACGATCTGCTCCCCGGCTCTTTGTAGAGCAGACCATCGCGCCGGGTGCTCCGCTGCGCGTTTCCGGCGGTCAGGCGCACTACCTCAACCGCGTTATGCGCGTCGCAGAGGGTGATGCTGTGATCCTGTGCGATGATGTAACGGGCGAATGGGCCGCGCGCGTCGTGGAAGTGGGCAAGCGCGACATCATGCTCGATCCGGTTGAGAAGCTGCGGGAGCGTGAGGCGGTGCCCGATCTGTGGCTGTGTCCCGCTCTGCTCAAGAAAGACCGCTTTGATATGGTGCTGGAAAAGGCGACTGAGCTGGGCGTGGCGCGGATTGCGCCGGTTATCACCCGCCGCTGTGTCGCTGACAAACTCAATGGAGACCGTGCCCGGACCATCGTGACCGAAGCCGCCGAGCAATGCGCCCGCACCGCGCTTCCCGAAGTTGCCGAGCCTTTGAGGCTGGAGGCGTTCCTGCGTGATTTTCCCGAAGGCCGCACTCTGTTCTTCGCCGATGAGATGGGCAGCGATGGCGGCATCGCGTCCGCAGTCGAGGTGTTCGTGCAAAATCCGCCGCCGGCCGCGATCCTTATCGGTCCCGAAGGCGGGTTTGACGACGCAGAGCGCGAAGCCATCCGTTCGCATCCACAGGCGAAACCGATAGCGCTCGGCCCGCGAATACTCAGGGGCGAAACCGCCGCTATCGCCGCCGCCGCACTGTGGATGGGAATGATGGGCGATTGGCGCACACAAGCTTGAGCCGCATGGGGGTAAGAATTTTTGCAGGTGGCGGATTGCAACCGATCCGCTAAGTCGGCCTGACAAATCAGTCGGCCCGATGAAGGAGAATGCATGACTACACGAATGACTTCGGGCGCAGACGATCAACGCATCGAAAGCCGTGACCAGCTGGTCGCTCCGATGCAGGAGGGCGAAAAGCTAGCAGCGCAGTGGCGCATCGGGACCGAGCACGAGAAGCTCGTCTACAAGACCAGCGACCACCACGCGCCGACCTATGGCGAAAAAGGCGGCATTCGCGACATCTTGCTGGCCATGCGTGAATTTGGCTGGGAGCCGGTCGAAGAGGCGGGGCCGGATGGCAAAGTCGATGTGATCGCCATGGCGGGTGAGGACGGCACGATCAGCCTCGAACCCGCAGGTCAGCTCGAACTGTCGGGCGCGCCGCTTGAGACGCTGCACCAGACCTGTGCTGAGACGGGGCGACACCTTACGCAGGTGAAGACCATTGGAGAGGGCTGCGAAGTCGGCTTTCTTGGCCTTGGCATGTGGCCGGACAAGGCGCGCGAAGACCTGCCAACGATGCCCAAGCAGCGTTACGCCATCATGAAACGTCATATGCCCACGGTGGGCAATCTTGGTCTCGATATGATGCTGCGCACTTGTACCATTCAGGTTAACTTGGACTATTCGTCAGAGGCGGATATGGTGAAGAAGTTCCGCACCGGCCTCGCCTTGCAACCGCTCGCCACCGCGCTATTCGCCAATTCGCCTTTTACAGAGGGCAAGCCCAACGGCTTCCTCTCCTATCGCAGCCACATCTGGTCTGACACCGATCCGCACCGCACGGGCATGTTGCCTTTCGTGTTCGATGAGAGTTTCGGCTACGAGCGTTATGTCGATTACATGCTCGATGTGCCGATGTATTTTGTCTATCGCGATGGGATCTACATCGACGCCGCCGGACAAAGCTTCCGCGACTTTATGAAAGGCGAATTGCCCGCGCTGCCGGGTGAATTGCCGACGCCTGCCGATTGGTGGGATCACCTTTCCACCGCATTCCCCGAAGTGCGCCTCAAGAGCTTCCTCGAAATGCGCGGAGCCGATGGCGGCCCGTGGAACCGCATTTGCGCACTACCCGCGCTGTGGGTGGGGCTGCTGTATGATGAAACTGCGCTCGATGCTGCTTGGGATCTGGTCAAGGACTGGTCGATGGAAGAGCGCGAGGCGCTGCGCAATGCCGTCCCCGCGCAGGCGGTTGGCGCAGCCATTCCGGGCGGCGGAACACTGCGTGATCTGGCTGGCGAAGTGCTCGATATTGCCCATGCCGGATTGGTCGCACGCGGGCGGCTTAATTCCATGGGCGACAATGAAAGCGGCTTCCTCAATCCGCTGCGTCAAATCGTCGACAGCGGCAAAGTCCCCGCCGAGGTTCTGCTTGAAAAGTATCACGGCGAATGGGGCGGGGACATCAGCCGCGTTTATGAGGAGAGCTTCTGAGGCCGCATCGGCCATAACGAGGGTGGTGCTTCCTTGGCCTGCTCCGGCTTCTTCCGCTTACGGGACGGTGGATCAGGGAACAGCGGTTCGCGCGGCATGATCTCATTCATAGCTGACCACCTCGAATTCGATGCCGTCCCAATCGAAAAAGTAGAAGCTGCGCGGGCCGGGTTCGTATTTACCGTGGCTAAAGGGTTTCAGGCCGTGTTCGACCACGACCTTTTCCGCCGCATCGATATCATCAACCCGCAGACCAAGGTGATTGAGCGGTTGGCCCTTGCTGTATTCGCCCGGCACGTCCTCGCGTGTGTAAAGAGAGACATAGCAATCGTCCGTTCCGACATGCGCCGTCTCGCCGCCAAGGTGGTGATCGCCGCGCCAGCGGATGTGCCAACCGAGCAGCTCTTGCAGCAGTGCCGCTGCCCGGTCGATTTGCGTGACCGAGAGATTTGCGTGTTCCAGTGTTCCTGAAGTCATTGATTAAAGCTCCTGATTTTGTGTCACTTCGGGCCTGTGCCTGAAGGGCTACGAATCATCGCGCTTGGCTTTTATGCAACCTTAAGCTAAGTTGAGGTCAAGCCTTTGTGGAAAATAATTGTGGTGGGACGCGAAAATGACGGCAGTGCAGTTTGTGACAATCGGCCAATTGGCCAAGCGCACCGGCGTCGCCGTGTCGGCGCTGCGCTTTTATGAAGAGAAGGGCCTGCTGCAACCGCTCCGAACGAGCGGCAATCAGCGGCGTTTCCTGCGCAGCGATATTCGCCGCGTCAGCTTCATCCTGATCGCACAAAAACTGGGCCTCGGCCTGGTAGAGATCGAGGAACAACTCTCCCGCCTGCCCGAAGGCCGTAACCCCACGCTGGCCGATTGGCAGAAGATCAGCCGCACGATGCGTGTGCAGATCGACGAGAAGATCCGCCTCCTCACCCGCACCCGCAACCAGCTCGACCAATGCATCGGCTGCGGCTGCCTGAGCCTGACGAAGTGCCAGCTCTACAATAAGGATGATCGGATGGGGCTTAAGGGGCCGGGGCCAAGGGCGGTTTTGGATTAGGATCACTGTTGATATCAATCCGTAACCAATAGAGATTCCTCCGGATGAAGAAGCGCAATGTGCTGATCTTGATTGTCTCCGCAGCTGCTTTTTGGCCGTGGCTTGGCAACCCGCTCGACTATGTCAGATGGGAAGATGGCGCGCGTACTTCGGTGCCGGTTGCACTCCTATTTGGTTTCCCATGTGAGTCGCGACAAAGTGACGTAAGCATTATGGCTACGGGGCCTGATTGCTTTCGTTTTAGCGAGGAGCGAGAGTACTCGGGTGTCTGGGTAGACAAGTTTGAAGGCTCTACGTTTGTTGAGGGAGCGTCACGGTTACCTTCAGAAATCACGCTTGATGAACGCTCAGTTTGGTTGTCAGTCCCATCTTCGCTCTATGAGCAAGGGTTGATGCCAAGAAGGGACTATGAATCTGAATGTTCATCATTCGCCGCTTACCGCCTCCAATTTCTAGGAAGAGAAAGGATAGGTGCGGCAGGGCATTTTGGGATGTGGTCGAAAGAGATCGTAGTCGATGAATTGCTCGAAGTTGAAATGGTCGCTCCAAGCACTTGCGTTGGCACGTAGTCTACTCCGCCGCCAGTGCCTCAGCTTCACCAAGGTCAACGCTGACCAGTCGAGAAATGCCTTTCTCCACCATTGTCACGCCAAACAGCCGGTGCATCCGGCTCATGGTCACGGCATTGTGCGTCACGATCAGATAGCGGGTGTTGGTTTCGCGGACCATTGAGTCGAGCAGATCGCAGAAACGCTCGATATTGGCATCATCCAGCGGCGCATCCACTTCGTCCAGCACGCAAATNGGTGCCGGATTGGTTAGGAAGAGCGCAAAAATAAGTGCCGTTGCGGTTAGCGCNTGCTCGCCGCCCGACAACAGGCTGAGGCTCTGCAAGCGTTTACCCGGCGGCTGCGCGTAAATCTCAAGTCCCGCCTCCAACGGGTCGTCCGAATCGACCAGCGCCAGATGCGCCTGCCCGCCTTCGAACAACCGCGTGAACAGGCGGCGGAAATGCCCGTCCACTTCCTCGAATGCAGCTTTCAGCCTTTCGCGGCCTTCGCGGTTGAGATTGCCGATGCTGCCGCGCAGCCGGTTCACCGCTTCGCCAAGCTCGGCCTGTTCGGCTGCGCTGGAGCCGTGTTCGCCTTCAATCTTTGCCAATTCTTCGGCGGCGACGAGGTTGACCGGGCCAATCCGCTCGCGGCTCGCCGTCAGCCGGTCCATCTCATCGCTTTCGAGGCCCGAATTCCTCACAGCCTCTTCGTCGAATTCAAAGCGGCCGGGGAGCAGGGCAGGCGGAGCCTGGAAGCGTTCGCCCGAAATGCGCGCCATTTCCTCGCGCCGCTGTTCCTCATTCTCCGCCCGAGCAGCCAGTGTGGCACGCTGTTCGCGGGCGGCGGAAAGCGCTTCGTTGAGATCACCAAGCGCGGCATCCGCCTCGCGCGCCTGTGCCTCGGCCTCGCGCACGGCGCTTTCGGCCTTGGTCAATTCCTCGCCCAACCGCGCGCGGACGGTTTCGCCGCTCTCGATCTCGCGCATCAAGCCTTCGGGCTTGGCAGCGATGACGGCGCGTTCTTCGGCGATTTCCTCGAACCGGGCAGACATGCCCGCCAGCCGCGCCGCTGCATCGCCCGCGCGGGCTTGCCAGCCCTTGATATCAGCGCGCTGGGTGGCGACCCGCTCGCGCAATACGGCGAGCGATTGGTCGTGCGCTGCGAGCGTAGCATTGGCGGCCTGCAAACTCTCGCGCGCGGCCTCATGCTTGGCACGCGATGCATCAAGCGATGCGCGCCCCGCTTCGGGATCGGGCAATTCGGCAAGCCGCGCCTTGGCCGCTTCGAGATCGCCTTGAGCGGCCTCACGCTGTCCCGCCAGTTCTTCGCCCGCGCTTTCGATCTGTTCGAGCCGCGAGGCCATTTGCGCGACCGCAGCTTCCGCCTGATCGACCGCCCGCAGCGCGGCGCGTTCGTTTTCGATGGCGCTGGCGATGGCGCGGTCACGCTCAATCAACGCCTGCTGGATCGCGGTATAGCGTTCCTGCGTTTGCGCGACCTGCGTCTCGGTCTGAGCCAGACTGTCCTGTAAGGCGGGCAGCTGCGCTTCGAGATCGGCAAAGCGGTTCTCCGCCTCCAGCCGAACGGCCTCTGCCCCGCCTTCGCCATGCGCGATAAAGCCATCCCACCGGCGCAGCGCACCGTCCTTGGTGACGAGCCAATGACCGGGTTCAAGCGTGCGCCCATCATCGCTGTCGGCCACATGCACCAGCGCCATGCGCGCGGCGAGTTCAGCGGGGCAATTGGCGATATGTTTGGCGAGCGAATCGGGCACCGGCGAGGGCGCTGTGCTGCCGGTCCAGAACCGGCCTTCACCTTCAGGCGCACCCAAAGGCGACTTCGCATCGCGGCCCAGCGCTGCGGCGAGAGCGCGCTCAAATCCCGGCGCGGCGCGCACTTGGTCAATGGCGAGCGAACGGCCCGAACGGTTCGCCTGTTGCTTGGCGCGCGCGGCCCGGTCCCGTTCCAGCGCGGAATATTCGCGTTCAATTCCTGCAAGTTCGGCCTTCGCAGCGGCATAGGCTTCACGTGCATCATCGCGTGCCTGCGTGGCATCTTCTTTCAGTGCGCGGTCGCTTTCGCCCTCGCTCCTGCACCGCGCCACCAAAGTAGTGGCGGCCTCGGCCTGTTCGCGCGCTTCGGTGAGAGCCTCTTGCGGATCGCGTGCGCCGGTCAGGGCTTCGCGTTGGGCCGCAAGGCGTTGGGCTTCGCTCGCAAGCCGTTCCAGCCGTGCTTCGGCCTGCGCGATTTCGGATTGCGCGACGCGCCAGTCGGCTTCCACGCCAGCATGGTCCGCCGTCGCCTTGGCCAGCGCCAGTTCGGCCGTGCGGCCCGCCCGCTCGCTATCCTCAAGCTTGGCGGCAAGATCCGGGCGCTTGGCCTCGTCAGCTTCCAGCGCGGTTTCACCATCGCCCAGCGCGGCCTCAAGGTCTTTAAGAGCCTTGGCCGCATCCTGTGTCATGCGGTCAGCTTCGAACTTGTCTTCCTCCAGCCGTTCCTTCTGCCGATCGAGATCGCGCAGGCGCTGTTCCGCTGCTTCAAGCTGGCTGGCGAGCGCGGCCATGCGGTGTCCGTGGGCGCTGGCATCATCGCGGCGGTCCGCCAGCTCATCGCGCAATTCGGCGAGTTTGCCCGCCAATTCGGCCTGCGCCTTTTGTGCCGCCTTGGCTACTTGCTGCGCGCCAGCCACCTTGTCGTCCGCAGTCTTGGCCTGTGCGCGGGCAGCCTCTGCAGCCGCTGCCGCATCACGCCAGCGCGCGAACAGCAGGCGCGCTTCGGCAATGCGGATTTCATCGGAGAGTTTGGTGTATCGCTCGGCCTGCTTGGCCTGCCGCTTGAGCGAGGCCATTTGCGAATCGAGGCCCGCCATCAAATCTTCGAGCCGTTCGAGGTTCTTCTCGGTCGAGCGCAATTTCAGCTCGGCATCGCGGCGACGCACATGCAGGCCGGCAATGCCTGCCGCTTCTTCCAGCATCATGCGCCGTTCGGTCGGCTTGGCAGCAATCACCTGCGCGATCTTGCCCTGGCTCACGAGGGCAGGCGAATGCGCGCCGGTAGCCGCATCGGCGAAGATCAGCGACACGTCCTTCGCGCGCACATCGCTGCCATTCATGCGATAGGCGCTGCCCGCGCCGCGCTCGATCCGGCGGGTGACATCGAGGTCTTCGCCGTCATCGTCCTTTGCATGGAGCACGACTTCGGCGAAATCGCGCTGCGGACGAGTGGAGGTGCCCGCGAAGATCACGTCCTCCATTCCGCCCGACCGCATGGACTTGGGCGAGTTTTCGCCCATCACCCAGCGGATTGCTTCGAGCAGATTGGATTTGCCGCAGCCATTGGGCCCGACAACGCCGGTAAGCCCCGGCTCAATGCGCAATTCAGACGGTTCGACGAAGCTTTTGAAGCCGCTCAGGCGAAGTTTGCGAAACTCCATCCTTCGCCCGCCGCTCGCCTTACTCTTCCCGTGCGCCGGCGCGCTGGAGAACAGGTTCCAGATCGGCCCAGGAACGCACGTCCAATTGCTGTCCGTTCAGCAGGAAAGTGGGGGTGGAAGTGATGCCCAGTTCATTCGCCTGCTGATCGGACCGTTCGCCAACAGCCAACACCGATTCGTTGTCGGAAAGGCAGGCGGCGGCCTGATCAATGCTGACCCCACGCGCGGCGAAGAAGTCGAGATAGCCGGCGGTTTCGGCCACCGCGACATAGACCTGATCGTCAGGCAAATCACCCATCTGCTGCATGGCCTGCTGGCTCTGCTGAGCGCCAGCCATGATCTGTTCGAAGTTCTGCCACACCTGATCGGACAGCGGGTGGAAACTTTCGGGCGCGCTGCAACGGGTCAGGCGGGCGAGCGTCAAGTCCCAGCCATCGCGCACCAGATTGCGCAATTCGTAGGAAACCACGCCCGTGCTGACATAGTCTTGCTTGAGCGGTTCGGCACCGTTCTGGGCAAAGTTCGCGCAGGCGCCGCAGGTGAGCGAGGCATACTCGATGACCTTGATCGGCGCGTCCGGATTGCCGATCAAATAACCATCTTCCTCTGTAACCGCGACAACGTCGGTCCATGCCTGTCCGTCAGGAGCAGGGATGGCCGCGATGGGGTCACCTTCGGCCACTTCGCCATCGGCAGTATCCGAGCCGCAGGCGGCGAGAGCCAGCGCGAGCGGCGCGGTGAGAAGGGCAAGTTTGATACGGCGCGGAGTGGTCATGACAAAAAGCGTCCTGTCGAATGGCGGACCCGCAAATTAGACGTATGCGAGAGTGGCTTGGAAGCGCCGGAGGTCCGGAAACGGCGCTTTTGCACAGGGTTTTCCCCTTATTCGGTAGTAGTCGTCCCAGATTCTTGGGCAGATTGGCGCGTCGGAGCCATGATCTGACCCAGAGCGGGCCAATCGTGCACCCCTTCGAGCAGCGAGCCATTGAGCACGAAGCTTGGCGTTCCGCGGACGTTGAATTCCGCCGCATTGGCCGCCGATGTCTCCGCTAGAGCCATCGCCCGCTCGCTATCGGCCAGGCAATTGTCGATATCGCTGAAGCTGTAGCCGCGGCCTTCCATGATCTCGTGAAAGTCCAGATCATTGCCGATGGCGCGCATTCGTGAGGCAATAGTGCCACTGACCCAGCGGTTCTGCTGAGCGGGCGACATACCCTGTGCGCGGGTCAGCCATTCTTCCTGCGTGTTGAGTATGGCGCGGTGATTGTTGAAGAAGTTCTCTGGCGCGCCGCACTCGGTCACCAATGCCGCAGCGACATCGATCGGGTTGCGGATCAGATGGCGTATTTCAACCGCAGCCAGCCCTTCCAGCACATAGACATATTTCAGCTCGGCCTCGGACTCCTGCTCGAAATGTGCGCAATGCGGGCAGGTGTAGCTGACGAATTCGATCAATTGCAGCGGCGCTTCGGGATTGCCGACGCGGAAGCCCTTGTCGGTCTGTTCGATCTGCGCATTCCAGTCCTGCGCCATCGCGGGATGGGCCATCGCAGTTAGGGCCATCGCAGTTAGGGCAGGCGCTGCCAGCACGACCAGTGCGGCTGTCAGCAAACGCGGAAAATTCATGTCTCACTATCCTCTTTGTTCGCCACTGAACGGGCGAGCGATTCCAATACGGCGCGCAATTCCGGGTCGCCGATATCGCGCAAGCCTTCACCAAGGTCCATCGGGATGGGTTTCAATGACGGTGGCGCGCTGCGTTTCTCTCCAGCAGGCGGCGGCTTAACCGCACCTTGCCGGATCTTCACCTTGGCCACCGCCTTGTAACCGAAAAAGCGGTTCACCCGCTCCATAATTTCGGGAATCACATGCTGTATGAGCGGAGCATGGGCGGGCAGGACGACCAATTGCATGATGCCGTCAGATTTCTCGCCCGGCGGGAAGCGAATGCTTTCGGGCGAACACACTTTGGCATGTTGCGGGCCGACGATTTCGGGCCAGCGGGTGACCACGGAGGATTGCACGAAGCCGAAGCGCCGGAAAGCCGCGCGACCGATCTGCGGCACGAGGTCGGCCACCGGCTTTGCCGGGCCGCCGCGCGGGCGCTGATAGGGCTTGGCACCCTTGCGCTTGTTCTTTGCAGAACCTGCCTTGGGGCTCTTCCCCGATTTCGGTTTATCGTCACGTTCCATGGAAGCGCAGCTCATGCCATAGGCGGCGCGTGACTGCCACCGCCTCTTCGCTGCTTCTCGACTGGTATGATGCCCATGCTCGGGATTTGCCGTGGCGTGCAACTCCTGCTGGCGCGCGGCCCGATCCCTACCGCGTGTGGCTGTCAGAGGTAATGTTGCAGCAGACGACGGTCGCAGCGGTTAAACCCTATTTCGCCAAATTCACCGATATCTGGCCTGATGTGCAGGCGCTTGCCGCAGCGCCGGAAGAGGATGTGATGGCCGCATGGGCGGGGCTGGGGTATTACTCGCGCGCCCGCAATCTGGTGAAATGTGCCCGTGAAGTTGCGGCCCTGGGCGACTTTCCCGAAAGCGAGACAGAATTGCGCAAGCTGCCGGGGCTGGGCGACTATACCGCAGCTGCGGTGGCGGCGATTGCCTTTGGTCAGCGTGCGGTGGTGGTCGATGCCAATGTCGAGCGTGTCGTCGCGCGGCTGTTCGCTATCGACGATCCACTGCCCGGTGCGCGCAAGACGATCTGGGCGCGGGCTGACACGATTACGCCTGAGAAACGCGCAGGCGACTTTGCGCAGGCGATGATGGATCTGGGATCGAGCATTTGCACCGCTCGCGATGCCAAATGCCTGCTCTGCCCGCTCAGCGCGCGCTGCGAAGGGCGTGCGACGGGCGACCCGCTGCGCCTGCCGGTCAAAGCGCCCAAGAAAGCGAAGCCGCGCCGCACTGGCACGGCTTTCTGGATTGAGCGCGATGATGCGGTGTGGCTGGTCAAGCGGCCGGGCAAGGGGATGCTCGGCGGAATGCGGGCACTGCCGGATGATGACTGGTCCGCGCGCGGAGACGGGCACGGCGATGCGCCGGTTTCAGGCGCGTGGAAGGGCGCAGGCGTGGTGCGCCATTCCTTCACCCATTTCGACATTGAGCTGGGCGTGGCCATTCATGCCGGAGATGATGCGCGGCCTGACGGTGATGGTGAGTGGTGGCCACTCTCGGCAATCGAGGATGCAGGGCTGCCGACGCTGTTCGCAAAAGCGGCGCGGCTGGTGCTGGCGGACCGCATGTGAGTCCCAGCGCAGGCTGGGGCCTCCCACGCTCCCAGTCCGAGGCTCCTGCCTTCGCAGGAGCTCACGAGCCGCTAAACCACGCCACCGCCCAGTATCAGGCGGACAATTGCAATCGCGAAAACCACCAGACAGAAGTTGCGACCGCCATTGCTGCTCGACAATTGGCCAATGGCCAAGCCTATCGCCACGAAGGGCAAGGCAATCCAATTGGCCCATCCAAGCAGGGGGATTTGCGCGGGAATGACGATGACCAGCGACAGCAGGCCGATGAGGATCGAGACGATGTTCAGCATGTGTTATATATAGGTAACACAGTGGCGATCTGCAACCTTGCTGTGCAGAAAAACGCAGGCTATTCCCCTTCCCACGACCTCTTGTGAAAGCCTCACTGACATGCAGACGCAGTTTATTTCCGCCAGTATTTCCCGCCGCGACGCTCTACGTGGAGGTGCAATGCTCGGGGCAGGAGCAGCCTTCTCCGGCCTGCCATTCGCGCCCGCTGCTTTCGCTCAGGATGGCGCGGCGAGCCGCTGGCCTGAAGTGAGCCGGTTCATCCGGTCCTACGTCGATAATCGGCAGGTTTCGGGCATGGTTGCGGGCATGGGCTTTGGACAATCCGCCCCTGATTTCCTTTCTGCCGGGTCACGCACATTTGAAGGCGCGAGCGCTGTGGGGCCTGACACATTGTACCGCATTTACTCGATGACCAAGCCGGTTACCGGCATGGCGGTGATGATGTGCATTGACGATGGCCTTATTGGTCTCGACCAGCCGTTGCATGAAATCCTGCCCGCTTTTCGCGATATGCAGGTGCAGGTGCAGTATGACGGGGCCATCACGGCGGACAATCTGGAACCGGCANCGCGNCCGATCACCATTCGCCATTTGCTCACCCATACGGCGGGGTTGGGNTATACGGTTGTGCAGCAAGGCCCGCTGAAGGCGGCCTATGCACAAGCGGGCATCATCCCTTTCTCATCGAGCCGATTGCCTATCGCGCGAGATCTGCTTGGCGGTACGCCCGCGCCCAGCCTTGCCGAATTTGCCGACCGGCTGGCCGAGCTGCCGCTGGTCCACCAGCCGGGCACGCGCTGGAGCTATTCAGTGGGAACAGACTTGCTTGGCCGCGTGATCGAAGTCGCAAGCGGGCAGAGCTTCGACAGCTTCCTGCAACAGCGCATTTTCACGCCCGTTGGCATGGACAGCACATCCTTCCGTGTCGCACGCGAGGATGCCGGACGGCTGGCAGCGAATTACTTCCTGATGGGCGGGGTGCCGCTGCCGCTGGACTTGCCCGGTAGCTCGGTCTTCCTCGATGAACCGGCCTTCCCGTTTGGCGGCGCGGGCCTGGTTTCGAGCGCGCGCGATTATGATCGCTTCCTGCGAATGTTGGCAGGCTACGGCGAAATTGACGGTGTGAGGGTGATGAGCGAGGGTGCGGTTCGGATGGGAGCGTCCGATCTCTTCCCCGAAACGCTTGCCGCTGACGGAGGCTTTACCGCCAATGGCCGGACCTTCGGCTTCGGTGCAGCAGGTCTGGTCGGACAGGGCGACACGGCAGGCCTGTTCGGCTGGTTCGGTGCGGCGGGCACGGTTGGCCTCGTTAACATGCAGGCTGGCCTGCGCCATACGTTGATGACGCAATATATGCCGGCGGAGAATTACGACATTCAGGCGCGCTTCCCCGTGGCGGTGGCACAGGATGCGATACGGATGTTCGCCGATTGACCTACACGCCGCGTCCCGCGCTGACGGGCCACGGCATGGACCGTGACGATCACACGCGGGCGGACCCGGCACGGCTTGCCCAACAGCGCGCACGGCCCGATGCGCTGCTGCTGGCGCTCGACGGGCTGATGCCGGTTATGGATGGCAATGGGCTGACCTTTACGCCGTTGGGCGAAGCTGCGGCGGATGCCGAGCTGGTCTATATGGGTCTGAAAGATGGAACGCCGATCTTTGCTCCCGTCGCGGAAGAGGGCGATACGCGGCAAGCGTATGAGCAGCGCGCCAACCGTGCCATCGTGATGCAACTGAATGCACGCGATCTGGCGATCTATGCCGGAGCGCGGAGCTTGGTCGACTGGCACGCGCGCCACCGCTTCTGCGCCAATTGCGGCAATCCCACAAGAATCGCCAAGGGCGGCTGGCAGCGCAATTGCGTGAAGGAAAGCGGCGGCTGCGGTGCTCCGCATTTCCCGCGCACCGATCCGGTTGCGATCATGCTGGTCGAGCATGATGGTGATGTCTTGTTGGGACGCGGCGTGAACTGGCCGGAGCGGGCCTTTTCGGCGCTCGCCGGATTTATCGAGCCGGGCGAAAGCATCGAAGAAGGCGCCGCGCGCGAAGTGCTGGAGGAGGCGGGCGTCGAACTGCGCGATGTGACCTATGTCGCCAGCCAGCCATGGCCTTTCCCGTCCAATCTGATGATCGGCTGCCACGGTTATGCTAAGGCGCGCGACATCACACTTGATGAGACTGAGCTTGAAGATGCGCGCTGGTTCACCCGCGCCGAAGTGGCAGATTCGATGGCCAATGGCCGCGATTCGAAAAGCTTCCTCGCGCCGCCACCAGAAGCTATCGCGCGCACATTGCTGGAATGGTGGCTGGAACGGGGCGAATGACGCAGCTTGAAGTCGATATCTGGTCCGATGTGATGTGCCCGTGGTGCGCGGTGGGCTATGCCCAATTCGCCAAGGCCATGGAAATGATCGCGGACGATGTGAACGTCACGATAAGCTGGATGCCGTTCGAGCTTGATCCAGGCGCGCCACCCGAAGGCAGCAAGGCTCTTGAACATTTTGCCGAGAAATATGGCTATTCGCTGGAAGAGGCCGCAGCCAAGCGCGACGAGGTCGAGGCAAGGGCTGAAGCGGCAGGCTTCCCCATCGCCTATGCTGGTGAGGGCGAGCCGCCCGAAGCGATGCGCTGGAACACGTTCGATGCGCACAAGCTGCTGCGCTGGGCGCTCGCATGGAAGGGACCGGACGTGCAAACCGCGCTCAAACTGGCGCTGTTCGAGGCGCATTTCCGCGAGCGGCGCAATATCTCTGACCCTGAAGTGCTGGCCGAAATTGCGGGCAATGTGCCCGAATTATGGGCCGAGGGCGCGGCCGAGGCACTGGCAGATGAAACGCTGTCCATGGCCGTCCGCTTCGATGCCGAACGCGGGCGCAAGAGCGGCATAACCGCCGTGCCGAGCTTCGTCGTGGCCAACAAATATGTGCTGCAGGGCGCGCAAGATGCGGAGACCTTCGCCAAGGCCCTGCGCGATATTGCGGGCATGGAAGAGGCGGCGTCAGATCAGTCCGAGACGTGACAATTTTCCCGCCAGCTTGCCGGGAATAATATCACCAATATCCTCGCCATCCTCCAGGTCGCGCGGCGCTTCGCCTTTCATATAGCGCCAGCCCTGATGGGCGCGCTTGGGCTTGGGCATGACCTTGATGAGGCGTGGTTCAATAACGATCCACCAGCGGCCATTGTCCTGCTGCTCATATTCGAGAATTTCTGATCGGGCGACGATATTGTGCTCGTGAATCCAGAACAGCGATCCGCCTACAGTCTCTTCCCACCGGGTTGGGCGATAACGGGTGTTGACCTTGAAACTGCTGCGATTGGCATACCATTGCTCGATATCAGCGAATGACTTCGCGCCGAATGCGATCTTGGTGAGGTTTAGCGGCATGGGTCTAGAGATAGGGCCACTTGGCGCAGGCTCAACCTATCCCGCCAGTCCGGCGGCTACGGCGAGACCGAGAAACGCAAAAAAGCCCATCGAATCGGTAATCATCGTCACAAACACGCTGCTTGCCACAGCCGGGTCCTGATCGAGCCGTTCGAAAGCGACTGGCACCAGCACGCCGGCAAGGCCCGAAATCACGATATTGACCACCATCGCCGCAGCAATCACCGCGCCCAATTCTGGCGTAAAGATGAGAGCAGTGGCGATACCGATCAGCACGGCAACCGTCGCGCCGTTCATGATCGCCACTTTCAGCTCCCGCAGCAGGATACGCTTGGTGTTGGAGCGGGTCAGCTGGTTCATCGCAATGGCGCGGATCGTTACCGCCATCGTCTGCGTGCCCGCATTGCCGCCGATACTGGCGACAATCGGCATCAGCACGGCCAGCGCGACGAGCTGTTCGATAGCTGCCCCGAAAAACGCAATGATAGCGCTCGCCACCACAGCGGTGCCGAGATTGGCGATCAGCCAGCGCACGCGTGCAGAGTAAGCATCGCGCAGCGGTTCGTTAATGTCGCCTTCGCCCGCACCGCTCATCAGCAGGGCATCCTCGCCCGCCTCTTCGGAGATGATGTGAACCATGTCATCGACGGTCAGCTGGCCGACGAGCCGCCCGCTTTCATCGACCACGGCGGCCGAAATCAGCGCGTATTTCTGGAACCGCAGGGCGACTTCTTCCTGATCCATATCGACCGGGATCAGCGTCTGATCGCGCTTCATCACATCGGTCAGCGCGATGTCGCGCGGGGTGCGCAATATCCAGCTCAACTGGCATGTGCCGACCGGGTGGAAGCGGTGATCGACGACGAAAATTTCCCAGAAATCGGTAATCAATTCATCGTTGCGGCGCAGGTAGTCGATCAGATCGCCCACGCTCATACTGTCAGGCACCGCGACCAGCTCTCGCTGCATCAAGCGGCCGGCAGATTCTTCCGGGTAAGCGAGCGCGTTCTCGATCGCGGCGCGGTCTTCCGGCTCAACCTCGGCCAGAATGGCGCGCTGGTCAGGCAGGTCGAGATCTTCGATCAGCTGGACGGCATCGTCGGTTTCAAGCTGCTCAACGATTTCGGCAACGGCGGCGGCAGGCAGCGCCTCGACCATGTCCTCGCGCACATAATCGTTCAATTCGGCAATCACATCGCCGCTCATCAGATCGGTGATGGCGGCGGCCAGCACGCCGCGATCATCGCGGTCGAACAGTTCGAACAGATCGGCGATGTCGGCGGGGTGGAGCGGTTCTACGAGCTCGTAGGTACTGTCTTCATTGTCGTCGCGCAGGCTTTCGCGCACTTGCCGCACGAATTCCGGTTTCAGCCGGTTCTCCTCGTCAAACTGCTCGCCTTCGCCCTGAACGGGCGTTTCGGCATTGCGTTCGTCAAGATCGGTCTCGGACATGCAGGCGGGTCTATTGCGCTGCGCCGCAAAAGCAAGCGCCCCCTACATACTAGACCCGGCGTGACATTTGCGCCCGCATCCCTATATCCGCGCCCACACCTTCCAAGGAGATCAATACATGGCCGATGAAAAACTGACCTTCACCCTCGATTGCGGAGACGGCAAAGGCGGCGATGTCGTCATCAAGCTGCGCTCCGACCTTGCGCCGGGCCACGTTGCCCGCATTACCGAGCTGGCGAAGGACGGATTTTACGATGGCGTGGTGTTCCACCGCGTGATCCCCGGCTTCATGGCGCAGGGCGGCGATCCGACCGGCACCGGGATGAGCGGATCGGACAAGCCCAACCTCGATCAGGAATTCAGCGATGCACCGCACAGCCGCGGCGTCTGCTCAATGGCCCGCACGCAGGACCCCAACAGCGCCAACAGCCAGTTCTTCATCTGTCTTGATGACGCGCGTTTCCTCGATCGCCAATACACGGTCTGGGGCGAAGTGGAGAGCGGCATGGATCATGTCGACGCACTGCCCAAGGGCGAACCGCCTGCGAGCCCGGGCACAATCGTCAAGGCGACTGTTGCCTGAATAATTGACCCGGTTTTGGGGAGGGCGGGGCGCTACAGTCCCGCCTTCACCAGCCAATCGTGGAAGATGCGCACTGGGCGCGCTTCCAAATCAGCATGGCGGCAGATGAACCAGTAGGAATAGGGGCTTTTGACCGTCTGGTCATAAAGCGGGGCAAGCCTTGGATCATTGTTCCGGGCAAGGTGATCGTCATGCATGATCGCAATGCCCATGCGCTGCGCCGCCGCCTCAAGGATCAGCTGGCCCGAATCGTAATGATCGATCGCCGCCGGCTGCATTCTCTCTAATCCCAGCGCTGCTTTCCACGCATCGAAGCTCAATGGCATATCGGTGTGGACGAGGAAGGTCTGCTTCTTCAGTGCCGCTGCGTCAGGTTCGCTGCCAAGCTCAGCCACCAGATCGCGATTGGCGATGGCGTGGATGGTGTTCCGGTCAAGCTGGATACCATACAGGCCCTCCACCGGCTTGGTCGTCAGTGCGATGGCTGCATCCAGCGTGTCGCCGACGCGGTCAATCAGATGCGGGCCGGTATCNATATCGAGGTGCAGCCGTGGATGGCTCTCCCGCAATTCACCAAGTCGCGGAAAGAGCCGCTGGGTGCCGAAAAGTGGCATGACACCAAGGCGCAGGCGCATGAGTTGCAAATTCTCGCTTTGCGATTCGACCGATGCGGCCAGCGCTTCGAGATGCGGGGCGACGGCATCGTAAAAGGTGCGGCCTTCATCGGTCAGCCGCATGGTCTGACCCGAGCGCGAGAACAGCTTGCGCCCGGTGAAGTTTTCAAGATTGCTGATCCGGCGCGACAGGGCCGAGGGGCTGAGGCCAAGCTCACTCGCCGCCGCTCGCGCCGATCCGAGCCTGACGACGCGGATGAAAGCCTCTAGGGCACGAAGGGGTGGGAGGCGTCGCACGCGCCCTTTGTCGCGGCCGCAAGCCGCTGTGTCGAGTGGCAATTCCCCCTATGCCGCAGGTTTTTTGCTGGGTCGCATCAATCGCGGAATTAATTGCCAGCGCCCTCCCTAGCCGTCGTCCTCCGGCGATGCGGGATTGGGCCGGTGCAGACGCAGGCGCGTCACATGGGTTTCATCGCCCGCTGTCACCTCGACTTTCCACCCGCTGGGATGATCGAGCACAGTCCCAGGTTGCGGAACGCCCTCGGCCAGAACGAAAGCAAGCCCGCCCAGCGTATCGACCGCTTCCTCGATTTCGGCGAGTTGGGGATCGCCCACTTTTTCGGCCACGTCATCAAGTTCGGCGCGGGCGTCGGCATCCCAGATGCCTTCGCTGATTTCGACAAGCTGCTCGATCGGAGCTTCATCATGCTCATCTTCGATCTCACCGACGATTTCTTCGACCAGATCTTCAATGGTGATAATGCCGTCGGTGCCGGAGAACTCGTCCACGACGATGGCAAGATGCGTGCGGCGCTGGCGCATGTCGGCCAGCACATCGAGCGCGCCGCGCGCCTGCGGCACATAGAGCGGCTGGCGCATCAGGGTGGACCAGTCCTCAGGCGGCTCTTCCCCGCTGGCGAGGTAAGCGAACACATCCTTGATGTGGATCATGCCGATCACATCATCCAACTGGCCGCGATAGACAGGCATGCGCGAAATGCCATGTTCCGCGAAAGTGGCGACCATCTTTGCCCAGGGCGCATTGGCATTCACGGCGATGATTTCGCCGCGCGGAATGGCCACATCATCGGCATCATGCTCGCTGAAATGCAGCACTTTGCGCAGCATGGTCAGTTCAACCGGAGACAGGTCACCCTTTTCCGGCACATCCCCGCCATTGCGTGAAGCCTCGTCTTCATGTTCATCAATGGCCTCTTCCAGCTGCTCGCGCAGCGAGGGCTCGGCTTCGCCTTTAAACATGGTGCGGATCGTGTTCCACAATCCGCCACCAGAGCTACTACTATCTGCGTCTCCGTTTTGGGAGCCGTCCGTTTTATCAGTGTCGGGCATCGCCCTTTCGCTTTTCCTTATGCAGCGTCAGTCGGGGTATATGGGTTGGCTATACCCATAAGTGCAAGCGCCTTCACTTCCAGCGCCTCCATTTTCTCTGCATCGGCCTCGCTGGTCTCGTGATCGTGACCGGCCAGATGCAGCAGGCCATGGACGATCAGATGGGCAGCGTGATCGACCAGCGCGATACCCTTGGCCTCGGCTTCGCGGGCGCAGGTTTCGTAGGCGAGGGCGATATCGCCCAACATTTCGGGCGGGCCTTCGTCTGGATCGAGATGCACCAGATCGCTGCGGTCCAGCATGGGAAAGCTCAGCACATTGGTCGGTTTGTCCTTGTCCCGCCAATCACGGTTGAGCGTCTGGATTACTTCGTCGCTGGTGAACAACATGCTCGTGACGAGCCGCGTGTTGGCGAGTTCAGGAACGGCCTGCGCGACCGCATCTACTGCGCGCTCTGTCAGCGATTCCCAGTCACCTTCCGGCCAGTCCTCAATGTCGATTTCCAGCTCCACGCTTAATCCGCGTGGCCGTCCGGCCCCTCATATGCTTCAACTATTCGCCCAACGATCGGGTGACGCACCACGTCGGCAGCAGTGAAGCGCGTGACGCCAACGCCTTCGACGCCTTCGAGCCTGGCGACTGCATCGGCCAGCCCGCTCATCCGGTTGCCGCCCGGGATATCGATCTGCTTGGGATCACCGCACACCACCATGCGGCTGTTCTGGCCAAAGCGGGTGAGGAACATCTTCATCTGCTCACGCGTGGTGTTCTGCGCCTCATCAAGAATGATGAAGGAATCCGCCAGCGTGCGGCCCCGCATGAAGGCGATGGGTGCGATCTCGATCTCACCGGAGGCAATGCGCCGGTCCACCTGTTCGGGCGGCATGCAATCATACAGCGCATCATAAAGCGGGCGCAGATAGGGATCGACCTTCTCTTTCATATCGCCGGGCAGGAAGCCTAACCGCTCACCCGCCTCGACGGCAGGGCGCGAAAGGATCAGGCGCTGCACGCTGCCGGTAATCAGCTGACTGACCGCCTGCGCCACCGCCAGATAGGTCTTGCCCGTGCCTGCGGGGCCGAGCGCAAAGATCACATCCTCGCGCGCGAGCAGGTGCATGTAATCGCCCTGCATCGCGCTGCGCGGGGTGATGGTCTTCTTGCGGGTGCGGATCATGATCGGCGGGGTCTTGGCGTCGCCTGTGATAATGCCTTCCAGCGTTGGCTCATCGGACATGGAGATGAGCGCGTCGATCGCGCCTGCGTCCATCTCCTCGCCCGTCAGCAGTTTTTCGTGCATTTTCATCAGCACGTCGCGGGCGCGGGCGACTTCTTCCGCCGCGCCCTCGATAATCACCTTTTCCCCGCGCGCTGCGATATACACGCCGAGCCGGTTTTCGATCTGTACGAGGTTGGCATCAAATTGCCCGAACAGCGCGCCAAGCACAGCCTGTTCGTCAAATGATACTTCAATGCTGGCGCGCCGGGACTGGTCCTGACCTTGCGCCGGATGGGCGATAGTGGCGGCGTTGCTGTCGCCCTTGTGTGCTTTGCGGGCCATCTGTTCCTTTCAAACCCTGTAAGCTGGAAGATAGGCCTCGAACGCGCGCTGGCAAGCTGGGGGCCTACGTTTGGTGGTGGAAAGTCATTGTCCTGTCACACAATGTAGGGCGATTCAGGTGCTCACCGTTTCCAGCAACCGCCCCTGCAGAGAGCTTGGCCCGGCCTGCACCAGTTCCGCGCGGACCATGTCACCGATGGCCAGTTCGTTGTCGAAGAACACCGATTGCAGCCACGGCGATTTGCCCAGCCATTGTCCGGCCCGCTTGCCCTTTCGTTCGATCAGCACGTCGCAGGTCTTGCCTACGCTTGCTTCATTGAAAGCCTGCTGATCGCGGCCGAGATGGGCCTGAAGGCGTTGCAGCCGTTCGTCCATCACTTCGAGAGCGATCTGATCGTCCATGCTTGCTGCGGGCGTGCCGGGGCGAGGGGAGTATTTGAAGCTGTAGGCCTGAGCATATCCAACCGCGTCGATGATTTGCAGCGTCTCCTCAAATTCGGCATCGGTTTCGCCCGGGAAGCCGACGATGAAATCGCCTGAC
>JGI24025J20009_10000476_pt1 | contig 31126 bp, 46 predicted proteins | sample Cruoilmetagenom3_FD_20009 | JGI IMG/M metagenome (IMG submission 20009) | reverse complement strand
TCGTATATCGGTATAACCATCCTGCAGGGACCACACCAGGGCGCCCAGAAATCGACCTCTGTGGGCAGGTCTGAATTCAGGACCTCCTCCTCAAAATTTTGATCCGTGATGTCTATTATTTTGCTCATGCTACCTCCTTCTGATTGCTCATTAAGCTGTAACTATAGTAGGGGCATGTCGCCCTTTCCTGAAATTCAGAACTTTGCCCTTTTCGAGATTCCTATTGTCATGAATAAGCATCTCGGAAAATTCCTTTTCCAGATAAAAATTTGCCCTTTCTACCTCATCTTCAGTCTCCGACTCCATATGTTTTGGCCAAACTGAAATAAAGGCAGAGGGTTTCATGATTCTATGAATTTCACCTAATAGTTTACTTCTATCACCTGCTTGTGGAAAATAGTAAGGATGAAAGACGTCGAAAAGAAGAACGACATCCACAGACTCATCAGCTAAGTCGATTCCCAGTTTCCACGATGTCTCCATTCTTCTTATGTTTTTCAAACCCGCTGACTTAGCTCTTCGCGTAAGCTCATCCAAGGCTTCCTTATCCTTATCCAAGGCGTACACTCTTCCCTGCTCACCGACTATTTTGGCAACGGGGACAGTATATGTTCCACAGCCACAGCCAAAATCCAGTACAGTGTGTCCTCCCCTAATCCCTATCTGTTGTAACATCTCAAGGACTCGTGATTCCAATTTCATTCCTTTGGTTTTGAATGTACTTAAAGGCGGACATGGCAGCAGTAGCACCATCACCAACGGCAGCGGAGACCTGGCGTGGTGAATTCCTGCGTATGTCGCCGGCAGCAAACATGCCGGGATCTGAGGTAGCCATGGTTTCGTCAACGACAATATATCCAGCATCGTCAAGATCCAGAATGGGGAAAAAGCTCTGGCTATTGGGCATAAGCCCAACGGCAACAAAGACACCTGCAACCTCCAAAATAGAGTGCTGACCTGTTTTCACATTGCGTAGTTTAAGCCCCCCCAGTACCTTGTCCCCCAGCACTTCTTCTACCACAGTGCTCCAGATGAACTCCAACTTGGGCTCGCCGAAGGCTCGTTGCTGGAGGACTTTCCCTGCCCTGAGCTGGTCTCGCCGATGTATTACATAGACATTCTTAGCATGCCGGCTCAACTCCAGGGCATCTGTGATGGCAGTATCACCTCCCCCGACTACCGCTACCTCCCGGTCGCGAAAGAGAAAGCCGTCACAGGTGGCACAGTAGGAAACACCATGGCCTGAGAGCCTCTCCTCACCAGCGACCCCCAACTTACGATACTCTGAGCCAGCCGCTATAATTATGGCTATAGCTTCGAAGTCTCCCTCAGTAGTGGAGACGCCATAGGGTTGCCCGTGAGTAATGCCTGTAACCTCAGCGGTTACAACTTCTAGGTCATATTTGACTGCTTGTCGGTGCATGAGGGAACCAAGCTCCATGCCAGCAATTCCCTGAGGAAACCCAGGATAGTTCTCTATTAGTGCGGCATTCACTATCTGGCCTCCAAATATACCACGCTCCACGAGCAAGCTCTTTAGTCCCGCCCGTGAGGTATAGAGACCGGCAGTAAGCCCGGCGGGACCGCCTCCGATAATGATTACTTCATATTTTGCCATTACCCGTCTTTCCCCGTAGCTTATGTAAATGCTGGAGTTTCGCCTGGATGTAACCTGTGCCACTTAGCAAGCAGTTCGTCTCGACTTTCCGGGTGCTCTGAATCAGACACAGCAGCGTCTACCGGGCATACTTCAGCACACTTAGGTGATTCGGAATTGCCCACGCACTCAGTGCACTTCTCGGGGTCGATTACATAAATCTCTTCCCCCTCTGAGATTGCTTCATTCTTGCACTCCCCTTCACAGGCACCACAACTGATGCATTCTTCGGTAATTTTGTAAGCCATTTATTAACCTCCTTAATTTATTTTTACTCATGCTAAGCCTTTCCAGCTCTCTTGCTCCATAGCCAAGAAAGTCAAACGCTCCCCCTGATTCATCTCCGCCATCCTGATTTCAACCTTCGCCCCCAACTTCGTTACTGCCTGGCGCAGACTGCTCACAAGATAGTCCTTAACTGAAATAGGTATGCCCAAGAAAGGAAGCACGAGGGTAAGCGTGACCTCATTGTCCTTCAAAGTTATATCCTTTACCATTCCCAGTTCAATTAAGGTACGATTGATCTCCGGATGCATCACCTGTCCTATGGCTTGATGTATATCTCCTTTCGAAATATTTCTAGTCATTACGTCTCCTCTATTTGTGTTTCAAGGTAAATCCATCCACCGGCTTGAACTGCTGCCTCGGGGTCTATTTAACCTTCGAGGTGTAGTTACCTGATTACAGCGAGAATGTCGCTTCTCGAGATGATTAAATACTTTTTATCTTCAAGTTCGACCTCATCGCCAGTGAATTTAGCATAAATTATTGTATCCCCTACTTTGATTTCCTCAGCAAGCTCCTCATCTGTTCCAACCTCCACAACCTTGCCTCTTCTTGGTTTCTCCTTAGCTGTGTCAGGAAGGATTATACCTGATTTGCTTTTGCTTTCCGCAACTTCTTCCGGTTCAACTAAGACACGGTCTTCAAATGGCTTGATCTGCATCTTAAAAACCTCCTTTCCTATTTGATGCTCAGTAATTTATCGATTTTCGCCTTATCAAAACCGACAACGGGTCGGTTATTAATCAGAACAACAGGCACACCCATTATATTTCGGCGCTTGAGCTCCCTGGCTCCCTCAGGGTCTTTTTCTACGTTCACCTCCCTGAATCTGAACCTTTTCTCCCTTAAATACTCTTTAACTCTGTTACACCAAGGGCATGAAGCCCCGGTAAGAATTATGATCCTTGGCTGACTAGAAGCGGGCATAGTTACCTCTTTATCGTTCTAAATGACCTGTAAGTTTTGGTGATGATTTAAGCACATTTTCGATACCTCCCTTCGGTGTAGATTACCCTTTCAGCAAATGTTATAGATTCCAAAGAGGGCGCTCCATTTTCCAGCAAGGTGACTATACTGCTCTTGCTGCTGCCACCTTTTCCACAAACTGGAATCTTCATCTAGACCTCCTACAAGCTAGCCCCTATTCTTCACCAAGGAGAGTCACCTTTCTAAATTCAGGTACCACTTTCTTAAGTTGATCCTCAAGTACCTCAGTCACTATCTCCCTAGTTCTTCTAGTCCTGTCCACATGGCAGGCAGAGGAGTTTGATAGCGGCCTATAATAGTGTACCGTTACTATTCCCTCGCTGATGTCCGTTAACTGGACATCACCCCTCCCAGGCTTGGCTTTATCCTGGCTAACACACTTTCTGTTTCTTATTCCATTCAAAGTTGTTTGCAGCTAGCACTGTCACTTTGCTGTCTTAAGCAAGCGCAGGTGCCCCCTTAAGAAGGGTTCCTCTTCAAAGCTAGTAAATCCCTGGCTCGACAGCATTTCCTTTAGGTCGAGCCTGAGAAATTCCAAAGCAAGCTGGCACTCTCCGCGGATAAATGCCCAGCGAAGGGGAAACCACAGCCTCTCCAGGTCGAATTCATTATAGTCCAAGATGCAAAAGACTCCCCCGGGTTTTAGGGCTCGGTAAGCATTGCTGATAATCCTAATCTTCTCGGCATCCTCAAAGCCGTGCAAGACGAACGAAGTGAATACCCTATCAAATTCCTCTTGATATGTCAAAGGCATCTCAATTCGCTGCTCCCTGAACTCGACATTGGGATATGACTGGCAGTGTTTTCGTGACAAGCTTAGCATTTCCTTACTGATGTCAAGGCCCAGGATGCTGCCATCAAGGCCTATCTTTCGAGCTATGAAGCAATCGTTCCTGCCTGTTCCTGAACCGAAGTCCAGAATCGACTGTCCGGGCTGAATATCCATCTTGTCAATAACCTTCCCAATCAAATAAGGGTAATACCCCAGCGAGATCACATCCAGAAAAACGTCATAAAAGCGGGCCTCAGTTGGCCCTACCTCTACCTTCGACCTTAGCGGCGGCAAGATACACCTCTAGCCAAGCATCTCCAGATAGTCATCAGCATACTTCCCATTCTTGGCGCCCTGAAACATCTCACCTTTCTTTACCATCTGCAGTGCCAAGTACTCGCTGGCAGCCATTCCTGCAGAAGCCCCTTGTGAAGCGGACGTAATAAGATGTCGGTGGCCGGGAGTGATTTCGCCGCAGGCGAATATTCCGTGCTTATTAGTTCTCATCTGATTATCGACCTTTACAAATTTCCCCTCCATTTCGATCCCCGCTTCCTGTGCCAGTTTGGTATTCGGCTCTGTGCCTACGCACATGATTACCCAGTCGATTGCTACCTCCTTCTGCTCTCCGGTTATATTGTTTGTCACCACTGCTGCCTCCACGTTGTCGTCGCCTTTTATTTCCTTAACCTCGGTGTCGTACCAAATCTCAACGCCTTCGTTCGGAAACCTTCTAATCATGGCGGGGTAAGCCCTCAGCGAATCCCTTCGATGAACTACGATAACTTTATTAGCTTTGGTCTTGGCTAGCAGCGCACTTTTTGCTGTGCTATTCCCACCACCTACCACCAAAACCTTTTTTCCGGAGAATTGGACATAATCTCGCTTGGCATAATAGGATACGCCCTTACCGAGAAACTTGTCCTCTCCAGGGACACCGAGCTTTTGCATGGTACTGCCTGTGGCCAGGATGATAGCTTTGGCTCGGTACTGCCCTATCTCGCTGGTTACAGTGAGATTTCCAGTGTCAAGACTTAACACTCTCTCCTGTCTTAGTTCTGCCCCGACACCATCGGGAGGTGGCGATGTAACTTGCTTCCGCATGTAGTTCATCAGCACCGCCCGTCACCAGGCGGGAAACCCGGGTAATTGGTGACAGTGTAAGCGATATCGCCCTGTCCACCTACCCAGTTAGCCTCCAGAACCAGAGTGCTCCAACCATCGAGCTGGGTAAAGATCGCTGCTGATAAGCCGGCAGGGCCAGCTCCAACAATCATCACGTCCCTTTCTTCCATGATGTGCCTCCTTCCATTAGTTGGTGCATCCTATATGCGTCAGCTTACAGCATTCTGATTGCCTTCAGGGGGCAAGACTCAACACATGCGCTGCAATCCCGACAGAATCCTGGAATGGGATAGGGCAAATCGTATGGCTCCTCTTGTTTCCAAAGCTTAGCGGGACATTCAAGAACAGCAGAGCAGACTCCTTTGTCGCATCTCTCGGGGTGGCACTTTTCATAGTCCACCGTAACCTTTAACTTTGGCTCTAATATTTCTGTTTCCCAGCTAGAGCACCCATAAAATATCGTCGGCACCGCGGGCCCCAAAAATGTACCGCCACACGCAGTTCAGATTTCAGAACCCCGTCCCCAAAATTCCGATCTGGGATCTACGCTGGCACTCCTCCTGTGTAAAAAGTGCTTATTTCTGCTGTCAGCACATCCAGCAAAGTAAGAAACTACCTTCCCTCTTCTTTACATTTATGGCAATAACCTTCCAAATATAGCTCGACCTTAGTCACGGAAAAGTTATTTTTGCGTTGCACTTCTGCTATTAACTTAGGAATTAGCGGGCTCTCAAACTCAATGACTTGCCCACAGGCTTCGCATACTAGATGCTGATGTTTCCCTAAGTGTTTCATCTCATAGTAACAGCGCGTCTGCCCCAGATGCCTCTCATCTATCAGACCTTGTTCCTTAAATAAGTGAAGATTGCGGTAAACTGTGGCAAGGCTGATGCCGGCATCCCTCTCGCTGGCCCGGCGATACAGCTCCTTAGCATCTAGATGCCTTTCAGCCTCTTGCATAACACTCAAAAGAAGCCTTCTCTGTGGTGTAGCTGGCTGAATCTTCATTGGGTGGTTGCGATTGATTTTCATTCTCATCCAATCATATATCAAGGCTTTTGATTTTGTCAAGATAGCAACCGGATACTATTGACCACGTACATTTCCTTGAAACTGTGCACAATGTCGCCCTAATACGACTGGATGTCAGGCGAGATCTGGTCTGAGTAAGAAGGGCAAGCCACGGAGCTATTTCACTTTTGAACCTTATAGCCTGCCTTCATTAGAATCCCTCTTACACAGAGGGCAGCGGGTGAATCCTGGGGCAAGTCAAGAAGAGACCTCCTTTGCAGATTATGTTGTCTTACGTTAGGATCGTAGCCTATCTTCCCTAAATAAGCTTCTCCTGCGCTTCGTAAATACTCTTCCATCCCTTTGGTAAATCTGTAGTTCCCTATGAGGTAGAGGTGATTGTAGCTGACCTTGACTTCTCTGGTAATATCTCTAACCCTTTCTATATGTTTTGTGGATTTCTCGGAGGGATCCAGAATTACAAATAGGTCATCTATATCCAGCACCACCTTGCGATTGAAATGCTCCAACCCCGCAGGCGAGCCTACCAGTACCTCCTGATAATCTTTAACCAGAGTGGGGATGAACTCTTTGAGCACCGCATCTGGAGCGCAATAGCAACCCACAACAAACTTTGTTCCTAGACCAATAAAGTCAAATTCTTTCCCTTTGTATAGAACAGATTGCATCACACCCGATAAGAGATCGTAGCCTGTGCGGCCTGCCCTTTATTCTCCTCTATGACGTCGGCGCAGTTGAAATGGTCTTTTTCCCTTTTTCGCTCAAGTCTATTCCAACCATGTCAGCTAAACTCTCATCGGGGTCGAGGTCTATTAGCAGCTTCGGGGAGTTCAGATACTTGCAAGCCAAAGCTGCAAAAGTTGATTTGCATGCTCCTCCTCTCCCTGTGGAAACAACTGTCCTAGCTATTGTGCGACTTCCTGTCATGCCTCATCATAGTTGAATCACTAGTCCTGCTCCGCACTCTGAGGCTTTGTTTGGGAACAAATCTAATATCTGCCTCTTATATTGGGTGCAGTGGCAGGGGTAGATTAGGGACAGGTTCTCAAAAAGCCTAAAGTCATGAAATCCGTGGAAGCCTCCGGCGATGCCATAGACCTTTCCAAACTTCGAGGCAGCGCTTAGAATATTCCTCATGGCTGGATGACTACATCCGGTTACTACAAATATCCCCTTATCCGTCTTGAGTGCTAAAGACTGCTCTATCCCTTCTAGTTCGCCAGTGGAAAAGATATCGGCACAAATCTCCATCGCACCTTCAACAATAGTTGCCTTTCTCCCTGGGAGCACCGCTCTGAATGAACCGGGGAGAAAAAGCCGGGCGCTTTCATTCATTTTCAGAATCTCAGAAAGTCCCCCAGTGTGATCTCCGTGAGCGTGTGAGATCACGATAGCCTCTATGCTCCTCGGGTCTATATTGAGTTCTCTCATATTATGTAGCAGTGTGGGGCTGTCAGCACCAGTATCAAATAAAACTGGCGGGACGTTCGCAGTTTCAATAAAGGCAGAGAAGCCCCATCCAGCCCTCAAGCCCGCCTTCTTTACTTCATTGTCATAAACAACGGTGATTCTCATCTTTCCTCTCCATCAATTTTGTGAGTTTCCCAGTATGAAGCTGGCCACCATATGTCCATGCCAGCGACTGATTGGCCCTTGCCTCCCTCTCAGTCTTTTCTTGGTCCATTCCGTTACAGCTGAATTTCAATACCAATTATTTTTGATTCCCTGCTAACTGCTCCTCTTCGAATATTAGGGCACCGACGGGACAGACTTTGACACATTCCCCGCAGTGCCGGCAATCAGATTCCCCAAAGGGTACATCTCCAAAAGTGGTAACTCGCCGCTGAAAGCCACGGTAGGCAAAGCCGATGACTCCTATGCCCAGCTTCTCCTGACATACCCATACACATCTGCCACAAAGGACGCATTTATTCGGGTCGTAGATAAATAGAGGGCTACTTGTATCTACTGGCAGATTCGGAAGGACCTTTTTGAATCTTTTCGTATTGAGTTTCACGCCAAGGTGTTCAGCAATTTTTTGCAGCTCACAGGAACCGCTCTTAGAGCAGTGGGCACAATCAACAGGCTGACTAGCTAGAATCAACTCAAGGGCAGCGCGAGCGAGCCTCGTCGCTTTCTCCCCTTTAGTATTGACCACCATGCCTTCTCTAACAGGCTCGGTGCAAGCCGTGACCGGCGTACCCTTTCCTTCCACCTCGACAAAGCAGAGGCGGCAAGCAGCCAAAGGCTCGCTTCTTTCCCTAATGGCACAAAGGTTAGGGATGTAAATACCATTGTCCAAAGCTGCCCAGAGTATTTTCTCACCTCGGGCAGCCTTTATTTGCTTGCCATCGACGGTCAAAGAGGTCGTTTTCGTCTCTGTCACCACCTACTTATACCTTCAGACGTGTGCCAGCATTGTTCGGGAAGAAGATATCGCTGAATTCCTCAGCCAGCCTTACCATGGCACGGAAGCCAGTGCAGTGGGAAGCTCCCAGCTTCTGGATGCTGAATCCCTTCAACTCAGCGACGGTTAGCTCGATTCGTTCCTGGGTAGCATGGATTAAATGTGTGCCGCCCAGCACGGTGTTAATACTCTCCACTCCGGTCAGCTTCTGTGCATGATGTAAAGTGTTGACGATGCCCCGATGAGCACAGCCAGTAATTAAGCTCAGGCCTTGATCTCCTTTCACCACTAGCGCCATGTCATCCCTGAATGGGTCAGGATGGAAAACACCCTCCCTCCTAACATATAGATTAGCGTCTATTTTCTCGTATCCGCTTACCATGGGAATCTCCCCCGTGGTCGCCATGCGGTCGCTTATCCATACCGGTTCCTTGGTCAGAGTAAACGAGGCTCCCAGGCTCTCTAATTCCTCCCTCTGGAATGGCATACCGATGTAGCGATATTCTGCTTCTCCTGGACGTTTGACATACTTAGCATCCCAGATATCAGGGTGGGCGATTATCTCTACTCGCTTCTTCATCGCCATAAGTAGCTCACGGAGGCCTCCGGTGTGGTCGCAGTGACCATGACTCAAGACAATCTTGTCTATAGTGCAGAGGTCTACACCTAATTCGGAAGCGTTGTGGACTACTGAGCCACTCTCCCCACTATCAAGAAGAACTGCCAACCCGCCTAGCTCCACAAGGATGCTTAATCCCCATTCAGCAAGCAAGCGTGTTCTGCCTGCCGTGTTTTCAATTAGGGTAACGATATTCACGTCCTCTCCTATTTTTCAAATTTTCAATTCGAGACAGAACGTCATCCACCCTTCGGGCCAATCCTCTAACCTCTTTTCTGAGTACTTTCGGCGCAGGGCCGCCTCCCAGTTTAGAAGTAAAAACAGGCTGTAAGCCATAAGGGTAAGCTGGCACTTTCATTCCGGTAATTTCACTTATTTTGTACCCCGACAGAGGATTTTGTTTGCAGCCAAAAGGCGAAGCTTTGCCCTCGACTACCGCTCTGGCGAAGTGCCCACAATTAGCAAATCCACACAAGCCGCAATCCAGTTTGGGCAAGGCCTCGTAGATTTGTCTTATCTTCTCTCTATCCTTCAACTCAACTTGCCTTCTCTATCAGTATTCCCTTTATCTCCAATGTTAACTTTAGCTTCCTATTCCTAAGTCATACTCCCAGATGGCCTATTGCCTTCTTCGTTTCCTTCAGCTTTTCCATGAGGTCGATAGGTTCAACCTCTAACCTCCGTGGCCTTACCGCTTTACTCCAGTTGTGTGGCTCTATTATTTCCTCTAGCTCGCTAAGCTGACTCAGTTTCTCCAGCCTTTTATAGATCATTACCCAAGCACAGTCACGTGCAGGATCTACTTCACATTTGCNCTCTGCAGTTGTTCCGCCACATGNCCNATTTAATAGTCCCTTAGGGCGCTGCACGAGTGGACAAATACCCGCCGTCCTCCCGAGTTCGCATTCTCCNCATGCCTGACATTCCTCTCTGAAACTAGCACCCCCCCGAGAATCCTAAGGCATTGTTGCTGGATATATAGGCTTATAGTAGCGCATCCCCCACAGCCCACTAAAACTGCTCTTTTTTGCCCTCAAGATATCCCAAGATCTCTTCAAAAAGCTTCTGCACTTGAGCGTTCATTCCCCCTAACTACAATGCGAGTCCAACGCCAGGCATGGTCAATTCCCTATCTGTAACCGACCTTAAGGGTGGGCGGCTGTCTAAATCCACCCCAGGCTGATACCTGAAAGCATCGGATAGTTCCTTATTCAACATAAACGTCAGCCGAGCTAGAGGTATGTTGGCAGAGCATACATCCTGGCATTGGCCACAGTTCACACAGGAATCCATGACGTGACTGATTCTTATCATAGGGAACATGACATCTGGTGGCACCTCCCCTGGCATAACTACACCCCTCTCCGCTTCCAAGATACAATTCTTGCAGTAGCATATAGGACAAGCATCCCGACATCCATAGCATTTAATGCACTGGCTAAACTGCCCCCACCAGTAATCAAATTTGTCCTCAGTGGCCATATTCTTAAGCGGGCCAAAATCTTTCTCCTGCCACTTCAATGCCGAGTTGATTGCCTCTTGCTCCTCCTTTCTCCTCTCCTCCATAGCTTTATCATCCGGTTGTTCAACATTCATATAGCCAGGCTTAATTGCCCCCTCAAAAAGTTCAGCGCCCTTATCAGAGCAAATTTCCACAAATGTTTTCTTCTCGTTGTTACTCACTCCCCACTTTCCGCAGGCAATATCTGCCATGGTGGGAATTTTGATTTCACACCTTCGACAGTTCTCCCTCCGCCCATAGCCCTTTTCCTCCAGTTCCTGCAGCCCCTTCGCCTTTTCTGTTCCATTCTTTAGTCTAATAACAAGCTTGTTATCTTCAATGTCCTCATAGACAACATCCAGTGGGTCAGCTCCGAATTCCTCCGCAATTGTCTTCTTAGCTACCACCGGCAATAGCGTGCCGCTGCAATTCAGACCTATGAGCAATAAGTTATCAAGGTTGATTTGTTCCCTTTTAACCAGTTCGATAATTCCCCTGATATCACAAGGCTTGCCCACCACAGCCAACTTCATATCAAAGGCGCCGCCAAGGTATTCCTTAATATACCTGGGAATATTAACGGTGACACAGTGCAATGCCCCGGCAGTTGATATTACCTCCTCGGGATCAGTTATCAAGACAGGGATGCCATCGTATCTATTGCCGCCCCTGGCCTTAATAGCAAGCACTGCATCTACTCGTTTACTCTCCAAGGCAAATTTCAGTAAGGAGGTAACCACGCCACCGGACTCGGTCTTACTTAGTATTTCCTCATCTGACGACCATGCAAGATACATATCTCCTTTCATTGTTTTACCTCCATTTTGACGGCGCATACTTTAGTTGCGGCACACTTGGCACCGGGGTCTAAAGCTGAGATTGTTAGCGTATTGGCGCAGGAATCAGGAAAGTGGAATGGAATAAACAACAACCCTGGTTGTACCTCATCAGTCACTCTGGCTTCAGCTTCAATGCTGCCCCGCCTTGTCTCCAGAGTAACTGTATCCCTGTCCTTGACTCCTGCCTTAATAGCATCCTCAGGACTGACCTCAACAAAGCCCCGAGGAACCTCATTAATTAGCTTTGTAGTCCTCCTCGTCATATGCCCAGTATGATAGTGAAATATACTTCTTCCTGTAGTAAGAAAGTAGGGATATTCTTCATCTGGCACCTCTGCTGGGGGCTTGTACTCCACCACCTGAAAATGGCCGAGACCATCAGGTGTGCCAAACTTCTGCAAAAACATGGTGGGCGTGCCAGGGTGGCCCTCTGAAGGACAGGGCCAATGAATTCCACCTGTAGTCTTCTCTAGCCGTTCATAGGTTATCCCCTTATACTGGGGAACGCAGCTTCTTATCTCCTCAAATATTTCCCCAGCGGAGTGAAAATCAAACTTATCCTTGTGGCCCATCCTTTGCGCCAACTGGCATATAATCCACCAATCAGGCTTCGCCTCCCCGGGAGCATCAACTACCTTGTTTATCTTTTGTACCCTTCTATCTATCCAGGTATGGGTAGCCTCCCTCTCTACCCATGTAGCTGCTGGCAACACCACATGGGCAAGCTTAGCTATCTCAGTGGGGAATATGTCCTGAACTACAAGGAATCTAGCTTTCTCTAGAGCCTTCTTCACATTATTAACATCGGGCACGGCCATCATAGGATCCCCCCCCACGATATAAAGATAGCTACAGTTATATAGCTGGTCAATATAGGTGATGCCGGGCTTAGTGGGCAGGTTGCTCACTCCCCAAGCATCCTCGAAAAACTTCGCTGTCTCCTCACCCACACGCTTGAAACCCGGATAGAACACGCATAGGCAGCCCATATCACCGCTGCCTTCACCATTTATCTGCCCTCTCATTGAGTTTACCCCACTCCCTGGCTTGCCAGCATGCCCACAAAGGAGGGCTAGGTCAGCGTGAAGCTTGACATTGTCTCCACCAACGGTGTGCTGACATATACCTTGGTCATATAAAATGCAACCCCTCTCTGCCTTGGCATATGTAATTGCCGCCTCTCTAACTTTTTCTATAGGAACACCGGTAATTTCCTCTGCCTGCCTTAAATCAACTTTGGAGAGGAAATCGCATAATTCATCAAACCCGGCAGTTTTTGAGGCGATAAATTCCTTATTTTCCAGGCCTTCGCTGAGGATGATGCTCATCATGGCATTTATCAGGGCTGCGTCCGTGCCTGACTTTAACTGCAGGTGAATGTCAGCTAAATACCTCGCTGTAGCTGTTTTTCTGGGGTCAGTATAGATAACCTTAGCCCCTTTGGCTTTCGCTCGTAATACTCTCCGGGCTATTAGGGGGAAAGTCTCCTGGAGATTAACACCAGCTGCGAAGATGCAGTCGGCAAGTTCAATTTCAGGCTGAGAAGTTTGCATTACTCCTGAGCCCATTGTGGGAACCAGTCCAGCCACGGCCGACGAGTGGCATAACCTACCGCAATATTCCACATTATTAGTGCCCATCACGACGCGAGTAAATTTCTGCATTACATAAGCATCCTCATTGCTGTTCCTACATGAGGCGATAAAACCAAAATTCTCTGGGCTGGCTTCCTTCAGTTTGGTGGATATCAACTCGAGTGCCTCCTCCCAAGAGGTTTCCTGAAGAGTACCATTCTTTCTCACCAATGGCATCTTCAGCCTGTCTTCGCTGTAGATGTACTCGTAGGCATTTTTACCTTTAGGGCAGTTCGCCCCTTCGTTTACCGGATGCTCTTTCCATGGCTCTACACCAACTATCGTTGAGTCTTTGACCACGAGATATATTCCACATCCGCAACTACAATAAGGACATATTGTAGGCACATATTTAATGTCCATTTCGCCTCCTATTAAGTGGGCTGGGGCCAAGTTCTCGTATTGTTTGGGTAAAGCTCCTCACTGTTTCAGCGTACTTTCGTCCCTCCGAAGCCCCTATCCATTCCAACTTTAACCTCTCAGGTTCGATTCCTACAGCTTCAAGGAGAGGTTTCATGCCTATAACTCTTCTCCTAGTAGATAAGTTGCCTTTCATATAGTGGCATTCTCCTGGATGGCAACCAGCAATTAAGACACCATCCGCACCTGCAGCAAAGGCCTTAAGTATTAACAGTTCGCTAACTCGCCCAGAGCACATCACCCTTATCGTCCTTATATTTGGCGGATATTGCATCCTTGAGGTGCCAGCGAGGTCAGCGGCGGCGTAAGAGCACCAGTTACAGGAAAACCCCACAATTACAGGTTTGAAATCATCCTTGTTCACTTATCACTCCTCATTAGTTTATAGACCCTTGAAGCTATTCTCATGTCCACGTTACGCTACTAGATATGAATCCTTCATTTGCGCTTTGAAAGAGCTGCCATCTGGCCGTCACCCACATCGCCTTTCTTGAGCCTAACCAAGATTTTTCTCACCTTTGGAATAGCCGCAGGATAAAGTCCTTTCCCCAAAATTGCCTTAAGTTCAGCCAATGCTTCAACTATGCTCATATAATCCCTCCTACGTGATTGTTATTTCTTTGCCTACGCCAGAGTCAATGTAGTTTTTCCCAAAGTAATCCTTAAACAGTCTTCTTGCTGTGTCGCCGTTGCAATGGCACGGAGCTACCATTTGCACTCCTAATCGGCGCAGGCTTTCTGCCACATAACTAATCTGCGAGCTAAATGCCCCACTCAAATAAAAACCTCCCATCGCCAGATAAACCTCTTTCCCGACGGTTTCCTTTGCCTTCTTGGTGATGCTTATTATACCAGGGTGAGCACAGCCAGTTATTAGGCAAACTACCTCTGATACCTTAACCAACAACGATTGCTCCTCTACCCCTCCATTCAGTTCCCCCATGGTAATAGCACCCTCGAATAGTTCTTCAGGTTCATGTACGCTCTTGACTTCTGCTCCAAGGATCTGATATGCCGCTTTATCTGTGTGGGGAACGAGCCCGGCAGGTAAACAGTCATCTGGCTATTATGCCTGAGAAATTCCTTCAGTCCCCCGGTATGGTCACCGTGTATATGGGATAACGCTATGACAACTACCTCGGAAGGCCTGATACATAGCTTTTTCATGTTGTCCAGCAAGATCCCTCCATCACCTCCAGTATCAAACAAGATAGTCTTCTCGGGGGCTGTGACAACACAAGAGAACCCCCAAGCTGGGATGAGTCGCCTATCATACCGGTTGTTGTCGTAGACGATGGTGGCCACTGTCCCATCACCAGGCTTGATTTCTTCACGCTCGTGAGTCCATCTGACTTCCAGCTTACCTTCCATATCTTCTCCGGGAACCAACATCGTCATTTAAGACCGGGGCGGCGACGCAGTGTCTCCGTAACATCAAGCGGCCTGACTTCATGGCTTGGCGCCTCATATACAGTAATTACATTCCGAAGCTTACTGAACTCTGCTCGTATGTTAGCTATATTTTCAGGTGGCAGGGGTTTCACCTTCGATCGACGCAGGGGTGTATTTATCTGCACCTCGTCAGGTGAAATGCTGCGTGCAAGTTCGGCTATCCCTTGGGCAGAACCTTCATTAGCCTGAACAAACATTACCTGCAGGGCCAGTTTGCCCCGGTATATCCCCCTGAAGCGCTTAATGCCATCCACTGTAAGGTCAAAACGTAAACCCGGGGCTGGCCTGTTGACTAAGGAAAACAGCTCCTCGTTTGGTGCATCTAGCTTGGCCACCACCATATCGGCCCGGGCAAGCCGCTGCCTGACATCCTCGCGGGACATGAGGGAACTATTGGTGAGCACAGCTACAGGCAAGCCTAAAATTGATCTTGCCATCTCAATCGCCTCACCCAGGTTGCTGGCCAAGGTCGGCTCACCCATGCCAGAAAAAGTGGCGTAGTCAGCATCTATCTGCCCAAGGGACTCAATTTCACGGTTTAGTTGTTCCAAGCTGACTAATCCCTTCGGCTCGACGACGAAACGTCTTGTTTTGCCTAACTGACAATAGATACAGTCAAAGTCGCAGATCTTCCTCCGCGCATTCAGGAGGTCTATACCCAGTGACCTGCCTAATCGCCATGAAGCGACAGGACCATAAATAATTCCCATTTCAGTACCTAACCTTTCTCATCTAAGCGCCATCACTGCACTACAAGATTCAGCGCCAATGTTGACGCCAGCATTGACAACCCGACGAAATCTGCCGCAAGCTTGGCCCTGCCCCCTGAACAATTCACCAATATCAAAGCTGAATGCCGCCGCCAGCATCCTTAAGAGCTCTTAGAGACTGCCATAGGCAGGGTCATCAAAGTTACCTGTGAAAGCCATATTCACACCAGTGCCCCCAATCTGTCCTCGTCTATAGCTCGTCAAATAATCATACTGGCGCCTCTTTTTTCATTTCCAATCACTTCATAAGCCTCACTTATCTCTTTGAACCTGCCCTCGGATTCTTTGATATTTTCAGGATCGCGGTCAGGATGCTAACGCAAGGCCAGTCTGCGAAAGGCTTTTTAATATGTTCAGGACCGGGTCTGTGCTTACGCCAGGAATGCGATAATAGTCCTTCACTACCGTGCTTCCTCCTTCCTCAGGAAAATCTGGAGACTAGTGATTTCCTTCACTCCCTTTAAACACGAGACCATAGCCACAAGCACATTCTTAATGATCTGCTTAGGGAAAGTGGTCAAAGGCACTGGAGTATTATTAACGTAAAGAGAGATTCGCTCTTTCTGTGGCTTGATAAAACCTCTCTCTAGCAGGTCAGCCAGGTCCTTACTATCCTCAAATGAGAACTGCCTGGCCTTAGTTTCCAACGGTTCGTCGGTAACTATGGCTATAAGCTTTTTGATATCCTTAAGAGGCACACCGACATCCCTCCGATGGACTTCTATCTTGGGGGCATTCCCTTGCTTAAATCCTTCAGTAAGGATTATGTCGTAATCCTCGCCCAAAAGGCGCACTAGCTCTTCAACAGAGGCATCTTCCGAAACAGGCTTTACCAGCACGACACTATTTGGTGAGCTAACCACCACAGCCTCACTTCCCGCTTCAATATGCCGCCGGCTATCCTTACCTGGTTCATCAAAGCTGGCTCCTTGGGGAGCATGCTTGATAGTAGCAACGCGATAAGCCCTCGATTTTAGTTCCCCGATGAGCCTTTCAATAACAATTGTCTTACCTGAACGGGATTTGCCAACTATAGAAACAATGGGAGGCATTTTTTGTTCTCCTTAATATTTGCGGTATGCTCTTTTCCATGGCTCTCGTTTCGTTGTGAGGTAGTCTCCTATGGCTGCTTTGAGGGTATCTGTTGCTAGCAGAGCGCAATGCTTACTTTCATCGGGCAGTCCACCCAAAGCATCCAGCACATCGCACTGCGTTATTTTCAAAGCTTCGCCGATACTCTTGCCTTTGGCCATTTCCGTAGCCATGCTGCCAGAGGCAACGCTAGTACCACAGCCATCAGTCATAAAGGTAGCATCAGCAATAACATCAGTGTTGACCTTGAGCCATATTTCCATTGTGTCACCGCAAGAGCCTGTGACTCTCGCAGAGCCGTCGGCATCCTGCACTACACCCAGGTTCCTGGGGGCCATGGCGTGGTCAATAACTGTTTCAGAATAGATATCACGGGCATCAGCCAAAATCAACTCCTGAAGTTCCTCAAAACCAGTAGACATTCCTTCGCCTCCGATTTATTTGTCACCAACCGACAGCACACGAACTAGAGATTCGCCCAGCCTAGTAACGATTTCATCGTCATAGCGTTCAATTTTGCCGTCATCGCAGAGTTTGGCTAGCTCCGGGTCTATGGGTATCTGGCCCAAGAATGGTGCATTGACGGCACGGGCTGTTTCTTCTCCCCGACTCCGGCCGAAGATCTCAATCCTCTTATCTATCTCGGGTACATAGAGATAGCTCATATTCTCGACCACGCCCAGAACACGCTTCTCCATTTTCCGGGCCATGTTCACCGCTTTGCGCACAATCATTTCAACCAAGTCCTGAGGGGTGAAAACGACGATTATCCCCGCAATCGGAAATGACTGCATTAGCGTCAGAGGCGCGTCTGCAGTCCCCGGCGGCAGGTCTACCATCAGGTAATCAAGCCTGCCCCAGAGTACATCCTCGCCAAACTGCTTGATGGTATTTCCAATTAGAGGGCCACGCCAGATTACGGCATCATCTTCACTGGGCAGAAGAAGATTAATAGACATGACTTCAATCCCTGACCTTGATAGTACTGGTAGTATCCCACTTTCGTTCCCACCAGGCCGAGCGCTCAGTCCTAACATCTTAGGTATGCTAGGGCCAGTAATATCGGCATCCAGAATACCTATCTCATAGCCCTTACGCTTCAGAGCGATGGCAAGCAGGCTTGATACCAAGGATTTGCCTACGCCTCCTTTGCCGCTCATCACGCCAACAATGTGATCTATTTCGTTAAGGTCCTTTGCCCTGGCATCAGCATATTCTATACTCGCATCATTGACCTCGGGCAGTTTCTCAATAACTTCCTTCGCCTTCGTTCTGATCCAGTCCTGGACGCCGGCAGCCAATCCCGTTGATGCCAAGGTAACGTTCACGTGTTTATCGGAAGTAGTGATTTCACGCACCAAGTTCATTCCTACTATGCTGCGTTTGACAGTAGGCACCAGTACTTCCTCCAGGCTCTCTCTTACTTGCTCTTCACTTGTCATAGGTTTCCCTCCAATTCCGTTTATTAGTGGTCACAGATATTACCCTCTGTAGCAAGTTGTCCGTTGAGAAAACTCAAAACCGCCTTCTCAGGACCGCTTTCCATAGCGCCGACAACGACCCCGATGCGGTGCTGCCGGAAAAGCCTCTCCGCCCGGGATCCCATGCCAGCGGCAATCACAAATGCAACACTTTGCTCTGCCAGCCACTCTGGAAGAACTCCCGGCTCATGTCCCGGCGACGGGATAATCTCTTTCCTGATTATTGTTCTCTCATTTTCATCACCATCGATCAAGGCAAAATGTTCACAATGACCGAAGTGTGCCGATACCATGCCGCCGCTAACTGTTATTGCGTACCTCTTTTCAGCCCCTTAGTGCCGCCAGCAGAGCAGGGTGGTGCATCACAACGCTCAGTCCGGCCGCAGCAAGTAGTGCCAGGAGTCTGACTATTCATTCTGACCAAATAGGATGAGGACATGAGTCTTTCCAGATTAGCACTGCCACAATCAGGGCAGCGCAGAGTTTGTTCCGTACTTCGGACAAACATCTCCGATACCTTGCCGCACTCGAGACATCTGAAGTCGTGAATTGGCACCTCTTACACTAACTCCTTTCCAAACCTGTTTTGCGTGAGATCACATTGATAGATTGCCATAGCATGGCACTCCTTGTTGCCCTTTATTAACATCATCGCAGTGAATGCCACATCCTTTCCATTTCCCGAGTGACGTTACCATTAGAGTATTCAACTACTGGCACGCCTTGAACAATTGATTCGGTGACAACATTATCAAAAGGAATTCTTCCTGCTACCTCAACTCCCTGGCTAAGGCATTGGTCCTCAATCTGTCGTGTGTTTTCCTCGTTCAAGTCATACTTGTTGATGCAGACCATGGCAGGAACTCCGAAATAGCGACAGACGCCAAGGACTCTCTCCAAATCATGTATTCCAGAAAGGCTTGGCTCAGTAACCAGCAGCGCCAATCCTGCTCCGGACAGAGATGAAATTACGGGACAGCCAATCCCCGGCGGGCCATCACTGATAATATAATCCAACCCTTGCTCTTCAGCAATCTGCTTAGCCTGCTGTCTGACTACTGCCACCAGTTTCCCTGAATTCTCTTGAGCTACTCCCAGTCGGGCATGAACAAGAGGGCCATACTTGGTATCGGAGATGAACCAGTAGCCAGCCATCCTTTCGCTCATAGTTATAGCTTCCACGGGGCAGACGTGGAAACAAAAGCCGCAGCCTTCACATGATACCGCATCAACACGGAAATCCTCAATAGCGTTGAAGCGGCAAAGCTCCTGGCACAAGCCGCACTCAGTACACTTGCCTTTATCTATGTGCGCTACCTGTCCACTCCAGAACTCATTTCTCACCTTCTCTGAAGGGCTGAGCAGCAGGTGAAGGTCTGCCGCATCAACATCGCAATCAGCAAGCACCTTGTCTTCTGCCAGAGCTGCCAGCGAGCCGACTATGCTGGTTTTGCCGGTGCCTCCTTTACCGCTTAGGACTACGATTTCCTTCATCAACTATCTCCATGATCTCATCAAAAATCTGAATGAAGCTACTCTTCCACTGTGGTATGCCATCGACCAGAGCGATACCACGTGAGTACAGACGAGCGATCTCTGTATCTAATGGAATGGTAAGCAAGATGGGTATGTTCTTTTCCCTACAGTACTCCTCGACTTTGTTATCACCAACACCGGCGCGGTTAAGTACAACGCCGCATGGGATATCAAGTTCTCTCACTGTTTCGACGGCAAGAGCCAGGTCACTGAGTCCAAAAGGAGTTGGCTCAGTTACCAGAATACAGTAGTCACTCCCCTTGATTGCCTCTACTACCGGGCAGGATGTGCCCGGCGCAACATCTATTATGACCACGTCACCGCTATTGGCACGCTCTTTCACTTCCCTGATAACCGGTGGCGACATAGCCTCACCCACCGTGAGTTTGCCATGAGCGAAGCCCACACCATTCGAGTGTCCCCACTCAACGACCCCTGTCTCTCGGCTCTCCTCAGTGATAGCTTTNTCTGGACAGAGGTAAGAGCAGGCACCGCANCCGTGACAGAGCTGAGGGAAGGTCAGCACACGATTGTCCAGCACAGCAATAGCATTATAGGCACATACCTGGGCACACCTGCCACAGTATGTACATTTCTCTTCGTCCACCTTGGGAACTAGGATTGATACTGGTTTACTTCCAGTGATCTCGGGTTTCAGAAACACGTGGTCATTTGGCTCCTCCACATCACAGTCTATCAATTGGACTTTGTAGTCACAGCTTAACGAAAGAGCTAAGCTAGTAGCGACCAGCGTCTTTCCTGTGCCACCTTTGCCACTGGCAATAGATATTATCATTCTATTCTCTGACCATCCTGGCGCCACATTTGGGACACTCTAAGTCATAGCAAGGAACCCCTGCCTGGTGAGTTATCTTTGTCCCACAACTGGGACAAACACAGCTCCCCTCCGGGCCTGCCCCAGGCCGGTTTCCGCCCATCCTTCCCATACCCCTACCACGTCCCAATCCTCTTCCTGTTCCCGGTCCTTGACCAAAAGGTCCCGTGCCGTCTCCTCTAGGCATAATTCACCTCCCGACTTTTCTCTTCTAATAGAGCATTCAACTCTACGCTCAGCTCGGTAATAAAGTACAGACAGTCATTAGTACGACGTTCCTTGGTACAATTGAAGCAAGTTTGGATTATCTTCTTAGCCTCCTCTTTTGTTACTTCTTTGCCTGAGTATTTCCAGGTAATCATAATCCCCCCTTCTGAATTTAATCCCCATCTACCCCATGGGTGGCAGCCCACAGACTCCAGAGCTACAAGTGGGATAATTCATCTCCGAAGCTTCGGTTCCACTCGAGCCACGGCTGAAAAACGAGGAAAAGGGTTTTCTGGGATTTGGAGCGTAACATTTAGGGCAGTTTAAACCATGACTGCCTTCGCCGATACCTTGGCGAACCTCAAATCTTTGCCCACATCGGTTACATTGACATTCATAGATAGGCATGTTTTAACTCTCCTTCTCCAATTCTTTGATGCGATGTTGAATCTCAGTTAAATGCTGCATCATCATCTGGGTCTCAGATTTGAGCATCTCTATCTCTTGCTCAGGACTCATTACTTGAGACGCTGCCTGCGGTGTTATTCCTGAACCCAGGCCTCGCGACCCACACCCATCCCCATCCCATAATGGGAGACTACATTGGGTTGGGTGCTCGATTGAAGCTTGCCTGCGTTATAGGCTTCAACAGCGTCCTTTATCCTGCCTGAAATACCGGTGACTACCTGGACCCCCGCTGCAGAAAGGGTTTGGTAAGCATTGGGGCCACAATTACCCGTGAGCACGGTCCCCTCTCCCTTACCGTCAATCATCTGAGCTGTGCTGATGCCTGCCCCCCCGGCAGCCATGACACTAGAATTCCCCAAGGTCTCAAACTCAATACTCCGGGGGTCAGCGATGACGAAGTACTGACACCTCCCAAAACGAGGGCCTACCTCAGCATCCAAACCAGGAGCCGTTGCTGATATTGCAATTTTCATGATGAACCTGTTTCCAGCTTACTCCGTTTCCAAGTCTTTTATTCTGGCATCTATTTGCTCCAACTGTCCCTTTATTGCTTCCGCCTGGCTCCTCAGAAAATCCAGCTCCTGCTCCCGAGTCATCTGCGGAGCATAGGGGTAGGCTCCTGGCACTGCTCCCATGGGTGGTCCAGAATAACCATATGGCACAGCTCCTGTATAAGGTATACCCATTCCAAACCGGTATCCCCTTCCAGAGCCATATCTTAGCCCAAAACCATAAATACGCCCTATACCCCAAGGACTGCAAAAACCTCTCCCCCCTCCTGTCATTGGCCCCATTCCACGTGGCCCCGTTCCATCAAATCCTGGCATAATTCATCTCCTTTCCTTTCTATTTTTTCAGCATCGCCTGCCACCGCGAAATCTCTTGCCATATCCTTTGCCAGCAGCAAATGGAGGCAAAGGCATAGGCTGGATATTCTCACTAAAGCATATCGGGCACGACAAAGGACGCTTTTCCGCTATGGTCTCGAAAGGCACATTCCACTCATGCCCATCGTTGCCACATCTAAAGAGACGCTGGGCAAGCTCAAAGTTCCCTCCTTCAATTTGAATTGCCTTGCCATTAATCAGAGCATCAGCCAGCTTTTTCCGAGCCGATTCCAATACCCGATGGAAGGTCGGCCTAGAAATTCGCATCTGCTGAGCGCATTCTCCCTGCTCCAGTCCCTCCACATCTCTAAGTCGTATGGACTCAAATTCCTCCAAGGAAAGGCGAACTCCCTGCAAAGCACTTACCGGAATTCCCACCGGCCTGAAATAACCTACATTCGGCAATTGAGCAACGCATCGCAACTTCGCTGGCCTAGCCATTAATAATCTTCCTTTTCTATCACGAATTATGAACTTATGTCAATAATAATTATAATGAAGCCTGCCAAATTTGTCAAATTTCGACCAAAGCCATTGCTGAGTGATACAAATCATGCATATGTTGAAAATCTGGGGAACGCAGTAGGAGCAAAGATTTATAATTTTTATACAAGTATCGTTGATAGAGGAACCAATTATTGGTGTTTAACAATCCACTATAAGATGCAATCCGGGTAGCAATTCATACATAAAACCAGGAGGTTACGCAATCCAAAGTAGGTGTGCGCGGAAGTGCTTTCAAGAAAGCCTGGATGGGAGGTCTAGATTTGGAATATGAAATATAGTTTGAGCCCATCGGATTACGAGCTATATGTCATCAAGGAGTCACCATCTTTAAAGCCGCCAGGCACGCCGGTATTGCGCTGAACTCCATTCGTGGCGAGTCCTACCTCGGCAATCTTCAAAACAAATTCATCAAGGGCAGATTGGTCTATGTCTATTCCAATCATCTCCCCCTGACCTGACATAGCCAGTTCCAATGTCGGAATACCAGAACCACAACCAATATCGAGAATCCGAGGCTTTCCATTCGGGGGAGCATACGAAATGCCTTCCTCGTATATTTAAGGAGACGTTTTCTTATTTTGTCCTTCCGCATCCAGAATCGTGCTTCTTCAGTCATTCCTTATTGTCCCGTGAATATTCAGTTATGCCAACATTGCGCCTGAATTCGCCAAGTGCCTTACGATTTTTGGCCCCTTCTATTCACTAACATTAACCTAATAACACCCAAGATGACATTCATTCTGGGCACTCTTTCCATATAGGTACGATAATCGTTACCAAACCGTTCTATCAGACGCTCTTCCTCTTCCTTGCTGCTCCAATACAGGATTACAGCTCCTGGTATACCTAAGACAGCAAATAGCCAATGAGGATACAACAGCAATGTAGCAACAAATATTCACAGAATTCCACCCAAATACTGGGGGTGCCTGACAATGGCATAGATGCCTGTGTTCACCAGTCGCGTGGTATGGACAAATGCTTTACCTTTAGGTAGACCACCCCGTCTTGGGAACATAACTATGGGCGCCATGATCAGCACCATACCAATCGCCCAGACCACCCAACCCGCAATAAATGAAGCTAGGTAGAAATCGGGCGCCAATACTCCTGTCAGAACAAGGGGGTTTACCGGGAAACAGATAATACACAGGATTGTCAGAGCCGTCATCCACAGCGTATGTTGCCAGTTCTTCACATCCACTTANTTTAGTTCCCCGTCGACTGCCGGTCAACAAGTGTGCTTCATCTATGCTGTTGTCGGAATGCCTTTTTGACTTCCTGTTCGGCGGAGCACANNCCCCACCTGTCCTATAGATGTGCGGTGCACATCTATAGGACAGACAATACTCTTGCATGAATTTCAAGGTNCCTCTCACTATAAAGCACAAAGCGAATCCTCTTTACGTATTTTAGCTCTGAGGTCATCTCCAAAACAGTGCTAAATGCAACACTGGCAGCTTCTTCTGCAGGATAACCAAATGCACCTGTGGAAATAGCTGGAAAGGCGATTGAATCTATATTGNGCTTTTCTGCAAGCCGCAATGCGTTCCGATAACANCTTGCCAGGAGCTCGCTTTCTGGCTTATCCCTACCATAGACTGGACCCAGGCAGTGAATAACATAACGGTTTGGAAGATTATGTCCACCAGTGATTACTGCTTCCCCCACTTCAATTGGAGCTAAAGGACGACATTCTTCGCTAAGTCCCGGGCCAGCAGCACGGTGAATCGCACCTGCCACTCCACCGCCCATCCTGAGCTGGGCATTTGCCGCATTCACAACCGCAGTAATGTCCGTCTGCGCAGCTATATCACCTTTAACACACTCAATTGCGACACCCGATATTATTTTCTTCACATCCACCATCCCCATACTTGGTCATTTCCAATAACAGCCATAGATAGACTCAGAGTTCGTTAGGCTGTTCCACACTCCCAAATTCTAACCGCCGGTTTACTTTCAGTCAAGCTCACCACCACGTAGAACGCGAATCCACTCCACGAACGTCAGCAATGTTGGGGGACAAAGCAAGCGATTGTTACCACGCGAATTGTCATTCGTATTCTCTGGGGACAGCACAGATTATGACCAGACTCTGGTTTTCAGAAGAGTTCTTGTATTGATGTTTCTCTCCAGGTAAGACCAGGGCGAAATCACCTTCTCTTAACTCACGTTCCCCATCGTCAGCGACCAGAATTCCTTCACCACTTATCACATAATTCATGTGTTCGAATGCGTGACGATGAAATGGGGTATGCCCCCCTGGCTCGATGGTGAACACTCGTAATGAGAATGTGGGAACCCCATCCTTTCTAGATAAGGGAATCTGCTTATAGATACCCTTAGCGTCTTCCATTTCAGGAACACTTTTCCCGACTTTATCCAACCTGGTTACATACATTAAGACCTCCTCAAACTGATTAAAATGGCTATCCGCAAATGATTATACTGCTGATTAACTCAACCGACAACGTGAGTCAGAGGACTAAGGGTAATAACATGGATTGTTGCGCAATTGTAACCATCAGTCACCACCCTATTCTACAGCCGTTTGCGGAGGAGTCTGAGAGCGAAGCATGAAACAGATTTGCCTGGCATTGACAACAGCTTTGTCCTGATGGCAATTGTTGAACAGGACATGCATCTCCTTTGTTTGCTTCGCCAGTTCCACAATTTTGCTCGCCCATGGCTTCAGTTCTTCTTCAGTGTAGAGGTAGTTGAAACGCTCAGCAGGGCTGATACCTTTCTTTTCCCATGTCTCCTTATTCCTGCCGTGAAAGCGGATGAGTCCAATATCAGAGGTTACCTCAGCGACAGGCGGCACACTTGACTTGAAGCCTTGTGGCTCGTCAACGCACACAAAGGGCAGGTTGTTGCGCCTGAGAAAACCAAGAGTCACAGCCTGATTCTTCTCGCTTAGCCACATACTGTTCCTGAACTCTATCGCAATACGGTATTGCGGTAATTTCCCCATGCATCTTATGATATAGTCAAGTTGCTGCGAGCCAGGGTAAAACCAGGGTGGAAACTGGAAGAGTACAACACCCAGCTTGCCAACTGTGTCCAGCGGGAGCAGCGGGCTCTCGAATCTTTGCCATAGTCCATCCGCTAGTTCAGCCGGGAGGTCGCCATAATACAGGTTCCCCTTTCGTCGCAGTTCGGGAGTCAGTTCTTCCCTTATGTCTTTAGGCAGAGAATTGACCGGTGTGAGATGCTGTGTAAATACCCTGAAAGCCTTGAAATCGAACGCGAAGTCGTCGGGCGTCCGCTCTGCCCAGAGGTAGCTATTCCTCTCGCCGGGTATTGCGTAATAGCTGCTATCCACTTCGACAATGTTGAACTGGCTGGCATAGTGCTGAAGGCGGGCTTCGGCTGAACGAGCTGAATCAGGGTAGAAGCGTCCAGAATTTACCAGCGTAGGATCCGTCCATGAACAGGTGCCTACTCGAATTGTTCCCATTTCATGCTCTACCGGCGGACACGTGGCCCTGCGGCCCTCTTTGGGTAGGTGAAAGCTCTTTAGCTTTCTGAATAGGCAAGCTAGCCAGTTTGCCTATGACCAGCTGGGCTATTCAGTCTACATGCTTGACCTCAAAGCTATTGCCATGGCCAAGGGCATACATTGTTACAATGACCTCGCCATTCTCTCCAGTCTATTCTATCTTGACTATCCGTTAGTGGCAACTGAAAGGCATCAGTGTCAGTGCCTATAGGTGAACGAACTGATAAAAGGTATAATCCAACTGCAGATTGTTCGCAGTGCTAAACGGAGTTCCCAAAAATTGTCTTGACGGCGACAATGATCTCTATGGGTAATTGGAATAATTCGGCCTTTTCTTTACTTTTTAGCTGATATCCTGTGTCAATCAGGGCTTGCTCTGCATAGATTGGTCTGGAACCAACATATTTTGGCCATTTGTTGTGTATCCATTCATAGAGCTTCAGAAATACGGATCCCCCGTTCTCTTTTGACATGCTGGCAACCCCCAGCCTTCCTCCTGGCTTCAGTACTTGTTTTATCTGTTCAAGCACCCTCGGAATCTCAGGTGTGTCAAAAACCTCAAGGACAAAGCTCATAAAAAGGCGTCGAAAGTGTTATCCTCAAAAGGCATGGGCGCTGCGTCCCCACAAAGTAGCTCAACTCCATTTGCCAGGCCTGCTTTCTCCAATCTTTTCTTCGTTATTTCAATCATGCCTGAGGAAATATCGATGCCGTAAACTTTTCCCGTTTGGCCGGTGAATTCTGCTATCCGTTTCAGGCAGTACCCGGTGCCAAAGCCAATTTCCAACACGGTTTCCCCTTCTACAATTGACAGGCGTTCCAATGCCATCTTTGCATACTTTCGCCCGAACGCCCCTATCGCGTAATCATAATACTTGCTGATCCGGTCGTAGGCTTGCTTAGCTTCCTCTTTGGTTCTGAGAACAGGAGGTATGTCCAATATCTTCAACTCGTTTTCCCTATTCACGTCTTCTGACCAAACCCTATCATACCTCAGAAGAGGCATAAAGACCATGTAGCTTGTGCCCAAGGTGCAGCCAGGCTTAACAATTAGAGTTAATGAAGACTGTCAGACCAACCTTTTGAAACCTTCCCCACATTGCACCTCCTCCCTTTTCAATAACCACATAAGGCACCTAGCGAGAGCTGTCAATGTTTTGTATTAAGCGCTTTTCCCTAATTTCCTTTAGCCTTGTTAGCTGTTCCCGCTGTATGCTAAACTTTGCCACAAATAAATGAAAAAACGTGTCTTCTCCGGCTTCCGTCCCACGGGCAGACAGCATATTGGTAACTACCTAGGGGCGGTACAGAATTTCATTGCCCTTCAAGATGAGTATCACTGTGTCTATTGTGTGGTGGATATTCATGCTCTCACCACCCTGGAAAGCACAGAATCTCTTCGGGAAGACATTTACGAGATGGTGCTTGACTGGCTGGCGGCTGGCATTGACCCGCAGAAGAGCATCATCTTTGTTCAATCTCATGTTCCTCAAGTGGAAGAGCTCCATACTTTATTCAGTATGCTGACGCCTTTAAGCTGGTTGCTGCGCATTCCGACATTTAAGGAGAAGGTTAAGATGCAGCCACATAATGTCAATTATGGGCTGGTGGGGTATCCTGTGCTTATGACTGCCGATATTGCCCTTTATAAGGGTGAGGTTGTTCCTGTGGGCGAGGACCAACTTCCTCATCTTGAATTGGCTCGGGAGATAGTGCGTCGGTTTAACTCTCTTTTCGGATTTGTATTTCCTGAGCCACAGGCAAAGCTTACCACCTTTCCTTCAGTTTTGGGCCTGGATGGGGTACAAAAGATGAGCAAAAGCTATAATAACCATATTGAAATAGCTGCTTCTCCCCAGGAAATCCGAGAGCGAATGATGACCGCCTTCACAGACCCGTCACGGAGGTACCGCTCCGACCCAGGACATCCCGAAGCATGCAATATTTTCCGCCTCCACAATTTCTTCACCCCGGCCCGAGTAGAGGAAATTGCTTCAGAGTGTCGCAGCGCGCGCATTGGATGTGTGGACTGCAAGAAGATACTGGCGGAGAGCATCATTTCGAATCTTGAGCCCTTCCGTGAAAAACGAGCTAGTTTAGCCCCCAAGCTTGATTATGTCACCCGGGTTCTTGCCGATGGAGCCGATCGAGCCGAAGCTATAGCCAAAGAGACTATAGGTGAGGTTAAAGAAAGAATGAAGCTCCTTCAGCGTGCCGACTTGAAGCGATCTAGGTAGCGCCTTACAGGTTCAACCGACCTGCATAGCTAACCCGCTCGAGCGATATTTCCCTACTTGTTCCACCAAAATATCACTTTTCTCTTTTTCCCCTCGATCACAATATAGTCTACCCAGACGCTACGCTGTACTATCTCCAGGTCCGACGGTATCCCAGGCTACCGAAGGCGTGACAGTTCACAGTGTAGAATTCACACCATGGGGATTTCACAGCGGAAATAGGCAGGTTTGCCTTGCCAATGGTGTGTGGCATCTGCCTATGCCGAAAGTAAGCAGGTAAATGCTCACGGCTTTGCACGGGTGGGTTGACCTCTTTTCATACAGCCCCCTGCCAGTGAACTGGCAGGGGGCTGATTAGTCACCGTGGCTGCAAGACGGCTCCAGGATTATAGATGCCCTCTGGCTGTGTAGTAGGCTTCCAGGAAATCCACCAACAACCCAAGCCGACGTCCTCGTACATGTCCAGTCTGCTTTGGGAAACCTGATTGTGGCCACTGGGGAAATAAATGCCGACACTTAAAATCTTGCCTTCCGTCTTTATGGTGGTGCCCACCGCCACAATCATCTCCTCGATATCCTCGATTAAGTCATCACAGGCAGTCTTGATTTCGTCCACCTTGATTCGGTTACGTATTTCTTCAACAAAAATTTGCAGGTCAATATACATGTTATTCCCCAGGCTTGACTGGCCAGGCTTCCGGCATTGCGTATCTGGGGGCGGTAGTCTTTCATACCCTCCGTCAACAAACCAACGAGCGCCTCAAAGCTTTCAACTACGCCACCAACCTCCTGCACGTTTATGACAGCTTGGGAAGTTTGCACCTCGGACATATATGGCAGCTGGTTCAGATAATTACTGAACTCTTCAACCATTATTATGGCAAGCCCTTCTAGGTCGGGGCATTCAGCCAGTAATCGCTGCAAGATGAAGTGGTAGGGGAAGCCCCTCCACCCAATGTATCCCAGGTTCGCCACCATGTAGCCTTCAAAACCACCGAGGGCGTAAAGCTGCACCGTCTCAATCTGTCCAACCATACAGGCATCGTAAGCCAGAATATCCAAGTCTTTGCAAAGCTCTACTATGACTTCGTGGCTCAAGCCGGCTGCGCGGGTTGGGCCTCCATAGCCCCAGAAGGCTATCAGTGTGTGGTCTGCTTCAGTGTCCTTCCTTCTACATGCCCGCACAGCCTCTTCGATACGCTTGCTGTACTTCTCAGGCAAACTGACTCTGCCACCGAGGGATTTCTTCCCAATCAGAACAGTTTAGTTTTTCCAAAATTACAACCCAAAGTATATCCTCCCGCTGTCAAGCATTTTTTCCGAGATTTTCGTCAGATTGGCAGAAAAGCAGGAGTTATCGCAAGACAAGATATGGATGGTGATGAGGCTCAGGTGTTACTTTTCTGGCTTGTCCGATTATGTAGGGTGTTGTATCATGGGTTAAAACTTGATTGCTCGGGCATAGGTTGGTGAAGACTTTCAACAAAAAATAATCAGGCTAGAGATAGTGTAGAGGTTAGAGAAACCGAGAGAAGACCGAAGATGGAGATAATCCCGGCTGTTGACATCAGGGGTGGCAAGTGCGTCAGGCTATATCAGGGTGATTATAACCAGGAAACTGTTTTTGATGAGAATCCTGTGACAGCAGCCTTGACCTGGTATTCCCAAGGGGCAAGATGGCTCCATATTGTGGATTTGGATGGGGCGGTTGTCGGTGAGCCCAAAAATATGGAGATGGTTCTGGAGATAATAAAAGAAAGTGGCCTGTTAATAGAATTGGGCGGTGGCATCAGGCAAGAAGAGGTGGCAGAAAAACTGCTGCGTCAGGGGGTAAGCCGAATAATTTTGGGAACTGCGGCGATAGAGAACAGGGAACTGGTAAAAGAGCTATGCCAGCAATTTGGCGAGGCTATCGCAGTTAGCCTTGATGCCCGAGATGGCAAAATAGCCATCCACGGCTGGCGGAAGAATACAGTTTTTGAGGTTCTCCAGTTAAGCCGAGAGATGATTGATGCCGGAGTGAGACGCTTCATTTATACTGATATAAAAAAGGACGGCACCCTCACCGAGCCTAACTTTAATATGATAAATAGACTGCTTGCTGAAACAAATGTCCCCGTCATTGTTGCCGGCGGAATTGCCAGATTGCAGCATTTACGGAGGCTTAAGGAACTCGGTGTTGAGGGAGCCATTATAGGCAAAGCTCTTTATACCGGGGATATTGATTTGGGGGAAGCTATAATAAATTTCGGAACTTAGGAGGCAAGTGTTAAAGTTTAACGATAAAGGCTTGATCCCAGCTATTATCCAGGATGCCAAGAACGATGAAGTCCTGATGCTGGGCTATATGGATAAAGAGGCGCTAAAGCGCACATTAGCCAGCGGAGATGTCTGGTTCTATAGCCGCAGTCGGCAAGAACTGTGGCACAAGGGAGAAACTTCGGGCAATTTCCTCAGGCTGAAGTCCATCATCAAGGACTGCGACAGCGATACTCTACTTATAAAGGCTGAGCCTACAGGTCCAGTATGTCACACCGGCAATCGGACTTGCTTCTTCCAGCAATTGGAGAGCGAAGACACAGTGTAAACACTGCAATCTCTTCATCCCTTTTATTATGTACTGCCGCTAGAATCAGCAGCCCTGTCAATCTCGATGACCTCTTTTAGTGCCGATATAGCAGCCTCTAGTTGACTATCGTCAGGTTCCCTGGTGGTTATAGATTGCAACATCAGCCCCGGGGCCAGAAGAACTCGGACTATCTTGTTATTGATGTGGCTTGCCCCGAATTTCATGATTTCATAGCTAATAACAGCGATAACCGGGATGAGGGCTATGCGGGACAGTATGCGTATCCATAGGGTTGGCTGACC
>JGI24025J20009_10000475_pt1 | contig 31163 bp, 30 predicted proteins | sample Cruoilmetagenom3_FD_20009 | JGI IMG/M metagenome (IMG submission 20009) | reverse complement strand
TCCGCCGGATTGACCGCCATGGTTTTCGTGGATCGCCAATTATGTACCCGGTATATAAAGATCCACGAAGATCAGATGATCGTATCGATCTCCGCCTTCCGGGTCCCGTGTTCGTGACTTCCCTCCTGCCTCAAAGAGCTGAAGTTTGCGCTGCCCCTTGCTCCCTGTCCGTCATCCCACGTATTGCAAGCACCCAAACCCCATCGCGTTCTTCTCGCCGATTCCTGCCTCATACGCAAACTCAAGCAACTCAGGACTTCCCTGCACCTCAAACTCCATGAGCGAGCATCTGCGATATGTATTTGTGATCTTTATCCGCTTTGCTTTCACATTTCTGGTGTCAGTGATCTCGAAATGGTCATGGCTGACATCATGCCCGTGATATTCCCTGTAACGTGCAACAAGATTCGCATGAAGGTTCTCATAGAATTTGCCGTCCTTCGGATAGAGATCGAAATCGTGGAGACGCCCGTCCTGCAGCCGCTGCGTCTTCACGTAGATCGGGGAGATCGCCTTGAACTCGCAGACCTCGCCGATCGTCTCTTTTGGAAGGATCTCGATTCTCACTATCAGGATGTTGGCACGCTCTTTGCCGGTTTCTGTGCGTCGGAGGTAAAATTTGGGATCTTGCAGGAGCCCTTCTGTGAAACTTCGGATGAACTCAGGATCAGGGGACGAGAGGTAGAAGTGCGCCTGCTCGAAATTGAGACCGTGGCGACTCGGGATTCGGTCATCGAAAATCAGGTTTGAGAAGGTGTAGAACTTGAATCCGGTATGTGAGTGGATCTCGTTTGCTAAGCGGATGTTTGCGTGTGCGAGTTTTTTGTAGAGCATAGCTGCTATGCCGTACTGGTAGTCGTAGTGGATCGGGGCGGGTGTGGTTTTGCGGATGGTGATTCTGGAGCGCATGAGTGGGAAGAGGGGGTGTGAAAACTATTAAATGATAACACCGAGCGAGGGGGTTTTTAGTGCATCCTTCAATCTATCTGATTTTAAGCCATCAATGAATGAATAGTATTCCGAGAACGCTGGCGTTGATAAAATAATATCGAATTGTTCATCTTTCTCAACAAACCCCTCTGCTATGAGATATCCCCAAAGGTCTTGATCATACGTTTTGTTTTTTATATTGGTTATCGAAATGATGAACTGGTTGAACAGGCTGGTAATTTTTCTTCTGATGTACACGTCTTTAAATTTATCTGTCGATGTTAGAATTTCTTTCCAGACCCAATAAACATTCTCAGTGATTATTTTTCCATCTGATATGATTTTGTGGCTCTTCTCTAACCTCCGTATCGTTGGATCGTTTATCAAAGACTCAATTTTACTTCGATCATAATCAGACAAACTCTCTATCGGGATCTCCTCACATACAAAAATATCCACTTTATCTAATTTGTCATCAATTACATCCAGGGTATTGTTTATCGTTTGATAGTGTAAATCATCTATTTCATGACTGGTTTTAGGAAAAGAATCTTTTGCGACTTTTTTCAATTCTCCAGACAAAACTTCATAATATTTGTCGAATCGCTTGCAGTCTAATATTTGTTTAACCTCTTCCCGGTTAATTTTTTCGTCTATTAAAATTTTATATCGCTCCTGACCGGCGTAGATCTTCTTAGAATCTGCTAACTTACCATCTTTGTATTTTATGACGAACAGTTTTGAAACGTCTGCTTTCTGTGCATCGCATTCCCTATTGATCCGCCCGGATATCTGTTCTATGCTGTCCAGTATGGAATAATCCCTGATCCCAAAATCACAATCAATATCAACACCGGCTTCTATGGATTGCGTCGAAACGATCATCACTCGCCCTTCCTTTGTTTTATCTTTAATCTCCTCAATCATCTTCTTCCTTCGCAAACTCGATGTGGTACTGTTCAACAAATAAAAAGAGAACTCTTTGAACCTCTCATCAGATTTCAATTCTTCGTACACTTTTCTCGAAGTATCGACTACATTTAAGGTAACAAGAATCTTTATGTTTCCTGTTCGATAATTTTTATTGATTTCTGCGATTAACAATTCTTTTATTCCGTTTATATCTTTGATATCTTTTTTGAAAACGATTTCATTCCTCTTAAATACCGGATGAGTGTAATATTTCTGGGGATCCTCGATGATCTGTGGAACTTCAACATCATCGAGAAAATCATTGAAACTCGGAAGTGTGGCACTCATAATAATATAATAAATATTCAAATCTCTACTTGTTTCCTTGATAAAATCATAAAACGTCCTGATATTTTTATCGCTCAATGTTTGTATCTCGTCGATGATAACTATGCTGTTACACAGGTTAGCGATTTTATAGCGGTTGTTCCCCCCATTTTTAATAATCCCATTAAAAAAATTTACATTGGTTATCACGTTTATGCAATTGTTCAGGAAATTATCATCCCGTATGATCATCATCTTTTTCAGGGTCGATACCGAATCTTCATCCGGTTCACCCTGGAACTTATCCATGTACGCACGGGAGTATATGTCCGAAACAAGACCTATTTTATCAGGGAATAGTGATTTGTTGAATAATGCGTTATCTATAGCTTTATAGTTCTGTTCGATTATGTTGATGTAAGGAAACACGTAAAACAACCGTTTTATCACCCCATCGTGCTCGAGAATATTTAGCGCCAGTTTCATAGAGATGTTCGTCTTCCCGCCACCGGTTGGAACAGACAGCATGAAGATTCTGTTGTTCTCCTTCAGAAGTTTCTTTATGCGGTTGCTGCTCTCGATCAAAATCGCTCTTCGTAGTTCATTTATGGTACCACATTGAGAACTGCTCTCAAACTCCGTTTGATCGATATTTGAGTTATAGGGAATCCTCGAATACGATTCTATCATCCTTTCTCGAATGTTTTTATCCATGGTATTCAAAGGATACATTGTATCAAATGAATGTGCATAATGCATCGTTGAATATAAGTCACTCAGGACGAGCAGTGAGTACAGGAGTTTGACTAAGAGAAATGTTTTGTGCCAGTCCAAACCATTCCTGAAAAACTCTCTTTTATCATCTTCTGATATTATTGCCCCCTCAATATTCGTTATTTGAAGAATTTGTCGTATTATTTCTCTTTCTTCGGAACTTTCGGAATAATCATTCGTGCTGAAATCGTTTAATCTTCCGTGATGACTCCGAACGATGTTGACAGCCAGATATATAGCTCCCCTGAATTTCGGGAACTTTCTCAGGAGCACTGAAGTTAACACCCTTTCTGAAAAAAAGCTGTGGCGAGTGTTCCCGGATGCTCTCATTCCTTTTACTTTCACTTTTTGAAAGTTCGGATTCAGTTTTCCGATGTCGTGATAATAAATCGCAAATGATATAATCTGTTTGATTTCAGTTCGTTGTTTTTCTCCAAAGAGATCGGATATCAATTCATCAAGTATCGGTTCAAGTCCCAGTCCATCGATTATGTGCAAGAAATAGTCACTACATAGTTCTGAGTGATCTTCCAGCCATTCCAGATCGTCTTCACGTCTGTGAGCAGAATAAAATCTGTTGCATGGGATTAAACTTCTATCCAGATCTTTGAATATCTCTCTGAAGGCATCAGAAGACATAGTAAACATTACCACCCGATGTGATGCAATTAGCTGGGTTTTTCAGCGGCACAACGCACTCTTTCTGAGGTATCGCCATTAAGCGATAGATGTACTTGAACTTCTCATCGAAGCCCACCGGAAGCATTTCCAGTTTCATGTTATTGGTGCCTTCTTTTTCCAGTTCATCGAAGGGCAGTATGCTGCGGCACATCGGTTCTTTCGCAGAATTTATCTCATAGTCTTTCAGGGATTGATATTGGATGTTTGCAAAAAACTCGTTCTTTCCTAAGTATATGGGGAACACACTGCGGTTATGCCGGATATTTTCAATGATGGTTTTATGCAGATCGTCATTTTCATCCAGTAATAGACCAATCTCATAATCCGGGTCCAACAGCACCTGTTCGTTGATTATTACGTTCGGAGAAGCAGTATCAACCCTGTTATTCAAAAAACTGTTCAAACTGTTGTAGTTCACTATAAACTTCTTATCCGCATTGTTATTGGACCTGATATAAACTTTGAGATCTCCAATCCTGCTATAGAATTCAGGGGAGGTTTTATTATTCGCATACCCTCTAAGACCAGCGATCGACCCGATAAGTCCCAGCAATTGGGGCTTTGGAATGATAGAATATGTATTCCTGAAGCGGTTGCTGATAGGCTGATTGAAATGTGCAAAATTCCCGTGCAACCTGAAGGTCAGGAGTTTCATAGGCTGGTTTCCAGTTTTGTTTTCTCCAGACGAAGAGAAATAATCCAGAGTCGTCTCCATATATCCACCTGAATGTTTATTTCACTCTGGATCGAGCTACGTGGGGATGATGTTCTTGACCTTGCTGCTATATTCTTCAAGTGAATCAGTATCGATGTCCGCCAGCACCAGTTCCATGACCTTTGAGTAATCCACAGTTGCCTCGCCATCTGATTCAGATATCGCCACCAGCGAATTCAGGTTGTTAAATATCCGGTCATCATTGTTCTTGAACCAGATCATACTTACCGTCTCGCAGCCAAACATGGTGGTGGAGATCACGTCGCCCACGGCGTACTTCAATGCGTTCTTCAGTTTCTCTATATCATCATCCGTTACCTCAATTCCCTGTTTCTCTGCGGAGTTCATGTTCAGACAGACGTCATATACGTAATATACGTCGTCTGCTCTGGATTCTTCGCCTATCGTGGTTTGCTGAGCATCTTTGCTCTTCTCGTTTGGATTTCTGTAGGGGGACAATATCTCAGAAGAAAAGATATTGGATCCCTCAAACCTATTGATCCCGTAATTTATCTGGCAGGGACCGGTCATAGATATGTTACTATCAACTGCGAATACTACCCCAAACAATCGGATGTCTATAAACCCTTTGAGATCGTTAATTATGACCCCCTCATCCTTGGGCATCTCTTCTTTATTGCATTTCTTGAGGTAATTCTCCTTTAATGTCAGGTATCGTTCCACCCGTGCCCCACCCGTGCCATCGTGGAACTCTTTGGTCCTCTGGACAAACACAGGTTCATTCTTTGAGAGATACTCTCTTATGCAATACTTCAATGCTTTATCGGTAGCAAATATCCGCCCGGTAGGCAATCTCCTTGGAAGACCATCAAAACCAGCATTGAAATTTGCATTCTTTGCATTTACCACCACTATGCCATTATAGTTCATCTAATTCTCCTCCTCTTGTGGGGATTCCAGTTCCTCTTTTTCCTTTGTGGAAGTATACAAGTAGTTACTATCAAAATAACCCGTGTACAGAGGTATCTTATTGTCTTCATAAGACTTCTCAAACTCAAACGCCAGAACATTGGCGATCAAATTGTGAAATCTTCGATTATTATCAAGGTATTCGTTGTGAGAATACTTCTCAAGCACTGTAACCAACTTCGTTTTTAATATATCCATGTTATGCACGTTCATGGTATATTTGGTGAAGAGGTTCAGCCTGTTCGGTGTTTTGCTGACCTGCAACAGATAGTAAAATATCTGCCCCATGCAGTAGCTCGCTTCGAAATCGTTCTCCAGATCGAAAGATTCCACATCTTTCATTTTCTCCTTCAGTGTCATATATTCTGTAATGGTATCGCCCCCATTGGACTCTATGTTCAGATACTTAAAGTAGATTGTCAAGAAGAATCGGATTTTGTTAGGTACTATCTTCATGTCATCTCGAAGACCCGGATTTGTAACCAGTTCTGAGAGCATCTCTCTGAATAGCTTTGAATAAACCCGGTCCTCGAAGAAAGATACATCCTGAAAATATATAAAGTTTCTGATGATGAAATTATATTCAATGATTTTCAGCTTAAGGAACGGATGAAGTGATTTCATCAATTTCGTTGGGTCTGTTTCAAACAAAGAACGCGCAAGAGTGTTGTTGAAAATAAGGTTCAGTTCTCTCAGGAATACTGATTTATCCCTCCCATTTTGGATGGATGTAATTTCTCCCTCTTTCCCTTTGGATTTAAGTTCTTTCAATGTCGAATGTATCGGGATATCCTGTACATTGACAGCAGGGTTCTCATTTGGAAGAATGTAATTGAAATTATTTACATACCTGAACTCTATATCCTCGACTTTCGGATCGGTAACCATCATCACATAATCGAACTCCTGAGAACGATTCCTATTGTATAGAGTTTTTAACATTTTTAGAATACCGATCGGTTCGGAAGAATAGTCCCTGTAATCGTTTGTGTCAACCGTCACAGTTGTGGGAAATACGTATCTATAGTATTTCTTTTTTTTAATGTATTCAAAGAAATCATAAACTCGCATGGCACATTCTCTGCAAACATTGAAGTTTTCAGGACTTTTTGATGTTGGGTCGGTTTTGTATCGTGTAGGATGCCTGAGAAGAAATTTCCGACCTTTTCCCAGATCGAACATATTTCCCCGGGTTAACATATACAGTTGTTCACCCTGCTTTCCACAACTATCGCAATCTCCTACGAATGTGTCATATTTCAGAATTTTTTCACTGGTGTAATCGTCAACAACATCTAAATATCTCTCAATATCTGATTCATTTACAAAAAAAACGATGAAATCATTCTCCTCTAAACCAAAACCATTTTCAGGGTTAATTTTGTCAAAATCTCTAAAGAAACTCGCCACATGGTCACAAAGCTCTGGGAACTGGCTATAGTACTCGGTCTTCTTGACTGATTTTTCAAAAGCGTCGATTTTCTCCAGAGGAAATTTTATTACGGTGTTTCCATCGGGATGTTGCTTATCTTTGTCGATGAATGCTGTTGTAAGTTTATAGTGGGTGGGCGAATGGCTAATCAATGCCGAATTGGTGCCGATATTGTTAGCGTTGTTATGGGTGGGATTTACAAACTTATTAAAATTGAAATATTTGCGTAGATTCCCTCTATACTTGTCTAATAGTGGCCTTTCGTCAATTTCATCCTCAAGATTTACGCTTTGGATGATAAAGGGTCGGCCATCCATGTTTGGCGGTACGACCAAAATTTTGGTCTTGTCATTTTTAGATCCCTCCTCGCCCTCCTCTAACAAAGAGTTGTAATCATCTTCAGTAAACAAATCTACGATAAAGTTGTACATGGTTCAATTGCCCCATATCTTCGTTTTGTTCCCTGCACTTCGCATCGTTACACACCCTCATACATACATCCCCCTCCATCCCACATAAACCCCACCCAAAAGAGCAGGGTGAAAGTAACCATCGCCCCCGCCAACCAATGCCGTTTTCGACCCTACACCGCCAACCAAATACCCCGTCAGAAATCTCCTTTCCTCAAAAACTCGAGGAACTTCCTCTTTAAATTCATACAGATCACCAAGCCTGTTCCAAACGATATAATACACCCTGATATCATCCACCTTGTCATATCGATGCACCATGACATTACGGAATCGCCGCATCTCTTGTAGTTTCTCAACCATCTGCGGCGTCAGCACTTTTCCCGAAAGTTTATCGAAGTAACTTTCCTCGCTTGTCGGCAGTCCAAGTCGCAGTTCCTTGACAAAAAGGTATGAGATGTCAATGACCGCTTCGATTGAAATGTGTAGCAGCCGCTCGATGGCTCTCCTTGTTACCTCATCTTCTTCATATTCTTCCAGGCTATCCGGAGCGATTTCTTTGATTTTATCGAGATGCCGCCTCATTTAGTCCGGTTTACTTAATATCCGTGCTCTATCCATGTAGAATCACCTCAAGATAGTCTTCATATCTCAACTTGAAATCTTCAAATTCCTGCACTGTTCTATGTGCAAGATCATAGAGCGCATCATCATCTTTCGATAGCAGACACTTACCCTCTTTAAGTACTCGCATCCTGATACAGACGGGCAGTTCCTCAAACGTGTGAATGTCAAAATCGAACCTCGCGAGATATGCCAGATCCTTTCTTGCAAGATTCATAGTCCTTTTAGGGTCTGTGACAAGACAGATATCGATATCTCGGCATACCTCCCCCCTCGCAGAACTGCCAAAAAGAATGGCTGCAAGAATGTCTTTGTCAGCATCAGCCATTTCAACAAGTTGATCTGTATTCATTCCTGTACGAGCCCTCCCAGTAATCGTTGTCCTCCTACCACATAAACCTCACCCAAGAGAGCGTGAAACTGACCACCCCGCCCAAAACCGCAACAACCACCTCCACCTCAAACGTCTGCAGGGTAACGATATATGCAGTCAGCAGACGCTGACCCCTCGCACGCCCTCGCACTTCAGCAGTTCTCCGACAAGATCATCAGGTATCTGCCGATCGGTTATGATGGTCAGCGTCGGGCGCTCGGCAAGCCGCGGGTCGTCAGCGATCGCCTGCATGATGCTGATCCCGCGTTCTGCCACAGACACCGCCACCGAGGCAAGAATGCCTGTGCGGGCGGCATCCATCGGCGTTATGACGATCACGCCGAGTTTGAGATCGGGCGCAACCTCACGCAGCGATGAGATCGGGCGGATGTTCGTGAAAACGATTTTGAGCAGTGGATCCTCTATGATCATCGATGCCGCGCCATCAACTGCCCTGCGATCGACGGAAGCCTCCCTTGCTATCTGGGTGTGCGCCAGTCGTATGCCGCCTGAGACCACCTTTCCGTCCGGTGTGACCTGAAAGCCGCGCTCCAGCAGCAGGCGCACGACCCGCTCCTGCGCCGGATATTTCTTGAATTTGTTTAATATGGCGTCCCACATGGTTATTTCACCATTCCTTTATCCCATTATCTGGGGCTGGCAATTCATCTGGTGCTCTGGTTCTGACTTTGTGTTTTAAGATATTATAAGCTCGGGAGTGGAAGGGCACAATCGAAAACTCCCGTGAAATCACTCTGATTTCGTGGCGGTTCTGTACGTGTTCGAACATTCGTATGCATCCATGTTCCATCCATGTTTGATGCAAGTACCAGAGCAAGCTGACCGCCTCTCTGCCGCACTCACGCGACAACATATAATACCACCGAGAGACCAGACAATAACCGAGAGAGGAAGAGCAGCCGCCGCGACCACAAGTCGTGAGGAAAGTCCCTCCACCACTGGACACACGGATGCCGAAATGGCTTAGGGCGAGAGTTCTGGCTCTGACACAGAAACGCTACCGCGATATGCCAATGCAATGATGCCGGAAGGCTGAGGTCGCATATCGCTGGATGAAACGGTGAATCCCCGTGGGTGCAAGCCAACACAGGGCAATCGCGAAAGCGAGAAGCGGAGTCCAGCCGTGCCCGGGTATGGCGCGTAGTCGAATGCTGCTATGAACAGAAGGGGGCTTACTCTCCTCACTCACCCGAAGCACGCTTTCATTTACATAAAACCTCTATGTTATGCGACGACACCTCTTCCATTCTTGTATCTGACGAACGTAGCAGTGTAAATCAAACATGGTAGTTTGCTTATGCGTGCTCATCCTTTCGGAGGCGACATTCGTGCGCAGAGGACTTTCGCGGTCTCGAAACTCTGCGCCCTCCGCGGTGATAAAATCACTTAATTTTCAGACAGTGTCACTGCAAGCATTGCAATACCTATTTCAGGGAGACAAAGGGCACGCCGTTATACCCGAAACAACTTCCCGAAAGTGAAATAATTGATATCGCCACCCCCGCCCGAAGGGCAGTTTTTGCTCGATTTTTTGTGAAAAAATCGACATCACCGCAGGCATGTCCCGACCCGCTTCCCATCAACAGCGTCTACCACCAGTCCGGGCTCTCTCCCATCGAGAACGACGGTGAGAATCCCTGACCGCTCGATGACCTTTGCTGAAAGTATATCAAGCGGCAGATTCGCGCCAGCCCCCATCCTCTCAGCAGCGATGATCTCGACCAGGCGTGCCGGGGATAGTTCATCGAGTTTCACAGCGTCCGGGTGCTTCTTCGGGTCTTTTGTGTATATGCCGTCTGTGGATGTGGCATCGATCAAGATGTCCGCGTGAACGTATTCCGCAAGGATTGCTGCGACCGCATCGGTCGTGTGCCCAGGGGTAGTCCCGCCCATAACAACGATCCTGCCAAAAAGCGCGGCGACGCTTGCGTCTTCCTGTGTCTCAGGAGGAACCGGGTACGCGGCACTTCCGAGCGCGGCAATGAGGAGACGCGCATTCAATCGGGTGACTGCAATCCCGATTAAATCGCAGAACGCCTCATCCGCATCGAATGTGCGTGCTATTCCGATGTAATCGCGGGCAGTCGCGCCGCCTCCGACCACAACAAAGACCGTGTGGTCTGATCTCAGACCCTGAAGTATCCCTGCGTACTCTGTGAGCCGATCCCGATCGTGGTCGATCACGGAACCGCCGATCGACAGGACAAGAATCATGTCAGCGTTTCAATCCTTGTTTTGGTGGATGCCGCCCTGCGACTTGGTTTTCAAGTGCCGTATCGAAGAGGATGCCGGATATCTGCTTCATCGACCGCTCGCCAACCTCGCTTAAGATGGTATCGAATGTGTAATCCAACCTGACGGTCCCGTCCTCAGTTTCAAGGACGATTCCGCCTATACAGTCGATATTACCTGCGTATTCGAGTTTTCTCAGTTTAGCCTCAAGCAGTTCATCGCACAATCTCTCAACGACCGGTTGATCCTGCCTACTTGAGTATACCCGCGTGGCGTCACCGCTATGCGCCCGGACGAGCGACCTTAGGAGCGATTCGGTGTCCAGTTCATGGAGACGCTCTGCTGTCTGCCTCTGGGTCTCGTCCAGTACACCTTTGCGCGTATTAAGCATCATCCTTCTTACCTCAAGATTCGCGCCAGAGATCTCCTGCTTTCTGATGCGCGTCACCTCTTCTTCGGCAGATGCTACTTTCTCGCCAGTGATCCGCTCGCCTGTGCGCTTTGCCTCCTCAACAATCGAGGATACCTCACTATCCCGATCTGCAACGATTGCAGATACCTCGGCTTTTGCGCTCTTCAGGATATCGGAAACTACGTTTTCCAGCCCCATGATCACAGGATCAGCATGATCGCGATAACGAATCCGAAGATCACAATCGTCTCCGGAATAACCGTCATGATCAGACCCTTACCAAAGAGTTCCTCTTTCTCGGTAAATGCCCCGACCGCTGCGGAACCGATATCCTTCTCCGCAATAGCCGAGCCGAGACCGGTTAGTCCGACTGCGAGCCCTGCGCCGATTGCGATCAAGCCTTTCTGGTTTGTCAGTATCTGTTCAACCGTTGCTGCTGCTATATCTATTGCCATTTTTATTCCTCTGTGTATATTCTATTGTATCCGAATGGATTATATATCCTGCCCCCGCCTTCGTAGAACTTGGTAAAGAATTCCACGTACTGCAACCTGAGTGCGTGCAGTCCGGGGGCAATTATGCTCAGTGCGGTATTGAGCGCATGTCCGAGTATGAATATGATCGCTGCAACGACTATGAAGAGCCCGCCGCTATCAAACATCATTCCCGACATAATATTGACTGCTGTTGCGATGCCGATCGACGATAGACCGACCGCAAGCAGTCTTGAGTACGAAAGGACGTTACTCAGAATGGATGGTATCTCCATAATAGCGGTACCACCCTCTCCTGCGACCAGCATGATGACCGCAAGCGCGAATACAACTGCGCCCGGCACCATACTCGGGACAAATCCCATCATTCCGAAGAGTAGAAGGAATATGCCAACTTGCAGCACGATCCATGCGATCTTTTCGAGTATCGCCGCTTTCATGCCGTGTTTCACAAGCACATTCCGGAACCCGGCGATAAGCCCTATGTTGATATGTATCACGCCGATTAAGAGGGTCAGGACAAGAAGGGTAGTTACGAGGTGCGTCCTGTGGATCGGATATGTGATATGCTCACCACCCAGACCCTCAAAGAGTGAAATGGTATCCCACCCCGGAATCAAGCCCGGATGCCCATGAAGCCCTGCCAGCGGGAATCCAAGGAATTCACCGTATAGTATTCCGAAGAATAGCGTAACTATGTTACAGTAGATCAGGACCGTGAAAAGCGAGTTCCATCCTTCCCCGTGCAGTTTAGACCTGCCATAAAGAGATATCGCAAGTAAGATCAATCCGTACCCGATATCTCCAAGAATCAATCCATAAAATAGCGGGAATGCGATGAACACAAAAGTAGTTGGATCGATCTCGTGGTATCTTGGACGGGCATAGAGATTCATGACCGCTTCCATCGGCTTCACGATCTTGGGGTTGTCGTATTCGATCGGGATATTCGCTTCATCGACCGGCTCTTCCACAATCGTTGCGTAAACCCGGTTGCCGGTCGCTTCTTCGACCCTGGACCTCACGGTCTCGAACTCATCATCCGGAATCCAGCCATCGATCACGAATGTGTGCTCTGATGTCGCAAAGACCAGTGGCGCCTCTTTCTTCTGCGTCTCGATGGATAACAACTCCTCGCTCGCAAGGATGAAATCCGCGTACTCCGCTTTCACCGAGTCTATCTCCGAAGATAGGGACTCGAGATCCTTTGTAAGTGAATCCTGCCGGTTCTTAAGTTCGCTTATCAGGTCATCGGGTGTGCCTGAGATTGCAGGTATCTTGACCTCGCCAAACTCGTATTCAGCTAACAGCTCTGTTACCTGATCCCTGTGCTTGACCGGGACTGCCAGTATGAAAACGCCTGTGTTGCCGGTGAAGAACTGATACTCCTCCGTGATCCTTTTCAGCCCTGCCTGAACATCCGCCCCTTTCCTGACGGTTCCGGCAAAGACGTGAAGTGTTTCATACCCTCCGCAGAGATCGAAATTCACAGGAATCCCTGAGAACGCCTCAACCTCGTGCATTCCGGTTTGCACATCCTTTAAGTCTGCCTCGATCTGTGATTTCCGCCCCAGTTTCCCTGATACCACGCCGCCAAGTGTTTCGAGCTTCCCTTCGAGTTCAGAGGATAGCTGGCGAGCATTGATCGGCTTAGGGTACGGTTTCTTGATCCCGAGAAAACTCGCGATCGAACGCAGTTTCAAGAGTTTCTTCGAATCCTCATCAGCACCGGAGAGCGGCGTTCCGATGTGAAAATAATCCTCTTCTACGTACTCCTCGATATGCAGCGCATGTAGATCATGTAGCGTCTCGATGGTTGGCTCAAGAACATCCTTGTGCCCGGTCAGGAGCACCTTACTCATCTGCTTCGGTTTTAGCATGAACTACCTTCTCAAATTCTACAAGTAGGAAATCGACTGCGTCATCGATCTTTCCCGATGCAGTCTCCAAAAGCTTATTCGCGTCACTTCTTCCCTGGAGAATGATCTTCTGGCGCTCCTCTGATATCTGCTCTCTCGCAGTCCCCAGCAGATGGGCGGCATGGTCATTGGCGCGCTCCTCTGCAGCACTTATAATCTTACGCGCCTCATCCTTTGCAGCCACAACCGCCTGTTTCCGGTCTGTATGAGCCTGTTCGACCATCGCATTGGCGTCTGATTCTGCCTGTTTGATCTCTTCAAGGATTTCGCTTTCACTCATTGATTTCCTCACTGGTATGCGCGTATTGATAAAACCTTCGCATCATGCATCATATATCGATCGAACCTGTGAATACGCCCATGAATTCATCGCATATCGCGATCATTGTCTGGAGTGCGCTTCGCACCGCCTGTACCGGATCCTTGCCGTTTGTGCGCACATACATGACCGGTTCGCTGATGCCGAGATACTTGATATCATACGTAGCGATCTCAACGGCATCATCTTCCAGAAGAATCGTTTTTAAAAGGTTTAGCAGGGTATGCGTCTCACCTACAATCTCCATTTCCAGTTCATTATCTGTTTTGTTAAGGATTTTCAAATTCATTCAGATGCGAACTCCGTATGTTTTCATAGAGTGCCATTGTTGCGCTATGTTGAAATACCTTGCGCTCCGCGGGGCAGTGTCAACTTCCCAGAGCGTGAACCTTTATGATATGTCAAAAAATAAAACCACAAGCAGTATCACAAGCAGTGGCAGAAATGCCAGCAACAACGCTATTTGCGCGGCATTTAAATCCAAAAGGTAAAAAGAACCATTTCCGAGTATTACAGAAATATTTGAGGTACCTGCATAAGCATTACTTAATATCACTCCAAGATAGACGCCATAAAACTTTTTTACTCCATTTCGTCCGAGCTGGATACCATTCGCTACGATCCAGTAAACAGTAGCCAGAGCGACCAGTGTCACACCCATCTTCACACCTGCAAGACCTGCCACACCAAAGTTGTATATAGCCCACTTAAGAAGTGTGCTCAATTCGTATTCGTGACCATTCGCGTTTACGCAGAGGGCGGTACTTATAGTATCATATAATGAGAATATGATTGCAAAAATAAATAAATATGAATTACTACTGGATGCCGACCGTGGCGTCTTCAAGGGGTGCAGGGATATTCGCGTGAGTGCTATAGGTGGGGGCATAGGGCATCTATCCTGATCATGCTGTTTATGCATGAGTGTGGCGTTATTGTGCGGATAATCAACAGCAATTCATGCCATAATATGGCATAATAATAGTATGTCACACAGTCGAAATACTCGATCATATTTAAACCTTCCGCATGTCCTGATCTCATTCGGATCTCATCTACACTTCCCCCTACCCTGCTCGTGAAGTCCTGGAAGTCTCTGGAGATCCGGTAACACCATAAGCCGTGAGACCCTCTGCCGCCAAAAACTTTACAATCCAGCGATCAAAAGCAGATTAAGAGATGAATATCCAGACAACCAGTCGTATACAGCTCATCGATATCACGGCATCGTTAAATAAGGAGATCGCAGAGGCAGGAATCGGGACTGGCATGGCAATGGCATACAGCCCGCACACCACAACAGCGATCATCATAAATGAGAACGAGCCTGGGCTCAAAGAAGATATATTAAAATTACTAAATCTTATAGTTCCGCAAGGGAGGTACGCGCATGACCGGATCGACAATAATGCACGTTCGCACCTGCAGGCGGTCGTTCTCGGAAACAACGTGTGTATGCCAATCGAGAATGGGGGGCTGGCTCTCGGCACATGGCAGAGCGTCTTTTTTGTGGAACTGGATGGTCCAAGGAATCGCAAGCTTGCGGTGCGGATCGTCGGTACGGGGCAGTAAAACTGATCGAACATGAATTATAATACCATCACCAATCTTATAGGCGCGGTACTGAGATTTCTTGGGATGACGATGCTGGTTCCGCTTGTGGTCGCACTCTGGTATAACGATAATTATAACCCTTTCCTGATCTCCGCGGTCATAACATTTGTAGTTGGAATCGTTTCCGGACTGAAGACGCATGAAATCGACGATCTCCCAATAAAAGAGAGTTTCGCTATCGTAGCTATCGGCTGGTTCTCAGTAGCGATGTTCGGATCGCTGCCATACATACTCAGCGGGATCCCCCTCCTGGATGCGCTATTTGAGTCGATGTCAGGATTCACCACCACTGGTTCGACGATACTGCCTGCTATCGAGGATTGCTCGAAGAGTCTGCTATTCTGGCGCAGTTTCACCCAGTGGCTCGGCGGCATGGGAATCATCGTGCTCTTTCTTGCGATCCTTCCGAAACTTGCGGTTGCAGGACGCGATCTGTTCCGCGCAGAGGTGCCGGATCCCATTGGCGATAAACTGAGACCGAGACTCAGCCAGACCGCAAAAATCCTCTGGTCTGTTTATATCGGGTTTTCTGCTGTCGAGGTGTTTATACTCTGGCTCAGCGGAATGACGTTTTATGACGCGCTCTGCACCACATTCAGCACGATGTCGACAGGCGGATTTTCGCCGCATTCCGAGAGTATAGCGTTCTTCCACAGTTTCCTGATCGAATACATCGTGATATTCTTCATGTTCGTTGCGGGCGCTAACTTTGCGCTACACTACTGGGTGCTGCGCGGTGGGGCAGAGCATCTCTTTCGAGATTCGGAGTTCAGACTGTATACCTGCATCGTATTCTGCGCCACGCTGCTGATCGTGCTTGTGCTGTGGGGCACTCATGGATTTGATTCGATCCGGCTCGGATTGTTCCAGGTGGTAGCCATCGTCACGACCACCGGTTTTGCGACAGCAGACTTTGATGCATGGCCCGATGCCGCCAGAATGGTGCTGTTTCTACTCATGTTCATCGGCGGATGTGCCGGATCGACCGGCGGCGGGATGAAGGTTGTGCGGCTGCTGCTACTGATCGAATACGGGTACCGCGAGTTGTTCAGATCGCTGCATCCAAAGGCGATCCTGCCGATCCGGCTCGGAAGGCAGATGGTGCCACAGGGCGTGATGGAGGCGATATTATCGTTCTTCATCCTCTATATCTTCATATTCGCAGTCGCTTCGCTGATCTTGAGCATTCTCGGCATGGATACTGTCAGCGCAACGAGTGCTGCTGCAACTGCGCTCGGAAACGTGGGACCCGGATTCAACATCATCGGTCCTGCCGCGCATTTCGGTGGTGTTCACCCGATCGGAAAACTGGTATTGATTCTCTGCATGTGGATCGGCAGACTCGAGATATTCACTGTGCTTGTGCTGCTGATCCCTGATTTCTGGAGAAAGTGATATAATCCAGCAGGGCGATGTCATTGTGCTGCCGAGATAGCCAAGCGGACTACGGCGCCGGTCTTGAAAACCGGTGGTGCATGTCACCGCGTGAGTTCGAATCTCACTCTCGGCGTTTTACATTTATCGCCTAACATGGTGCAATGGGCAGTGTTGCGCAGACCGTGCAGCCGCCCCCCTTCTCTGACTCTATCCAGATGCGACCCTCGTGCACCTCGATTATCCGTTTCACGATGGCAAGACCGGCACCGGTCCCTCTGGTGCTCCTGTCCAGTTTGCAGAATAGCTCAAATACCTTCTCGTGCGACCCCGGGTCGATCCCTATCCCATTATCGCGCACGAAGAAGACGGTTTCACCATCCTCGGTGCGATAGCCGATATCTATCCTCGGATGCGGCTCATCGCCCATGTAATTTATGCTGTTCTCGATTAAGTTTACCAGCACCTCAACGATCTTTATCCGGTCCACATAGACCACAGGGAAGTCCTCAGATACCGAGATTTCGACCCCGCCTGATTTTATCTGCTCTGATGTCTGTTCCAGTGCTTCTGACACGAGTTCGCCAAACGGCACGTCCTCGGATGGGTTTGCAACGCGACCGATGCGTGAGAGTTCCAGTGTGTCGTTCAAGAGCCGCGCCATCTTTATTATCCCATTTTCTATGTATTTCAGATTGTTTTTTACTTTCTCGATCTCGCCCTTCTCCAGGTCCATGCGGAGCACGTTTGCGAAGCCCTGGATGGTGGTGAGTGGCGATCTTAAGTCGTGGGAGACTGTGTAAGTGAATCTCTCCATCTCAGAGTTCTTTGCTTCAAGTTCTTTTACGAGGCGCTCCTGTTCATCCTGCGTCTGTTTTCGCTCGGTAACGTCTTCATAGATCGTAACGATCTCGCCGGATGGCAGTTTGTAGATATGGTTCTCTCTCCAGCCAGCGATCCTCTCATCCTTGTAAAAGGAGATCGGGTGATGCTCTGGCTTTCCGGTCTGCCATACCCTCTGGAAAACACCGAAAAGTCCGAAATCCACAACTGCCGGAAACACATCGAGCACGCTCCTGCCGATCAGGTCCTCCCTCTTTATATCGTCTACCTTCTCTGCTGCTCTGTTAAAATCCTTGAAGATAAAATCCTTTCCTCCATCAACCACCTCATAGACGGCTACGGCATCACTCATGCTCTCAAACATCATCCTGAATCTCTCTTCGCTCTCACGCAGTGCATCCTCCGCGACTTTCCGCTCGGTTACGTCCCGGAAAGCCAGGACAGTGCCGATGATACTGCCTTTATCATTTTTGATCGGTGCAAAGCTATCATCGATCGGTATTTTCGCTCCGTCCTTTGCCATCAACGTCGTTTGGTCAGCCAGCTCGACAACGACACCTTCCCTGAGTATCTTTGTCACCGGATTCTCGATCTCTTCGCCGGTCTCTCCGTTTATAATCTTAAAGACATCTGTCAGGGGTTTTCCGGCAGCATCCCCCTGTTTCCATCCGGTCAGTCTCTCCGAGACAGGATTCATGGACTTCACACAGCCCGCTCCGTCGGTGGCGATCACAGCATCACCGATACTCATAAGGGTTGTTGCAAGCCATTCTTCACTCTCCTCTAACCGCTTCTCGATCCCGCTCTTGTGAAGAGCCGTTTCGATGGATGCGAGGAGTTGCCGCTCCTGAAACGGCTTGACAAGGTAAGCATACGGCTCTGTGCTCTTGGCTCTATCGATCAGCCCGACATCCGAATACGCTGTTAAGAATATAACAGGAATATCTACCTTCTCTTTTATCTCCTGAGAAGCATCTATACCGTTTTTCTCCCCTCGAAGGACGATATCCATCAATACCAGATCTGGCTTCAGTTCGACCGCCTTATTTACAGCGGCATCCGCACTGACCGCACGTCCGACCACTTCGTAGCCGATATTGGTAACTGCCAGTTCCAGATCTTCGGCTACGATGGCCTCGTCCTCAACGATCAGTATTCTTATCTTCTCCGTACGAACTACCCCCACTGTCTTTTAGGTCAAACTTCATATTAAAGGTTGCTCCTCCCTCGTTCGTGACCTCCAGGGTCCCTTGCAACTGGTCTTCAACGAGTATCTTTACCAGATGGAGACCGAGCGATCCGGTTTTATTGATGTCGAATCCGGGGGGTAGTCCAACGCCATCATCGCTTACCCTCAGATTGACCCTGCCTCCTTCTGATGCAGTGAGACTGACCTCGATCTTTCCGTTCTTCCTCTCACCAAAAGCATGTTTCAGCGCGTTTGAGAGCAGTTCATTGATGATCAGCCCGACATACACCCCAACAGAGCTCGGAAATCGGAGATCCGCCACGCGAACGATCCGGGCAATCTTTGCGTCGTTGACCTGATAGCTCCGGAACAACTGTTCCGACAATGTGCCTACAAACTCCTTCATATTTAGTTCTGATAAGTCTTCACTTTCATATAATTGAGTGTGAATAAGAGCTATAGTATTTATTCTGCTCTGGGATTTGGAGAGCACATCGATCGCTTCTTTATTCCGGGTGGCTCGTGCTTGCATCGAAATCAAGCTTGACACGACCTGGAGGTTGTTCTTTACGCGGTGATGTATCTCATGCATAAGCACCTCCTTCTCTCGCAGGGATCGTTTGATCTGCTCTTCCGCGGCTTTGCGCCTTGTGATGTCGCGGCAGGCAAGAAGCATTTTGAATGGTCCACCATCCTCTGTAATCATCGAGGAGTTCACTTCCACCGATATCCGCTCTCCTGCCTTGTTGATGAAATCCGTTTCGTAAAGGAAAATCTTGGCTCCACCAGCAGCACGCATAGAAAAACGTTCATAGAATCCGGAGAGCTGGTCTTCGGGTAGGATATCTGTGATGTTCATCTGTAGTGCCTCTTCCTCACTATACCCGCCCAGTTCTATCGCAGCTCGGTTGAGGTATGTGATACGCCCGTCCATGTCGAACGATAGAATTGCATCTTTTAATGTCTCTGTGAGCAGGCGGTACTTAGTCTCGCTCTCGCGAAGCGCTTCCGCCATGGCTTTGCGCTCAACAACCTCCTGCCTCAGTTCCTCGTTAGCTCCCGCGAGTTCAGCGGTGCGCTCCTCTACACGGACCTCCAGTCCATCGCATGCCTCCTGCAGTGCATCCTTCGTCTGGCGCAGTTCAAGCGCCTGCGCGCCAAGTTCTGCAATAACCTTCACTGTTCGGAAGAACGAGTGTAAACAATCCAGAGCCACCTCGTCTCCGACCGTATGCATATTCTTCGCCTCTTTGACGAGTAGTTCCGGGTCCAGGTCGATCTCCACAGCTATCTCTTCGAGTTCTTTTAATTGTTCGGGCGAGAACTTCTCAGGTTTGAATTGACCTGCATACATGGTTGCTTTGCGCTCACCATCGATGATGATCGGCGCGACGAAATGAGCAGCATACGCGAAGCAGTACATGATTTCGGGCTCGCTCAACTCAACTGCCTTTCTGCTCATCTCTGCGAATGATTGAAAACAACGCCGTCTCCCTTCTTTTGTTGATTGGATCAGACTGCAAAATTTGATTGGATTGCTAAAACGCGTTAAAGCATCACCATCTGGCAAAAAAATTACAGAAGATACCCCGACGGTCTTTGCAAAGCTATCCTGAATGGCTTGAACTATACCAACGTCAACAAGTTCCCGTAATGATATGGATTCGTCCATCTTACCTCCTGCATCTTCCTGTAACAAACTTCACGAACTTCATATAACCCTTTCTATGGGTGGCGATGCAAAATGACCCGCACCTACGTCGATTATAGAATGCTACTCTTCACCCGCCTCTTCGTAGCAAACCCTCAGTCATCAATGATGTCAAACTCCATCTTAAAGGTTGCTCCGCCATCGCTCGTGACCTCCAGGGTTCCTTGCAACTGGTCTTCAGTGAGGATCTTTACGAGACGGAGTCCAAGCGTCTTTGACGTATCGATATCGAATCCCCGAGGCAGTCCAACGCCATCATCGCTCACCGTCAGATTGACCCTGCCTCCTTCTGATGCGGTGAGGCTGACCTCGATCTTCCCTTCGTCCCTCCCACCGAAAGCATGTTTCAGCGCGTTTGAGAGCAGTTCATTGATAATCAATCCGACAGGCACCGCGGCCGATATCGGGAATGGGTAATCATCCACCCTGACAACACGAGTAATTCTCGTATTCCCGACCTGATAACTCTGGAGCAACTGCCCGAGCAACCGGTCCACAAACTCCTTCATATTTATCTCTGCAAGGTCACTGTCCTCGTACAATTGGGAATGGATAAGAGACATGGTCATTACCCGGTCCCTCGATTCAGAGAGTATCCCGATCGTCTTTTTATCTGTGGCATTCCGCGCCTGCATATTAAGCAAGCTCGAAACGACCTGGAGATTGTTCTTTACCCTGTGGTGTATCTCCCGGAGCATCACCTCTTTCTCCTTCAAGGCTGCTTTTATCCGGTCTTCCGCCTTCTTGCGCTCGGTGATGTCAAGCGTCATCCCGACCATGCCGATGACATTGCCACCGGAACCGAAGAAAGGGGTTTTGCTTGTGGAAGTCCACCCAAACCCACCGTCTGCTTCGGTGACGAGTTCCTCGATATCGTATTTCGGTTCGCCGGATTCCATCACTTCCTGGTCATACGCTCTGTGAGCGTCCGCCTGCGTCTTCGGGAAGAAATCATAATCGGTTTTACCTACTATCTCACCTACAGAAGTTCCGGTCTTATCGGCAAAAGCCTTGTTTGCTGCAATATAATTTCCATTCATGTCCTTGAAGTAGACGAATGCCGGAATGGTCGAGAGCAGGGCTTTCTGTTCCTCAAGTAGCTCATCCAGTCTCGCAGTTCTTTCTTCCACCTTCTTCTCAAGACCTTTACTGTACTCTGCAAGTTCCCTTCCGGATTCTTTCAGGTTGGACGTCATCGCATCAAACGCCCTTGAAAGTTCCCCGACCTCGTCCTCTGTTCCGGTACCGACTTTGTAATCCAGGTTCCCTTTCATTATCTCTTCAGTGCCACGATGCAATTTCACAATCGGGTCTGTTATCGTTCTTGATACCCGGATGCAGACCAATGTGCCCAGGAGTAAAAGACCTATAAAGACCGAAAACATCGTAGCAGTCAGTCTGGCGACCGATGCGAACGCCTCCTCTTCATCAATCTCTGCCACTAAACACCAGTCCATCGCAGGTATGGGTGCGTAAGCCCGGAGAACATTCACACCGCGATAATTCGTGTATAATGCTGCTGCAGATGTGCTGTCAAAACGCTCAGGATCAACATCTTGTTTCGGGGGCGTGTCATCAATAAATCTCGATGGGGTTATCATGTAGCCATCCCTGTTCAGGATGTATATCTCCCCGGTCTCTTCCAGACCTGTTCTGTCTGTTGCTACCCTAAATATTTTTTCTGCGTCAAAGTCTATAAAGATAACCCCTGAGAATTCACCATCCACCAGGATCGGTGTTGCTACACGTATGATGTCATCGCCAGTGAATACCGAGGTACTGGGGTTTATAGCGAAAATTTTTCCGTTCTCTACCCGGAAGAGTTCACTCGCATTTTCATCACTTTCAGTGTCCATACGGTTGGAAACAACCACGGTACCATTTTTATCCATAACCTCAATCCCTGAAATAGCGTCATGCGCTTGTATCGCACTACTTATTCTCAGGTTGGCAGCCTCCATACTCCAGGTATGATTTTTGTTTTCATCTACTACGTCCCTGAAAGCACTCTCTACTGACAGCAGCGCAGTCTCCTGGTCATACTCACCCAAAACCGTCCCGATATGGTTCGCTCTTGATTGTGCGGTCGTCTCTAAATTATTGCTGACACTTTCTTCGATGATACTCGTTGAAACGGTTCTGCCAATCAGGATGGCAGCCATGCCTGTAATCAAAACAAGCGAAACCATGACGGCAAGAAATTTTGTTCGGATATTCATTTACTTTTCCATCCATCAATTCGTTCCCGATTTCTGAAGAAGGTTTGGACCAGTTTTTAATAGGGCATAGTATCTATTCACTGGTGATTTGCAACAAGTCCTAATAAAAACATCGCCCATTCAACCGTACGTATGGAAATCAGACAACTCCTTCCTTGAACGCAAAAAAGCACTTCCGGTCTCAAATCTGCTTCCATCCGGTCAATCGGCAGACCCATCACCCTCTATGCCAAATCCTATCTTAAAGGTTGTCCGCCCGTCGCTGATCACCTCTATGTTCCCTTGCAACTGGTCTTCAGCGAGGACCTTTACTAGACGGAGTCCAAGCGTCTTTGACGTATCGATATCGAATCCCGAAGGCAGTCCAACGCCGTCATCGCTCACCGTCAGATCGATCCTGCCTCCTTCTGATGCGGTGAGACTGAGCTCGATCTCCCCTTCGTCCCTCCCATCGAAAGCATGTTTCAGCGCGTTTGATAACAGTTCATTGATGATCAATCCGACAGGAACCGCTATAGAAATTGGAAGTAAGCAATCGCTTGCGCGGATGATCGGGGTAATCTTCACATCTTGAACCGGAGAAATCTGGAACAATTGCGCTAACAATTTATCCATAAACCCCTTCATATTTATCTCGGATAAGTTTCCGCTTTCATACAATCGGCTATAGATAAGCGCCATCGTATTTACCCGGTCCCTGGATTCAGTGAGTATCCCGATCGTGTTTTTATCCCTGGCATTCCGCGCCTGCATATTAAGGAGGCTTGAAACAACCTGGAGATTGTTCTTTACGCGATGATGTATCTCCAGAAGCAGCACTTCTTTCTCTCGCAGGGATGCTTTTATCTGGTCTTCCGCTCGCTTGTGCTTGGTGATATCGTGCAGCACCACGACAACGGAGATTATCTCTCCATCCGGATTTCTGATCGGTGAGCAACTTACTATAAAATTGATACGGTTTCCATCTTTCAGGATGCTTTCTTCTTCCGAGGTCCTTAATACCCCGTCTGCATAAGTTTTTCTGACAATGCATTCGGCACACGGCTCTTGTAACCATCTATATGTTTTGTAGCACTTTCTACCGATAACAGCTTCGTATTGGTTCACTGCGATCATGTTTGCCCATACAATATTCAAGCCCCCGTCCAGAACGAGGACGGCATCGCCGATGCTCTCCAGAATCGCACGCTGTTTTTCTTCCGATTGTCTGAGTTTACTCGTACGTTCTTCCACCTGCTGCTCCAGTGTCCTGCTGTATGCCTGCAGTCGGTCCTCCAGTATCCGCTTCCTTTCACTCAGGGTGGCAACCACTGCACCAACGAGTATAAATATAAGTGCCCTTGTGATGTCCGATCCTATTATGGGCGTCTCAAGCGGGCTTATGAGATGTGAGACCAGTAGCAGTAAGGCAAGGAACACAGCAACAAATATTCCTTTACGCTGCCACCACAGGCTCGCAAGGATAATCGGCACATAGAAGAGATGCGTAAAGATGGTGTCACTTTTTAAAATAAAATGAAAATAATAAGTTACAAACAGACAGAAAGCGATCATGAACCCAAGAACGATAAGTTTGGACGCTTCTCCGTTTTCCAATCGCTTCTTCTTCATTTTACCCCCATCATCTCTTGCTCTATTCATGATTGACGCCCCTCAGGTTAGCCAGTTTTCGTTTCAAATTCTATTCTGAAGGTTGCTCCACCATTGTTCGTAACCTCCAGGGTCCCTTGCAACTGGTCTTCAGCGAGGATCTTTACAAGACGGAGACCAAGCGTCTTTGACTCATCGATATCGAATCCCCTGGGCAGTCCAACGCCATCATCGCTCACCGTCAGATTGATCCCGCATCTTTCTGATGCGGTGAGACTAATCTCGATCTCCCCTTCGTCCCTCCTATTGAAAGCATGTTTCAGCGCGTTTGAGAGCAGTTCATTGATGATCAATCCGACAGGCACCGCAGTCGATATCGGGAATGGATAATCATCCACCCGGACGACATGAGTAATTCTCGCATCCCCGACCGGATAGCTCTGGAGCAACTGCCCGAGCAACAGATCCACAAACCCCTTCATATTTATCTCTGCAAGGTCGCTGCTGTCATACAATTGGGAATGGATAAGCGACATGGTCCTTATCCGGTCCCTTGCTTCAGATAGTATCTCGATCGTGTTTTTATCCCTGGCATTTCGCGCCTGCATATTAAGGAGGCTCGAAACAACCTGGAGATTGTTCTTTACGCGATGATGAATCTCCCGCAGAAGCACCTCTTTCTCTTGCAGGGATTGTTTGATCTGGTCTTCCGCCTTCTTGCGCTCGGTGATGTCGCGGACAGTCGCCTGAAGAATTTTCTTGCCTTGCAGTTCTATCCGGGTTAATAAAATGGTAGCGAAAAATTCCCTCCCGTCAATTCGTTTATGTTTCCATTCAAAGAAATGTGATCCTTTTTTCATGGCTATTGTCATGTTCTGTTGAGCTTTCACTGAAGATAAGGTTCCATCTGGCTGATAAACAGGAGATAAATCAGCAGGAGTCTTAGAGGTAAATTCTTCATCGCCTTTACATCCAAACATTTTTATAGCAGCACTATTTCCGCCGAGAAATCCCTCTTCAGGAGTTAATATCATGATGGCATCTATGGAAGAATCATAAATGGTTTTATATTTTTCCTCACTCTCCAGAAGAGCGTCCTCAGCAACTTTATGTGCATCCCTCATCTCAATGTTATGAAGAGCGATCCCTATGTCAGAAGCCACCTCCGCAAGAAGCCCTTCCTCCTCCTCATCCACTGCGACATCGGGTGCGAATGAGACGGCGAGCAGTCCGAATAACCTGCCGCCATGTTCCACACGGATGACCGCAGTCGCCCTTCCGAGACACGCGTCTGTGAAGAAGCAGTCCCTGCACACGTCTGTCGTGTCTATGACCAGGACCTGCTCCTTCTGGGAGAGTGCATCCCTGATGCAGGGGGGATGATCACCACCTGCCACACGATCGCTGAAATGTGCGATATCTTCCCGGAAACCCGAACCCACAACCAAGTCAAAAGTCACGTCATCCCCGAGGAATCCAAGCCATGCAGCATCATAGCCCCGTGCATCCACAAGCGCGTCACAGGATTTCTTGAGGAGACTGCCCCGCTCCGTTTCTGCCACAATCAACTGGTTGACATTTCTGATCGCCTTAAGGACACTGTTCAAGTGCTCGATACGCGCCTCTGCCGCCTTTCGCTCGATTGCATAGCGTAGTGTGCGTGCCAGCAGATCACCATCCGCCCTGCCCTTGACCAGATAGTCCTGTGCACCCATGCGCATGCCTTCAAGGGCAAGCTCTGTATCATCAAGACCCGTGAGCATCACGATCGGCAATTCCGGTGCCTGATCATGCACCTTCTCAAATGTATCAAGCCCGGCACTGTCTGGCAGTCCGAGATCGAGCAGAACCGCATCAATCCCGCCTTTTTGGATGCGCGTTAGCCCATCCGAGAGCCGGTCGGCATTCTCCACATCGAAGAGAGTTCCGCTCACCTCTGAGAGCATCTCCTCTATCAGGCGGGTATCTCCTGGGTTGTCCTCGATCAGCAGAATCTTAATCTGCCTATCTACCATCATATTCGCCCCGCGGCAGTTTCACGATGGTGAGCCAGAAATCCTCAATCGATCTTATCACCCTGATGAACTGGTCGAGGTCAACAGGTTTCGTGATGTAGCAGTTCGCATGGAGGTCATAAGCTTTGAAGATGTCCTGTTCCGCACTCGATGTGGTCAAGACCACTACCGGAATGTTTTTTAAGTTGAAATCGTCTTTGATCTCTGCAAGCACCTCTCTGCCATCCTTCTTTGGCAGGTTCAGATCGAGCAGGATGATATCCGGCCGGGGCGCATCGGCATACTCTCCGGTCTGCTGCAGGAATGAAACCGCTTCCGTGCCATCCTTCACCACGCTCATGTTGTTTCGTACCTTGCCGTCATTCAATACCTCCTGTGTCAGGCGCACATCGCCGGGGTTATCTTCCACAAGCAGAATCTCGATGGGTTCATATATCGTTTCCATGACTGTTTACCTCCCTGTAATCACTCTCTATCCCAAACGTTATCAAAAACGTCGTCCCTTCCGTGCAGGTGACCTCGAGGTCTCCCTGCAACCGGTCTTTTGCAAGAATCTTTACAAGACGCAGACCAAGCGATCCGGTTGTATCGATACCAAATCCGGCGGGCCAGTCCAGCGCCGTCATCGCTTACGGTCAGACTTGCCTCCTCATCTCCGGTTACACCGAAACCGACCTTGACCTTCCCTTCAGTCCGTCCGGCAAAAGCATATTTGAAAACGTTTGAGAGCAGTTTGTTTATAATCAGCTCTACATGTATCGCAGTAGATGCCGGAAGCGGATAATCGGTTATATGGATGACCGGGGTGATCCTCGTATCCTTGATCGGATAACTCCGGAACGACTGCCTCGCAAGCCCTTCCAGAAACTCCTTCATATTCACCTCTACCCCGGTGGCCACTATGATGGGTGCATCCACCCCCATCTCGAAGATATCAAATACTGTTCCGTCCCCGAGCAGATAATCCGCAATCACAACGTCGAATCTCGTAGAATTGAGTATCGTCTTTGCTTCCGCAACCGAGCTTGCTACCGTGTAATCGTGCGGACTGCCACTTTCCTTGACAGACCGGTTGAAAGCCATCCGGTCCACCTGATCGCCCCCTACCAGCATAATCTCAAGATTCTTCTTTATGATACACCGCCCCCTCTATGCCCTCTTTCGGGATGGCAAAGTGAAATATACTCCCCTCGCCCAATTCCGGTTCCACTGCTACCCCTCCATGCATCTTGACAATCTTCTTTACTATCGTAAGCCCTACCCCCGTACTCTCGACCTCATCATGAGGTTTTAATGTTTGGAATATCTGGAATATCTTCTTATAATACTTTTCGTCTATTCCGGAATATCGTCAGTTTCGATGTAGTTCCGCCTGCATTCGTTAGAGGCGTCCCAACGAGATCGCAAATCGTGCCTGCCCTTCCGGGAATGCCACTCCCACCGCACCGTCTTCCTGTCAAGCACCTCTGAGAGTTTGCATAATGGGCAGGGAACCCGCCTACTGTGAAACGTTTCATAACAAATAGCGCCAACTTGATCTCCGAACTTCTCCCGCAAAACCCTGTTCATAAACCCCAGTTTGCGGGCTTTCGAGACCAGATACACGCCGACAACCATGCTCTCAAATATCAGATTCAGGTCGTCGCGTTCCTCTCGTATCCATACGCTCTGCTCCTCTTCCTTTGCTGCACCGCTGTTCATAGCCGCTCACCCGACGCTTTTACAGGGATCGTGAAATAAAACGTCGAGCCCCTGCCCGGCTCCGATTCCACCCACATCCGTCCGCCATGCCGCTCCACGATCTTCTTGCAGACGGCAAGACCGATCCCTGTGCCCCCATACTCGCCCCTGCTATGCAGACGCTGGAATATCACAAAGATGCGCTCGAAGAATTCAGGGGAGATCCCGATACCGTTATCAGTCACCGAGAATTCCCATTCACCAGCCTTTCGCTCCGCTGCGATGTGGATGCGTGGCGGCTCATCGCCCCGGAACTTGATCGCGTTACCGATCAGGTTCTGAAACAAATGAGCCAGTTGCGAGCCATCCGCCATCACGGTCGGGAGGGCGTCATGAGTAATCACTGCGCCACTATCGTCAATAGATACTTTCAGGTTAGTGAGTGTCTGCTCAAGGAGCGTTTCGCAGTCGGTTGGTGTGAGCGGCTTGCCACGCGTGCCGACACGCGAGAACGCAAGCAGGTCATTGATCAACGTCTGCATCCGGTTCGCACCGTCGACAGCAAATCCGATGAACTCGTCGGCATCGGAGTCGAGTTTACCCCCGTATCGCCGCTTCATAAGCTGCATGTAACCAGAGACCATGCGAAGCGGCTCTTGCAGGTCGTGGGACGCGACGTACGCGAACTGCTCGAGTTCGGCATTGGATCGCTTCAGCTCAAAAACGCTCTTGCGCAGCGCCTCTTCAACCCTCTTGCGCTCGGTGATGTCCTTAGCTAATACCAGATTGTTGTGTCCAAGAGCAGAGAGTTTTTTCGCCATGAGCCATAACAAGTCAAGCACTTCTTCGAACTTTGCCAGCGACATCTCCGGCATCCTTTCAAAAGCATCGAGCATTCCATCTATATCAGCATCAATTTCCTTTGCATAAGTTTCAATTCTGTTTTTATCGACAGCCATTACATTGCTCTGACCGATCAACCAGTTTGCAATATGCTTACCTCCAACAATTATTGGAGCGCTGGCATCGACAAAACCACAGCTAAGGCATTTTTCATAAGTTGGTTTCATAAGTGCCTTTGCTTTTTCCCCAAGAATCCTGTCGGACTTTATGCAGTTTAGATTTCCCTTTTCTGTGCTTCTGGTGATCTCGCACACACCGCAGAAATTGCTTGCTTTTGTGATTGGCATACCATCGATATCTGAGATGATGGATGCTACATCATTTGCAGCGGCAAAGGCATCCTGGATTTGCTGAAGGTCTTCTAAATCAATTAAATCGGTTAGGGAAACATTTTTAACATCTTTATCAGGTGATAAGATGTAATCGAGTCTTACCCTTAGACGGTCTTCGCTTTCTCGGAGCGCCTCTTCGGCACGTTTACGCTCTTCCTCGAGTTCGATACCATGTAGACCAAAAGCAATATCTCCGGCTACTTCGGAAAATAAGGACTGCTCTTCCTTGTCCGTGGCAAGTTCAGCAGGGACTGCGACAGAAAAGATACCATAAACCGTTCCCTTGTGCTCCAGCCGGGCGGTCATTGCCCTTTTGCCTTCATACCTTTCCGCCAGAGGACAACCGCGGCAGGCAGAAATCGGATCATCTATCACTACAACATCAGATTGCAAAAGCGCCTTCTGAGCGCATTCGATCAACTCTCCATGCTTCAGTCGTTCGACCATGGGTACGAACGCCTCACCCAGCCCTGCTTCGGAAGTCGTTACAAGCCGTCCGGATTCATCCAGCAGAGCGATCCATGCATTGTGATAACCGCGAGTCTCGATAAGGTTTTTGCAAGCGCCCTGAAGCAGTTTGCTCCGGTCGTGTTCCTTTGTGATAAGCTGGTTAACATTCCGTATGGCACGAAGCACAAGGTTGAGATGCACCATCCGCTCCTCCAGATGCTTGCGCTCTGTGATGTCACGCACGACCACCAGCATACGTTCATGCCCCCCAATGACCGCGCTTTTCATATTTACTTCCTCCCAGAACAGATGTCCGGATTTGTGCTTTCCCACCCATTCGAAGACCTGAGACTCCCCTGCCGCTGCCTTCTTTATCCACTCGATGGCGTCTTCCTGAGTGTACGGCGCTTCGCCCATGCTTATGGTTTGCACGTCGAGTCTGCGGAGTTCCTCGCGGGTATATCCGTACATGTTACACGCCGTGTTGTTGACGTTAAGGATTGCTCCGGTATCTATGTCATGGATGAAGACGGCATCATTGACCGAATCGAAGATCGTCCGGAACCGATCCTCACTCTCTGCAAGTGCCTCTTCGCTCTCATGCTGCTTGCGCAGGAAATCTGCCGCCACCACGCCTCCTGCCAGACAAGCAAGGATGAAGGCAGTTCTCACATAAAGCACGTAGGGAGGGATATCCAGCGCAAGCAACTCAAGAAAAGAATTCTCATTATAAAATATCAAAGAACCAACAACGCTGTCGATAAACCAGAAAAAAACCCCGAACAGGAGAGTGGCACTTATAATATAGCTGGTGTTTTTCTGGTTACTCTTCTCCTCCAATCTAAAGAATTTTCTTATGAATCCAAGATTCAATAACACATCTGTCAGCAATAAGATTATATACGCAACCAAAAACTGCTTGATAACCACGAAATTGGTAAAATGCATCGGGATTGTGCTGCTTGCGGCGGAAGCCCAGCCCCACGGAGGCGGGTTAAGCGTTATAGCCCACCTTGCCATGGTGTATAGATTTATTGTGCCGAGTATCCGGAATGGGATCTCCACAACATACGCATTTAGCCACCATTCGTGCCCTCCTCGCCTATTGTGTAGATCCGCAAAGAATCCGTGCCAGAGGATCCATAGCGTGAATGGAGGCACGACAACGAATATAGCATAACCATTGCTGGGGCCCCATAGCCACCACATCGATTGGCAGCCACCTGCCAAAGCTGATAATAATCCGTATCTCCACCCCCACGCGAGGGTTATGAGCATCGGAAACAGGAGCCCTATCAGGACAACGGCGATATATGGCGGGAAAGGAAAATTGATGGTATGAAAGTTAAGGACAAACCCCAGTAACCCGAAGAGGATCGAGATCGCGATCTTGTATGATGCGGTTATCTTTTTATCATTCGAGTCCGGATGCCCGGAAGCATCATCAACTGTGCCAACTTGTCCCATGAACCACTCTCCCTGCTATTACTCCCTATCATTTGTTTTGGGTCCTGGGATATATAATGTTTTTGGGGTCGGGGGCGAGACTTTTTATTATTTTCCGGGAACGCCGGATTGTCTTATGTAACAACAACAGCCAGAATGGGACACTATCGATCTGAAAAGTCATTTACACGTACTTACTCAATATTGTGTGGATATCTACATATAAAACCACGAGATTACACAAGATTAACACAGAAATCTTGTGGAAATCTGTGTAATCTTGTGGTTCCTA
>JGI24025J20009_10000473_pt1 | contig 31275 bp, 28 predicted proteins | sample Cruoilmetagenom3_FD_20009 | JGI IMG/M metagenome (IMG submission 20009) | reverse complement strand
CGGCATGTGGGTCCATCGGTGGCGGTGATTTTCCAGGAGATTGAACGGCGGTATCGGGAGGTGTGGGGTGAAGGGATCATCATCACCGTCAAGGAAGTAAAGGCAATTAAAAAAGAAAAAAACCTCCAAACGCCACCCCGTGTAGTTATTTCAAAGATAAAATATTAATAAAAATCCTTCATCCCGATCTGGGGTGTGCTTTCCTAGGTTTAGATGGCCCTAGAATAGATCTATGAGAAAATATAAAATTAAAAAAGGCAAACCCATCTTTGTTATCAGGATACCTCGATTTCTCTCCCGTTCACTCCAGCCATAATGGTCCAATCGATATATATGAAGCCAGCCGTACTGGGAAAAAAAGGAAAACAAGGACAAAAATAGAACCTTCAGCCAGATCACAGATTTAAGATCAAAGGTTCCCACTTGAACATAAAACCCTCCAATTACTAGGAATAGAGCTGCAAAGGCCATCATTGATTCATGATAAATCAACCCTCGGCCATACATACATAAAAGGGCTCCCAGTACCGAAAATACCAGGACGGGCCATCCCACCACCCAGGTAAGATACAGAGCAATCATTAAAAGGATAGCTGCAGAAACAAACATGAGGATTTTAAGATTTTTTCTAGATAACGTCTGTCGTTTTCCCTCGGTGTCTCTCTCCTCATAATGTAAGAGATCATGGATGGTATGGGTTAACAGCCAGTGGGCTAAAAACCCGCCCAGGACAACCAAAAGAAGTCTTTGTAGATGTATACCATCAAGAGCCCCTGTTGACACTGCCGCAACTGATCCCAGCAAGGGAAAGAGTGCCCCCGTCACCAGAGATGTTGCGATGGTAAAGGGGGAAAAAATACCTTTTTTACCAACTCCTATTTAATCACCACATCAAGTTCTTTAAGCATCCGATTCGTAATATAACTTGGTGCTTCTTTCATAAGTTTTTTATAGGGTGAATCGGGAATAAGGGAGGATGAAGACAATTCTTCAGCGCTGGCGGTATGTTTCTTGATCTCTTCTCGATACACCTCTTCCAGATCGAGTCCTTTTTTCAAAAATTCTTCCTTCAAATTCCTATTTTTCAGATCCTCCACAGAACTCATTTTTCCACCCCATGCTCGCAAAAGAGGCATCAAAATACCTTCCTCGATTTTTCCCTGGGCAATATCCACAAAATCGTCCGCAAGTTGATAGGCAAGACCAATCTCCTTACCATATTCTTCAAATAACAAAATCGTTTCATCCGATGCCTCAGCCTCGATTGCGCCCGCCCGGCAGGCTCCAGCAAATAACGAAGCTGTTTTCAAGTCAATAATCCGATAGTACTCATTAAGTAAGGAACTTGGGGAAATTTTCCCCCCATTTAAAATTTCCTCTAATCTATTGGTAAGAGAAACATCCTTTAATTGACCGATTAAAGTCTTATTCCATGTTTCCAAAAAAATCTTAGCGTTGTTTATGCCGTGATCCAATGCAATACGAAAGGCCATATTAATCATTTTATGACCTACCAAAATAGCATTTCCAATTCCTTTTTTGATATATAAGGATGGCCTTCCCCGTCGCTCTCCATCATGATCCATAATATCATCGTGGATAAGGGAGGCACAATGGGATAACTCAACGCCAATGGCGCTTTCTAGAGCCCTTTGATCGGGTACTTTTTTTTCAATGTTACAGGCATGAAATGCCAAAAGAAGAATTGTGGATCGAAGGAGTTTTCCTCCTTCGAGGGCAAAAATCATGTCCTCATCATTTATTCGCCTGATGAGTTCACTACGGATTTCCTCTTGTGATTTTTTGAAGAAGGTTTCGAACGTCAATTCTATGTCAATGGGCATTACATCCATTAATACTGTTTGCCTATAAGTAACTAACGTGTAGTGTGCCTCTAGTAATTTAATATTTTTTTCATTAATTCCAAAAGAAGATTGTATTTCCCATAAAATTTTAATGGTGCCTTGTATTCTTCACTTCATGGTTAAAACACCCTTGTATCCTATCCATAAGAGGATGGGTGCTTCATTTATTGATTTTTTTGGATATGAGATGCCCCTCAAGTATAGTTCTATTAAGGATGAACATTTAACTGTTAGAAAAAAAATGGGTCTTTTTGATGTCTCCCACATGGGTAATCTTTGGGTGCGGGGTAAGGATGCCTTATCCCTTTTGAATTCCCTTATTGTGGAGGATCCAAGCACAATTGGTGTGGGGCAGGGGCAGTATACGGTCATCCTGCGTGAGGATGGGGCAATAATTGATGATGAGGTCTTTTTTCATCTTCCAAATGGTTATCTTTTCGTCCCCAATGTGGGTATGCATGATACCGTAGCGAAGTGGTTTCAGTCCCATGCGCAGGGATTTGATGTATCCATTGAGGATGTGTCAATGGAGTATGTAATCCTGGCCGTACAGGGTCCTTTAGCTCAAGAAACAGTACAAAAACTTATTTCATTTGATCTTGCCGCTCTTGGTTTTTTTGCTTGTCGGGAATTAACGCCTGATGAGATAAATATTAAAGTGGGTGAGAAAACACGCATTATCCTCTCCCGCACCGGCTATACGGGGGAAAAAGGATTTGAGATTCAGGTGGTACCCTCTACAGAGTCAGAAACATTTTTCCAAAGCATTCTCCAGATGGGGAAGACCTTGGGCATACAACCTATTGGTCTTGGTGCCCGTGATACCCTCCGTCTGGAAAAATGTTTCGCCTTGGCTTCCAATGAATTCACAGGCGGACGGACACCCCTTGAGGCAGGGCTAGGATGGCTTATCAATTGGAACCATGATTTTGTGGGCAAGGATGCGTTAGTTGTTCAAAAGGAGAAACCATACGATCAGATGACCTATCTTAAATGTGATGATAAGGGTATTCCCAGACAGGGATGCAAGGTCCAATACAAGGGCAAAACAGTGGGTAGTATATCAAGCGGAACCTTGTCCCCTTGTCTGAACACGGGGATTGCCATGGCCTATGTAAATCAAAATTACCGTGAAGTTGGCCAAAGTCTTGATATCATAATAAGGGGAAAAAACATAAAGGCAAGTGTGGTCAAAATGCCCTTTGTGAAGAAAGGCGAATGCTAAACAGGTAATTATTGTTTGATGAAAGAGAAAGGAAAGATTAGGATGAAAAAACAATTTATAAATGATATGGAGGATGGCACAATCGTGCATGACCTCTTTGCGGTGAAGTATAAAAAACCCCCTGTTGAGTATAAGGGAAAAGAAGGAGAATGGTTTGAAATTCGTCTTGCTGACAAAACAGGTGAGATAACAGCGAAGTATTGGGGGGATGACACAGAGGAAACCGAAAAAATATTTCGCAGCTTTGAAAAAAACGAAGTGATATCCATTCAGGGAAGAGTGTCCACATATGGTGAACAACTTCAACTATCCATTGAGGCAAGGGGTATACGGAGGTGTTTACCTGATGAATACTCCTTGACAGATTTTGTAGCGTCAACAGATCGCGATATTGAGGAAATGTTTCATGAAGTATTGGATGTCATTAAAGATATCGATTCACCTCTCAGAACACTCCTGGAATTATTTTTCACCGATGAGGACTTTATAAAACAATTCAAGTCTGCGCCTGCAGCGATGCATCGTCACCAAAATTATATAGGGGGATTATTAGAACATTCACTTAATGTGACAAAGATATGCCAGAGAGTTGTTCAAGTTCACCCCGGCCTGGATCAATCTCTTACCTTGACGGGTGCCCTTCTTCATGATATCGGGAAAATTTATGAGTTTGAGGTCACCACCCATATTGATGTGTCTGAAAAGGGCATGTTGATAGGCCATATTAGTATCGGTGCGGATATGATTAAGAAAAAAATTGAGGAGATACCGGGATTCCCAGAGATTTTGAAATTGAAAATGATACATATCATCCTCAGTCACCATGGGCATACTGAATATGGCTCCCCAAAAACTCCCCAATTCCCTGAAGCCTTTGTGGTGTATTATGCCGATGAGCTTGATGCCAAGGTAGACTATGCCCTCAAGCTGAAAAAAGAAGCCCGGACAGATGATCCCTGGATTTGGACCCGAGACATGGGACATATTTACCTTAAATAATCCTTGTCATAGTTCACGTGACTGTTTTGCCGCCCGGGTTCTCTCCCTTTCCCTTCTTGTTTGTTACTGATTAAAGGAGGCAGCTAGTTTCTCCACCTCCTTTAGAGTCGCTGCTGTTCCCTTCCCGTGCACAATGGTGCTGATAAGTTGGGCTATCGTTTCCATCTCTTTTTCCGTCATTCCCCCATGTGTCACCTCTGCCACACCAATACGGCCCGAAATATCAATGAATATCTTGAATTTTTCTAAGGACTGGCAGACCTGTTGGGCATCATCACTGGATATATCAAAAAGGATTTGATGTGATCGAGTATATCCTAGCTCGGATAATTTCAGGGGGATACCCAATGCATCCAAACCCTGGGCTAGAGCTTGTGCATTCCTAATTATTTGCCGGGCGTATGTCTTTCCCGTATCCCGCATTTCCTGAAGGGCTATACCAAGGGCTGCAATCCTGTGTAGATGAGGATTATCCACAAGGCCGATGCCTTCCTCAAAATCAAAACACAGCATTTTTCGTAATGCCTGTGCTTTTTCCCAGGAATTCGTCATCACTATGCCTCCCTGTGGGCCAGGAAACGATTTATGTGTCGACCCCATGAATATCTCGGCTCCTTCACGAAGAGGGTCCTGGAATTCACCACCCGCTATCAGACCCAAAACATGGGAACCGTCATAGGCACGTATCCCAAATTGTCTAGGGGTAAATTCTTTTACGGGGTGAGGAAAGGGAATAACTGAGGATCCTAGAATGGTAAGGGGTACATTCATAATCCTTTTTTTTGCGGCGGGAACATCAATGATATAGTCCTGTGTCGGAATGGGAGCTAATTTTCTCTGAAATTTTTCATATCCCAATGGATAACCACCGTCTTCCTTCGCTATGGCGGCAATAACGTCACCCTCAGAGGTAAAGGAGAAAAGTACCGCTAGATCACAGAGATTACCAGAAAGAGGAGTGATAAAAACATAGCGGACATTGAACAATTTTTTTGCCAAAACTTCCACTTCCGTGCACATGTCACGGGCATACCTGCTCCCCCCATACCACTCATCCCCATAACGCCCAGCAAGATCTGAAGAAAGAGCATCTAACACATTTTTTGAGGGTCTGTTTTCAGAGGCGATTAAATTAAGGCCCGATAAACGATAGTCCTCATTTTTTTTAATCAACTTTGCAATCATTATCTAACTACATGCCATCCTTTGTTTTTAAATCCATTGCCGCCATGTCATTGATACAGAGGCTATACCTGGGGGTAAAAAAAGAGAGACAGGGTACACATTTCCCGGCTGTCAAAAAAAAGAGTGCATCCTTTTTTTTCTCCTTAGCCCTTCTAAATATATTATGAGGATCATACAGACCCTATCAGTCATTTATGGAAGCATAAATAACATATAGGGGTTTTTCAATATCTTTTGGACCCGCCTTAGCTCAGTCTGGTTAGAGCGGCCGGCTGTAGACCCACGGCTGCGGAAACCGGCAGGTCCCCGGTTCAAATCTGGGAGGCGGGATAGACCAGCTGGTGTACCAAGGTACACCAGCTTATTTTTTTTATTTAATGACTCTATCCACGCCCTTGCAATTTTTCTTTTTTTATGCCTCAATGATGATATAGTTAACAAGGCCCACCTAGTTTATCTCTTTTAGGTGGCGATATTTCCCGTAGGATTTTATTATCCTCTTACCTATTGGGTCAAATAGGTATGTTTTTAAAAAGGCATCCTATTACCTATGATGCGACCTACGTATGATGAATATTTCATGAAAATGACACAGGTGGTATCAACACGATCAACATGCCTTCGCCGCAATGTTGGAGCAATTCTTGTAAAAAACAAACATCTACTCTCCACTGGCTATAATGGTGCACCAAAGGGGTTAAAGCACTGTAGTGAAGTTGGCTGTCTACGGGAAAAACTGAATGTTCGGCCCGGTGAAAGACATGAACTCTGTCGAGGTCTGCATGCGGAACAAAACGCCATTATACAAGCCAGTGTCTTTGGTGTTTCCATTGATGGAGCAACCCTCTATTGCACCGTCGCCCCGTGCAGTGTTTGCGCAAAAATGTTAATCAATGCAGGTATCAAGGAAATTGTTTATCAGGACTCCTATCCTGATGACCTTGCCCAGCAAATGTTAACAGAAGCTAAAATAAAGGTGCGTAAACTGGTGATTTAATGGCACAAGGAAAAAAACTCGGAATCTTTGGTGATATTCTTATGGCATTGGTTATTGTAGGGATTATTTTGGCTGTTCTCTGGGTATACACCGGGCAGTTCCCCTCAACACCCATGGTGGTGGTCACATCGGGATCAATGATGCATTCTGATGTTCCCTATGGCCGTATCGGCACCATCGACCCTGGTGATCTGGTCCTGGTAAAAAAAATTGATAACCGGGATGACATTGAAACCCGGGGCAAAAGCACTGATCCCTATAGTGATCATAAGTCCTATGGTGATTATGGTGATGTTATTATTTATTATCCCATGGGAAATGAAGACACAACCCCTATTATCCATCGAGCCATATGCTGGGTGGAGCATCACGGGGATGGCACCTACAGTGTTCCCGCCTATGGCATTAATCAGGAATCAAGTATCAACATCCCGGAACTCCGTCTTACCAATAGCCGTTTTTCCCATTCAGGGTTCATCACCATGGGTGATAACAACCATAATATCGCTGACCAAGCCGGGAACATTTGCCAAGAGCCTGTAAAAACAGAGTGGATCATTGGGGAAGCAAAGGGTGAATTACCATGGTTTGGTCTTATCAAACTCATGATTTATGGCAACCCCAATGCCCGACCCTATGGAGACTGGGTTAAGGTTGGAAACGCGGTTGCCCCCAAGGATCTGTGGGTATGCCTGGGCTTGTCCATGTTAATTATTATAACTATACCTGTGGCCCTTGATTACCTGGAATATCATCGACAGAAAAAAAAGCGCCAGAGACGGCTACAATAATCGTGTCTGGATTTTGGGGCGATACCGGGCCAGGCCCCGGAGCAGATCATCCTCATCCAGCACCTCCGTTGTTTTATCAATGGAGGTGGACATGCGGATATGCCGTGTGCGTCCATATCTCCCCTTGGAAATAACCCGGGCGGTAACAATCCCCAGCATATCCAATTCTGACACCAGATCAGTGATTCTCCTCTGGGTGAGATGGTCAATACCCACGGAACTGGCCAGTTCCTTATAGATGGAATACACTTCTCCTGTTGTCAAGGGGGTAATATTATCCTGTATTCTTTCCCCCACAATAATTGAAATCAGAACCAGTTTGGATTGAGTGGGAAGCGTGCGCACTACCTCGGTGACCCGATCAAGCTCGATCTTGTTTTGTGCCCGTCTCACGTGTTTTTCAACAATACGTTTTAGTCCATCTCTTTCAGCAAGTTCAGCGGCTACCCGAAAGAGATCCAATGCCCGACGTGCATCACCATGCTCCTGGGCGGCATAGGCAGAGCAAAGAGGAACCACTGGCTCATCCAGGGTATTTTCTTTCAGGGCCATCTGTGCTCTCTGATCTAAAATATCCTTGAGTTGATCTGCATTATAGGGAGGGAAGATCAGGTTTTCCTCGCCCATTGAAGATTTTACTCGGGGATCCAGAAATTCCGTGAATTTTAGGTCATTGGATATCCCAATCACGGATGCCTTGGCATTGTCTAAATCAGTGTTTAGACGGGAGAGATTATACAGCACTTCATCTCCTTTTAATTTGTCCACTTCATCAAGTACAATGACAACTACCCCCCGTGCCTTCTCCATCATCTCCCGTAATTTGGCATATACTTCGTCCGTGGGCCATCCTGTGAAGGGAATACGTTCCGTCCATTCCCCAATAAAATGATTAGCTATGTTTTGAAGGATCCGGTATTGGGTATCCACCACTTCACAATTAATATATACAAAGTGGGTTGGTTTACCCTTTTCTTTCCCTGCCCTATGCAACTCCTTTCCCACATATCGAGTCACAGCTGTTTTTCCTGTCCCTGTTTTTCCATAGATGAAAATATTTGAGGGAGTTTCTCCACGGAGCGCTGAAGCTAAAATGGACGCGATTTCATTTATTTGTTCCTCCCGGTGGGGCAAAACATCCGGAATATATGAGTGGCGTAATACTTCCTTATTTTTAAAGATAGATTCAGATGCCAGAAAGGAGCTAAATAGGTCTCTAGTCATTATAATATTCCTCCCGCAGAATGAATGCCGTGGGCTTAAATAAATTTATTGAGGTCCATGCTAACACTTGTTATGTTTAAGAAAGATTTTAATAGCATGGTGATATTTTTATGATAGATGGCAACAAAGTCCGAAATGGGTAAACTCCGGATGGTCCTTGACTATCTCCCCTGTGAAGACTGTCGAAAGATTCCCTCGTCAGCACAAGACTATTTCTGTACCCTCTGCCACAGATTAGACCGTGTTGTTACCACCGATTGGATAACTCCACGATGGGAGATGACCAAGGGATCTATTGTCCCTGCTGATGAATCCCGTATTGATGAACTGAAACCCATCGTCATTATTCATCAGCCAGAGGATGAACCCGGGGAAATAGAAGAGGAAAAAATCACTGAGGAAACCGGGGAAACCAGAATAGATGAGCTGTTTGATGAACTGGAAATAAAACTTGAAGAAGAGCTTTCCCGTACCTATCTGGAACAACTGGAGGCACAAGAAGATACAGAGTTTCCAATGGAGGAAATTGAACTTTTGGAAATCGTTAAGAAGGATACCGGACCCACAACAGGTACCATCCAAATAGATGAGGAAGACATACCCGAATGGACACCCATAGAAGAAGAAATAGATAATCCTTTCATGGTCGGTGATTACACCCTGTACACCAAGGTGGTGACTCTACGGGGTGATAGAAAACAACGTATCTATTTTTTCTCTAAGAAGAAAAAAAAAGATGCTGCTGCCATCAAAAAACCCCGGGGATATAAAGTCATCATCAATAAAAAGACAGGGTTACCACTCCTAAAAAAGAAAACCCTTACTCCCCTTTGGGAAACAAAAAAATAAGTAGGCCCAAATATTCATCATGATACTTGATGATTTTGACTATACACTCCCAAAAGAATTAATTGCTCAGAACTCCTGTCAGCCACGAGACTCCTGTCGCCTCATGGTTGTGGAGGAAGACACTATTACACATTGTCATTTCCGGGATATTATCTCTTATCTCCATAGAGGAGATGTGATGGTCTTAAACAATACACAGGTCAGGCCAGCGCGCCTCCATGGCCAAAAGGCCACTGGGGGAAAAATCGAGCTTCTCCTTCTAGGACAGGTGAAGGGACTTTATCACTGTCTTATTAAGGGACGTGTCCGCGAGGGAACAGACATTACAGTGGGAGGTATACCCGGCACCATCATGGAAAAACAAGGGGGCCAGTGCCTTATCTATTTTCCTGTTGATAGGGAAATACTGGAACAACAAGGAGAAATGCCCATCCCTCCCTATGTCAAGGGAGACATAACCCCTGATCTATACCAAACTGTTTATACCTGTAAAAAAGGATCTGTTGCATCCCCCACGGCCGGTCTTCATTTCACCAAGAGGTTACTTACCCGTCTTCACCGCAAGGGAATCCACCTTGTTTTTATCACCCTCCATATAGGGATTGGAACCTTTCTTCCCGTACGACACCATGATATAACCCAACATCACATGGAACCTGAACATTACCATGTGACACCCGATGCCGCTGAATCACTGACTACTGCCATTACAGAGGGCAGAAGAATCATTGCCGTGGGGACAACCTGTGTCAAAACACTAGAAACAGTGGCCCAACATACCGGTGTCAAACCCGGTGAAGGATATAGTGACCTCTTTATTTATCCTAGCTACACCTTCCAAATGCCCCTTCATGGGATAATGACCAATTTTCATTTACCCAAATCAACCCTCTATATGCTCGTTTGTGCCTATGCAGGAATAGACCACATGAGACACGCCTATCGAGAAGCCATCAAAGAACAGTACCGCTTCTATAGTTTTGGGGATGCCATGCTCATCTTAAATCATCATGTTTAAACTACTCTCTACAGAAGGAACCGCTCGGGCAGGACGCCTTTCCACACCCCATGGATCACTGGAGACACCCCTTTTTATGCCAGTTGCTACAAAGGGTGCCATCAAAACACTAACCCCCCAAGAGGCTATGGCCACTGGGACACGGGCCTTGATACTCAACGCCCTTCATCTCTATCTTAGTGGCCTTGACAAGATCACTAAGGCTGGTGGCATACACCAATTCATGAAATGGCCAGGAGTGATCACAAGTGACAGCGGTGGATTTCAGGCCATAAAAAATTTTCCCTGTACCGTTTTACAAGACGGCATAGAGATCGCCCATCCCCTGGGAAAAAAGGAACTATTTACCCCCAAAAAATCCATACATGTACAAAAAACACTAGGGTCAGATATCTTTTTTGCGCTGGATGACTGTCCTCCCTATCCCTCATCGCCCGATAGAATCCGCCTCTCGGTGGATCGAACCATTTCCTGGGCGACTCACTGTAAGAAAGACCGTGTCTTTGCCATTATCCAAGGGGGTGTCATGCCCTCCCAGAGAACACGATGCACCAAAGCACTGGTAACAAAAGATTTCCCGGGATATGCCATTGGTGGGCTTTGCATCGGTGAACCAAAAAGGGACATGTACCATGCCCTAGATGCGGTACTCCCCCATCTTCCCCCAAATAAACCCCGTCATCTCATGGGGGTTGGCACACCCCATGATCTTCTCACTTGTATACAAAAAGGAATTGACATCTTCGATTCCGCTTTCCCCACCCGGAATGCCCGCCATGGTACACTTCTCACCAAAGAAGGAAAAATTAATCTTGGGCGTGCCCGCATACGGGGAACACTCGATGAGTGCCACTGTTATACCTGCCAAAATTTCACCCTTGACTACCTCAATCACCTCTTTAAAACCAAGGAACTTTTAGCCATGCGGCTGGCATCCATCCACAATCTCTATTTCATCAACACCCTCCTAAAAGAAACACGGGAGGCAATCAAGGAAGAACGCTTCAAGGAATTCGTGATAGACTGGGAAAAAAGACACAGTGGATAAACAAACAAAGACAAGATTTTTTAATACTCATCCATTTTCACTCTTCATGAACAAAACATCCACTATCTCCGGATTCTATAAACTCCCCCTTAAAAAAAGAATAGAGATAGTCAAAGAATTCGCCCATTTAACCCCGGAAGAGACAGATATGCTCACTTCCTTTCATGCATTATCTGCAGTCACTGCAGACCAAATGATAGAAAACGTCGTAGGATGCTTTCAACTCCCATTAGGGATAGCCACAAATTTTCAAATCAACAATAAAGATTATCTCATCCCCATGGCCATCGAGGAAACAAGTGTGGTTGCTGCCGCATCCAATGCAGCAAAAATGGCCCGGGTCAAAGGGGGCTTCAAAACCACCACCAGTGATCCCATCATGATCGGACAAATACAAGTCCTAAATCCTGATCCCGCCAAGATACCCGATATTGGCAAGCACAAAAAAGAAATTTTAGACCATGCCAACACTCAAGATAAAATACTTGCCAAACTGGGAGGGGGAGCACAGGACATCACTGTAAGGCAGATCACACCCAACATGATTGCCATACACCTTCTTGTCAATGTTCTTGACGCCATGGGGGCCAATGCGGTCAATACCATGGTCGAGGCCGTGGCCCCTCTCATCGAGACCATCACTGGTGGGCGGGTCCTCCTCCGCATCCTTTCTAATTTCGCTGAATATCGAACCGCTGAAGCCACAGCCATCTTCGACAAGGACGCCATCGGTGGCCATCAAGTGGTAACCGACATGATTCATGCCTATACCTTTGCGGCCCACGATCCCTATCGAGCAGCGACACATAACAAGGGAATCATGAATGGGATTGATGCCGTGGTCATTGCCACCGGCAATGACTGGCGTGCCATAGAATCAGGTGCGCATGCCTATGCTACGCAACAAGGCTATACCTCCCTGACACAGTGGAACAAAAATCCTCAGGGTGATTTGGTGGGTCATATAAAAATCCCTATGCCTGTAGGCATCATTGGGGGGGCAACAGTTATCCATCCCATGGCGCAACTCTCCTTAAAAATATTGGGGATAAAAAAAGCTACAGATCTTGCAGGAATCATCGCCGCGGTGGGTCTTGCACAAAATTTTGCTGCCATGCGTGCATTGGTCACTAAAGGAATACAGGCAGGCCATATGCGTCTTCATGCAAAAAATATTGCCTATATGGCAGGGGCTGTAAATAAGGAGATCGATGAGGTTGCATCTCTCATGATTAAGGAGAAAAACATCCGGATGGATAGGGCAAAGGAGATTATTAAAACTCTACGTGGCAAGTAATTCTCCTGCTTGATGAATGACAGGATAAGGTTGGTTTTTCCAACGGGAAAGCTCCTCTTTGGGTATACTCTTTGAGGCAAATTGGAGCAGGGGAAAGGATAAATCATGTCCCTTTTTTTTCCCTTATGGATACTATTGCTCCTCATTGGCCTTTTCATTATTTATTGGAAAATAACCCTATTTTATCCCCCGTATGCTATATTCCTATTTCTGGATTTTATATTTCATTGTGGCGTTCATCTATTTTCTCCCCTCCCCATATATAGCTGTAATAGTTGGTATGCTCCATGGGTTAATTCAATTTGGCATATCCACAATGCAGAATAAGGTGCTGCACCACTACTATCTTTTGGGATGTTCCTTGAAGAAATCCCATATTAACTCTGTAGCCGAGATCTCCTTTGTGGGCCGATCCCCGGTATCTGATCCTGGCCATCCATGTCCTCCATCCATTATGGTGTACAAAAGAACCTCGGTATTGTTTTGTCCATGGCTATAAATCTCCTGAATAATATTCCCACTGGCGCTTACCTGTATTTCGGGGGGGAAGGTCACATTTATTGTGGGTTACCCAGAATTGTATGGATTCATTTACCGATAAATCACTGCCATGGCCCCGAGATCTGTTTCCCTGTCCTCCATTATAGGGAACATTCTCGTCAAGCCGTCCATGAAAGGCAACCACTGAGACTGGATAAAGGGGTTCAGGGATGATATAAGGAGGAGCCTCTTCATCAGCTTGTCCCCCAATAGAGCCTGCCACAGGGGCAATGGCTGCTATCATAGATGACAGTTCAGCACCGAGCCGATAGGACATAATTGCCCCATTTGAATGACCCGTTACATAGATTCTTTTATGATCAATGGTGAATTGAGAGCACAGGCGATTAATGAGGGTTTTGATAAAATCAACATCATCAACATTTTTCTCTAGGGCGACACCGCAGCAATACCCGTCATTCCAGGTGCGAAAGAAGAAGGGAAAACGGCTAATGCCATTTGGATATACACAAATAAATTCCTCCTTTTCTGATACCTTACTAAAATTTGTTTTTTTTATCATGCTCACTGATCGCCCCCCTCCGCCGTGCAGCACCAGCACCAAGGGAGTTAAAACTGTATCATCATAGGTTAAAGGGACATGTAACCGATAGCTTCGAATCATTCTGTCATGGATCATAAAATAGAGTGGATCATTGGGGATACAAATAGATGGAATATTCTCCCCTGTTTCCTCTGGAATGGATTCATCATCCAACGGGGAACCAGTGAGGGGAAATACACCCGATGCAGGATGGGTAACCAAGTCATTTATTATTAAAGGATGTGGCACAAAAAGGATGATTACAAAACAGGATACAAGGGCATTATTCGGCACTTTTACCTTTGTCATAGATTTATCCCGCAGGTATAGCCCCTGGTCATTATTTATATTTTGGTGAAAGAAGGCAGCCGGTTTCCATCTGTTTTTTTTTTTGGTATCTTGTTAAGTGTAATTTTGTGATGCTTCTTTTTTTCTTTCAGATGATTCGTGATGCAATATCCTCTGGCTCCCGTCCACAATAAAAGCACCGTATCCGGATGGGTGTTCGTGATTTGATAATGAACCGGGAACGAATATGTTCACGGGCATTGGAAATACAATTCGGGTTTGCACATTTCACTATATCTGTTATTTCATCGGGGACTTCAACCAGGTGTTTTTCCACCACTTTATAATCACGGATAATATTGATGGTGGCATGTGGAGCCAAAAGGGCAATCTTGTCGACTTCCTTGGGGTCAAGCTCTCGGTCTTCGACCTTCACAATATCCTTTCTCCCTCGTTTTCCTTTCACATTCATGACCGCGGATACAATAGATTCCTTTTTTTCCTCGGGAATCTTTAATATCCGCAACACTTTCAAGGCACAACCAGGATCAATATGGTCAATAACCGTCCCGTTTTTAATGGGCTGTATCTTCAGTGCCTTCATGATTCTCCCCTAAGGACAAGTGAAAGGAGTGCCATCCGTACCGGGATGCCATTAAAGGCCTGCCGGAAATAGGCAGCGTGTTTGGTGTTATCCACCTCGGGTAAAATTTCATTGACCCGGGGGAGAGGATGCATCACAATCATATCTTTTTTCGCCTGGCTTAACAGATCACAATCCACCACGTAACTCCCGGCAACCTTCTCATATTCCTCGGGATCGGGGAATCGCTCCTTTTGAATGCGTGTCACATAGAGCACATCAATATCCTCAATAATGTCCTCCAGTTGATCGGTCACTGAAATGGATGCACCCAACTCGCTGCATTCTTCCAGTACCTCCCGGGGCATTTGCAATTGCTCAGGAGCCACAAAAACCATCTTGGTATTAAACAAAGCAAGGGCATGAGCAAGAGAATGAACAGTTCTTCCATATTTCAAATCACCCACCATCGCCACCCGGTTTTTTCCAATGGTTCCCCGTTCAGTTTTTATGGTAAATAAATCAAGGAGGCACTGGGTGGGATGATGACCTGCTCCGTCACCCCCATTAATAACTGGGATTCGGGCAATCTCTGCAGTGAAACGAGCCGATCCCTCAAGAGGATGACGCATCACAATGACATCGGCATAGTTCTCAGCCATCCGTATTGTATCACCCAGGGACTCACCTTTCTTTGTGGAAGTAGTTGATGCCTCAGCAAAACCAATCACCATTCCCCCCAGTCTTTTCATGGCGGTCTCAAAAGAAAGACGGGTACGGGTTGACACCTCAAAAAAAAGCGATGCCATAATCCTGCCCTTCAAGGAATCAGATGTTTTTTCACCCCGGGCAGTGGGTACCATCTTTTCAGCACAATCAAGGACATACTCAATTTCCTTTCGTGAAAAATCCATTATGGAGACAATGTCTCGACCAGTAAAGTCCATTAAAAAACTGAATAGGGGCCCTGGTTAATAAACTTCGTGTTCATCACCCCTAGACAAAAAAATCCCATACAAAATACATCAGGCAGAAATGGTTTATTTCTCCCCGTGGTCCTGTTTGTCCTCTTGTTTTTTAAAAGAGTTTCTTTCGCCGAAATACAGCTCGAATCAAAACCAAAATCGGGATAATTTCCAATCTCCCAATCCACATATTAAGAATCAACATAAATTTTGCCACAAAAGGCATATGTAAATGGGTAATTCCCGTGGAGAGGCCTACATTCCCCTGTGCTGAGCACACTTCAAAAATCACATTCCCTATCCCTTCACCCGGCAAGGACAATGCCACCACCAAGACACCGAAAAACAACAACATAATCCACATAAATGAAATAACAGCCGCCTCATTGACCTCATCCAATGCCTCCTCCCGAGAAATAGATTTACCCCCTAGGGTATAATTAAATATTGCCCGGGGGGGATAAAAAATCCGTTTCGTTCTCCAGACCGCTCCCTTCCCCAAAAGAAGACCACGGAACAATTTAATACCCCCTGCAGTGGATCCTGCCGCCCCACCCAAAATCATGGCAGATGCCATCACCAATAAACCGGAATCATTCCAGACTGACAGGTCTGTCGTGGCAAATCCAGTACAGGTCAAGGCAGAAATAAATTGAAACATTGATTCCTTCAGGGACAATAACAAATTATTATCATATACACCCACATTAAGCAGTGTTAACGCCATACCACCCAGGAAGATCAATAACACAAGAACACGTGTTTGCGCATCAGAAAGAAACTTACGAATCTTTCCCGTTAACAAATCAAAATGAGCCGCAAAAGCAATAGCCCCCATCACCATCAAAAAAATAACCGCTAAACGCATCACCACCCCATAATGAGCCATACTTCCATCAGTCACCGAAAAACCACCTGTAGACAAACCGGTCATACAATGATTCAAGGATTCCCATAAACCCACCGGTTCACCCACAAAAATACCCACTACATAGAGGAGAACCACACCCAAAATCGTATAGAGTAAAAAAATCCACCAGATGGTACGCACCGTGGAAATAATAGACGGCCGAATTTTTTGCTCCCGTCCCTCAGACCGATAAAGAGTAAAGGAACCGGTACCCGGTCGCGCAAGGATGGTAAGGGTAAGGACAATAACACCAATCCCGCCAATCCATTGGGTCAAAGATCGATAAAATTGAAGAGTCCTGGGCAACGCTGTTTCATTATGGATCATGGTAAGACCCGTCCCTGTCCATCCTGCCGTAGACTCAAAAACTGCAGACAGGGGAGACATCCCCTCGCCGGGTGCATAATAGATCAGGCTTAATACCGAGGGATACTTTCCGTGATTTGTAGAATTAAAAAATATTCGTTCATCCCCCTGGGGAATACGGTCGTCACAGTCATGGCTACTCCGAAGACACAATTTAGTCCATCCCCCGGTAGAAATCCACACCGTCTCATTACCGGTGAGGGATACATTGTTATACTGAGACAGGTGTATATCAGACGTATTAAGTCTACCCCCAGTCCCCTCTTCATAATGAAGATAAAAATAATCAGCCCCCTCAAGTGGAACATGAGGATACTCACCCTCATTGTCACCCTGGACACAGATAGTGAAATCTCGAGTGGATTTATCCTGGGCCCCCCACAGCTTCAGGACAGCTGACGCAATGGTTGCATCTTGTGGAAGACGAGAGGTATCAAAGATTACATATGATCGATAGATCTTGTACAGATTCTCACTGGGATCATATACTTGGCCCACCACAAGATGGTCACCACCTGCATCAGTAATCTGGCAGATAGGAGAATTGCGAGCATCATCATATGATGTATTCACACCCACAAGAACCCCATCACATACATCCCCCGTCACCACCATGCCCATCTCACTTCCCTCTGACAGGAACAAAAAGGGAACCGATCCAATAAGGGAAATAAACAGCCATCCAAGGGCAGCAATACTCATGGCATGCTTAAAATTCAACTCCCTTTTATTCTGACAGGCCACTCGCAAAGGAATACCTATCCCCAAAAAAAGACCCGCTGTTAACGCTAAATATTTAATCCCGTCCTCCTCCTGAAATGCAATCGGGACTGCACAGGCCAAAAGAATCACGCAGCCCACAATAATCAACAATGATCCAATATCTTTAAAAATGATTTTTACATCATTCATGCTAACGATTCTTCTCTTATTTTGCGCATAACTGCGCCATGGCTTTATCAATTTTGTCCTTGCGGGCAAGGACAGTTATTGAATCATTAGCTACCAGTTTTGTTTCCTCCACGGGAATGATAATATCTGAGTTTCTTTCAATGGCTATAACCAGTACTCGTCCGGGTAAATCAAGTTCACGCAGTGTTTTACCTACCAGTTTTGATTCTTCAGGTAACGTTATCTTAAAAATTTCTGCCTGGCCACCCAAGCGCATAAAATCTGTTACCTGGGGGTGTCGAACATTCCGATAGAGATATTCTGCTGCTAAGATATTCGGGTTTCCTACAATATTTACATCTTTTTCCAGGAACATGGGTTCGCTTTCCTTTTGATTGACCACGGAAACAAGAGAGGGAACACCCATGTTTTTTGCCAGTGACACCACCATTAAATTGGTCGCGTCGTCTGCTGTTGCCACTAGTGCATCTGCTTTTTCAATTCCGGCCTCCTCAAATGTTTCCTTTTCTGTGGCATCTGCAACAATGGCCACCACATCATATTTCCGCGTAATTTCGTCGCATTTCTCCTTGCTTTTGTCAATTACCACCACATCTTCTTTGTTTGCGAGTGCAATCTCAGTTAGTTGTTGCCCAATTTCCCCAGCTCCAACAATAATGATATACATTTTCCTCCTAACCTAGGTTGAGTATTAATTTCCAGGATATTATTAAACTTTTCCCTAAGGAGTAATCCTCCTGATTTTCACATAATCAATCTGGTCGCCATCCCGGCTAAACAGCATCTGTTTTCTGACAGAATGGGCAAGCCTGACCGCCCGGCTAATCTCTGTCCATGTAGAGGTAAATCCCCGGGGAACAACATGCACCAAAAAAGGAGCGTGACCCTCAATATCCTCTCCTTTATAGACCCGAAAATGAGACCCGAACTTAAATCCTGTCTTGGCAACCATTCCCTTTTTTCGTAAATCCTTATAGGTTCTTATCCTAAATTGCATATCGGGCTGTATCCGGGTGGCGCGTTCCATAAATTCATTATATGTTAATTTAGTGTGATCTCGAACAACATGGAGATTCTCTTCCATTAAATAGGCTGTTTCCAACAGAGATAATTGGACAGCGCCATTGTCATCAAAATTTCTTCCAATCGCTCTTTTTTGTAACTGGCAGGCAAGTTTTTTGTCCCATACCATGGCTCGGTCATCTAAAAGTGTTGCTTGTCCCTTTTTTATGGGTGTGTCATCTAAATTTCCCTTCGGGGTAAATAATTGGGCTATATAATAGGTTAAATCACCTTCTTCGTCCACTAGGCCCAGTATGATTTTTTGTTTTTTTTCGTTGCCTGTCTTTATCCAATAAATCAGATTGTCGATGGAAAATTGACGGCGTTCAGACAGTGCTTTTACTTCGTATTTTGGTTGGTGTGAATGGGGTGCTCCTCCCCGGGGATAAAGATTAAATTGATGATTTTTTCCTAACCTAATAATATATCCCCGGCGGCGGAAATCTCGGTATACCAGGTATCCGATCTCAAAATTGGGGTGTTGGGCAATCCCAAAATTCATTAATTCAGGTAAAGAGAGTTTTTTTCCATCCTTTTCAATGGTGACCCTTCCGGTTTCTTGAAGAAAGGTTGCCTCGATGAGATCCAGGATGAGTTGACTGCCCTGTCGTTGTCCAAAATATCCCTTGTTGTAGTTTTGATTTGCTTCAGCTTCATCTGGGATGATGACTTGTGTATCTATAACTATACCCGCCATTTATCTTCCCTATCTTTTTTTCTTCTTTTAATATTTTTTTGAAATGTATTCTAAAATTGATTCAAAGACGGCTCGTCCATCACCTGTTTCTGTTTCCATCCATTTTTTGTCTTTTCTGGTCCAATCAGGATGTTGCCAAGAAAAAAAGGTTCGTTCAGGATGCGGCATCATCCCCAGGACATTTCCTTCCCTATTGCAAATCCCTGCGATGTTATCAATGGATCCATTGGGGTTCCAGGGATATCCACTGGGATTTCCCTGGGGATCCACATAGCGGAATACAATCTGATTATTTTCCTCCAGTATTTTGACATGATGTTTGGCATTGTGTTGTGGGAAAAGAAGTTTTCCTTCCATATGGGCCGAGGGAATCATATACTTTCTTCCCTTTGTTAACCGGGAGGTGACCTGGCAGTGTCCATTGTTTTCATATCTGAGCAGTGTGGGGCGACATTCGAAGCGATTGGAATCATTTATGGCAAGGCATGCTTGAGGTGTTGTGCTGATGCCATTCACACCGGGTAGAACACCTAGTTCAATGAGTACTTGGAAACCATTGCACACTCCAATGATGGGATAGCCTTCATGTATGTATTCCTTAAAATCTTTCATCAGGCGAGCCTTTATCCGAGAGGCAAAAATTGCACCCGCTCGCACATAATCTCCAGAGGAAAAACCACCTGGTAAAAACAGACATTGGTAATCAAATAGATACTTTTGGGGAAAATCGATACCCAATAATTCCTTTAAATGGACAAATTCTGGCTGTGCTCCAAGCTGAGCAAATGAGTTATAGACCTCTTGTTCGCAATTGGTTCCCTCAATTCGGAGAACAGCAATATGGATGTCCTTGTATTTCATTGTCTGCCAATATACCCCGCTATTTAAGTATGTTGTTTCCCTATTCTCCTCCTAATTTGATCACACTTTTCATTTTTTTTTTATTATCACAAATTACTTATTTACCCACTTCATCTTTGGTGCCCATGAACAGGATTATTGACATTCGCGGTCGAACCATACTTGATTCAAGAGGAAACCCCACTGTGGAAGCCGAGGTACATACCTCCACCTGTATCGGCCGGGCAGCCGTGCCATCCGGTAAATCTACAGGAAAATATGAGGCCGTGGAGCTCCGCGATGGCCAACATGCCTTTCATGGATTGGGTGTAGAGACAGCTGTAAAAAATATTCATACTAAAATTTCCCCAGTGCTCAAAGGAATGATAGTCACCGATCAAAAAAGCATAGATGACGCCATGAATGAAATTGATGGCACACCAAACAAGTCAATTCTGGGGGCCAATGCGATACTCGCGGTCTCCATGGCAGTTGCCCGAACGGCATCATATACACTTAAAACCCCTCTCTACCAGTATCTGGGGACAAATTCCTTTCTTCTTCCCACCCCTGCCATGAATGTCATCAATGGGGGGAAACATGCGGGCAATGACCTTGAGATACAGGAATATCTCATTATGCCCACAGGGGGAAAAACATTTAGCCAGGCGATAAAAATTTGCCAGGAGGTCTATCATGCCCTTAAAAGCTCCATTACCTCAAGATATGGAAAACAGGGAACCAATGTAGGAGATGAAGGAGGATTTGCGCCACCGTTAATCCATGTACGTGATCCTCTCAATCTCATTGAAGAAGCTATAGAGGAATGTGGCTATAGGAAAAAGGTAAAGTTTGCATTAGATGCTGCAGCCAGTGAATTCTGTCACGATGGCAAATATCACCTTGACAAGCCCTATACATCAGATGAACTTGTAGATTTTTATAAAGGTCTAGTACGGGATTACCCTCTTGTATCAATAGAGGATCCCTTCGATCAGGATGACTGGAGGGGATTTGCCCTTCTCACAGGGGAGCTCACAAAAAAAGTACAAATATTGGGTGATGACATCTTTGTGACAAATATTGAGCGTCTTAAAAAGGGAATTAAAGAAGGTGCTTGCAATGCTCTTCTTTTAAAACCTAATCAAATAGGGACAGTCAGTGAAACAATTGAAGCTGCCAAGTTTTCCTTTAAACACAATTATGGTGTCATGGTTTCCCATCGATCAGGGGAAACATGTGATGATTTTATTGCCGATCTTGTTGTAGCTCTAAATGCGGGTCAAATAAAATCGGGTGCACCCTGTCGGGGTGAGAGGACAGCCAAGTATAACAGGCTCCTACGTATTGAGGAACATCTTGGGAGAAAATGTCGCTATGCCGGGAAAAACTTTCATCATATCCACATGAAAAAGAGGCTCTGATTATTGTTTGGTCACTAAAAAACACTTGCAAATCCAGTAAGTGGGCTAGGGCGGAATTGAACCGCCGATCTCTGCCTTGTAAGGGCAACGTCATGACCCCTAGACCACTAGCCCATTGCGTTTGACCACTAACTTTTCGCTTGACCACTAGCTTCAATTCAGCTGTAGGCAATGTCGGTTCGTCTGTGTTTTTCGGGAACAAGTATGTCGATGCTGCTCTTGAAGGTTTCCTTGTCTATCTCCCCAGCAATGTAACGGTCAAGCATCACCCGTATTTTGTCGTTAGGTTTCAGTGACTCTACGTTGCCAACGTTGTAGGTCTCACGGAAATGTTCCTTTACCATATCATCACTGGTATGGTCGTATCTGAGCGTGCTTTCAAGGCGGCGGTGTCTTGCCTTCCTCTGGACAATTTTCGGGTTAACGTGATTGTTTAAGTCATTGGTTATAGCGCTGGGTTTTATCAGGTAAGGATAGATGCTTCGCTTGAAGCCAGCTCGTGCAGCAATTCTCTTTGTTGTGTTGTAGACAAAGTCGCCTCTTCCATTTTGAGGCGCTAATCCTTTATGGCTTCCTTTGGGTATTATGATAAGTCTGTCTGTGTCTTCTTTCCTTCTTGGTTTGCATCTATAGGGTAGATAGTCCTGTAGAGCTTTGATTAGTCTTGGGCTCATTATGATGTAGTTGTTGCCTGTCTTGGTATCATCAGTATAGAGTTTCTGGTTCTCAATGTCAATATTGCTTATTTTCAGTGTGCATATCTCTAATGGTCGGAGTAATCCATCGATCTGTAGCATCGTTACCAGATATTCCAGCGGTCCTTTTGCTGCGCTTATGTATCTCACGAGTTCCTGTTCACTCATCACTGGCTTGTTTACTGATATTGACCCAGGAACTGATATTCCCAGTTCTTTTCTTTTTAGGAATCTGCAGGTGAAATGGTTCAGTGCCCATAGTCTGCTTGCGTTTCCGTTAACTTCGAATTTTTCTATGCACCACGCCTTATATTCACCAGTATCCTCAGGTGTAATTTCATCTATGTCGCTTTTTCCTCTGTTCTTTTTTAGCCAATCAAGTGCCTGCTTTGTGAAGCGGTAATAATTGTGTCTAGTGCTTTTTTTCCTGTACTCCCTGGCAAGATATCTCTTGTATTCCTGTAGCGCCTGGTTAAAGTCCATTGGTACCCCCGTGTTCGTCGCTGTCTTTTTTTGCGGATTTGGTGGCTTTTATGTTTGGATACATTGTGTTGCCACCTAGACTTACAATGCAGTTTGATTGTAAGCCCATATCATTAACCGTTTGCAGTTTTAAAATATTTTTACATGCTCTTCTGGCAACCCGTCCATTTAGTCTTTTGAGAGGCTTCAATCCCTGCTGTTGCCGATTATTATTCAAGTCCTCAAATTCTTTTATAGCGAAAATCCTTATTTGATGTAGGATATATTCTACTAAATCTCTTGTGGCAAGTATAGCATCTTCACTGATGTGGAAGGGGCAGTCTTGCCCAAGGATATTTCGTAATGGTTTAAGAGGTATCCCAGTCATCACACCTTGCCCTTTTTGGTCCCCCGTGTAAGTTCTTGTTCTTGTTTTTTCAATCTCTTTTTCTCTTTATCATCCCAGAATTTTGTTATATTTTTCACGAGATCCACTAGGTCTTCAGGACGGGTCCAATTGATTATTTGATGGGCATGCCAGCGAGTGGTTTCATCTAGTCCTCTTTGGGTTAATTTATATCTGGCAACACCTTTTTCGTCCTCTACTTTTTTTAGTATCCTGTAGTCTTCCACGAGTTTTTGGAGGAAATTAAACAGGGAGTTATTCGAGCCGACAGAGTTCTTTATTATTAATTTATCAGAATAGTACTGATCTAGTTTGCCTCCGGGATAGCCCATTTTTTGATATAGGGATTTATTTTCTCCAAAAATCTTATCAAGTTGTTCCCTATAATCTTGAAAATATATGTTGTCATGGTCTTTTATCAGGGCATACCGGTAGTGGAGTTGTTGTAACCCTTCACCCATATCAAAAAATTTAGTTAATAGTATAATGGATCGATAATGGTCTGTGCAGAAGATCTCTTCTATTGTTCTTCTTCGTCTATTTTTTCTTTTGGGAGAACTGGAGGAGCTAACAACAAACTTATAATTCATGATTTAATATATATAGCATACATATATTTAAATATTTGTATACTTATATCGTTTTATGAGATATACAGAAATTGGAAAGAAAAATCTGTGTAGAAATATTCTTGGTACGATAGGAATGTATATTCCTCTGAGGACTGTATTTGGGAGAAATCCCTGTAGTAAACCCTTGACAAGCATGGTGGTGAAGTATGAGAAGTAATGCACAGAAACGGTATGATGAAAGATGCCGCGTGATTTCAGTAAGACTGACACCTTTCCTCAAAGGAGAGTTGAGAAATTATATGAAGGAGGGTGAAAGTTATCCTGATGTGATTAGAAGAATTATTTATGATATTAAAACCATCGAGAACAGTAAAAAGGAAGCATATAGAGAGGGCTGCAGGGACTGTTATTGGAAAGGGATAATGAAGGCCGAGCAGAATCTTTCTATTACCTATCCGTGTGCCCGATGTGGAGAGCCTATTGTTATCCATCAAAATGATGGGATCCATCAAACAATAGCAAGGTTCTTAATGGCTCATGGATACGGACATAGGGTATGTCCTAGTAGGCAATTTTATACCCCACCTCAGCAACAATATTACATGCCATATTGGTAAAAAAGCCCGTATTCTCATAAAAGAGGATACTATGTATTAGACCCTGCAAGGTGCACCCGAAAACTTTTGTTTAGCAGTAATGCTATAGATTTTTTACTGGTTTTGTTTAAATAACTATTAGTGACACACATATCTATATTGCTGGCTTATGCAATGGGTAAGGGTATTTTTTGCCCATCGTTTACTCTAGGGTTACGGAGCGTATACGACTCGTGTACTATACGTTTACCATTCGTTTACTATGCCAATATTTGGTTTATTTACCGGTTTTCCAGAATATTTTTGGAATACATATCCTAAATTTAATATGAATCTAATTAAGTTTGAACTATTTTCATCTAGCCTTATCTTTGCTACAGATTGAATAATAAGGATATGCTTTGATAACCCATACAATTTTCCATAAGCCCTTACTACTTTTAAGTACTGAAAAATTAAAAATAGATTTTGATTTATAAAAATAGGATAACGCCAGAGTTTGAAAAAAGGGTACAAAACCAAGCAATAGAACTAATTCCTGAAAGGAGGATGATTGACCAAATCCTCTTGGTGAATAATGACCTCAGGGCATTTGAGACCAGCGAGGGACATGGTGATAGTTTTTGGTCAATTGCACTTGCAGTGAATGCCTCGAATCATAAACCAATGGAGATAGAATTTGGATCAGTCAGGATTTTTTGATTTTTTCAATCAACTTTTATTTGAGGCACTAACTATAAAAATCTTCATTTGAAAAGGATTATTTATTAATCTATTTAGGTCACGTAGTAAGCTTAGTTATTCTATGTAAAGGAATTGTTTTATCGTAGTTTACATTATTTAGAGAAACAACCTTATACGGGTTTAAATCCTCAGCAAATTCTTCCAGTATCGTCCCTAAATAGGTTTTTTCATTTATTCCGTTCTCATCCACAAAAGCTTTCATCTCTTTTGCTTTGCTAATAAAGATGGCCCGTATTCTTTGGATTTCCAATACGGCATAATATATTCGCCCTACATTCAGTTCAAAATTTTTGTCTTGTAATTTAACTGCAATTTTTTCCAAATCGTTAATATTTTGAGGGCGTTCTATTTCAGGTGCTCTTATTTTCCTCCCCGAAGGAGTATATATCGGTGGCTCTTCATAACGTTCCCACCATTTTCTAATATAATCTGGATCTCTGGCTGTTAGTTTTAATTTTGATAATTTTTCAGCAAGGGGCTGGCTCCCAATTTCTTCTGCTTTTTCTTTAAGAATTTCTATCCATTCAACTGAATCTAATAGCAATTCTTCAAGAGAACTCCAGGTATATCCACGAGCTGAATGTCGAATTGTAGGAGGAGCTTCGTTAGCCATCCAATCCGCTAATAGAACTTTAATAGGAAGTTCTTTTTTCGATAGAAAAATTATGAAATTATGTTTTTCTTGTTGGCATAATTCTTCTGCTGAATTTATTCCTGATCTATTTTCATCTCTCCATGCCAAGTGTGAATGTGGCGGAAAAAATATGCAAGTATTATCTTCTCCAATAGCCCTAATTAGTTCAGTCGGTACATATTCTTGAGTGTCTTTTTTGTCTTCTTCACGTTGAATTTGTTCTTCTTCCCACCCACCAATTATATTTTCCCAAGCCCAGTTCATCGTTATTGTTTGTTCTTTTATTTCTTCTAACTCTGGTATCATTTTTTCTTTTTCCTCGACCTTTTTTTCAATGTATTTTAATAACTCTGGCGCATTTTCATTAGGCTTTAAGAAGTATGGTCTGGTTTTGAAATTTAAAATAAAATTGAGAGCTTTTTCAACTTCTTGGTTATTTGAAGGTGCCCCGATTATTGTCATGTCCTTTGTATTGTCTAAAAATAAAAGATCTCCGCTATATGGTGGCTCTATTATTATTAGATGAATTTTTGTTTGAATTGATGATACTCTTCGCTCAAGTCGACTCCAATCTGTTATAAGGTAGTCGTTTTGATTTTGAACAGTCGAGAGCGTATTTCCTAATTTTGTAACATCATTCTTATGGACCATAATTATTGCTTTTTCAGTTTTCAAATCTTTAAGACATTTTACTAATGTGTTACAAATAGGATGACTATCTTTATATCTTTGAGCTAATTGTCTAATTTTATTTATTATCTCTATGTCTATTTTTTTTGTTTGAAGTTGGTCAATAAATTTATATATACTTGTTTTTCCTCCTCCATCACTGAATTGACTCCATCGGGCAAAACCAGTGAATGTAGTGTTTAAAGGCAACGGTGTTCTTTTTATATGCGATAGATATCTAATCGTTTCATAAAGAAGGTGTTTATCTGGAGGAGATGCTTTTTTCAGTTTCTCTTGAATTATCCCATTTATGGAGTCAAAAATTTCATCTATCTCCTTAATATCTAGTCTAATTATCTTCATTATCTGTCTCCAGAATTATTTCATTGTATTTTGCTGAAGCAGGAGAGAAATATTTTGTTTCTTCCCATTCTTCTTTGAGGTTTTCTAATCTAAGAGGTGTGTCCCAACAATGCCAAGTGATTTCTTTGAAAAATTTGTTTAGCTGGGTGTGAAGATATCTCTGGCGACGGTTTGGAGAAAACATAAATGTTAAACAGTCTTCTGGTAACGATTCAATGAATTCAAAGAAATTTTTTACTCTGAATTTATGAAGGCAACATTCTAAATCTTCAATTATCACTAATTTTGGATCCTTAACCGTTGTTTCGAGTATTTTTTTCTGAGGTTGTATCAGATCTCTGCCTCTTCTGGCTAACCGAATAAATACAAGTCCTTCCCTTTCTATAGAAATATCTGATAAATCATTTTCATTTGTAATTACAAACTCTTTAATTTTAAAATTTTTGTTTTGTTTTGCCATATCTTCATCAAAGGCATTTATTACTTCTATCATCCATCTTTTTGTATAATAGGGTTTTAGCTTTATTCTCTCTTTTTCTCTTTTAATTATTTTTGCTTTATAGGGCAACTCAATTTCCATATTTTCGTCTAGGATTATCGCACCAGATCCTAAAGGACTGTGGTAATAGATCTTCGTTACGTCTCTTCCTTTTGGAAAAAATATTTTATCAAGCATTTTATACAAGTTTTTTCTAAAAATAGAATTTTCTGAATGTGGGCTTTCTAATTCAATCAACCATGACCACAAAATGTTTGGGCAGGGAGAACTTACTGGTAACCCTCTAAATCCTTTTGTGTGAAGTTTAGCAACATTGGGTGAATAGAGAATTACGGGGCGAGACGATGTGGTATTTTTTAAATATTCTCGTATCAAGATCGGTGAAATTTTTACGCTTTTCCATGGCCAAAGAATCACATATTTACCCTCTGGTCCAGTTTTTAGCCAATCAATATAGGATTGTTCAATTGTATTAGGGTGGATATCCCAAAATAAGGGTACCGCTACCTCTTTTCCGTTTCTATTTATTGGAACCAATGCTTGAAAGGAATTATGACAATTATAACAAATGGCTATATTATCTGGGCCTATCTTAAGATTTCTAGCTTCTTTTTCTAAAATATTATGTGGGGCATTACAAAAAGGACAGGTTAGCCAATAATGATAATATTTGCTCAAACAAATTCCCTCCAGTTATTTTTTGTGCAAATTTCCCAGAAAGAGCTGAAAACTTCAAAAAGAGACCCGATTATTCTTTTTTCTTTATGTAAAAAGCCTATCTCTAGATTATTATATGCAGAAGCTTTTCTAAATTCACCAGAACCGGCATAAGCTAATTTATCATCTTGAATCATAATTTTTGCATGTACAGATCCTAAGTGTTTTTCTATTCTGTCTGCTGAACCACCATCGTGAAAGATGCCAAATGTCATTTTTGCAGCTTGATTTTCATCGTGAATTTTTTTACAAAATTTTTTAATTGCTTCGGACCTAGCAGAGTATTTATCATCCAAATTAATTGTCCTAGTTATTATTTTTACCTGAACCCCTCTTTTTAGACTATCGATTAAAAATTTTCCATATAACTGTACTCCACCAATATCAAAAAATGGAGACATAATCATAATTGTCCTTTTGGCATTATTAATTAGTGTAGTCCAAACAGTATAATGGTCTAAATACGTTATCCCTTTTTTTTCAAGATTTTCGGCTAATACTTTCGAATGGCTTCCAGGAAATCCTAATACCATCACAGTTTCTTCTTTTTTTAGTGAATGGGATACCCAATTGAATGTTTTTGCCCGTTCTTTCAAATAATAACTATTTTTATCTTTAACAATTATATCATCTTCTATTAACGTTTGTAATGCTTTTTGTGTTGTGTTTTGGGATTGAATATAAAAAAGCTGATTTAAAATAGTTCTTTCTGTTAAAACACCAATTGTTTCTTCAAGAAATAGTAAAATCGAAAGTGTTCTATATACAGAAGCAGGATATCCACTTTTTATTTCCATAGACCTTTTTTTCCAACTCCTGATTGCCATAGGGTACATCGGTTTAGGCTTTTATTCCAATAGTGGTCGCAAGAATATTCAGGTATATGTAAGCAAGCAAAACAGCTACCCGGATCTGTATCTGATTGTAGACATAAAGGATCTCGAGGACAGGTCATGGCTTTACGTTTCAGTTCGTTGGGATCAAGCAATTCCGACATTTTTGTCTCAAAAACCTCTTGAAGTTGTCCTAATGTAGGATGAACAGTAGTATATATTAGTATAGATGCATCACAGGGATAGATCTTATGGGAGAGTGAACCTTCACTAAGCCCAGATATAGCTGATAATCTCCTAATTATCAAATGAGATAAAGTATGAAGCATTATCTCAATTTTATCTATTTTATCTTTGGATGTGAGAGATAAACCTATTCGGGGTTGAATATTATATTTTGAATCTAAAAATTCTTGCTCTATGAGTCGTGTTGGAGATAATCTTATAAAAAGTCCTTCTATTGGATGATTAGTAGCAAAGATGATAGGAAAATTATCATTAGGTTCTCTATATTGTTGTTTATTTTTGTCATAATAGGTTTGATTAATTCCTATGTGTCTATGAAACGGAAACTTTTTGGGTTTGCTTGAAAGGCCCACATCCACACCAAAAGATGCTTTGACTATTTGGAATCCCCCTATGCCTTTGGTACTTGTAATGACTTCTGAGGGATATAAATATCGAATTTCTTCGAAAAAAAGTTGAGATTTGTAATCTTTTATCTTGTTTAGTTCGGTCTTTCTTGGATCTCCAGATCGTAATTTATTTATGAATCCTTCATAAGTATGACCTTCTGCAAAAAGTAAGTTTATCACTTCATCGTTTATTTTTCTCAGCTTACAAAGACGGTCATATAATTCTTGGTTTGGAATATCAAATTCTTCAATGAGAATGCGTTTAAATTCTACTCCAGATTCATCAGTTTTTTCTGAAATTTTTTTGTATTCTTGATCTTGCTCAATTAATTCTTTATGACTTTGATCAAAAATGGGATTACCCTTTGTTAGTTTTTCTGCATCTTTAAAACATTCTTCAATAGCTTTTTCTAGATATAGGCTTATTAAATTCGCAATTTTATATATGAGTTTTTTTCCACACCTCTTTAATTCACGCATACTCGGCGCTTCATGTATTTTGTATAGAGATGCCAGTGTGCATTCATCTGGTTTAAATTTAAATGGTGCTGTATCGATTTTTGTTTCTACAAGTGATCTTGTTGGCCCTCTTGTCGTTGGAGTAATAGAAAGTTTACGCCCTTCATCATAAAAATCAGAGAAAATCGGGATTCCGTGAGGATCTTTTGCAAATGGATCCTCTGGGTTATTGAAAAGGCTACATTGTGAGTTAGTGCAGCTTATTCTCCAACCCATTATTGAAACTACGCTTCCAGTATAGTCTAGCTTAAGTGGACTTTGGCAAATTGGGCAAGATGTGGGTAGATTGCGCATTATTCCTCTTTCGTAGTCGATGATCAAGTGTGGTTGCTGGGTCATAGGTCTATGATGGCACTTTGGACATTTAAAGCCTAATTTTTTAGGCGCATTTGTTTCTTCAGATATATTTATTCGTGCTATAAGCTGCTCATCATTCTCCAATGCCAGTAACCTATTACAGTTGGAGTTGGGGCAGCGAAATGTTTTTGGTTCTATAGCTATTTTCGCTTCAAGTAAATCGGCAATAAGGAAATTATCTTCTTGTACGTTTCTATCGAAAAGTTCTTGATATTTTTTCTGAACCCACGTTCTAAATCCTCCGGGATCTCTAATCTGCAGCCAATGATGAGACTGTGGTTCTTCTATTGTAGTCCAGTCTTTTGAGCTATTTGAGCTAATCACTTTTGTTGTTACTGTTTCTCTATTTTGATCTATTGTCTTTGAAGAAATTGTATGCCACACTCCGGGTACTGCTTTAAAAACATTTGAAGATCGTTGAACTGTTATTTTTGCACTCAAAACTATCCCTCCCCTAAATATTTTGATGTAGCCTGGGTAGTCTGTATCTCTACTGGTGTCTGGATTCCCCTCAAGCCAGTCATACATTGATACCATCTTTCAACAAACTCCCCATTTGGCACGTGGCCACCGTGGTCACTTTTTTGGGGAGAACCGAGAATTTGCTTACAGAAATAAGCGATCTGGCCAGTTATATATTGTAAGGTGACTCCCTTTTTACTGGTAAGAGTACTATTTAATTTGCTAAGCAATTTATTGAAAAGATGTTCTAAATCCCTTTGTAAATAGCTTGGAGGAATAAGATCTTGTGGGGCATATTTTTGTGAATTTAAACTTAATCCTAGTCCCTCCAAAAGAGTATTTTCTATTTTACTATCTAGATTCTGATCCCAATATCTCCAGCTTAAATAACCAGCAGTTCTACTAGGTGGCCCTAATGATCCTAATTGATGTATTGTTATCGGCCAGTGATTATCCTTTTTTTCTGGTCCTCCTAAGAGCTCT
>JGI24025J20009_10000472_pt1 | contig 31296 bp, 50 predicted proteins | sample Cruoilmetagenom3_FD_20009 | JGI IMG/M metagenome (IMG submission 20009) | reverse complement strand
ATATGGAACTCCTTTAAGGGGTGTTTAGATTCCAAGCTAAAAAGCGGGATATTCTGTTTTTGCAGAGTTGATTCCATATCTATCCAAGGGGTGTAAACCCTTTCCGCTAATACATCTGGCTGGTTATTCAGTATTTGGTACAGGATAGGTAGTGCTAGGTTAGACATGCCTATTTCATAAGTTTCGGGATAGCATAGGGCGATTCGAATAGGCGTTGCTTTCCATTCCTTAGCAACGCTGTTCCATTCACCTCCAGTATAGCGGGCGGGCTTGGAAACTTGGTTCAGGATGCTGTTAAAGGATTGCAATTTTTGTTCCTCAGGGTGAGCATTATAGCCCCCGTTATGCTAAGCTTCAAATTTATTTAAGGTTGTTTAACAACCCGCCTGTCATTCTAAGCCCTTCGCTTCGTTCAGGGTGACAAAAGAGGGTTGTCATTTTGAGCCCTTCACTTCGTGTCATTCTGAGCGCAGCGAAGAATCTCCTCTTCAGTTCCTTCCTACCTTATGACTCAGAATTTCGGCTTACCAGGGTAAATTTGGTGACAAAATCNTAGAACNTNAACACGGCCAACACCTTGAATTGACATCATTATTTGTTTGTGTTAGATTACCAGTTTGGCGTCTACTGGAAAGTAAAAAGGTTGCGGAGCTAAGAAAGCCGGCTAGTTGAAGCCGGGAAGTTCTAAGAAGAGGTAGACCGGTGGGTAACTAGGCGGTTTTTTATTATGAAAACATTAGGGGGATTGCAGAAATGCCCACGATTAATCAGCTAGTTCGTAAAGGGCGACGGAAGCCTGGCAGAAGAACCAAGGCCCCAGCACTGCATGTTATCCGCAATGTTATGAAAGGCGAAAGCAAGTGGACTCAAGGGTCGCCTCAGAGGAGAGGTGTTTGTACCCAAGTTAAAACCGTTACGCCTAAGAAACCGAATTCTGCATTGCGTAAAGTTGCCCGCGTTAGGCTGACTAATGGTATGGAGGTAAGTGCTTATATCCCTGGCGAGGGACATAATTTGCAGGAGCATTCGGTGGTTTTGGTTCGCGGTGGCAGAGTCAAGGATGTCCCTGGAATCCGCTACCATATTATTCGTGGTACCCTAGATGCTGAGGGAGTAGCTAATCGGAGACGGGGTCGCAGCAGGTATGGTACTAAGAAGCCCCAGAAGTAGCAAGGGAGGGATATTAAGATGCCAAGGAGAGCCAAGAAAGTAGTAAAAAGGACGGTGCCTCCTGATGCTAAATATGGTAGTGTCACTGTAGCTAAATTTATTAATAAGGTTATGCTACGGGGGCAAAAACCCACAGCTGAACGCATTGTTTATGAGGCCTTACAGGTTGCCAGTCAGCAAGTGAATAACGAGCCTGTTGAAGTTTTAACGCAGGCAATCAGAAATGCTACGCCGCTTCTTATGGTTAAGCCACGCCGCGTTGGTGGTGCTACTTACCAAGTTCCTATAGAGGTGGAACCTAAGCGGGGGCAAACTTTAGCTATACGTTGGCTCCTTAGTTCAGCGCGGAGCCGCGGCGGCAAATCTATGGTAGAGAAGTTGGCAGCTGAGTTAATTGATGCTGCTCAGGGTCAGGGAGTAACGATTAAGAGGCGTAGCGATGTTCATAAGATGGCTGAGGCTAATAAAGCCTTTGCCCATTATCGCTGGTAAGAGATTGTGTTGAAACTAGTATTTGAGGTAGAAGGTAAGCTTATGCCACGGACTTTCCCTTTGGAAAAGATACGAAATATAGGAATTATTGCTCATATAGATGCGGGCAAGACCACAGCTACAGAGAGGATTCTTTATCACACCGGGCGCACTTATAAGATTGGTGGGGTAGATGAAGGGACAGCTGTGATGGATTGGATGGAGCAGGAACGGGAGCGGGGTATCACCATCACATCAGCAGCTACCACTTGCTATTGGTGTGAGCATCGTATCAATATTATTGATACTCCGGGGCATGTGGATTTTACCGCTGAGGTGGAGCGTAGTCTTCGTGTATTGGATGGTGGGGTTGTAATTCTTGATGGTGTGGCTGGAGTAGAAGCGCAATCGGAAACTGTATGGCGTCAGGCAAATAAATACAATGTGGCTAGAATCTGCTTTATTAACAAGATGGATAGGGTGGGAGCTGATTTTCATCATACGGTGGCCATGATTGCGGAGAGGTTGCACGCTAAGGTGCTGCCTATACAACTTCCCTTAGGTGCTGAGAATCTTTTCCGAGGGATTATCGACCTCGTGGAAAATAGAGCTGTTGTCTTCCCCGATGTCCCTGATATGATGCCGGTAGAGGAAGCTGTACCGGACGAGGATAAGGCCATTGTACTTAAGTATCGCCATGCACTAGTTGAGAAATTGGCTGAGGTTGATGACCAGATTATGCTTATGTATCTTGATGGCAAGGATGTCCCTGCTTCCATGCTGAAAGCAGCCATAAGGAGGCTGACCACGTCTAATAAGCTAGTGCCTGTCCTTTGTGGTAGTGCTTTGAGGGGCAAAGGGATTCAACCATTGCTCGATGCTATCGTAGATTATCTTCCTTCGCCTTTAGACATACCCCCTGTCCGCGCTATCAACCTTGGAGGAGGGGGGGAAATCTTCCGGCAGGCGAGTGATGAAGAGCCTTTCTCCGCCATAGCCTTCAAAGTAGTTTCTGACCCCTTTATGGGTAAGCTAACTTATCTCCGCGTATATTCAGGTAGTGCAAAGGCTGGGGCACAAGTTCTCAATTCTACTAGAGGTAAAAAGGAGCGTTTAGGAAGGTTATACATTATGCATGCCAATCACCGTGAGGAAGTTGGCAAGGCTGATACTGGTAGTATTCTGGCTACCTTGGGACTTAGAAATACGTTTACGGGAGATACCCTATGTGGTGACGCTCATCCTGTGCTTTTTGAGCCAATACGTTTTCCTGAGCCGGTGCTTTCCATGGCCATTGAACCCAAGGGCAAGGCCGATAGGGACAAGTTAGATGATGTCTTGGCTAAGCTTGGCATTGAAGACCCCACTTGTAAGATCCACTACGACCAGGAAACAGGTCAAACTGTCATTTCAGGGATGGGTGAACTGCACCTTGAAGTATTAGTTGAACGTATGTCTCGTGAATTTGGTGTAAAGGCGAATGTTGGCAAGCCCCAGGTAGCTTATAAGGGAACAATTACTATACCTGTAGAATCCGAGGGGAGATTTATTCGTCAATCTGGTGGCAAAGGGCAATATGGGCATGTTTGGCTTAGGCTTGAGCCCGGCGAGCGAGGCAGCAAGTTTGAGTTTTGCGATCAGATTAAAAATAGAGCTATACCTAAAGAATTTATCCCTGCTGTAGAAATGGGAGCCAAGAGGGCTCTAGAGAGCGGAGGACCAGCGGGTTATCCTGTGATAGATGTTAAGGTGACTTTATATGATGGCAGCTTTCATGAAGTTGACTCCTCGGATTTAGCTTTTAACATGGCAGCTTCCATAGCTGTGAGGAATGGCATAGGCAAAGCCAAGCCTGTTCTTCTGGAACCAATTATGGATGTGGAGGTAGTGAGTCCAGCTCAATTTTTGGGAGATATTATTGGCGATTTGAATTCACGGAGGGGTCGCATTGGCAGCATTGAAGCTTATGAGGATTCCTATAGTATTCGCTGTCTTGTTCCTTTAGCGGAAACCTTTGGTTTCGCTGATGATTTGAGGTCGCTCAGCCAAGGGAGAGCAACTTATACTATGGAGTTCTACCGCTATGAGGAGTTACCTGCCAGTTTGATGGAACAGATTGTGGCTGGGATCAAGTGAGGTAAATGGCTAAACAGAAAGTTCGAGTTAAAATTAAAGGTTTTGATCACAGGTTAGTTGACTATTCGGTGGGGCAAATAGTAGAAGTAGTGGAGCGCACTGGAGCTATAGTTGTTGGTCCGGTGCCGTTGCCCACGCATATCGAAAAATTTTGTGTTATACGCTCGCCTAACATTGATAAAGATTCAAGGGAGCAGTTTGAAATCAGGACTCATAAGCGGCTTATTGATATTTTACAGCCAAATTCTAAAACTGTGGATGCATTAAGCCAGCTTAATTTGCCTTCTGGAGTAGAAATAGACATTAAACTATAGGGGAATTATGTCACAGGGTATTATAGGTAGGAAGATAGGCATGACACAGGTGTTTCGAGATGATGGAGAGTCGGTGGCAGTAACTGCTATTGAAGTGGGACCTTGCGTTGTAACCCAGATAAAGAGTCGGGACAAAGAAGGTTACAATGCTGTCCAGTTGGGTTTTGTTGTGAGCGAAGCGAAGCAATCCCGCCTTAATGCGCCGCAAAGGGGACACCTCAAAGGCATAGACCAGGCTTGTTACCTGCATGAATTCGAAATTGAGGATGTCACCTCAGTCAAACGTGGTGAGAAAGTGGATGTCAGTTTTCTAAAGTCGAGAGATCTGGTGAATGTAGGTGGTTTATCCAAAGGTAAAGGCTTCGCTGGTGTGGTGAAGCGTTACCATTTTGCCGGCGGGCCAAAAACCCATGGTCAATCCGATCGCCATCGTGCTCCTGGTTCAATTGGTGCTACTACATTTCCTGGTCGCGTATTCAAGGGGAAGCGTATGGCAGGACATATGGGGGATAGGAAGACAACTGTGCGCTGCCTCGAAGTAGTCAAAGCTGACCCAAACCGCAATTTGCTTTTGTTAAAGGGAGCAGTACCCGGAGCTAATGGGGGGTTACTAATTATTGAGAAGGTAGGGGAGTAAGAAGTGCAAGTCCCAGTTTATAGCTTAACCGGTGAAGTTGTTGACCAGGTAGATATTGGCGAGGATGTTTTTGGTCTTTCCCTTAACGAGGCAGTGGTTCATCAAGCAGTAGTATGGCAGCTAGCCAACAAGCGGCAAGGCACTGCATCTACAAAGTCAAGGGGTGAGGTTACCGGGAGCACAAGGAAGCTTTTCTCTCAGAAGCATACTGGCAGAGCACGGAGGGGAGACATAAAATCCCCCCTTCTTAGAGGAGGTGGGGTAGCTTTTGGTCCTAAGCCGCACTCCTATCGCCAATCAATGCCTAAGAAGATGAGGCGTCTAGCTTTAAAATGTGTTCTCTCCTCTAAAGTCAGGGAAGGTGATATGAAGGTGGTGGAGAAGTGTGAGTTGGAAAAGCCGAAAACGAAAGACATAGTCGAAATTTTATCGGCGCTTGGCATCGATTCCTCTGTTTTAATTGTCACCGCTCAGTCTGAGCCTAATATAGTTAAATCGGCTTGTAATTTAGCTGGCGTTAAGGTTCTACCTTCAGCTTTAATTAATGTGTTAGACTTACTTGGTTATAAAACATTGCTAGCCACTGTGCCGGCGATACGCAATATAGAGCAGATTTGGGGGCAAAAGGTGGTTGAACATGCATCTTTATGAAGTGTTGCGTCGTCCTTTAATTACAGAAAAGGCTACTTTACTTCACGAAAGGAATAAATATGCCTTTGAGGTAAGGAAGGAAGCTACCAAGCCGCAAATTAAAGAGGCTGTGGAGTTGGCCTTTAAAGTGAAAGTGGCTGGAGTCAATGTGATGACCGTCCCGGGAAAGACAAGGAGGATGGGTAGGCGGCAAGTAACAGGTTCATCTTGGAAAAAGGCAATAGTTAGCCTAGAGCCTGGATATAAGATTGGTTTTTTTGAGGGTATTTGAATTGGGCTCAGTTGCTAAGTGGAGAAGAAAAAAGATGTCAAAGCATCAACACAAGAAGCTTCTTAAGAAAACTCGTTGGCAAAGGAAGCACCCATAAAGAGGGGTTGGAGTATTTATGGCATTAAAGACTTATAATCCAACTTCTCCAGGTAGGAGAACCATGACCGGTGCTACCTTTGAGGAGCTGACTAAGGTAGCTCCTCAAAAGTCACTACTTGTGCCATTGAAAAAGAAGGCAGGGCGCAACAGCCGCGGTGTAATAACAGTACGGCATCGAGGTGGTGGAACCAAGCGTAAGCTTCGCATTATTGACTTTAAGAGGGACAAGGTTGGTGTTCCTGGCAGGGTAGCTGCTATTGAGTACGATCCTAATCGCTCGGCTCGAATTGCTTTAATTCATTATGTTGATGGGGAAAAACGTTATATCCTTGCCCCTTTGGGCATTGGGTTAGGTGACACTGTAGAAGCAAGTGATGATGCTGACATAAAACCTGGAAATGCCTTGCCGCTGAACTCGATCCCTGTAGGTACCTTAGTGCACAATGTTGAGCTTGATATTGGCAGAGGGGGACAGATTGTTCATAGCGCTGGAGCTGCTGCCGAGATCTTAAGCAAGGAGGGCAAGCATGTTTTGCTTCACTTGCCTTCAGGCGAATTGCGCAAATTTCACAATAAGTGCTGGGCTACCGTTGGGCAGCTAGGCAATATCGATCATAAGAATATAAAATCGGGTAAAGCTGGTCGCAGGAGGTGGTTAGGTTGGCGTCCCTCAGTCCGAGGATCTGCCATGACACCTCGTGACCATCCTCATGGTGGTGGTGAAGGTAGAGCTCCACGAGGGATGCCTCCCAAAACGCCTTGGGGGAAGCCAGCTTTGGGTCACAAGACGCGTCGTCGCAGAATATCAGATAAAATGATCCTTAGACGGAGGAAATAAGATGTCAAGGTCGCGTAAGAAAGGCCCCTATTGTGATGCTAAATTGCTCAAGAGGATAGAGGCGCTTAACCACTCAGGGGAGAAAGCGGTGATAAAGACCTGGTCACGTGCCTCCACTATTATTCCTGAAATGATAGGGCATACTATCGCTGTGCATAATGGTAGAAGGCATATTCCTATCTTCATCACTGAAAATATGGTAGGACATAAGTTAGCGGAATTTGCCCCTACTCGGACATTTAGGGGGCATGTCACTAAGGCCAAAATAACCGTGCAGGCAAGGAGATAACCCATAGTGAAGGTAAGAGCCGTGGCTAAAGATGTTGGTATTTCACCCCAGAAAGTTCGTTTGGTGATAAACATGGTTAGGGGTAAGAAAATTGATGAAGCTTTAACTGTCCTCAGTTTTTTGCCCACGCCCACAGCCAAAGCTGTAGCCAAGGTTATTAAATCAGCAGCAGCCAATGCTGAGAACAATTTTCAAATGTCACCTGCCGATCTCAAGGTTGTGGATATTTTTGCTGATCAGGGGCATACCTTGAAGAGGTTTCGCCCGAAGTCTAGAGGGCGTATAAGCCCTATTTTGAAGCGATCTAGTCATATCACGGTTTTTGTTGCTGAGGAGGGATAGTTTGGGACAAAAAGTTCATCCTTATGGTTTTAGACTGGGAATTATTCGAGGTTGGCAAGCTAAGTGGTATGCTGAGAAACACTATGCTCGGTTTTTGCAACAGGACCTAAAGCTGCGGCGAGCTATCGAACAAAAAGGCCCTGGGGGGGGTGTTGCTCGGGTGGAGATTGAGCGACCTGGGGACGAGATATGTTTAACTCTCTATTCTGCGCGCCCTGGTATTTTGATTGGTCGGGGAGGGCAGAATGTAGAAATCCTGAGGTCGGACTTGGAAAAGGTTAGTGGAGAGAAGATTAGATTGACTATCAGGGAAGTTGAAAGAGCTGAGCTTGAATCTTGCTTAGTGGCTCGGAGTATAGCTGAGCAGATTGAAAATAGGATTCCATTCCGTCGTGCCATGAAGCAGGCCGCTTTTCGAACTTTACAAGCTGGTGCCAAAGGGATAAGGATAAGGTGTGCTGGAAGGCTCGGTGGACTGGAAATTGCTCGTGTCGAGACTTTCCATCAAGGTCGAATGCCATTGCACACATTACGTGCTGATATCGACTATGGTTTTGATGAAGCTCACACAGTGATGGGGCGTATTGGGGTTAAGGTGTGGATTTATAAAGGTGACATTCTTCCTGAAGTGAAGGAGAGAAGTGCTGCAGCCGAAACGAGTGAAGTATCGTAAAGTCCATAGAGGGCGATTAAAAGGTGGAGCTCACAGCGGGGCTACTGTAGCCTTTGGTGATTTTGGTTTGAGGGCTGAGGACTCTGCTTGGGTAACTGCACGACAAATTGAGGCAGCACGCCGTGTTCTAGTGCGTTATATACGGCGTGGTGGTAAGCTATGGATACGCATTTTCCCGGACAAAGTCGTGACCAAAAAGCCAGCGGAAACGAGAATGGGTAGTGGCAAGGGTGCTCCAGACCACTGGGTGGCTGTGGTTAAGCGAGGCAGGATCATGTTTGAATTAGCCGGTATAAAGGAAGAGGAGGCTCGAAAGGCGATGCATTTTGCCTCTTATAAGCTTCCCATTGGTATTAGTTTCGCAACAAGAGAGGGAGTAGAAGTTGAAAGCCGATGAAATTCGTGCTCTTAACGATGAAGAGCTATTTAAAAAACTAGAAGAGGCTTATGAGGAGCTTTTCAATCTGCGTTTTCGTGCAGCAACTCGGCAATTAGTGAATCATCGTGAGATTCCTAAAGTCAGGAGGAGGATTTCCAGAATGAAGACTATTCTGAGGGAAAGGGAGCTTGATATAAGGTGAATTATATAGGGAAAAGGAAAGTCGCGATTGGGCAAGTGGTGAGCGATAAGATGGACAAAACTGTGGTGGTAGCTGTGAAAACTTTGAGGCGTCACCCGCTTTATGGTAAAGCTGTCAGACATACTAAAAAATATAAGGCTCACGATGAGAATAATACCTGTAAAATTGGGGATAAGGTGAAAGTTTTGGAAACCCGCCCTCTATCTAAGGAGAAACGGTGGCGGGTAGTGGAGATAATATCCAAGGGAGAAGCAACTAAAGCCGCAGTAACGAAAGATGATTCAGGCTTATACTAGACTCAAGGTCGCTGATAATACAGGAGCCAAGCAAGTTATGTGTATTAATGTGCCTGGCGGGACCAGGAGGAGATATGCCTATGTTGGCGATATCGTTGTGGCCACGGTGAAACGTGCTATGCCCCGTGGGATAGTGAAGAAGGGGGAAATCGTGCGGGCTGTAGTTGTACGTGTAGCTAAGCCTTATCGCCGCCTTGATGGTTCCTATATTAGATTTGATGATAATGCTGCGGTTATTCTTGGCGACAAGAATAACCCCAAAGGCACGCGCATTTTTGGTCCTGTAGCCCGGGAGCTTAGAGACAAGAAGTTTGTCAAGATAATATCCTTGGCCCCGGAGGTTCTTTGAGATGAAAATCAGGAAAGGCGATACTGTTGTTATTATTGCTGGTAAGGATAAAGGAAAAAAAGGAAAAGTACGGCTTGCCATTCCTAAGAAAGACAGGGTGGTGGTAGAAGGACTTAATATGATTAAACGCCATTCCCGAGCCCGCAGGGCAGCTCGACAAGCTGGCATAATCGAGCTTGAAGCTCCAATTCAGGTATCCAATGTAATGTTGCTGTGCAACAAATGTGGTAAACCTATGCGAGTTGAGGTTCGCTTTCTTGATGATGGGAGTAAGGTGCGGGCTTGCCGAAGCTGTGGTGAAGTAATTGATTAACTGTGGGTAAATTATGGTATCTAGGTTGAAAGAGAAGTATTCAACAGAGGTAGTTCCTCAACTTAAAGCTAGGCTTAATTATGACAACATAATGCAGGTGCCTAAGTTGGAAAAGATTGTGCTTAGTATCGGTTTGGGCGAAGCAATACAAAATCCTAAAGCTCTTGAATCAGCGGAGGGAGATTTAGCTATAATCTCTGGACAGCATCCGGTGATTACACGGGCTAAAAAGTCTGTTGCTTCCTTTAAGCTGAGGACTGGTATGCCTATTGGAATGATGGTGACACTGCGAGGCAAACGGATGTATGACTTTTTCGATAGATTGGTCAGTGTTGTTCTACCACGTTTTCGCGATTTCCACGGGGTTTCGAGGGATTCTTTTGATGGCCGAGGTAATTATAATTTAGGTATGAGAGAGCAGATAGCTTTTCCTGAGATTAACTATGATAAAGTAGATAAAGTTCGTGGTCTCCAGGTGACCATAATTACTACCGCCAAGAATGATGGCGAAGCCGTGAGCTTGCTGGAACTTATGGGGATGCCCTTTAGGAGAAGTTGAGATGGCTAAGTTGTCTAGGATTGTGAAGTCAAGGCGACCACCAAAATATAAGGTGCAGCAACATAATCGTTGTCAGTTATGTGGCAGGTCACGAGCTTATATGCGCAAATTTGGCTTGTGTCGTATTTGTTTTCGAGAGCTCGCCGTGACTGGCCAAATTCCCGGGATAAGAAAGTCGAGCTGGTGAGGAAAAATTAATGGCAGTTACCGACCCGATTGCTGACATGTTGACTCGGATACGCAACGCTATCATGGTGAAGCATGATGACGTGCTTGTGCCTGCTTCTCGAACAAAACTCGCTATTGCTAAAATCCTCAAAGAGGAAGGCTTTATAGACGATTATGGAATACTTAAAGGCAAACCGCAGCCAATGATAAAAATTCGTCTCAAGTATACCGATGGCCAGCCAGCACTCCTGGGTTTGGAAAGAGTTAGCAAGCCGGGTCTGAGGGTTTATGTAGGGCGGCGGGAAATCCCACGTATCTACGGGGGCTTGGGCATTGCTATTCTATCTACATCTAAAGGCATTATGCTTGGTCAGGAGGCATGGCGACGTAGCCTTGGCGGTGAACTTCTATGCTATGTATGGTAAATTAACTTTGGAGAAGTAGATTATGTCTCGGATTGGCTTGCTTCCAATTGTCATTCCTCAAAATGTTGAGGTACAGATTAAGGGAAGCGAAGTAACGGTAAAAGGAAGTAGGGGAGAACTTTGCCGCTGTTTTCACCCAGATATTTCTATTACTTTAAAGGATGGGAACTTAATTGTAATGCGACCTAGCAATAACAGAATCCATCGTGCTCTACACGGGCTCACTCGTAACCTTTTAGCTAACATGGTTAAGGGAGTGAGTGAAGGCTTTGAGAAAGTCTTGGAAATAAATGGCGTAGGCTATAGAGCACAAAAATCTGGTGACAAATTATTGCTTCAGGTTGGCTATTCTCATCCTGTAGAGTTTTTCCCTCCTCCCGTTGTCAGTGTAACTATCGAAGGGGTAAATCGTATTCATGTCGAAGGGATTGATAAGGAGGCTGTTGGGCAGGTAGCAGCTAAGATTCGAGCTATACGCTTTGCTGATTCTTATAAAGGAAAGGGAATTAAATACGCTGAGGAGAGGCTACGCCTTAAACCTGGCAAGCTTGGTAAGGTAGCAGCTAAAAGATGAAGTTAGATTCAAGACTAGCTCGGAAAGTACGACACAAGCGAGTGACAAAGAAAGTGGTAGGCACAACATTACGCCCACGATTATGCGTTTTTCGAAGTTTGAATAATATCTATGCCCAGGTTATAGATGATTCGCTAGGACAGACCTTAGTTTCAATGAGTACCCTTGATCCTCAGGTTAGAGATAAGGCTAGGCAGATGGTGAAAATTAAGAAGGCTGAAATGGTGGGCTCACAACTTGCCGAGAAAGCGCTAAACAGAGGTATCAACCACGTGGTTTTTGATCGAGATGGGTACCGATATCATGGCAGGGTTAAGGCTTTGGCTGAAGCTGCCAGGCAAGCTGGACTTTTATTTTAGGGTTTTATGAAGGCAATTACTAAAGTGGTGGGCAAAAAGGCTAAAGTCGATGCCTCAGGACTAGCGATTAAAGAGAGGTTGATAGGCATTGATCGTGTAACCAAGGTAGTTAAAGGAGGCAGACATCTTCGTTTCAGAGCTTTAGTGGTGGTTGGCGATGGCGATGGGCACGTAGGAGTCGGTTTGGCTAAAGCGACTGGGGTTCCCGAAGCAATTGGTAAGGCGGGCGCTGTGGCGAGGAAAGATCTGATTGAAGTGCCTATGGTGAATAGCACCATCCCGCACGAGATTTTTGCCAAGTTCGGGGCATCTAAGGTTTTGCTTAAACCAGCGGCACCTGGCACCGGCTTAATTGCCAGCAATACTGTTCGAGCGGTGCTTGAATTGGCAGGCATAAAAGACATTCTCAGTAAATCTCTAGGTAGCTCTAGCCGGGTTAATGTAGTTAAAGCGACTATGCTTGGTTTGGCTAGTTTGAAGAAAACTAAGGAAGCTGTAAAGGCTGAGGCTAATGAAACAGAATGAATTAAGACCCCCTGTAGGTGCAAGGCATAAAAAGAAACGTATGGGCCGGGGAGATGGCAGTGGGCATGGCACTTATTCGGGGCGAGGTTGCAAAGGGCAAAAGGCTCGTTCTGGGGGTGGTGTGCGTCTTGGCTTTGAGGGTGGGCAATTACCTGTTATAAAGCGGCTGCCCCAAAAGAGGGGTTTCATTAACATCTTCAAAACTGAATATAATCTTGTTAACGTAGGTGAACTTGATATTTTCTCATCAGGAACTGAGGTAACTCCTAGAGAATTGCTTAGAGCAGGACTAATTAAGTCCCTCAAGCAACCGGTCAAGGTTTTGGGCAACGGCGAAATTAGTTGTCCCCTCTTGGTTAGGGCTGATAAATTTTCTGCTGCCGCCCAGCGAAAAATCCTTGCTGCTGGGGGAAAGACAGAGAGGGCTTAGAATGCGGCGAGGGGAAACGCGACCACGACCTATCCAGGCAGTAATAGATATGCTCACACTGCCGGATTTGAGGCGGAGAATCCTTTTTACCTTGGGCATCTTGGTGGCTTTCCGTTTTATGGCCCATGTTCCTTTACCTGGGGTAGACCTGGAAGCTTTACAACGGCTCTTTGAGGAAAACCAGCTTTTTGGCATGCTTGACCTCTTCAGCGGAGGTGCTATGAGGAATTTTAGCGTGGTTGCTATGGGCGTCTACCCTTACATTACTGCTTCAATAATTATGCAATTGCTGGTTCCAGTTGTCCCTGCGCTTCAGAGTATTTCTCAGCAAGGAGAGGCTGGTCGAGGAAAGATAAATCGGATTACTCATTTAGCAACCGTTCCCTTGGCAGCTCTGCAAGGTTATGGTCAGCTAGCTTTGCTGCGAAGCCAAGGCATTGTTGGACACTTTGAGCCACTGACCATGGCAGCAATAATAGTGTCGATGACCGCAGGCACGATATTCCTTGTCTGGCTGGGTGAAATGATTACTGAGCGGGGTGTTGGGAATGGGATATCAATAATAATTTTTGGTGGTATTGTAGCTAGTCTGCCAGAGATGGTCGGGCGTGGCTTTTTGGCTAAGGGGAATTTTTTGGGCTTGACCGCCTTCATTGTTCTCGGTTTAGCTACTCTGGTATTCATAGTTATATTTATCGAAGCTCACCGCCGCATCCCTGTGCAATATGCTCGCAGTACTTTCCGCAGCGGCCGCATGTATCGGCAGTCAGGTTCAACACATATTCCTTTACGGGTAAATACTGCCGGGATGATACCTATTATCTTCGCTATAGCGCTAATGCAGTTTCCTAGGATAATAGCTAGTTATTTCATGAATCCATCAGGGAATCCAAACTTTTGGAATTCAATTTATAATCTTTTCGATTCTGGAGCGAGCGCTCCCGTGGGCTTGGTTTACTGGGGATTATACTTTGCCTTAGTAATCGGGTTCACTTTCTTTTATACTATGATCATATTCGAGCAAATGAATTTGGCTAAAACTTTGCAGCAGCAAGGTGGCTTCATCCCCGGAGTTCGCCCTGGGAAGACAACTGCCGATTACTTAAATCGAACTATAAAGCGCCTTACCGTTGGTGGTGCTCTCTTTTTAGCTATGGTAGCAATTATGCCCTTCTTCGCCCGGGAAATTACTAATGTTACTGTGTTGACCATTTCCAGTACCGCCATACTCATAGCTGTCGGTGTTGCCTTGGATACTATGAAGCAATTGGAAGCTCAGCTAACCATGCGCCGCTATGAAGGCTTCCTAAGGTGAAGGAAGTAGACAGTGAGTGAAGTGTCATTGCAAGGCTTGTCCCAAACCGAAGCTCCGAGCGAAGCGAAGAGGCAGCGAAGGAATTCGACCAAGCAATCTCAATTCATCACTATATTAGGCCCCCCCGGGGCGGGGAAGGGAACTCAGGCTGCTATCCTGTCCCAGGAAATGAACTTACCCCATATAGCTTCCGGTGACTTATTCCGTCAGGCATTGGAGGGGAAAACTGAGCTAGGACTCCTGGCTAAAAACTATATGGAGAAGGGAGAATTAGTTCCTGATGAAATAACGATTAAAATGGTTCTTGAGAGGGTTAGCCTGCCTGATTGTTCCGTTGGTTGCCTTTTAGATGGCTTTCCTAGAACTTTAGAGCAAGCAAAAGCTTTGTCCAAAGCTTTTGCTGACAAAGGGAAGAATATCGATAAAGCCGTATATATTAAGGTGCCTGATGAGGAACTCTTGAAACGTCTCAGTGGAAGGTGGCTTTGCCGAGATTGTCAGGCGCCATATCACATGATAACCTCACCACCTAAGATACCAGGGAAATGTGATAAGTGTGGTGGTGAGCTATATCAGCGTCCTGATGATAAGGAGGAGACGGTAAAGGAAAGGTTGAAGGTTTTCTTTGCCCAAACTATGCCTATTCTTGATTATTATAAGAAGCAAGACAAACTAATTGAAGTTAATGGCAATTTAGGGATACGAGAGGTAGCTAAGGAAATAGTCACCGTGCTCAAGAAGACAAAAGAGCAAAGTAAAAATGCATAATGACAAGGCAGAATATGACAAATCCTAAGCACGAAATTCGAAATGCTAAACAATATCAAAGCATTAATGACCAAAATCCAAAACAAAACGAGTTTTTGGTATTTGAATTTGGAATTTGTTTAGGGTTTAGAGCTTAGATATTAGAAATTGAAGGAAAGAGGAATTTTTACATTTTAAATTGTAATCTTGACTTTTTATCTTTGGATTTTGATATTTTTCGTCGAAGGCAAAAATGATTATTATAAAGTCTCCTGAGGAAATAGCCCTTATGCGACAATGTGGTAAGATACTGAGAGCCATCTTAGATATATTAATGATGGAAGTAAGACCTGGAATCAAAACTTGCCAGCTGGATGTCATCATGGCTAAGGAAGCACAAAATAGAGGAGCCAAGCTTTCTTTTAAGAATTACCAGGGGTTTCCTGCCAATTTATGTGTTTCTGTGAATGATGAGATAGTTCATGGCATTCCCGGTGAGCGAATACTGAAAGAAGGAGATATTGTCTCTTTAGATGCCGGAGTTATTTTTAATGGCTTTCATACAGATGCCGCCATAACCGTTGGTGTGGGTGAGATAAGCCCTCAGGCTAAGGAACTTATAGCAGTCACAGAAGGTAGCTTGAGAGCTGGTATTGCTCGGGCTAACTGGGGAGCATATGTTGGGGACATTTCAGTTGCTGTTCAAACTTATGTCGAATCGAGAGGGTTTTCCGTGGTTAGAGAATATACGGGGCATGGAGTAGGCAGGGATTTGCATGAGGAGCCGCCGATACCTAATTTTGCGGCTGGGCAAGGCCCCTTACTCCGTAAAGGAATGACTTTAGCGATTGAACCTATGGTCAACGTTGGAGATTGGCATACTAAAGTGGCTGCTAATCAATGGACGGTACTAACAACTGATGGAAGCCTTTCGGCGCATTTTGAGCATACTATTGCTATCACTGATGGCAAGGCTGAGGTACTCACTTAGATAATCACTGGAGATATGCCTAAGAAGGAGAAGATAGAAGTTGAGGGTAAGGTAACTGTATGTTTACCTAATACTATGTTTCGCGTTGAGTTAGTTAACGGTCACCAGGTACTGGCTCATATTTCTGGCAGGATGAGAAGGCATTACATTAAAATTCTGCCTGGAGACAGGGTTTTGGTGGAGCTTTCTCCCTATGATTTAAGCCGTGGAAGGGTTACCTATCGGCTTAAGTAGCCTTTATCTTTGACAGATTGATTAGGAAAGTTTACTATACAAAAGTTTTGTTTTGGTGATTGGAAATGAAGGTAGGTGCTTCGGTTAAGCGTCGTTGTGCCAAATGTAAAATTATCAAGCGGAGGGGTGTAATAAGGGTTCTCTGTGAGAATCCAAAGCACAAACAGAGGCAGGGTTAATAGGTAAATGGCACGTGTCGCTGGTGTAGATCTTCCCAAGAACAAGCCAATCTGGGTGGCCTTGCAGTATATTTATGGAATTGGTTCCAGGTTAAGTCAACAGATTTTGGCTACCACTGGAGTTAGCGCTGGCGTTAGGGTTAGGGACCTTACTGAAGAAGAAGTTAGCCGGCTCCGCGATGTGATTGATGAACGTTATAAAGTAGAAGGTGACCTCAGAAGGGAAGTTCAATCTAATATAAAGAGGCTTATTGAAATTGGTTGCTTGCGAGGTACGAGGCAGCGCATGAGTTTGCCAGTTCATGGACAGAGAACGCGCACTAATGCTCGCACTAAGAGAGGCGCGAGGAAGACAGTGGCTGGTAGAGGGCAAAGGCGCGGCATAGCTAAGAAGTAAAGAGGTTGTGTAATAAATGCCAAAGAAGAAAGGGGCTAGAAGAGGAAAGAAAGTACGGGAGAAGACTAGCGAAGGCAGAGTTTATATTCAATCTACTTTCAATAATACTATTATTACTATTACTGACTTGCAAGGCAATGTTATTACCTGGGGGAGTTCAGGCACCGTCAGATTCAAGGGTTCTAGGAAGGGCACTCCTTATGCTGCTCAGTTAGCTGCTCGGGAGGCAGCACGAAGAGCATTAGATGAGGGTTTGCGCCGAGTCGCAGTTTATGTTAAGGGTCCTGGTAGTGGGCGCGAGGCAGCTATCCGTGCCCTGCAGGCCTTTGGACTCACTGTCACAAGTATAAGGGATGTGACTCCTATTCCTCACAATGGTTGTCGTCCACGGGGGAGGAGGCGGGTGTAACAGTGGCACGCTATACTGGACCTGCCTGTCGCTTGTGTCGTTACCTTGGTGAAAAGCTGATGCTTAAGGGAGAGAAATGCTCTACTCCTAAGTGCCCTTTGGAGAGGAGAAATACTCCTCCAGGAGGGCATTCCTTAGGTCGGCGGCGCAAGATTTCTGATCAAGGGCTTCGGCTGCGAGAGAAGCAGAAAGTCCGTTTTGCCTATGGTGTTCTGGAACGGCAATTCCGCAGGGTTTTCACTGAGGCGACGAGAGCTCCTGGAGTCACTGGGGAAAACCTTCTTATGTTGCTGGAGAGGCGATTAGATAATGTGATTTACCGTTTGGGCTTTGCTAACTCACGTGCCCAAGCTAGGCAGATAGTTCGACATGGTCATATTCAAGTCAACGGACGTAAAACAGACATACCTTCCTTTCTGGTAAAATCCGGAGATACTATTAAGTGGCAGGAAAGCAGCACGGAAACCGAATATTATAAAGGGCTAGTCCAGGAAATTAAAGGGAAGGTTACCCTTGGTTGGCTAAGCTTAGATGAAGAAAGAATGACGGGTAGCGTTTTGGCTTTACCTAGTAGGGATGATATTGATGCTAAGTTTGATGGGAAGACTATTGTGGAATATTACTCGAGGTGATGTATGCTTGGACTCTCTACGCCCAGTGTAAGTTGTGTTGAAAGCGCTGGTAATTATGGGCGTTTCATTGCTGAGCCCTTGGAGGTAGGTTTTGGCGTTACTTTAGGTAATGCTCTTCGTCGTATGCTTCTTAGTTCTCTGCCCGGTGCTGCAGTAACCTGGGTTGAGATTGATGGAATCCAACATGAATTTTCTCCTATTCCTTATGTCAAGGAGGATGTTACTGAATTCTTATTGAATGTTAAGGAATTGAGGCTTCGCTCACTTTCCCGTCAGCCAGGCAATCTGATTCTGAAAGCAGAGGGGGAAGGCAAGGTTTGTGCAGGTGACATTAAACCATCAACCGATTTTCAGATTGTTAATCCTGAGCTGTGTTTGGCTACCCTGGACTCCTCCCAGGCTAGGCTCCACGCTGGATTTAATGTGGAACTGGGAAGGGGTTATGTGCCAGCTAAATCAGCCGATGGCTTGCCTGTGGGAGCATTGCCGATAGATGCTATTTTTACCCCGGTGCACAAAGTCAATTTCTCGATAGAGTCTATCAGACCTGGTGAAGGAGGAAGCCCGGAAAGGCTTATCTTGGAAGTTTGGACTGATGGTACCATTTCTTCATTGGAAGCAATTAGTCAGAGTGCTGCCATTCTAATTGATCAGCTTTCCTCTTTTGGGCAGCTTGAAGTTCCGGTAGCAGAACAAATAGGTATCAGTGGCGGTTTGCTAATTCCGCCTGACCAGTATGATATCCCTGTGGAGGGATTAGGTTTATCAACTCGCACTTGTAATAGTCTAAAAAGAGGTGGCATTTTGACTTTAGGGCAACTTGTGGAGAAGAGCCGTCAAGGTTTGCCACCATTGCCTGGGCTTGGGGCAAAGTCTCGAGCTGAGGCGGAGGAACTAATTACGAACTCAGGTTTTCCCATTATTCCTAAGACGAGGGGAAGAAGGAAATGAGGCACCGGGTAGCAGGACGGAAATTAGGTAGGCGTACGGACCATCGTTGGGCACTATACCGAAATCAGGTAACTTCTCTTTTGGCATATGAGAAGATTGTTACCACTGAGGCAAAAGCTAAAGAAATTCGCAGCTTAGCTGAAAAGATGATCACTTTGGGAAAAGATGGCAATCTTGCTTCGAGGCGGCGAGCTTTAGCTTTTATTACTGATAAAAAAGTGGTTGAAAAGCTCTTTAACGAAATTGCCCCAGAATATAATGCTCGAATTGGGGGTTATACCCGATTGGTAAAGTTAGGGCCTCGTCGCGGTGATAATGCTCCTATGGCTCAAGTTGAACTAGTTAAGTAGTGAGCCTCACAAAGTTTGTTTTAGTTATAGAATATGATGGCACGCTGTACCATGGATTTCAATGGCAAGCTGGCTTGCCCACTATTCAGGCTGAGTTGGAGCAAGCTATTAAAAAATTTTGTGGGGGGAGTAGCCGAGTTGTTGCTGCCAGTAGAACCGATGCTGGCGTACATGCCAAGGGGCAAGTGGTAAGCTTTTGGGCCAAACCTACATTGGGAGTGACAACATTAGTCAAAGCATTAAATCATTATTTACCCTGCGATACCGCAGTCAAAATGGCCTGTAAGGCAAGCAATGATTTTAATGTGAGGCGTGATGCTTTAAGCCGGGAGTATTGCTATTATATTTTAAATAGCGATACCCGGTCACCTTTCAGCAAAAGATTTGCTTTGTTTATGCCTAGAATGCTAGATACTGAGGCTATGAGTAGGGGATGTCAGCTTATCCGAGGTGAGCATGATTTTATCTCCTTTACCACGTCTCTGAATGGTATGAAAAGTACCTTGCGCAATGTTTATGACGCAGACATTGAAAAAAGAGGAGTTTTTGTTGTCTTTCGCATGGTGGCTAATTCCTTTTTGCCTCATCAAGTGCGTAATACTGTGGGACTTCTGATTAGGTTGGGTCTAGGTAAGATAAGAGTTGAAGATTTCCATGATATTATGGAGGCAAAGAGACCAGGCTTGGCTGGCCCTAGAGCTCCTGCTTGTGGCTTATGGCTGACCAAAGTCAATTATTCTAGACCCTTATGTCATTCTGAGCGGAGCGAAGAATCTAAAGATGAAAACTTATAGTCCTAGAGCTAAGGATATTGAGCGAGAGTGGCATGTAGTTGATGCCACAGGAAAAACTTTGGGGAGGTTGGCATCTCATGTGGCTAATTTGCTCATGGGCAAGCATAAGCCAATTTATGCTCCTCATCTTGATGTCGGTGATTACGTTGTAGTAGTTAATGCTGCTAAGGTAAGGGTAACTGGTAGGAAAGCTGAGCAAAAGATTTACTACAGGCATTCTGGGTATCCCGGCGGCTTAAAGAGTCCAACCTTTAAAGAGGTGTTTAATAGCTATCCTACTCGTGTGGTTGAACATGCGGTTAAAGGAATGTTGCCACACAATCAATTGGGTAGAGCTATGTTTAAGAAACTCAAAGTCTATCCTGGGAGTGACCATCCCCATCAGGCCCAGACTTCCTTTTGTTACCCTGAGCGAAGCGAAGGGGCTAAAGACTTTGAAGATTCTTCGCTGCGCTCAGAATGACAGAGAGCGAGGGAAGCGAAGTGATACGAAAGGAAAGGTGGTAACTTATGACTGGTGAAGGTTATGTTTGGGGGACAGGTAAACGTAAGTGTGCTATAGCTCAAGTTAGGCTTTTCCCCGGGGACGGAGGAATAGTTATCAACGACAGACCTTATGAGGAGGTTTTCCCTCGCCTTTCACATCGCCGCATGATTGAGTATCCCTTCTTGGTTACTGACACTACGGGTAAATTTCGTACTGCTATAAAGGTGAAGGGTGGTGGTGTGAGTGGTCAAGCTGAAGCCATTCGTCTTGGTATTGCTCGAGCTCTGGTCAAAGAAAACGAATTGCTTAAATCCGCCTTACGTAAACAAGGTTTACTTACTAGGGATGCCAGGATTGTAGAGCGTAAAAAATACGGCCTCAAAGGCGCTCGGAAAGCGCCACAATACACTAAGCGCTAATCTTGTCCTTGCCGTAGCTAAATGAGAGGGTGACATAATAGAGAAAGCAACGTTTGGTTGTACCAAAAACTTACGCTTTTTACTAGAAGAAGGGAGGAAAATATTATGGCTTTAAGAACTGGAGACCAGTATAAGGAAGGTCAGGCAAAGATTAAGCACAATGTTTACATCAATGGAAAAAAAGTAGAGAATCTGGAGGATAATCCCAACACCGGGACGGTGCTAGACGCCACTGCTAAGGTTTTCGATCTAGGTATGGATCCCCAATATGATGAGATTATGAATGTGGTGTCTCCTCTCATTGGAGAGAAGGTGAGCAGGAATGTACATCCATCCTGTTCTACCAAGGATTTGGAGATGCGCGCCGAGATGGGCCTTTTAACTGCCCAGAAATTGGGTACCTGCAACTATCGCTGTGTGGGTTGCGATGCCATCCATGGGACTGCCTCAGTCACTTATGATATGGATCAAAAGTTAGGCACCGAATATCACAAGAGGTTTACTGATTGGCTCAAATATATTCAGAAGAATGACCTGGCGGTCAGTGGTGGCGTCATGGATGTCAAAGGTCCCAGGGATCTCAGGCCTGGAAAAGGTGATCCTGACCACTATGTGAGGGTTGCTGAGAAGCGCCCTGATGGCATCGTGTTGAGAGGCGCTAAGCTGCATCAGAGTGGTGCCATAGGGGCAGACGAGACTTTGATCATACCAGGTGTAGCTACGATAAAAGGTGAGGAGCCGTATGCTGTGGCTTGTGCTGTGAAGAACTCCCAGGAGGGCATTACCTACATCTCTCAGTATAATGCGCTGTCAGCGGAAAGGGAATTTATGGGTGATAACTCCAAGTTAGGGAATCCTCTATATGGTCAAAGAGAGACCTGCATGATAGTCTTCGATAATGTCTTTGTTCCTTGGGAGAGGGTTTTTATATGCGGCGAAACTGATTATGCCCATACGCTTCTGCTCCGTTTTGCTAAACAGCATCGGATGACTTGTGGAGGTTCATGCAAGGCAGGATTTATGGATCTTATCATTGGCGCCACGCAGACTTTAATAGAGTATGTTGGCCTGGATAAGGCGCCTATGATTCGCCAAGAGATTACGGAAATGATAAAAGTGAGGGAGATATCTTATGGCTGCACAATAGCGGCGGCCTATAAGGGAGAGGAGGAACCCAAAGGCTCTGGTTTTTACCTACCGAACGATGCTTTTGGCAATGCAGCTAAGCTTAATACCTGTGATGGCTTCTGGGAGGTGATGAAGTGGGCTGGTGATATTGCCGGCGGATTTGTAGTGACTATGCCATCTGAGAAAGACCTGGAGAATCCGGTAACGAAGCCTTTGGTAGAGAAATATCTCAAGGCGCACGGTTCTGCCAAAGATAGAATGCGCATGAGCCGGTTTTTGCAGCACTGGGTGGCTGGTCTTCATGGAGTGGGTACTTGGCATGGGGCAGGTCCTCGTCAAAACCAGATGATAATGCTCTACAGGGACACAGACCTTGAGAAGAAGAAACTGATGGCTAAGGAACTGGCAGGATTGAAGGATTAATACAAATGAAAGTATTGGTTACCAATGATGATGGTCTTGATGCGCCAGGCCTTTGGGCAGTGGTCAAGGAGCTTCAAGAGGTAGGTCAGGTAGCAGTAGTAGCTCCTCAACAGGAACAGAGTGGCGTAGGAACCTCCGTCAGCCTACGTCAACCTATCAAAGTAAGCGAAGTAAAGTCACAGTTGACGGGAGTAGAAACTTACTCGGTGGAAGGTACGCCGGTTGACTGTGTTATCATAGCTGTTAACTCCCTGTTTCCGGGAGAAATCAACTTGGTTATTTCGGGCATCAATAGAGGGCCCAATATAGGTAACGATATTTTTATCTCAGGTACTGTGGGTGCTGCTCTTCAAGGTTACTTGCAGGGTATCTCATCCTTAGCTATTTCAGTGAATGCCTACGAATCCTTGCATTTTGAGATTGCAGCTAAGTTGGCGGCTCTGCTGGCTTCTAAGGTTAAAGAAGGGCTTTTGTCTCGGGAGATCCTGTTAAACGTTAACCTACCCAATTTGCCTTTAGAGGAAACCACGGGGATAGAAATTACCACGCTGAGCAAGCAAAGCTATACCGGCATTGTCCAAGAAGTTCAAGCGGGACATTACCAAATTATGCGAGCAACAAAACTAAGCAATATAGATTCTCACAGTGATATAGAGGCACTCCAGCGAAGTAGAATTTCTATCACGCCATTATCATTTAATTTGGATAACTCACCTAATAATTCATTGAATCATAGCCTTCGAAGGCTAGTCTCCCTCCTTTATCAAGGGCTGCGTAGCTAAGAGTTTCGCTGAATATTCCTTTCACCAAACCAAGTGACCACGTCTCGTGCTAGAAATTACCTTCCGGTCAACTTATCGTCAATATAGTCATAGCCGCACTATAAACTAGTATATGGATGCTCCCGTTCACCTAGACAGATGTATTATTGCCAAAACAAGGAAAAGCTGTTAATATTATATCAGTCGTTGACCATTAAGGCAGCGAAGTTATAACTAGGATAGATAGGGAATACATCCGCTTGGATCGGCGACGACCGAGACGGGTAAAGAAAGTCTAACTTGATAACCCTCTTGGTTGTGCCGAGGGGGTTTTTAATTTATGGTTATGTGTGGTGCTATAACTGATGTCCCGGGAATTAAGGTAGGGCATTATACCGATAGGGAGGGGGTGACTGGTTGCACGGTAATTCTGTGTGAACAAGGAGCTGTTGCTGGAGTTGATGTCAGCGGCTCAGCGCCGGGAACCAGGGAAACAGACCTCCTACGCCCAGGAAATTTAGTAGAAAAAGTTCAGGCCATTGTCCTCAGTGGTGGCAGTGCTTTTGGATTGGATGCTGCTGGTGGGGTCATGAAGTACCTTGAGGAGCGAGGATTTGGTCATGGAACTAGCGCTGGTAAGGTGCCCATCGTACCGGCAGCCATTATTTACGACCTAAATATAGGTAATTCTAAAATCAGGCCTGGAGCTAACGAGGGTTATCAAGCTTGCCTTGCAGCTACCAATGCTGGGGTGGCTGAGGGGTGTGTTGGTGCCGGTACTGGAGCGGTGGTGGGGAAGATTCTTGGCATGCAGAAAGCTACCAAGAGTGGTTTGGGAACAGCTAGCCAGGAAATAGCAAGTGGCATTGTGATAGCTGCTCTGGTGGTGGTGAATGCCTTTGGGGATGTGATAGATCCTAAAACAGGGGAAATCATAGCCGGACCTCGCAAGCCAAACGGCAATGGGTTTTTGAGCACATCTGAACTACTGAAAAGCAGCCAATTTAGGAAAACGGCTCCGCCTTTTAATACTATGATCGGTGTACTAGCTACCAACGCCAAACTCAGTAAAGCAGAGGCGAACAGATTGGCTCGAGTGGCACAGGTTGGCATAGCTCGTACCATTGACCCCTGCCATACTACATATGATGGCGATGCCTTGTTTGTCCTTTCCTTAGGCCAAGGGAGAGCTANCATTAATGCTCTTGGCGCAGTAGCTGCTGAGGTAGTGGCCAAAGCCATAATCAGAGCGATTCTTCAAGCTGAAACTGTGGGTGGCATACCAGCGGTTAAGGACATAAACAAATGGTAAAGATCGGCTTTATTGGTGCTGGAACAGTGGGCACAGCCTTAGCAGTGAGGCTTTCTCAAAAGGGATGCCCTGTAGTGGCTGTGTCTAGTCGAAGTCTATCCTCGGCACAAGAGATGGCTAAGCTAGTAGCTAATTGCCAAATTTGCCACACAGCTCAGGGGGTAGCTGATGCTGCTGAATTAGTCTTCGTTACCACTCCTGACGATGTCATTTTCAAAGTAGCCGCTGAGGTTCAATGGCATGCTGGACAGGATGTCATCCATTGTAGTGGTGCTCACTCCGTTGATATTTTGGAGTCAGTCAAACGATTTAGGGCTAGTGTAGGTTCTTTTCATCCGCTCCAGACCTTTGCTAGCATTACCCAGGCTATAGAGAATTTGCCTGGCTCTACCTTTGCTTTAGAAGCTGAAGAGCCACTACTATCAAAGCTAAAGGAGTTTGCTTCTCTTTTGAACGGCAATTGGGTGGAACTTAAGCCAGGGGATAAAGTGCTATATCATGCAGCAGCCGTTTTCGTATCCAATTATTTAGTAACTTTGGTCAAGTTGGCCTTGGATTTGTGGCAGGATTTAGATGTGTCACCAAAGGAGGCAACAAATGCCTTGCTTCCTCTGCTTAAGGGAACAATAAATAATATTAACAATGTTGGCTTACCTGACTGTCTTACCGGGCCTATATCTCGGGGAGATTTGAGCACTATAAGCAAACATTTAAGCACTCTGGGGGATAAAGATTCTTTATTGCTCACTACCTATAAGCAATTAGGACTTCAGACAATTCCTATTGCTTTAGCCAAAGGTAAAATCGATAAACATAAAGCTGAGGAGTTAGAGACTTTGCTTAGTCACCCTGAGCCATTCGCTTGTTGTCATTCTGAGGGAGCGAAGAATGACAAAGAAGGAGGTAGAAAATGAGAGCCATGCTGAAAAGCAAAATTCATCGAGCTCGAGTTACCCAAGTCAATCTAGATTACGAGGGCAGCATTACTATTGATAAATCCCTCATGGAGGCCAGCGACATCTTGCCTTTTGAGCGGGTGGAAGTGCTCAACATCAACAACGGAGCTAGGTTTGATACTTATGCTATTGAAGGCGAGGCGAATTCGGGGGAGATCATTATTAATGGTGCTGCCGCCAGGTTGGTGGCCAGGGGTGACATAACCATCATTCTGTCTTACTGCCAGGCTTCCGATAACGAGGCGGTGGTCATGACCCCAGCTATGGTTTATGTGGATAATAAAAACAGGATTATTGAGGGGAAGGAATTAATAGAGGCAAAAGTGTCATTCTGAACTTCCTTAATGTCATTGCGAGCAAAGCGAAGCAATCTCAGATGAAAATAATAAGGGAGGTGGCAAAATGCGAGTTACTATTGCTGAAATAAAGGAGATGAAGCAGCGGGGAGAAAAAATACCTATGCTCACCGCTTATGACTATGTGACTGCCAAAATGGTTGACGAGGCGGGCATGCCTTTAATACTGGTTGGGGATAGCTTGGGGATGGTGATGTTGGGCTATGAATCGACCATACCTGTAACCATGGAGGAGATGCTCCACCATACTAAGGCTGTGGTCCGAGGCGCCAAGAAAGCCCTGATAATAGGTGACATGCCCTTTATGACCTATCATACCAGTGTTTCCGATGCCTTATACAACGCCGCGAGGTTTATCCAGGAGGGGGGAGCGCAGGCAGTAAAGTTGGAAGGGGGTGAGAGCGTTGCTGAAGTAGTGAGACGTCTTGTTGGCTGCGGCATCCCAGTTATGGGGCATATTGGGCTTACCCCACAATCCGTATACCAATTAGGCGGTTACAAGGTGCAGGGGGCGACACCAGAGGTAGCTAAGAGCTTGCTCCAAGATGCTCAAATCTTGGAGCAAGCTGGTGCCTTCGCTATTGTTTTGGAATGCACTCCGGCACCTCTTTCTAAGCTGATTACTCAGAAACTGACTATCCCCACAATCGGCATTGGCGCCGGACTCGATTGTGATGGGCAGGTTCAGGTAATTAGCGATATTTTGGGACTTTACACCGATTTTGTGCCTAAGCATGCCAAGCAATATGCCAGGTTAGCTGAGGGAATAAAGACCGCTGTCTCCCAATATATGGCTGAGGTTAAGTCTGAGAGCTTCCCCACTATGAAACAGAGCTATGCTATGGATGAAAGCCTCCTTGAGTCTCTTGACACTACATTCTCCTCTCCTTGGAGGGAGAGAGGGGAATCATAGGAATTTACTAGATTTGCCAAGAAATTCAGCAAAAGGAGTCTTGAAATAACTAAAGGGATGTGCAAAACTATTTAAAGAGGAAAAAAGGAAAGGAGGATAAGGAGGATAAGGAGGAATGGCAGTAGAGAGGGCAGGGACAAAAATGGACGAGAAGCAAATTTTGCAAGGGCTAAGGGAATTCAGCGAAGATATGGATTGGATTTCCAAAAAACAAGCAACGCTTAGAAAAAAATTCGCAAATAAATACATTGCTGTAATCGGTCGTCAAGTAATAGACTCTGACTCTGAGCTTGAGACTTTACTTCGGAAATTAAAAGAAAAGGGAAGGAATCCAAGCGAGATTCCGATAGAATTTATTTCTAGAGAACCGCCGAGGCTGATTCTTTAGTAATCCCGTTATCGAGGTATAATTGTGCGGATCTTAGCGAAATATCGCTCCTGGGGGTATAGGAAGTGGGCTTTTCTTCGAGCGGCGATCGAAATAAGAGACCTTAAAGTAATAGGAGTTGTAGACTTTCTTCTTGATACTGGGGCAGGTGAAAGCATACTTAGTGAGACGGATGCCAAGAGAATTGGCTTGGTTTATCAGAATTTTCCCAAGGGTAGGCCAGCAACGGGTATTGGTGGAACAGTAAATACCTATAAAATAGGCAAAGAGGTTACTTTTCACTTTGAAACAGTTGATGGCGGGATATATTCTCCCACTAGAAGAGGAATAGAAGTATTGGAAGAATCTAGCAAAGAGAAGCATCTGCCTAGTTTGCTAGGTTTGGAATTCCTTGAAGAACTCCACTTCAAACTGACCTACGATATGCCTACAGAAAGCATTTTTCTTGAAATCTAAATTAAATGCCACTCAGAACTTCTAAGTCCCTTATTGACTCTAATTAAATATAACTAAATTTTATTTGCATAATGTTCTCTCATTTCTGCTGGAAGGGGGAGGATTAAGATGAGAATACAAGTAATAAAAACAATCGCTGAGATTAGGGAACTGAGGCGGCAGCTTAGCGGCTCGGTGGGCTTTGTGCCCACCATGGGCTATTTTCACGAAGGTCACTTAGCTTTAGTAAAGCAAGCCAGAGCGGAAAGTTCCACCGTCGCGGTTAGCATTTTTGTCAATCCCACTCAATTTGGCCCTAGTGAAGATTTTGTAACTTACCCCCGAGACCTTAATCGCGATTTGAAGCTATTGGAGGAAGAGAAAGCCGACATTGTTTTTGTGCCCTCCGATGATGAAATGTATCCCCCTGGGTTTAGTAGCTGGGTAGATGTAAAAGAGGTTACCGAATGTCTTGAAGGAGCATCCCGCCCGGGGCATTTTAGAGGGGTAGCCACAGTGGTAGCCAAGCTGTTCAACATTGTCCAGCCAACCAGAGCTTACTTTGGGCAGAAGGATGCCCAGCAGGCAGTTGTCATCAGGAGAATGGTAGCTGACCTAAACATGGATTTAGAAATCGTAGTCGTACCCACAGTGAGAGAAAGCGATGGCTTAGCTATGAGCAGCCGCAATACCTACCTCAATCCTGAAGAACGCCAGGCAGCAACTGTTCTGTTGAAATCTCTCTCCCTGGCTGAGCAATTATGGCAAGGTGGGGAGAAGGATGCCGATAAAATTCGCCAACAGATGACCTCGCTTATCCAAAAAGAGCCCCTAGCCCAAATTGACTATGTCAGCATCGCCGATGCCGATACCCTGGAAGAGCTAAAGACGATTAACCGCCCAGCCTTAGCCTCTTTAGCTGTCAGGATAGGTAAAACGAGATTGATAGATAACGTGATTCGGGAGTAGATATTCCTATTTCGCCTGCCAATCGGCCTAAATCTCCTGAGAATCCCTTCTACCTTTGTGGTGGTCTCAAAACTTATCTTCATGGTCGGCGGCGATAGATATCACGTCGATGGCCAATAAGATGGACTATCAGGATATGTTTATCTCGATTTATCGTGTATAGAACTCGATAGAGCTGCCTATCTTAAGTTTATATAGCGTCTTGAATCCACCAACAAGTGGCTCAGGGACAATGTCTTCAAAGCTTTGTGATAGCCACTTTAGCTTGTTTACAACGCGTTGAGCAACTGGCTTGTCAAGGCGACGTAAATCCTTAACAGCTTCAGGTATGAGCCGTATTTGGTAGGCCATGCTAGCTCAATCCAGCTTGGCTGATTACTTGATCAATGGGAATGCCCTCTTCCCCAGCTTGTATAGCAGCCAAAGAACGGCCAAGCCTTTCCTTCACTTCTTCTCGGAGCTCAAGCCCTAAATCAGGCTCGCCAAGGATTTCGTCGAGCTTCTCCTCGATAGCCTCTTCAATTAAGGATTTAAGTTCCTCAACACTAAGATCTTTGACCTTCATGTTACCCCCCTGCTCATAAATTGTATCAGGTCGATCGCCAGGGTGCCAAACAGCCTCTGTTTTATTTAGGGCTCTATCTCTAGCAAGTTCCAGCCTCTTTAGCCGTCAGGATAGGTAAATTGAAAAAGCTATCCAAATTCAAGACAGGGTCAGACAGAGGGTGGGATACTGGGATGCTCTAGGTGAACTCCGTAAATTGAGAGAGGCACGGTGGTGAAGGACATCATCCAACCAGAGAGGCAAACTTATATTATCGACACTTCGGTTGCTTTGCAATGGTATTACCAAGAGGAAGAAAAGGAAGGTGAACAGGCTTTTAGGCTAAGGGAAGACTACCGACAGAGGACGATAGACCTCTATGCCCCAGCTCTTTTGGTTTATGAGCTAGGCAATGTCCTTCGCTATAAGCAGGAATTGGAGGAAAGTTACATAAAGGATGCCATTGAGAGCATTTATGAGATGAGAATACTTAAGCCGGCGACTCAGGAAAGCGTAAAAGAAGCCATCAGGATAGCGCTCCAATACAACGCCTCAGTTTATGATGCCATATATCTGGCTTTCGCTGAGGAACATCACTCTTGGTTTATTACTGCAGATAGGCAATTCTATCTTAAGGTAAAGCAAATCCCTCTGGTTACTTTTATCGCTGAGTATCATGGCGTCTAAAGTTATAGCAATTTCAGGGGGATTGCCACGCCTTCGGCTCGCAATGACAGATGGGACGCAAGGGTCACTCCCTGATTAGCACCAACAGCGCTATCATGGCTAGAAAAGCCAGCCCAGCACCAAATAAGAATGGAGCTGCTGGGTTAACGGCTTGCCATAGCCAGCCAGCAATAAGGCTTGCTGGGAGTAGAGTAATCCCCACCACACCATGAAAAAGCCCATAAGCTGTCCCCCTCCTCTCCGCTGGCACCAGGTCAGCTACAAAAGCACGAGCTACTCCTTCTGCTAATCCGTAATAAAGCCCGTAAAGAGCAAATAGTAGCCATAATTGCCAGGAAGCTGAAGGGGAAACTAGGGCAAATCCAAGGTAAACCAGAGCATAAACCAGCCAGCCCAAAAGGATAATTCGCTTTCTCCCTAACTTGTCTGACAATATACCTGCAGGTGTGGAGATAGAGGCATAGACGAAATTGAACAGCACCAGCATAAGAAGTATGTAAAGGACGGGATTACCCAGGTTCTGTGCTCGAAGGATGAGGAAGGCATCGCTGGAGTTGCCCAGGGTGAACAGGAATGTGATTCCCAGGAAAAGCTTGAATCGTTTATCGAAGCCAGATAGTAGACCACCGAGTTTGGCTGTGCGAGGAGTACCTNCTAATGTCTCCCTTTTCGGCTCCCGAACAAAAAAGAATATAAATAAAGCCAGCACTGCCGGAATANCGCCGATTAACACCAGTTGCTGGTAGGTATCTCGAGTAAGGGCCCAGTTCTCGCCTTGCCAGAGAAAGACAACAATCACTGCTGAGATAATGCCTACAGCAGCACCAAAAGTGTCCATGGCACGGTGAAGGCCGAAGCCTTTGCCTCTTTGCTCCGGAGTTAAGGAGTCAGCTACTAAGGCATCTCGAGGGGCGGTGCGAATACCCTTGCCTACTCTATCAGCGAACCTCACCCCAAAAGCCAGGCTCCAGGTTGTAACTATATACATAAAGGGCTTGGCAAAGGTGGATAGTCCGTATCCCAGGATAGTCAAGAACTTTCTTTTTCCTAGCCTATCGCTGAGCCAGCCGCTGAAGATTCTGACCAAGGAGGCTATGCTTTCAGCCGCTCCCTCGATTAAGCCGATAATCGTAGTAGGCGCATGAAGTACATTGAACAGAAACAAAGGGAGGAGTGTGAAAATCATTTCACTGCTGACATCGGTGAGGAAGCTGACCAGACCCAGGAAAAACACATTAGGATTGAGCCCGAAAATTTGTTTTCGTTTCATAGTTTGTTATTCCAAATTTGCCTTAGGAAGAGTAAGGTAGTATAATATTTAATAGCCAAGAGATAAATAGCCTGACGTGGGTGTGGCTTTACTTGACATCGAAGGTGGCCACATCATATAATTTATTCGTTCTTGGTACAGTCAAGTTTCAGCACCTTAAAAAGTGAATAGGTTCTGTGTTCAGCCTGATGTGGGTCAAGGGAGAAAGGGCGTAAGGTGGATGCCTTGGTATCAGTAGCCGAAGACGGGCGTGGCAAGACTGCGAAAAGCCTCAGTGAGCTGTCTAGCAAGCTTAGCTGGGGATTCCCTAATGGGACAACCTGCTTGGGTGAAACCCAAGCACTCGCTTAAAGCGAGAGGGAACCGGGTGAACTGAAACATCTAAGTAACTCGAGGAAGAGAAATCAAAAGAGATTCCCTAAGTAGTGGCGAACGAACGGGGAAGAGCCCAAACTAAGGTAGCTAAGTGGACTTGGATCCTAAGCTGTTTTAGGGTTGTAAGGCACGAGGAGCAGATTCCAAGGTCTGCTACAGAGTGATAAAACTTCACTTTAGCCAAATGTTTCTGGAAGGGGCAACCGTAGAGGGTGATAGTCCCGTAGGCGAAAAAGTGGAGTCTCTGCTTGTGTCCTTGAGTACCACGGGACACGAGGAATCCTGTGGGAAGCTGGGGGGACCACCCTCCAAGGCTAAATACTACTGATGACCGATAGTGAACCAGTACCGTGAGGGAAAGGTGAAAAGCACCCCGGGAGGGGAGTGAAATAGAATCTGAAACC
>JGI24025J20009_10000468_pt1 | contig 31387 bp, 27 predicted proteins | sample Cruoilmetagenom3_FD_20009 | JGI IMG/M metagenome (IMG submission 20009) | reverse complement strand
GCAGCAGCGGTGTCAGCACGTCGAGCGCCATCTCGCTTGCCTTGCGGGTGGCGACCTTCTGCGGCTCTTCCAGCCATTTTGCGAAGGCCTTGTCCGCTTTGTCACCCTCGGTCAGCTCACCAACCATGCGCCGGGTAAATTCAGCCTTGTCCGGTGATGCGTCCAGACGCTTAGCCCAATCGCTATGCGCTTCCTTGCTGCGCTCGCCCGTCGCCCGCCATGCCGCCAGAATGTCGTCCGGAATGACAAAGGGATCGTGCGCCCAGCCCAATTCCTTGCGTGCGGCGGCAATCTCGTCTTCGCCCAGCGGTGCGCCGTGTATCCCGCTTGTGCCGCCCTTATTGGGCGCCCCCTTGCCGATCACCGTGGAGCACTGGACCAGCGAAGGCTTGCCAGTTTCGGCCACAGCTTCGTCAATTGCGCGGCGGATATCGGCGGGATCATGCCCGTCGCACTTGGTCACNTGCCAGCCTGTCGCGACGTAGCGCGCGGGAATATCCTCNGAGGAGGACAGGCCNACCTCGCCATCAATGGTGATGTTATTGTCGTCCCACAGCACGATCAGGCGANCCAGTTGGTGATGCCCGGCAAGGCCGATTGCCTCATGATTGATGCCTTCCATCAGGCAGCCATCGCCTGCGATCACCCAGGTGCGGTGATCGACCAACTCGTCTCCAAAACCGGCGTTGAGGTGCCGCTCTGCCATGGCCATGCCGACACCCATCGCCAGGCCCTGCCCTAGCGGACCGGTTGTTGCCTCCACACCGTCGAGCAGGAAGTTCTCCGGGTGCCCGGCGCAGGGGCTGCCGATCTGGCGGAAGTTTTTGATGTCCTCCAGCGTGGGCGCCTCATAGCCCGAGAGATAGAGCAGCGAATAGATCAGCATCGAGCCATGACCCGCGCTCAGCACGAAGCGGTCGCGATCGGCCCAATCGGGTGCGGCAGGGTCGAACTTGAGATAGTCCGACCACAGTACCGTTGCCACATCGGCCATGCCCATCGGCATTCCGGGGTGGCCCGAATTGGCCGCCTGCACCGCATCCATCGACAGCGCGCGGATGACATTGGCCATATCGGAGAAAGGGATCTGCTTGTCGCTCATTACATGCTCCATGCGCGGCCCTGCATGGGCGGCGATTCGGTTCGGGGTTGTGTGATGGTGGCTGACCGCGAGGTCAAGCAAGACACCCCCGCAAGCGGCGCACAGCTGGCCGCAAAGCCGAGGATTATTCACAGCTTTCGCGGCCAAGGCTTTGCTGCCGCGTGAAACTTGGCTAATCCTTGCCAAATGGACAGTGATCGCACTGCGGACCGGGTTGCCCAAGCAATCGCCCGGATCGAAGCGGCAGCCGGGCGCATCGCGTCCGCCGCAGACGCTCGTAATGCCTCCTCAGCTGGCAATGATCCCGAACTCGAAGCCCGCTACGCCGCGCTCCAGCGCGAAGCCGGAGAGGTCTTGCAGCAAATCGACCAATTGATCGGGACGCTGGGATCGCCATGAGTAACGTCACCCTCGATATCGCTGGCCGCCGCTACACTATCGCCTGCGCCGAAGGTGAAGAGGCGCATATCGAAATGCTGGGCGCTTCGATCCATGACAAGCTGACGCAGCTCGACAATCTCCACGGACAATCGCCCGAACGTGTCCTGCTTTATGGCGCGCTGTTGCTGGCAGACGAATTGCACGAGACGAAGGGCAACGGCCCTGCCGCGCCTGCCCCTGCTGTGAGCGGTGAACAGGCCCGCGTGCTGGAAGATTTGGCCGACAATTTGGAAGCCATCGCCGCGCAGCTTGAGAATGCTGCTTGAGACTGTCCACGCTCGCGCCTAAATAGAGCGTGGCGGGGCTGCAGGGCACGAGCTGTTCGAATATCCCTGAGGCTATAAGCTATCCAAGGGAGCTGTCCCTGCCCGGTCTACCAGTTCGGCTGTGGGATCGGTGCATATGGCGCCCACCTGACGTTTTCGCGTCAGAGGATTTCTATGGAAAACGACCCATCGTGGTCCCGCCACTTCCATCATCATCTTCAGAGGGCAGCGTGACAGACATCACCGACCAAAAAGCCGCGCTCCGCAAGCAAATGCTTAAAGCACGGCGCGAACATGTGGCGAGCCTGCCCGGTTCCGTCAGCGCATTGCTGTTCCGCCGACCGCCCGCCCCCGTAATGGAGATGATCCCGGGCGACGCGATCATCGGTCTGTACCGTGCGAGCGAAGCAGAGGCCCCCGCGGCAGGATATGCACGCTTCTTTTTGGAAGCAGGCCACAGCGTCGCTCTGCCCCGGATTGCGCCGGGCAGCCGCATGATGACATTTCGCACGCACACCGATCCCTTCGACGAAAGCGACCTCGAAGAAGGACCGCATGGCATCATGCAGCCTGCCGCCGATGCGGCGGAAGTTGAACCGGGTGTGCTTTTCGTCCCGCTTGTAGGATTTGCGCAAAGCGGTCATCGGATTGGCCAAGGCGGTGGTTATTATGATCGCTACCTCGCCGCCAATCCCGATGCCACAGCTCTCGGACTGGCGTGGGATGTGCAGGAAGTGGATGAATTGCCGATAGAGGAACACGATATGCCACTGGCCGCCATTATCACTCCAACCCGGATTTACGGACCTTTCTGATGCGTACCGAACCTACCTTGCGAATTCCCCTCGGCATCCTTGGCCTGTGCGCTGCGCTGACCGCTTATGCGCTGGTCATCGCGCGCTATGTGCCGGAACTGATCGGCGGATGGCATGGTGCAGCGCAGGGAATCGTATATCTGATCCTCGGCCTGATCTGGCTGCTGCCGCTGCGCCGCTTTCTGATCTGGATGGAGACGGGGAAATGGGGTTAGGCCAGCGCGCCGAGTCCTGCTCGCCAATCATCGGGTAGTGGCACAGGGCGGCGCGTCACGCGGTCGACATAGACGTGGATAAAATGCCCCTCTGCCGCCGCTTCCTCTGCGCCCTCGGCGAAAATCCCGACCTCATACCGCACGCTAGATGTGCCCAGCTTCGCTACCCGCACACCTGCCTCCACGGTCTGGGGAAAGGATAGCGGCGCAAAATAGCGGCACGATGTTTCCACCACCAGGCCGATCATCGCGCTATTGTCCATATCGAGCAGGCCGCGCTCAATCAGTTCGGCGTTCACGGCAGTGTCGAACCATGAATAATAGACGACATTATTGACGTGGCCGTAGACATCATTGTCCGCCCAACGCGTGGGGATGGGGCGAAAGGCGCGGTACGCACTGCGCGGTCGCGGTGCTTCACGGCTCATGGCGTGCTTCTCATAGAGCAGCCTCATACATGCGCCGGGCATCATCGCGGGTAATGGGAAGCGGATTGTTGATAAGCAGACGTTCCTGCTTCATCGCCTCATCCGCCAGCAGATCGAGCGAGTCCGCGCCCACGCCTACATCACCAAGACGCGGACTGAGGCCGATTTGCGCGGTAATCGCACGCAGCGCCTCGACAAAACCCTGCGCCTGCGCCTGCGAACCCTGCCCCGCCAACGACGGGTCAATCTCGACGGCCAGTTCAGCATACATATCGCGCGCGGCGGGCATGTTGTGCGTGAGAACATGCGGCAGCATCAGGGCGTTGGAGAGGCCGTGCGGCACGTGAAAATGCCCCCCCAGCGGATAGGCCAGCGCATGAACACCTGCACATGGGGCATTGGCGAAAGCCACGCCCGCCAGATAGGAGCCGCGCAGCATGGCATCGCGCGCGGCGAGGTTGTCCGGCTCATCGCAAGCGGTGAGCAGATTGCCAGAAAGCAAGCGCAGTGCCTCTTTCGCCAGCACATCGGANATGGGGTTCTTGAGCCGCTTGGTGGTGAATGCCTCGATCGCATGGACCATCGCGTCGATCCCTGTCGCGGCGGTGACATGGCGCGGCAGACCGGTGGTCAGGCTGGCATCGAGCACGGCATGGTCGGCATAAAGTGCGGGCGCAACGATGCCCTTCTTGCTCGTCTCGCCCACAGTCAGAATGCTGATCGGTGTCGCTTCGGAACCTGTTCCGGCGGTGGTCGGGACCAGCACCAGCGGCAGGCCCTCCCCTTGCGCCACATCGACACCGTAGATCGCGGCAATCTCCTCGCTGGTGCCGAGCAGATAGGCCGCCGCCTTGGCGACATCCATCGGACTGCCGCCGCCAAAGCCGATAACGCTGGTCGCGCCGATCTCCCGCCCAAGCGCAATGGCTTCAAGAACGCTTTCCTCGGTCGGGTCCTCGCGCACATTGTCGAAGATGGCGACTTCGCGATCCTCCAGCCCTTCCAGCGCCGCATCGGTCAGGCCGAGCGCGTGCAAATTGACATCGGTCACGAACAGCACCGGGCCATCAGGCAGCAGGCGCGCCAATTCACCGCTAGACCCAATGCCAGAAGTGACGCGCGGGCCGGGATGGAAGTTGAAAGTCTCGCTCATGCCGCAAGCTGTGCCGAAGCGCAGCGCGCTCCGCAAGCCAGCATCATTAGCAAAGAGGAAAAATGTCCCAAGTGGCGCGAGTGACGGGACTCGAACCCGCGACCCTCGGCGTGACAGGCCGATACTCTAACCAACTGAGCTACACCCGCGCATTTAAGCGGCTCTAGCGCCTCCTTGGGAGCAGCGCATCTAGTGGAGGGCAGATAGGCTGTCAACACACTGCGCGCGGCTTTTTGAACTGTTTTTGCGTAGGCCGGATCAACCAGCCAGAATCGTGGCCGGAGCCTCGATCAGCTTCTTGATCTCCTGCACGAATGCCGCAGCGTCATAGCCATCGACCACGCGGTGATCGCAGCTGATCGAAATGTTCATGAGCTTGCGCTTTTCCACGCGCTCGATGCCATCTGCGCCGGCAACAAACATCGGCCGTTCGACAATGCGATTGGGGCCGATGATGGCGACTTCAGGGCGATTGATGACCGGCGTTGTCGCTACGCCGCCGAGCGGCCCGAGCGAGGTCACCGTCAGGGTCGAGCCGGAAAGTTCTTCCGACCTGGCGCTACCAGTCCGCGCTGCCTCTGCAAGGCGGCCAATTTCATTGGCGAGTTGCCACATATTCTTCGCCTGCGCATCGCGGATCACCGGCACCATCAACCCGTTATCGGTCATGGTCGCCATGCCCAGATGTACGCTGCCGTGACGGGTGACGACCTTGGCCTCGTCATCGAAGCGGGCATTGATCATCGGGAAATCGGGTATCGTCTTGCAGATCGCGGCGATCAGCAGCGGCAGCATGGTGAGCTTGGGCCTGTCGCCCCTGTTCGCATTCAGCTGTGCGCGGGTCCGCTCAAGCTCGGTAACGTCGCACTCTTCAACATAGGTGAAATGCGGGATGTTGCGCTTGGCCGCGGCCATGTTCTCGGCGATGCGTTTGCGCAGGCCGATGACCTTAATCTGCTCGTCCGCGCGCGTCGGGGCGGAGCCGGAATAGCCGCTCGAATACGACAGAAACGCATCGAGATCGGCATGGCGGATACGGCCGTCTTCGTGCGGCTTCACTTGCGCGAGATCGACGCCGAGGTCCTTGGCGCGCTTGCGCACAGCAGGTGTCGCGAGGACTTTCACGCTGCCCGATGCTTGGACGGGTTTAGGCGCGGGAGTCGGGGCCTGAGTTGGGGCCGGAGTTGGGGCCGGTGTTGGCGCAGGCGTGGGCGCGGCCCTCGCTGCGTCTTCCTGATCAGAAGCATCAGGCGTTTCCACCTCGATACGTTCCTCAACTTCGGCAGCCTTGGGCGCAGGCGCTTCGTCTGCCTGCGCGGCTTCATCGGGCACTTCGCCTTCGACCTCAACCACAATCAAGGGGCTGCCGATGGCAACCATATCACCAACTTCGCCAGCAACTTTTACGATAATGCCGGTAACAGGGCTTTCCAGCGGCATCGTCGCCTTGTCGGTCATCATATCGACGAATTCTTCGTCTTCCTCGACCCGGTCGCCGACTTTCTTGTGCCAGCCGACAATCTCGGCCTCGGTCATGCCTTCGCCGATATCCGGCATGGGGAATGTATATTTGGCCATGGCCTCAGGCCTCCAAAATCTTGTCGATGGCCTCGCCGATGCGGACAGGGCCGGGGAAATAGGCCCATTCGAGGCTGTGCGGATAGGGTGTGTCGAAGCCGGTCACGCGTTCGACCGGGGCTTCAAGGTGGTAGAAACAGCGTTCAGTGACCAGCGCGCTGAGTTCAGCGCCAAAGCCCGATGTGCGGGTCGCCTCATGCACGATCAGGCAGCGACCAGTGCGTTCAACCGATGCTTCGATCGCTTCGATATCGAGCGGGACAAGCGTGCGCAGGTCGAGAATTTCGGCTTCCACGCCCTTCGCCTCGCACACGCTCTGCGCGACATGCACCATCGTGCCATAGGCCAGAATGGTCATGGCATCGCCTTCGGTGACTTTGCGCGCCTTGCCGAGCGGGATCTTGTAATAGCCTTCGGGNACCTGCGCATCATCGCGGCCCTTCCAGCTNTTGGCGGGCTTGTCGTAAAACCCGTCAAACGGGCCATTGTAGATGCGCTTGGGCTCGAAGAAGATCGTGGGATCATTGTCTTCGATGCAGCTGATAAGCAGGCCCTTCGCATCGTAAGGCGATGCCGGGATGACCGTTTTCAGGCCCGAGACATGGGTGAAAATAGCTTCCGGGCTTTGCGAGTGCGTCTGACCGCCGAAAATGCCGCCACCAAAGGGGCTGCGCACTGTCATCGGGGCGATAAATTCAGCTGCCGAGCGATAGCGCAGCCGCGCTGCTTCGCTGATAAGCTGGTCAAGGCCGGGATAGATGTAATCGGCGAATTGAATTTCGGGCACGGGACGCAGGCCATAGGCCCCCATCCCCACTGCAACGCCGATAATGCCGCATTCCGAAATCGGCGTATCGAACACGCGGGTCTTGCCGTGCTTTTCCTGCAATCCCGCCGTACAGCGGAAGACCCCGCCGAAATAGCCAATATCCTCGCCCAGAAGCGTCACATCGGGATCGCGGGTAAGCATCACGTCGAGTGCGGAATTGATCGCCTCGATCATGTTCATGTGCTTGGTTTCACCGGCATCGTGGCTGGCGGTCGAAGTGTCTTGGGCGACTGCGGTACTCACGAGCCGGGCCTCCCCTCAGGAAATTTGATCTGTCTTTCGCGGATCGCCTGTTCGGCCTGCTCTTCCAGATGCCACGGCAATTCCTCGAACACATCTTCGAACATGGTGTGGAACGGATGATGCAGGCCGTGACCAAGAATGCCGTTCTTCTCGGCATCCTTCTGCGCCTGTTTGACCATCGTATCGAGCTCTGCGTCCTGCGCTTCTTGCCGCTCATCATCCCATTCGCCCAGAGCGATCAGGTGGTTCTTGAGCCGGTTAACGGGATCGCCGAGCGGCCATTCGGCCTGCTCATCGGCGGAGCGATAGGCGCTGGGGTCATCCGACGTCGAATGTCCCTCGGCACGGTAGGTGAAATGCTCAATCAGCGTCGGCCCGCCGTTGGAGCGCGCACGGTCCGCAGCCCAGCGCTCGGCCGCATAGACCGCCAGCGGATCGTTGCCGTCCACCCGCAAACCAGCAATGCCATAGCCAATGGCGCGCGCGGCGAACGTCGCCCGCTCACCCCCGGCGAAACCGGAGAAGCTGGAAATCGCCCATTGGTTGTTGATCACATTGAAAATGACCGGCGCGTTATAGACCGTGGCGAAGGTCATGGCGGAATGGAAATCGCCTTCCGCCGTGCTGCCTTCACCGACCCAAGTCGCCGCAATGCGCGAATCGCCCTTGCTGGCGCTCGCCATGGCAAAGCCGGTCGCTTGCGGCAGCTGCGTCGCCAGATTGCCGCTGATCGAGAAGAAGCTGAGCCGCTTCGAACAATACATGATCGGCAACTGCCTGCCCTTTAGCTTGTCAGCCTTGTTCGAGTAGATCTGGTTGATCATCTCAATCGGCTCATACCCGCGCGCGATCAGGCAGCCCTGTTGGCGGTATGACGGGAAAATCATGTCATCGGCGGCAAGCGCATGGGTGGCGCACACGCTGGTCGCCTCCTCACCCCTACACTTCATGTAAAAGCTGGTCTTGCCCTGCCGCTGGGCGCGGTACATGCGATTGTCGAAAGCGCGCACCAGAGCCATTTCGCGGAGCATTGTGCGCAGCGAATCAGCACCCAGACGCGGGTCCCACGGGCCGTGAGCCTGATTGTCGTCACCCAGCACGCGGATCAGATCATCGCATAGCGGATAGGTTTCTTTCGCCTCGCATACCTCATCCGGGCGTGGCTGCGCGCCGGGCCGGGTAATGTCCAAATGACTGAAATCCACCGCGTCGCCCGGCCGGTAGTGCGGTTCGGGCACATGCAGTTCGAGCGGCGGGCGGTTGCGTCCCGTCTCGTCCTTGGCTGAAGCCATGCTGCTCTCCCGATCTGTCCTGCGTGGCGGAATAATATTATATCCGCTCGGAATTATATTAGTTTCGTTTGAAACCGTCAATCACTGGCGCAATCAGCTAGCCTTCACACAGCTACTGGTGCCTTGAGCGCCCCTTGCGGTTCGTAATCGCGAACCTCGAAATCCTCAAAACGGTAATCGAAAATCGTCTCCGGACGCCGTAGCAGATCAAGCTGCGGCGCGCCTGCCGGTTCCCGCTCCAACTGTGCTTCAACCAGATCGGTGTGGTTGAGATAGAGATGCGTATCGCCGCCGCTCCAGATCAGCTCGCCGGGCTGCAAATCGGTTTGCGCGGCCACCATCCGCGTTAGCAGCGCGGCACCGAACAGGTTGAACGGCAGGCCAAGGGCCACATCGCAGCTGCGCTGATAAAGCAGGCAATTGAGCCGCGCATCTTCGCCCTCGCCTCGCCCGGAGTTGGAAACGTGAAACTGATAGGTTTTGTGACACGGCGGCAAGGCCATCTGGTCGAGCTGCGCGACGTTCCACCCCTCAATAATATGGCGGCGGCCGCCAGGATTGGTCTTAAGGCTTTCCACCACCTCAGCCACCTGATTGATGCCGGGGCCTTTTTCGTATTTCCCGTCTGCACCATATTGATAGGTCGGCCAATCGACCCATTGCTTGCCATAAACCGGGCCAAGATCGCCCCAATTGTGCGCGAACGCGGAATCCTCGACAATCCGCGTTTCAAAATCCTCTTGNGAAATATCCTCGCCCGTCGCTTGCCGATACTTTTTGAGCGGCCAATCCGTCCAGATCCGCACGCCTTCGCGCAGCAGCGGGCGAATGTTGGTATTGCCGGTCAGAAACCACAGCATCTCGCGCGCGGCGGCTTTCCAGTAGACGCGCTTGGTGGTGAGCAGCGGCACGCGGTCATCAGCAAGGTCAAAGCGCAGCATGGTCCCGAAAACAGACCGCGTACCCACGCCTGTGCGGTCCATCCGCTGGTCACCATGTTCCCAGATGCGGCGCATCAGATCGAGATATTGCCATTCTTGATGGCGCGCTGAATCACTCATGCCGCCTTGCTATCACTGCCGGAACACAGGCGCCAGTGGCGTAGCTTGCCCGCTCGCAGGCGCTCTGTTAGCGCGCTGCCAGATTGGCAAAAGGCGGTAGTTGTGATGACCGACAAAACAGGCGGCGTAGTGGTCGTGGTCTGCTCGCTGCCCCGCAGTGGCACGCATTTCCTGATCGACCTGCTGCGCCTGAATTTCCGCGAGTTTTCGTGGCGCCCCAATATCTGGGAAAGCGCCGAGACGCTGTATTACAATCTTGACCGGATTCAGCCCGATCAGGGCGATTGGTCACCTGCCAGTATAATGCGGCACAATTTCATCGTCAAAACGCATGAATTGCCATTCGAAGGCAGCCTACAAGACCATCTGCAAGAGATCGCTGGTGATCGCCGGATTGAGGTGGTTACTCCTGTCCGACCGCTGGCGGACCAGATGGCGAGCTACCGCCGCTATTCCGCACCCGATGTGGCAGCAGACGCCGTCGCGGACAGCACAGATCGCTATTATGATGACGGCCGCACAGTCGCAGAGGTCATTCGGCAATTCTACGAAAGCGCCATAGGGCAATACACCATTGTCGATGTGGTACGCGGGGCAAAGGATCCGGAGCCGATGCTGGGCGCGCTTGCCAAGGCACTTGGTCTCACCCGCAATCCCGGCTCTGCTCGTTTACCGCCGCGCCGCACATCCAGCGACTGGCGCGGTGAACTGAAATCACGGCTGACCGGACGGCCATCAAGTGAGCTGATCGTCACCCACGGCGGTGTCACGACCACCAAGGAACCTGTCGTCGTTTCCGACCCAGCTTTGCAGGAAATCGATCGCAAGCTGGCCGCAGCCTGCATTGTTTAGAGCTTGTGATAGTCCCTGAACCACGCGACGAAGCGCGGCACGCCTTCGTCGATTGAAGTGGTCGGCTGATATCCAAGGTCGCGCTGGATCGCCTCGATATCGGCATAGGTGCGCGTCACATCGCCCTTTTGCATCGGTTGCCAGTCGATCTGCGCTTTCTGGCCGCAAACCTCCTCCAGCAATTCGATCACGCGCATCAGCTTTTCCGAGCGGTGATTGCCGATATTATACAGCGCATGCGGCTTCGCTGATCCGCCTGCCTTCACCGCGCCATCATCCGCCGGTGGGGAATCAAGCGCAGCGACAACGCCCGCAATAATATCATCGATGAAAGTGAAATCGCGCCACATCTCACCCTTGTTGAACACCGGTATCGGCTCTGCGCGCAGGATCTTGCCGGTGAAAATCCACATCGCCATGTCAGGGCGCCCCCACGGGCCATAGACAGTGAAGAAGCGCAGGCCGGTGAGCGGGATGCGATAGAGATGGGCGTAGCTCTCGCTCAACATCTCATCCGCGCGCTTGGTCGCGGCATAAAGGCTGACGGGATGATCGGCGCGGTCGTCCACGCTGAACGGCAGCTTGTCATTGCCGCCATAGACCGAACTGGAACTGGCATAGACCATATGCGCCACTTCGCGGTGGCGTGCGATTTCCAGCATATTGGCGTGGCCGACCAGATTGGACTGAATATAGGCGGCGGGGTTCTCCAGCGAATAGCGCACCCCGGCCTGCGCGCCGAGATGGACGATGGCGTCGAATTGCTCGCCTTCAAGCGCAGCGGTGAGCGCAGCCATGTCAGCAAAATCGAGCTGATGGAAAGTGAAGTCCCCTCCCCCCTCGCGCACTCTGGCGAGGCGGGCGTGCTTGAGGGCAGGATCGTAATAATCGTTACAATTGTCGATGCCGATCACGGCGTCGCCGCGCGCCAGCAAATACTCGGACAAGGCCGCACCGATGAAACCTGCTGCACCAGTAATCAGAACCCGCATTGTCGAACTATCCCCAGAGGTTCACATGCCCAGCCTGATGGCAGCGTGGCCCGCTGTCTGCAATGGCCGCAGCGCACTTGTGATCGCGTAAAAGCCTCCTTGCCAGAGGTGGGGACGGTCCGTATAGGGCCGCCTCTGCCTCGCGGAGCAACGCGCTTCGCATGGGTTCCGGTCGGGGAGTAGCTCAGCCTGGTAGAGCACTGTCTTCGGGAGGCAGGGGCCGGAGGTTCGAATCCTCTCTCCCCGACCAATTTTCCACATTACTAGCTAACCCATCCATGGTGACGCGCGAATTGCGTCAGGACGTGCAAAGCACCTGCCCACAACCCGCAACCTGCCCTTGTAATCGCACCCCAACATCGCCATTGGGGTGCGGCGGCAGGCCACATAGCGGACATCCATGAAATTGACCCATCCCTTACAGGACGCGGCCTCCTTCCATCGTGCAGAAGGTGACGACAAGCTGCATGAAGAATGCGGCGTGTTCGGCATTATCGGCGGTGAAGAGGCCGCCGCGACGACCGCGCTCGGGCTCCACGCTCTGCAGCATCGCGGCCAGGAAGCGGTTGGCATTTCCAGCTTTGACGGGGCTGAATTCTTCCCCCGCCGCGCATTGGGCCATGTCGCTGATAATTTCTCGACCGCCGAATCGCTCACCGAACTGCCCGGACATATGGCGGGTGGTCATGTGCGCTATTCCACCACCGGCGGGGCTGGCCTGCGCAATGTGCAGCCGCTTTATGCAGATCTTGCCAGTGGCGGCTTTTCGATCGCGCACAATGGCAATATCTCCAACGCCCATGCACTGCGGCAGGAACTGGTCGAAAAAGGCGCGATCTTCCAGTCTACTTCGGACACCGAAGTCATCATCCATCTTGTCGCCACAAGCCGCTATCCCACCATGCTGGACAAGCTGGTCGATGCGCTGCGGCTGGTCGAGGGTGCCTATGCGCTGATCGTGATGACGCCGCGCGGCATGGCCGCCTGCCGCGATCCGCTGGGTATCCGTCCGCTGGTGATGGGCAAGCTCGGCGATGCGACGGTCTTCGCCAGCGAAACCGTCGCGCTCGATGTGGTCGGCGCGGAATTTGTGCGCCAGGTTGATCCGGGCGAAATGATCGAAGTGGATTTTGACGGCACGGTCCGCTCGCACCGCCCCTTCGGCAATCCCGCCCCGCGCCCGTGCATCTTCGAACACGTCTATTTCAGCCGCCCCGATTCGATCTTCAACGAACGCTCGGTTTACGAAAGCCGCAAGAATATCGGCATCGAACTGGCGAAGGAATCGCCATGTGAGGCCGATCTGGTTGTGCCCGTGCCCGATAGCGGCGTGCCTGCCGCCATCGGTTTTGCGCAGGAAAGCGGCATTCCGTTTGAACTGGGCATTATTCGCTCGCACTATGTCGGGCGCACCTTCATTCAGCCGAGCGATGGTGCGCGCCATGCCGGGGTGAAGCGCAAGCACAATGCCAACCGCTCCATTGTCGAAGGCAAGCGCATCGTGCTGATTGACGATTCCATCGTGCGCGGCACCACCAGCATGAAGATCGTGCAGATCATGCGCGATGCGGGCGCTGCCGAAGTGCACTTCCGCGTCGCCAGCCCGCCTACGGGCAATGGCTGTTATTACGGCGTCGACACGCCTGAACGCTCCAAGCTGCTGGCCGGTCGGATGGATTTGCCCGCCATGCGCGAATTCATCAAGGCCGACAGCCTTGCCTTCGTGTCGATTGACGGTCTGTACCGCGCTGTTGGTCTGGCCGGACGCGACAATGCCTGCCCGCAATATTGCGACGCCTGCTTTACCGGCGAATATCCCACGCCGCTGACGGACCTCACCACGCGGTCGCAGGGCGAAACGCAGCTTTCCCTCCCCGTCAGCCAGGACGCCTAATGACCGAAGCCGCACCCGACACAAGGTCTCTGGCCGGCAAGTATGCACTCGTCACCGGGTCAAGTCGCGGCATTGGCGCGGCGACGGCGGTGGCTCTCGCTGCCAGAGGTGCGCATGTGGTGATAACGGGGCGCAAGGTGCGCGATCTGGAAGCGGTCGAGGATCGCATCCACGCAGCTGGCGGCAACGCCACAATTGCTCCGCTCGATCTGACCGATGGCGAATCGATCGGCAGATTGGCCCAAGCCATTGCAGAACGGTGGGAAAAGCTCGATTTCCTCGTTATCAATGCAGCCCAGCTGCCCATGCTGACCCCGGTCACGCAGATCGATGCCAAGCAATTCAATCAGGCGTTGACGCTAAACGTGCTAGCTACGCAGGCGCTGATTGCCGCGTTCGACCCGCTGCTCAAGCGCGCCGATGCGGGTCGCATTATCGGCCTGACAAGCTCTGTCGGGGCTGATCCACGCCCATTCTGGGGTGCCTATGGCGCGAGCAAGGCCGCGTTCGACAATCTGCTGGAAAGCCACGGCAAGGAAGTGGAGCGGATCTCCGAAATGCGTGTCGCCATCGTCGATCCGGGCGCGACTCGGACAACGATGCGTGAACGCGCCTACCCCGGAGAAGACCCGCAAACAGTCAAACCACCAGAGGCAGTGGCAGAGCGTATCGCTACCCTGCTCGAGGAGGACTTTGCCAACCTCCACCGCGAAAGAGTGGAAATATCCGCTTAACCATTTTTGGTAGTCTCCCGGTAAGCAATTCCCGACATTCTGTGCCAAGCAAAGGCCGTAAGGCCCACCTTACCAAACCAGTCCTTTTGGAGCTTTGGCGCCATGACCATGCAAAAGACCGTCGGTCGATACGACATTGCCGCTCAGGAAGATCGCAGCGCACCGCGCTCGCGCATTATGATCCCCGCACAGATGCGGGCGTCTGGCGCCCGGTCGTTCCAGACCGTGGTGAACGATCTTTCATTGTCGGGCTTTTCGGCAACCGCGCTGAACCGGATGCACCCCGGCTCGGTCTGCTGGCTGACCCTGCCCGGCCTCGAATCGCTTCAGGCCGAAGTTGTCTGGTGGGAAAACGGCACCGCCGGCTGCGCGTTCTCCAACCTGCTCAGCCCGATCGTCCACGACAACATCCTCGCCCGCTTCCGCAACGAGGGTTCGTTCCGACCGTAAGCGCGGCGCAGGAATTTTGGTAACCGAGAAAGGGCTCCGTTCGCGGGGCTCTTTCTTATTGCCAACCTCGTATGTGCAATGGTGCCAAGTCAGGCTTCTTGTGATAGATCAGTGTCATGATTGATGTTCCGCCCGAGCCTCCACCTCAGCAAGAGCAGACGATTGAAGAGCGCCTTATCGAATGCGGGCTCGACGGTGATGGTGTTTCGATTAGCTTCGACAAACTATTGGACGAGACAGTTGTGGTGATTGATGAGAGCGCAGGCGCTACTGCCGACACTTTGGGCTGTATTCGTGAGGTTGTCGGTTTTAGTCCCATCGAATTTGCGTCCGCTGAACTTGGTCGCACCTATTGGGACTTTGCTGCTGAACAGGAAAGGCCACGCCGAATGGCAGAGGCTGAGGAGCATCTCGCAGAACTCGGTCTATTGGAAGGATTTCCGCTGCGATCAGATTTTGCCGAGCATGAAGATTACCTCCGCGCACTGGAGCGGCACGCAGGGGTGACGGAAGGCGATTGGCTATCAGGCACCGATGGACAAATTGCGTTCGAGCCCCCGCTGGCCAAGCCTAGCGAGGAATCCTCCGTCATTTATGAAAACGCCGCGCGATTGCTAACGGTGCTGAACTACACGTTCTTGCTGGAGGGTATCCACTTTGGCTTCATCGGAAATGAAAGAGCACTGAAAGACTAATCCCGCTCCATCGCAATCGCTTTGCGGGTCGAGAACATGCCGGTCGTGTCTACCACGGCTTTCGACAGATAGCTGTCCGCCTCCAAGCGCTTGAACTGGCGATGGCCGACGAGGAAGGTGACGATATCGGCCGCCTCGCGCGCTTCGTCTGATGTGGCGTGGCGCACGTTGGTGCGATTGGCCAACGAAGGCGGTAGCGCGTCGAGATTGGGTTCCACCACCAGCACTTGTGCGCCTTCGATGTCTGCCACAGCCTCGACAATCTCCAGCGCGGGGCTTTCGCGCACATCGTCCACATCGGGCTTGTAGGTGATGCCATAGCAGGCAATCGTCGGCACCTTGAACTTGTCCGCCAGTCCGCAGATCGTGCTGACAACGCGGTGCGGTTTGTCATCATTCACCATGCGCGCGGTGCGGATCAGGCGCGCTTCGTCCGGAGCGCTCGAGACGATGAACCATGGGTCCACCGCAATGCAATGTCCGCCCACCCCTGCGCCCGGCATCAGAATGTTCACGCGCGGATGCTGGTTCGCCAGTTCGCGCACCTGCCAGATATCGGTGCCAAGCTTTTCGCAGATGATCGACAATTCATTGGCGAAGGCGATGTTGACGTCGCGGTAAGCGTTCTCGGAGAGCTTACACAGCTCTGCCACGCGGGCATCGGTGATGTAGCAAGTGCCCATCACGAAGCTCTGGTAAAGCCGCGCAGCCTTTTGCGCGCAGTCTGTGGTCAGCCCGCCAATGATGCGATCATTGCTCACCAGCTCACGCAGCATTTGTCCCGGCAGAATGCGTTCCGGGCAATGACACAGCGCCACGTCCGCCACGCGGTCTTCATCGCGGTAGCGGGGGAAGGTAAGATCGGGGCGTTCTTCGGCCAGAATCTCTCCCAACCGTTCGGTCGAGCCGACGGGAGAGGTTGATTCGAGAATGACCACATTGCCCTTTTCAAGCACCGGCGCGATGGTGCGCGCCGCAGCTTCGACAAATGCCATATCCGGGCCTTCATCCACCATCGGCGTTGGCACGGCGATCAGGAAGAACTCGGCTGGTTCGGGTGTTGTGGTGGCGCGCAGGCGTTTCGTATCGACCGCAGCGGACAGCAGCATCTGGAGATCAGGCTCCTGAAAATGCGCCTGCCCGGCATTGACCGCCGCGACCACGCTTTCATTCACATCAAGCCCGATGACCTCATGCCCCCGGCTCGCCAGCATGGCAGCGGTCGGCAGGCCGATATAGCCAAGCCCCACGGTGCAGACCTTCATTGTGCCTGATCCTTTGAAATTTGTGCGTTTTTCACGAATTCAGCGACAGATACGGCGATTTTCTGTGCCGCCGTGCCATCGCCGTAGGGGAATACCTTTTTGGCGCGCCGTTCGTAATGGTCTGGCTCGGACAGCAGCCGCGTGGCCGCAGCGACGATCCCGTCGACATCGGTGCCCACGATTTGCGCGACACCGGTCGCGACCGCCTCGGGCCGCTCGGTCACCTCGCGCATGACCAGCACCGGCTTGCCCAGCGCGGGCGCTTCTTCCTGGATACCGCCGCTATCGGTCAGCACGAAATGCGCCGCCTGCATCAGCGCGACCATCTGCACGTAATCGACGGGCGGAATGAGGTGGATAGACGAGGTGCCGCCGAGTCGTTCCTCAACCACGCTCTTGACCTGCGGGTTGAGGTGGACGGGGTAGACGATCTGCGCATCGCCGCGCTCTGCAATCACGCGGATCGCGTCGCAAATCCGCGCGAAACCGTCGCCAAAACTCTCGCGCCGATGGCCGGTGACGAGCACCAGTTTCTTAGTAGGGTCAAGCTGGAGATTGAGCGAGGCAAACTCATCGCCAGTCAGGCGGTCTGCAACATGCAGCAGCGCATCAATGCCGGAATTGCCGGTCACTTCGATCTGCCGTGTCGTGTCACGCTTGGCTGGACGTTCGGCGCGCAGATTCTGCACCGCCGTGCTGGTGGGTGCCCACAGCAAATCCGCCATCGCATCGATGGAAATGCGGTTATATTCTTCTGGCCACGGACGCTGGATATCGTGGCTGCGCAGTCCTGCCTCAACATGGCCGATGGGGACGCGGGCATAGAATGCGGCAAGCGCGGCGGCCATGGCTGAGGTCGTATCGCCATGCACCATCACCAGACCGGGATTGTGCTGCGCGATCAGGCCTTCCATTTCCTTGAGCACGCGCGAGGTGATGTCGCCCAATGTTTGCCCCGGCGTCATCAGATCGAGGTCAATGTCCGGTTTCTCGCCGAAAACCGCAAAAACCTGGTCGAGCATCTGGCGGTGCTGGCCGGTTGTGACGACTTTCAGATCGACTTCGGGCAATTGCCGCAAGGCGCGCACAACGGGCAGCATCTTGATCGCTTCGGGCCTGGTGCCGATCACAAGCAATACGGGCGTCACCTGATGCGCGCCGACGAGAGAGTTTGGACTAAGTTCAACCACGCGGAAGCCCTAGCCTCCCTGCGTAAAAATAATGCTACCGCGGCGTTCACCTTACCATTGGTTCGGCAGGACCGCCCACGAGCACGCCCTCCTCCCCGCGCCGCGCGTCCACTGCGCTCTGCACGGCGGCGTAGAAGCGGTTGCGTTCTTCTCCTGCGCCGTCATTGCCGGTCGGCTGGTGCCAGTTGGAATTGGTCGCGATGACAAGGTTGCGCGCCGGATCGACGAAAATTCCCTGTCCAAACAAGCCGCTGGCGGCATAGGTGTCGCCCGGATAGGTCCACCATTGATAGGCATAACCGCGCCCGAAACGGCCCGTTTCGAAGGCAGGAGTGGTCGCTTCTGCAAACCAGCCTTCGGGCACCACCTGCTCACCGCCCGCCATGCCGTCACCCATGGCAAACAAGCCAAAGCGCGCCATGTCGCGCGTGCTCGCTTGGATGCAGCAGCCCGAAATCTCGCTACCGGTGTTGGACAGTAGCCAGGTCGCGTCCTGTTCCATACCAAACGGCGCCCATACTTTCTCGGACAGATAATCGGCGAGGTTTTTGCCAGTCGCTTCGCGCACCAGCACGCCGATCAGATTGGTTTCACCGGTGTTGTAGAGCCAGCGCGTGCCCGGCTCCGCCTCGCGTGGCAGCTGACGCATGTAGTCAACCAGCGCATCGACATTCTCGTCTTGGGGCACATGTTCATTGAACAATGCGACGTCGCTTTGCGGATCGCTGTAGTCTTCATTCCAGCGCACGCCGCTGCTCATGGTGAGGAGTTGGCGGATCGTCACATCGTCATAGGCAGAGCCGCGCATATCGGGAATGTATTTGCTCACCGGGTCTTCGAGGCTGTCGATATAGCCGTCCGCAACCGCTGCCCCGACAAGCGTGGAGGTCAGGCTCTTGGCGACCGAAAAGCTGGTCCACTTGCCATCGGCACTGAAGTCCAGGCCATAGCGTTCGAGCACGACTTCGCCGTCATGCACCACCACAATCGCGGCAGCATTCTGGCCTTGCATGAAAGCATCAAGGTCAAAGCCGGGCAGTTCCAATGGTGCGCCATCGGGCAGTGGGTAGGTCGCCTCACCCGCCTCAATCACCCGTGCTTCGGCCAGCGCAGGGAACGCATCCAGAGCGCGGAAGGCAGCGTTGCGCGTGTCCATATCCCAGAACAGAACGTTGCGATCGGTCGGCATGTTGGCGACCAGCGCGCGCTGATCCTGATCGAGCGAATACCAGCCGACCCCTGCGACCACACCCAGCGCCAACACAATACCCATCAGCCACTTCATCATGCGTTTTGTCCTTCGTTCTTGATCAGCGTCACCTGACTAACGGTGATGCCGCCGCCGCGAAAGCCGCCTTCGCAATACATCAGGTAAAACCGCCAGAGATCGCGGAAGCGGCGGTCAAAACCGGGCGGAAGGCGCCCCTCATCCGCCGCCGTATCAAACCGCTCGCGCCAGATTTTCAGTGTCTCGGCATAGTCGAGCCCGAAATCCTCCTGATCGGTCCATGCCAACCCGCGCGCTTCGGCCAGCTTGCGGAATTCGCTGGTGCGGATCAGCAGTCCGCCGGGGAAGACATAGGCCTGAATGAAATCGGCACTCTTGGCATAGGCATCGAAAAGATCGTCGCGCATGGCGATGAACTGGATCGCGGCCTTGCCGCCGGCTTTCAAATTACGCGCGATGCAATCCATGAAAGTGGGCCAGTATTCGCGCCCCAATGCCTCAACCATTTCCACGCTGACAATGGCATCGAACTGGCCCGAAGTGTCGCGGTAATCCTGTTTGAGGAATTGCACGCCTGCGTGATGCTGCCGCGCCCAATCCAGCTGCTCATTGGACAGGCTGATGGCATCGACACGGCTGCCTTGCGCCGCAAAATGCGCCGAGAGGGCGCCCCAGCCGCAACCGATTTCGAGCAGGGTTTCAGGCGCTCCAACCCGCTGCGCCAATCGCTCCCACTTGTGGTGCTGGCCAGCTTCAAGATCGTCATCACCGAGGCGATAGGCGCTGGAATAGCTCATCGTCGGGTCGAGCCACGCGGCGTAGAAATCATTGCCGAGATCGTAATGTGCGTGGACGTTCTTTTCAGCCTGTGACTTGGTGTTGCGATTGAGCGCGTGGAGCGCCTTGGCCGCCCAGCGCCACGGTCCCTTGGCCCGCGCAGTGTCCCCCATCGCATCGGAATTGGCGACAAACAGGGCAAACATGCTGACCGGATCTGGGCTGGACCACTCGCCCGCCTCCCACGCCTGATACAGGCCGACAGAGCCATTGGTGCCGATACGCAGCAGCCCGCGCCAATCGTGCAGTGTCACTTCGCACTCAAAGCCCGGCGCGCGTCCGCCAAGCGTGCAGCGAGAGCCATCGGGTAGAATTCCGTGCAGTGCGCCGCGCTCTATACCGCGATCGATCTTTTCGAGCAGACCGTTGGTGGCAGGCGCAAACAGGCGCGCTAACAGGCCGGGATTTGTCCCGTACCGCCGCCCGCTTTCGAGCAGCACATCTCCCCTTGCGCGACCTGCCTCCATGGCCTCGCTTATGGCGACGGACTAACCGGCGGGCAAGCGCATGTTAGTCCTTAGCTTCACGATAGGCTTGCAGGGCACGCTCGCGCGCTTCCTTGTGACCGATAATTTTTGAGGGGTATTTATCGGGTTTGCAGCCATGTTCTTCCGGATCATGGACGTAGGGATCGTCCAGATCGGCGAGTTCTGGAACCCAATGGCGGATGTAATCGCCCGCGTTGAACTTCTCGCTTTGACTGAGCGGCGCCATGATCCGCACGAACATATTGCTGTCCACGCCCGTTCCGCTGACCCATTGCCAATTGGTCGCGTTGGAAGCGTAATCGGCATCCATCAGCGTATCCCAGAACCAACGCTCGCCATGCGTCCAGTCGATCAGCAGGTGTTTGATGAGGAAGCTGGCGGCGATCATGCGCACACGGTTGTGCATCCAACCTGTTGCCCAAAGCTCGCGCATTCCGGCATCGACGATGGGATATCCCGTCTGCCCGCGCTGCCATGCCTCAAGCTCGCCCTGAATCACATGGCTGCGATTGGGATCGCGCCAGAAATCCTCGTCATATCCGTCGCGATAGGATTGCGTGCCATAGGACGGAAACTGGCAGATGACGTTCTGCGCATAATCGCGCCACACCAGTTCCTGCCGAAAGATCGTTGCGCCCTCGCTGGTGTAGCGGCTCATCGCCTCCCACAGCATGCGCGGAGAGACTTCGCCAAAATGCAGATGCGGCGACATGCGACTGGTGCCGTGCTCGGAGGGCAGATTGCGCTTCTCGTCATAATCGGAGACCAGATCGAGATAGTCCTCAAAGCGTTCCATCGCGGCGGAGGTGCCAAAGCGCCCTTCCCATAACTCCCGCATTCCACCAGCCCAATCGGGCTTCGTGGGGAGCAGATCGAGATCGCCCAAATTATCACTGTCAGGCCAGCTGTCCGGGGCTGAAAGGCTGGGTTCGGGCAGGATGTCAAAGCCATCAATCGCCGCGAACATCGCGTTCTTGAACGGGGTGTAGATCTTGTAGGGCGTGCCCGATCCCGTCGTCACCGTGCCCGGCGGCAGCAGGTAATTGCCGTCGTGCAATTGCAGGCCAAGCTTATCCTTCACCTCCCCTTGCGCCTTGCGCCACCATGGCTCGTAATGGCGGATGGCATGGACTGTGCTCGCGCCCACTTCTTCCGCCAGCTGAGAAAGAACCTCGCTCGCCTTGCCGCTGCGCAGGATCAGGCGGGAGTTGTGACGCCCAAGGTCGTTCGCCAGAGCTTCAAGCGAATGGTGCAGCCACCAACGGCTCGCCCTGCCCATCGTGTGATTGCCCGGTGTCTCGTCGTCGAGGATATAGACCGGGATGACCGGCCCCGTCTGTGCAGCGGCGGTGAAGGCCGGGTGATCGCGCAGGCGCAAATCGCGCCGCAGCCAGACGATTTGTGGTTCGGACAATGAAATTTCCCTCAGGTTCGGGGAAACAGCCTATCAGTTGCCGCCCGGTTCCGAACACAGACCTTCGGGCAGGATCACGCTGAACTGGCTATCGCGCACCGCATAGTATCGCGCATCGGCGAGCCGGTAGCGTCCATCCTCCAATTGATCGAGCACCGGCGCACGCGACCAGAACAGGAAAGCCCGCGCCTGTGCGCTCGCCTCGCGTGCCGCATCGAGGTCGCAGGCAGAAATCGAGGCATTGCCGACCCTCTCACCATTCTTGAAGAAGGTGCCATTGCCGCCCACGCCGATGGTCTCGCGCTGCCAGAAAGCGAGCGGCGGCGGGGAGCTGATCGTCTCCACGAAGGACGTGTTGAGCTGGCGATCATATTCGGAAATCGCATAATTGGCGGCGATATAGAGGCCCGCCAGTCCCAGCACATTGCGCGCGAAGACCTGCCAATCGCCCCCACGCTTTTCACTGCGCAGGGAAAACCACAGGCCAAAACCCATCAGCAACCACAGCCACACATCAATAATGAACAACACATCGCCGTAGAACCATTGGCTCGAAAACGGCTCCAGCAGGCGAATGCCGTAGACATTCAGCCAATCAAGTGCCGGGTGCGTGAGGCAGCCGATAAAGGCGAGACCGTAAAGCCAACCAAATTGCACGGGCAGCCTGCCCTCTGGCCGCTTCCCGCGAGAGGCCTGCCAGCGGTCAAAGCCCCATAATAGTGCCGCCAATATCAAAGGCAGCATTACCAGAGCAGGCGGCCCATGGGTGATACCGCGGCGAAAACCGAGATGCTCGGTGCCCTCCAGCCAAAAGAAGCACGCCGCATCCACATCGGGCAGGTTCGCCCCGATGATGAGCGCGGGCATGGCCAGCCCGGTCTTCTTCTTGAGGCCAGCCTGCCCGATCAGCGCGCCAACCAGTCCGTGGGTGATATTGTCCATGCGCCTAGTTCCTGTCGCTCACGAAATCAGGGCAATTTTCTTGCCCCAACAACCATTGATAAGTCGCAAGGTATTGCGCGGCGACGCTGTCCCAGGTGAATTTTTCCTCGCACAAGCTCCGCGCCCGCTCGGCCATTGCGGCAAGACCGGAGTCCTCCAGCCTGCCCCGCAACACCTGCGCCAGCGCAGCTGGATCGGTTGTTATCCGCACCGCTGCATCGCGGGCGAATCCTTCAGGCAGATTGCAATCGTCGGTGATGAAAGTGGGGATGCCATAGGCCCATGCCTCTAGCACGGCGATGGGCAGGCCTTCGGAGTGCGATGGCAGGATGAAGGCGTCGGCCTGACAGAAGGCCGCGTGCTTTTCCGCGCCATGCAGTGCGCCGGGGAATTCGACCTGCGCAACATCGGGCAGGCTGGCGGCTTGCTGCATCAATGCCTCGCGGTGTCCGCCATCGTCCCAGCCAGCAATCACGACGCGCCAACGGGCGGCGAGGCCGGGATCGTTGCGGGCAATCAATTCCCACGCGCTGAGCAGTTCCTTCAGGCCCTTTTTGGGATGCAGACGCCCGAGAAATAGTAACGTCTTGCGCCCGTCGCTCTCGGCTTTTGGGCAAGGCGCCTCAGGCAAATCGATCCCATTGGGAATCTCCGCCACCGGGTTAGCAAAGCCCGCCGCGCGAATGGCCTTGGTTTCAGCCTCAGCCAGAGCGTGCAGGCATGCCGCACCGCGCAAATTGGCATGTTCATACAGCGCGCCCGCCACCCGCTTCTTCCAGCCAGAATTGGCGAGCGCCCATGGATCAAGCATTCCGTGCGGCGAAATGACCACAGGCTTGCCAGTGCGCTTGCGCCAGCTGCTTACCGCCAGTGAAGGTCCTTGCCAAATACCGTGCTGGTGGAGCAAATCATGTTCGCCCAGCCGCTTCGTCAGATCGGGCGCATAGCCCAGCGCGGCAGGGCCTGCGGGGTCGACCAGCACTGGTTGAATGTCGCCCCATTCGGCCATGTCAGCATCGGAATGCTCATCACGCAGCGCATAGACCGTAACCTTGCAACCCAGCGCCGCAAGCCCCTGCACCGCGCGCCGCAACACCACCGAAACGCCGCCCGCCTTGCGCGACATGCTGGTGCAGACGAATCCGATATCGGGTTTGCGATTGCCGTTCACGATTGTTCCCCCCCCGCTGCCCGCATGGCGTGCAAAATAAGCGTGAAGCGCCAGAGCTTCGCGGCGTGACGGCAAGCCGTCCATGGCACGCAAACGCCTGAGAATATCGGATTGACCACTGCGGCCTTCCGCGACGCCCCATTCGCTGTGCGGGCTGTAATTGGGAGTTCGGCCGATCCGTGCAATGCTGACTTGGTCGCGCACTTCGTTAACATCGCGGGTAAAGCCCTCGCCCGCCTCGGGCACCTCCAAATGCAGGTCAAACCGATCATTCACTGTCTTAACAAGCTTATCGAAGTGATTGAGAGCTTGATTGAATGGGGCAACCACAAAACCAGTCTCATGACCTTTGAGCGGACGATAATAGGCGCAGTAATCGTGATAATGCATGTCCGCCTGGTCGACGCCCGAAGCCGCGATCATGCTGGCGACCGACTCGTCAGGATCGCGCAACAGCAACACGGCAGCTACGCCCATCTCGATCGCTCTCAAGATTTGCGCAGGGCTGTGCGCATGGCTTTTGAGTGCGATGCCGCGTTTTGCCTGCGAATGAAGGAATGCTGCCTCGGTGAAGCTGTTACCACTGCGCGGAAAGCCATCGACGACCAGCTCGGTCTCCCGATCGAGCAATTGCCTGTTCCCTGAGAGGCGCGCTAGCGGGAAGAACAGCGCCGGTCGCCCGACAAGCTGGCGGCGAATTGCTCTGACAAGGGGAGAATAGCGCAAGATGTGGATTTCCGGGTCCTGCGGGGACCGCCCCGCTGCGTACCTCTGCGCTTATCAACCGCCGAGCAGTGGCTCAAGCCCGAGACAGAATGCGGCCACAGCGCAAGTTGCTTTCGCCTTGTATGGCGCATATGGCTGCGCGACCGCTGAACGGCGCCATTTGCACTTATGAAACCTGTCCCCATTCCTCCACCCGATCTGGCGCATAAGCTCAAACGACTGGCGTGGTCGCTGGTCTGGCTTGTGCTGTATCGTCCAAGTCCGGCCTTGTTGCACGGCTGGCGGCGCTTTCTGCTGCGCTGTTTCGGAGCGGAAGTGCATCGCGGTGCGCATCCCTACCCTTCGGCAAGGGTATGGGCACCGTGGAATCTGGTGATGCTGGAAGATAGCTGCCTTGGCCCGGAGAGCGATTGTTACAATGCCGCGCAAGTCACATTGCGGCCACGCGCCATCGTCAGTCAGAAAGCCTATCTTTGCACTGCAAGCCATACAATCGACGATGATTTCGTTCTTGTCGGCGGCCCGATCGTGCTGGAAGACAGCGCATGGGTTGCTGCGCGCGCGCTGGTTGGCCCGGGCGTGACCATCGGCCGCGGTGGTGTTCTGGCGGCCGGCGGAGTGACCGCCAAGGATATTCCTGCGGGCAAGGTCTATGCTGGCAATCCCGCCCGCGAAGTGAGCGACAGCGCGCTGGGCGAGAGCAATGGAGCCATCACACGGCAGGCGGACCGTGAATAGACCAGACGCCAAGCCAAGCGTCACGGCTATCATCCTCACCATGAATGAGGAGCAGCACCTGCGCCGCGCGCTGGCATGCGTCATGCCGCATTGCCGCGAGGTGATTGTGGTCGATTCCGGTTCGACCGACGGCACCGAAGCTATCGTCCGCGAAATGGGTGCGCGCTGGGTGTCCAATCCTTGGGTCAATTACGCTACGCAATTCAATCATGGCGTCGATTTGGCGGGCGAGGCATCGGACTGGATCCTGCGCCTCGATGCGGACGAAATTCTCGATGCCGACTGGTTTGCCCGTTTTGCCGCGCTGGTTTCGCACAAGCCCGGCACCACTGGAATCGCCCTGCGCCGCATGATGACATTTCGCGGCAAGCCAATCCGCTTTGGCCTTGCCCGGACATGGCAGCTTCGCCTGTTTCGCGCCGGACGCGGGCGCTGCGAGGCGCGCTGGATGGACGAGCATATTGTGGTCGATGGCCCGGTTGAACAACTCGGCGTGCAATTGCTCGACGATAATCTCAACGATCTGAAATGGTGGACACAAAAGCATCTCGGCTATGCCGACCGCGAAGCCGTAGACCTGCTTCTGAGCGAAGAGCGCGCAGACGGCTCGGCGCATTCGGGCGCGATGACGGGACAAGCCAAGGTGAAGCGCTGGTTGAAAGACAAGGTCTATGCCCGCCTGCCGATAGGCCTGCGCGCTGTGCTGTTCTTCATTCTGCGATACGTCTTCGCGCTCGGCTTTCTTGACGGGCTGCGCGGCTTCCAGTTCCACGTGCTGCAAGGCTTCTGGTATCGGCTGTACACCGACATAAGGCTGGACGAGATCCGCAAATTGCGCGCGGCTGAAAACCTGCCGCTGGAGGAAGCGATCCGGCGGGTTACCGGACTGGATATCTCTCCCGCCCCCGCACTCGACAAAGAGCCGCACAATGGCGGATAACACCCCGCGCGGCTGCCTGATTTTCGTCAATCGCTATTTCTGGCCCGATCGCAGCGCGACCTCGCAAATCCTGACCGACGTGGCATTCCACCTCGCCGATGAAGGTTACGGCGTAAGAGTGATCGCCAGCCGATCGTCCTACGAGAGCGATGAAGGCCCCTACCCCGCCAAGCAAACCGAGCGCGGCGTGGACGTCCACCGCGTCGCAACGCCCAGCTTCGGGCGTGGCAGTATTGCCGGGCGCATTGCCGATTACCTTGGCTTCTATTTCACCGCTTTCTGCAAGACGCTGGCCGTCGCGAAGAAAGGCGATGTGGTCATCGCCAAGACCGATCCGCCGGTGCTGTCATGGCCAATAGGTCTGGCCGCCCGGATCAAGGGCGCGCGGCGGGCCAATTGGTTGCAAGACCTTTATCCCGAAGTTGCCGAAGCCTTCGGCGTGCTTGGTTCGGGCGCGATCACCACCAAGGCAGCGCGTCGGCTGCGCGATAGGTCGCTGCGCAAGGCCGACCTGAATGTCGCGATCGGAGACCGGATGGCAGACCTGCTGCGCCAACAAGGCGTTGCGGACGACCGCATCTCGGTGATCCCCAATATGACCGATGATGAGGCGATCCGTCCGATTGTCTCCACAGACAATCCGTTACGCCAAGAATGGGGCTTTGCGAGCAGCGATCTGGTGGTCGGCTACTCGGGCAATCTGGGCCGCGCGCATGAGGTAGATACTGTGCTCGGCGCGGCAGAAGCATTGCAGGCCGAAGGTCGCGGCGACATTCGCTTTCTCGTGATCGGTGGCGGCTTTCTGCGCGACAGGCTCGAGAACGAAATCGCTGCGCGTGGCCTCAAGAATTTCACGCTCAAGCCATATCAACCGCGTGACCAGCTGCACTTCTCACTCACCGTGCCTGATGTGCATTGGGTATCGCTGCTGCCGGCGCTCGAAGGGCTGATCGTGCCGAGCAAATTCTACGGCGCGGCGGCGAGCGGGCGTCCGGTCATCTTCATCGGCAGCAGCTCTGGCGAACTTGGCGTGATCGTCCCGCAAAGCAATTCCGGCGCGGTCGTAGGCGTGGGTGAAGCGGGTGAGCTGGCCCAATTGCTGCGCCGCTATGCCGATGATGCTGCGCATCGCCACGAACAAGGCCGCAATGCCCGTGCATTGGTGGAGAGCGGCTTCAACCGCGCCGCCGTTTTCGTCAAATGGGAAGAGTTCGCCGCGCGCTTTATTTCGCGCCGTGACCGCTGAAGACGACCTGCACGGTCCGTGCGAGGATCACAAAATCGAGCCAGTATGAGAAGTTCTTGATGTAGTAAAAATCATACTGGAGCTTGTCATCGACGTCGGAAATGTTGGTCACATGTCCCTGATTGACCTGCGCCCAGCCGGTGATGCCGGGGCGCACGATGTGCCGGTAGTCGTAGAACGGAATTTCCTTCTGATACCAGCGTGACAGCTCAAGCGCTTCGGGACGCGGACCGATCCAGCTCATCTGGCCGAGCAGGATATTGTACATCTGCGGCAGTTCATCGATCCGTGTCTGGCGCAGGAAGCGGCCAAATTTTGTGACGCGCGCATCGCCATCCCCGGTCATCGCCTTGTTGCGACGCGTTTCTTCATCAACCGCCTCGATCTCGGGTCGCATCGTCCGGAATTTCAGCACGCGGAAGATATCGCCCCGATAACCGATGCGGCGCTGGCGGAAGAACACAGGCCCGGGCGAATCGAACTTGATGAGCAGCGCCACGATCCCCAGCGGAAGAATCAGGATCGGTAGCAGGACCAACGCCAGCGCAATATCGGCCACGCGCTTCAGGCGCATGAATGACATGCTTGGCAGCAGCGAACCGAAACTGTTTTCCGACAAATGTTCGATCCGAATCTTGCCGGTTGCCGCCTCGTAAACTTGCTTGAAGTGGAACACTGGCACGCCCTGTAAGGCGGCGTTGGCCAGCAAGCGCTCCCATGCATCCTCGTGGTCTGCATGGAGGTCTGCCACCAGAATGGCTCCGCGATGGTTCGGCAGCATGGGTTCGGCCATCAGGCGGGTCTGCAATCCGATATTTGCAAGGCGCTGAATGCGCCCCCCGGGTACGGTGTAGAAGATGTTCTGATCAGAGCGCGTCGCGAGCACCATGACAATCATGTAGACCGAAAGCGATGTCGCGAAATTCATCCCGAAAACGGGAATTGAATAGGTCAGCCGCAGGGCGAGGATGCCCATGGCGACAACGCCGAAAGTCATGACGAAAGTCGGAATGACCGAGCCAAATTGCTTCACACCGGGGTAGATGTTCACCCGCCGGGCAAACAGAATACCGCCAATACTCGCGATGATTGTTCCGATGACCGAATTCTGTACCGGCCCTGACGTGAAGAACGCCAACCGACTGCCAAACAGCAGCAGCGGTGGCAGCAATGATCCCAGCACAAGGCATGACACCACCTGCAAGCCGAACGAGCGGTAGAGGCTCCGCCCATCCTGAATCAGCTCGTTTGGCGCTGCCATCAACATCGTGGTTTCGCCTTTAACCCCCTCAAATGCATATATTAAAAGCGCTATTGTGCAGGCGCGAACAAACGCGTCCTACGCCTCTATTGTGTCAATCGCAAGCGCCCCCGCGCAGGGCGATCGGAAGGCTGGCTCAGCTATCCACGGTCCAGGTCTGACCCTTGGCGAGCAATGCAGCGAGATCGGGCGTCTTGCCTTCGCTCGCCAAATTGCGCTCCTTTGCCACCGCTGCCTCAAAGGTTGGCCTGGGATCGTCATACAGAACGCCAAGCGCCATCGGGAACGGTCCAAACGGCATTTCGACCAGCATATGGGCAATCGAACGGTTGGTGACGTCATGGACGAACACGCCCGCTGCTTCCCAGTCGCCATCGGTCACATCGACCACTTCGAGCGCAAGCGTCTCACGGTTGAGCGTGATACCCTTGCTTTCCTTGGCGAACAGCATCGGCTCGCCATTTTCCAGCCACAGCTGGCTGTCTTCCGCACCCTTGGGCGCGGCGAATTCGTGGAACACATCCTTATTGTAGACGATGCAATTCTGGAAAATCTCGATGAAAGCCGCACCCTGATGCGCATGTGCCGCTTTCAAAACGTCGGGCAGGTTCTTCGAAACGTCGAAACCGCGGCCCACAAAGCGTGCCCCCGATCCCAGCGCAAAGGCTGCCGGGCGCGCGGGATGGTCGTAGCTGCCAATCGGGGTTGATGGCGACTTGGTCCCCTCGCGGCTTGTGGGCGATGCTTGTCCTTTGGTCAGACCATAAATCTCATTGTTGAACAGCATGATCTGCATGTTCACATTGCGCCGCAGCACATGCATCAGATGGTTGCCGCCGATCGACAATCCGTCGCCGTCGCCTGTCACCAGCCACACATCGAGATCAGGGTTCGCCAGCTTCACCCCCGTCGCCACTGCCGGTGCGCGGCCGTGGATGGTGTGGAAGCCATAGCTCTCAATGTAGTAAGGGAAGCGGCTGGAGCAGCCGATGCCGCTAATGAAGCAGGTGTTCGCAGGATCAGCGCCAAGCTGCGGCAAGGTGCGCTGCACCGCCTTCAAAATGGCATAGTCCCCGCACCCGGGGCACCAGCGCACCTCTTGGTCGGTTTCCCAGTCCTTCAGCGTCGTTTCGATTGTGGTGGGGGCGTTCATGACAGCGCTCCTTCTATGGCGCTTTCAATTTCAGCAATAGCAAAGGGCTGGCCGCTGGTCTTGGTTAGCGGCTGGGCATCGACCAGATATTGATCGCGCAGCACGGTCTTGAACTGGCCGGTGTTCATTTCCGGCACCATCACATGGTCAAAACTGCGCAGCAAGTCGCCCAGATTACCCGGCATCGGCCAGATGTGGCGAACATGGATATGGCTGACCGACAGGCCCTTGGCTCGCGCGCGCGTCACCGCCTGATGAATCGGGCCGTAGGTGCTGCCCCAACCGACGACCGCGAGCGTTCCGCTCGTGTCGCCGAGGCACACGTCCTGATCGGGAATATCAACGCNCAGCACCTTGTCGCGCCGGATTTCGGTCATCTTCTGGTGGTTGTCGGGCGAATAATCGATGTGGCCAGTATCAGCCGCCTTCTCGATCCCGCCGATACGGTGCATCATGCCGGGCGTGCCGGGCTTGATCCACGGACGCGCGCCGCGCTCATTGCGCTTGTATGGCAGCAGTTCTTCGCCGCGCGGCTGCGTCAGGAATTCAGCCGGAAAGCGTTCAAAATCATCGGGATCGGGGACCATCCACGGCTCGCTGGCATTGGCGATATAGCCATCGGTCAGCAGCATTACCGGGGTCATATACTGGACAGCGATCCGGCATGCCTCGATCGCGCATTCGAACGCGTCACCTGGACTGCGGGCAGCAATCACCGGCAGTGGCGCATCGCCATTGCGGCCATAGACGGCCTGATAAAGATCGCTCTGCTCGGTCTTGGTCGGCAGGCCGGTGGACGGGCCGCCGCGCTGGCTGTTGACGATCACCAGCGGCAGCTCGGTCATAATGCCCAGCCCCATCGCTTCGCCTTTCAGCGCGATACCGGGACCTGAAGACGAGGTAACACCCAACGACCCAGCATAACTCGCCCCGATGGCGGCGCAGATTGCAGCGATTTCATCTTCCGCCTGAAAGGTGGTGACGTTGAACTCTTTCAGCTTCGCCAGATGATGCAGAATCGCGCTGGCGGGCGTGATCGGATAACCGCCGAAAAACATCGGCAGGTCGAGCAGCCGCGCCCCGGCAACAAGACCGAGTGAAACCGCCTCAGCCCCTGTTACAGTCCGGTAAAGCCCCGGCGCAGTCGGCACCGGATCGAGATGCACCTGCTGCAATGGCCCGGCCAGCTCGGCAGTCTCGCCATAGGCATGGCCCGCATCGAGCGCGGCGATATTGGCGTCGGCGATTTCCGGCTTGTTCTTGAACTTGGCGCGCAACCATTCATGCAGCGGCGCACGCGGACGGTCGAACATCCACAGCGCCAGCCCCAGCGTCCACATGTTCTTGGAGCGCAAGGCTTCTTTCTTGCCAAGGCCAAAGGGCTTCACCGCCTCCAGCGTCATTGCGGAGATATCGAGCTTGAGCGTGTCGAATTTGGCCAGCGTATCATCGTCCAGCGGGCTGGTGTCGTATTTCGCCTTGTCGAGATTGCGCTTCGTGAATTCACCCGTGTCGATGATCACCAGACCGCCGGGCTTGAGCGCGGGCAGGTTCACCTTCAACGCCGCCGGGTTCATCGCCACCAGCACATCGGGCGCATCACCCGCCGTATCGACTTCGCGTGCGCCGAAATTGATCTGAAACGCCGAAACGCCAAACAGCGTGCCTTGCGGCGCGCGAATCTCTGCCGGGAAATCGGGGAAGGTCGCCAGATCATTGCCCGCCAGCGCGGTGGACAGAGTGAACTG
>JGI24025J20009_10000467_pt1 | contig 31394 bp, 28 predicted proteins | sample Cruoilmetagenom3_FD_20009 | JGI IMG/M metagenome (IMG submission 20009) | reverse complement strand
GACTATTTTTTGCACTAAGCCTGATGGTTAGCCTCTGGGCGCAGTCCGCTGCCGCGCAGGTTCTTTCGGTGTCCACCGTCACCCGTGTGCCGTTCTCGATGGTCGAAGACGGTGTCGATGGCGGTTTTTCCATCGAATTGCTGCAAGCCCTGTCTGATGCGCTGAATTGGGAATTTCAGATCAACCGGCTGGACCGGTTCTCGGATATGCTGGGGTCGGTCTCGGACGGGTCGGCGGACCTGGCGATTGCCAACATTTCGATCACCTCGGCACGCGAAGCCCTAATGGATTTCAGCCAGCCGATATTTGAATCCGGCCTGCAAATCATGATCCATTCTGATGCGGTGCGGATGCCGTCGCTTTGGCGGGCCTTTCTGGCACCTGACCTGCTGATTGCCATTGGCATTGCCTTTGTCATGCTGATGGGCGGCGGCATGCTGATGTGGTTGTTCGAGCGCCGCTCTCAACCCTATTTCGACCGCCCTGCCAAAGACGCCTGGTTTCCGTCGTTCTGGTGGGCGCTGAATCTGGTGGTCAATGGCGGGTTCGAGGAACGCGTGCCGCAAACCCTGTTTGGCCGCCTGTTCGGGGTTATGCTGGTGTTGTCGTCGCTGTTTGTCGTGTCGGTATTCGTGGCCAAGATCACCTCTGTCATGACGGTCGAGGCGATCAGCGGGTCGGTCAACTCGGTCAATGACCTGTATGGCCAGCGGGTCGCCACCATCGAAGGCTCTACCGCTGCCGGATTTCTTGACCGGCGCGAAATTGATTATCGCGGCTTTAACGGGCTGCAACCCCTGCTGGACGCGTTCGAGGCCGAGGATGTGGATGCGGTGGTGTTTGATGCCCCGATTCTGTCTTATTACGCGTCGCATGAAGGCCATGAAAACGCCCGGCTGGCCGGGTCGGTGTTCTTGCGCGAAAATTACGGCATTGTCTTTCCCACCGGCAGCCCGCTGGTGGAAGAGGTCAATCAGGCGCTGTTGGCTCTGCGCGAAAACGGAACTTATGACACGATCTACCGCAAATGGTTTGGCAGTCTGCGGTAGCGTTTGTTTGTGCGTCCACTCACAGCATCTTGGGCGCAACATCTTGGGCACAGCGTTTCGGGTTACGCGTCCTGATCGCCAAAAAACGGTGTGACCTGTGCCACGATCACGGCATTTTCTTCTAATGCGCGGGTCATCAACCCGCGCTCATCGTCGCCGATTTCATGGCCTTCGGCCTCACGCTCGGCCTGGGTCCCGTATCCGGTCACATCCAGGGGGGCGGTGTCGGCCTGTTTCAGGATCGCCACGGTTTCGCGCACGGCCTCGGCCTCGTCAATGCCACTGGCATAACACATCAACGCCGCCCCGGTTGCGTCCTTGGGCAACCCATCACCATCCTTGCGCCCGATCTGGACGACAAGGGTATAGACCTGCTGGCGCGAGGGTTTCTTGTCCTTGGACATATGCATATCCTTTTGGGCAGGGGGGTGCGCTGAAAGCACACCAATCCTTAGTCCCGCAGCAACTCGTTGATGCCGGTTTTGGAGCGGGTGCGGGCATCCACCCGTTTGACAATCACCGCGCAATACAGGTTGACGTTATTCTTTGATGGCATCGAACCCGCTACCACCACCGAATAGGGCGGCACTTCGCCATACATCACTTCGCCGGTGTCCCGATCAACGATCTTGGTGGATTGGCCGATGAAAACGCCCATCCCCAGAACCGAGCCTTCGCGGACGATACAGCCCTCGACCACCTCGGACCGTGCCCCGATAAAACAATTGTCTTCGATAATTGTCGGCCCGGCCTGCATCGGCTCCAACACGCCGCCAATACCAACACCACCCGACAGATGCACGTTCTTGCCGATCTGCGCGCAGCTACCAACCGTGGCCCAGGTATCCACCATCGTGCCTTCGTCCACATAGGCCCCAAGGTTCACAAAGGACGGCATCAGAACCACGCCGGGTGCAATGAACGCGCTTTTGCGCACGATGCAGTTTGGAACAGCGCGGAATCCCGCGGCCTTCCACTGGTCNTCACCCCAGCCAAGGAACTTGCTGTCCACCTTGTCCCACCAGCCGGCACCTTGCGGCCCACCCGCTTGGGTTTCCATATCCTTAATCCGGAACCCCAGCAGCACGGCCTTTTTGGCCCACTGGTTCACATGCCAATTGCCATCGTCCTGCTTTTCCGCCACCCGCAGCGATCCGCTATCCAAAGCGTTCAGCGTATCCTCGATAGCATCGCGGGTCTCACCCGTGGTGGCAGGCGTGATGGTGTCGCGGGCATCCCACGCGGACTCGATGGCGGCTTCCAGCTGGGCGTTTGACATGGGGCAAGCTCCGTTTTGGTGTCAGTCAGGTTCCGTTGCGCTATAAAGACCCTTTCGGGCCTGCACAATCCGGCACGTTATCTAGCGGGTTCGACGCAATGGGCGTATCAGTTGTTTGGCGGTTTGAATGGCGGCTGTCTTAATCAGCGATCCGGCCCGCTTGCACACCACAATTCTAACAATCCTGTCACTGGCCATGTCCGCGCGAACCCTATAGGCCAGACCCAAACACGCAAGCTGGAAAAAACACCTGATGAAAGACAGTCGATCACACCTGTTCCGTGATGCCCACCTAGACAGCGACGCCGTAAAGCATGTCCCGGACACGCCGCAAACCCGCGCGTCGGCCTATCGTCTGGCTTTTGCTGACAATGATTTCCTGTACCGCGATGAATTGCGCCCGGTTCGCCTGCAGCTGGAACTGCTGAAACCGCAATTATTGCTGGACGAGCGCGAGATCGAAAGCACTATTGTGCTGTTTGGTGGCGCCCGTATTCCGGACCCGGTGGATAAGGATAAGGCGCGCACCAAAACCCTGGCTGGCCTGTCGGAATATTACGACGAGGCCCGTGAATTTGCCCGCCTGATGACCGAAAAATCACTGCTGACCAAATGCCGTGAGAACGTGATTGTCACCGGCGGCGGGCCGGGCGTGATGGAGGCAGGCAACCGTGGGGCGGTGGATGCGGGTGGTATTTCCATCGGGCTGAGCATCGTGCTGCCGCATGAACAGGCGCCCAACACCTATGTGACGCCGGACCTCAGCTTTAACTTTCACTATTTTGCCATCCGCAAGATGCATTTCCTGATGCGCGCCCGCGCCATCTGCGTCTTTCCCGGCGGGTTTGGCACCATGGATGAAATGTTTGAATCCCTGACGCTGATTCAGACCGGCCGGATGGAACGGTTGCCGTTTCTGCTGTTTGGTCGTGAATTCTGGGAAAAGGTGGTCAACTGGCCCGCGCTGGCGGATGCCGGCACAATTTCGGAAGAGGATCTGGACCTGTTCCGCTTTGTTGACACGGCGCAACAGGCAATTGATCTGATCGAAAACTGGGAATCAGCCCCAGCCCGCACCGATATTCCCGGGCTCTGACCCGATTGCGGCGATGGATGGCGGCGGGATTACCTGTCGCCATCTGCGCGGTCGGGGGGCATGCGGGTGATCTGACCGCCCCGAGGTCTGGGACGGGGGGGGGCGTATTCTGTGTTCAGGCCACTTGTGATGGCAGAACGCCCAGCTCGACACCATGCGGCAGCGACATCACAACCTGACGGCCCATCACGTCCTTGATCGCATAGCCATAGCCTGCCAGACGGAATTTCCATTCCCGCGCCGACAGCGCCTTGCCACGCTCGCGCTGCAGCAAATCCAGAACCTGCGTATCAATCATTGTTCCACCAATATCAGCCTGTGCCATTATCACTCTCCAAAATAAGTTTCGTTGTTTACAGATTGGAAACTGACTGTTGATCACGGCCTAATTGTATCCCGGTCAGGGAAATTTCTGGGCAGGGCGCCCCAATTAGGGCGCATTTTGGAAACGATGAAAGGGGAAGCAGGCCTTACGTCAGCCAGAAAAGGAACACGCTGAGGCTGATGAACGCCAGCGAGGTTGCCACCAGCATGGCGATCGACGCCGCACCTTCCAGGTCAAGCTCTTGCGCCAGCACTGTGTAAATCCCGAACATCGGCATAGCCGCAGACAAGATCACCGCCGCATACATATCCGGCGTCAGCGCCGCCAGCCCCAGCAGGGGCAAGATCATCGCCGCCAGCGCCACCATTCCCGGATGCAGCAACAGCTTGCCAAACGCCACCTGCAACGCCCGCGCCCGGTTGCCAGACAGCTTCAGGCCCACCAGCGATCCACCCACAACAATCAGCGATAACGCCGAGGCGGACGCGGCCAGCATGACAAACAACCGGCTGACCACATCGGGCATCGTCACCTGCGCCAGTGACACCGCCAGCCCCAGCAACAGGCCAATCACCATGGGCCGCCGCAGTACACCCCAGATGGCCCTGGCGATGGTGCGCGGGATAGAATGGCTTTGGCTGTCCCTGGCCAGATCCATCAGGATCAGGCAGATCGGGATCACCAGAAAATTTTCGACCAGCATGTTCAGCGCCAGAATAACCCCGGCGATATCGGGAAAGGTCAACAGCATCACCGGATAGCCTACAAAACCGGAATTGGCACAGGTGCTGCCCATCACGGCCACCGCGCGGCGGGGTTTGTCGCTGCCGGTAACGGTGAACCACAGCCACGCAACCACCAGCGTCGCCAACCCGCCCAGCGCAAACACCAGCATATAGCCGGGTTGAAACACCTCTGATACATCGCGCGAGGCAACGGCGTTGAACAACAGGGCAGGCAGGGCGATGTTCAGGACATATTTGCCCAGCACCCGCATATCGGACACTGAAAACCAGCCTTTGGCGACAATCAGATAACCGATGGCGATGGCCGCATAAATCGGGAAAGTAATGCTAAGGATTGCACTCAAAGGGCGGGATCCATCAGGTTGGCGGGCATATCGGTGCCCAGTTCAGCGGACAGAGTATCCAGATAATCCAGCATGACCCGCACCCGTTGCCGCGCCATGTCTCGCCCCGTGGTGGTCAGCATCCCATCGGGTAGCTTCAACAGTTTGACCTGCCAGTGATCAATGGCAAAGCGACCATCATCCAGCGGGCGGTGTTGCGCGTGCGGGTCGCTGGGGTCGTACAGCGACAGGCCCAGATCCCCGGCCACCATAAAGGTGCGCGCAATGCCGATGGCACCCAGCGCATCCAGCCGGTCTGCATCGCGCAAGATCATTGCCTCGGCGGTTTGGGGCGGGATGTTTGCGGAATAGCTGTGCGCGGTAATGGCGTGGCGGGTGCTGACGACCTGATCGGGGGTGAACCCCAGCCCCACAAGGATCGGGCCAGCGGCGCTTGCCGACAGGGCCGAGGCCAGCGCACGGTCGGCGTGATCCTTGGGCAGGTTCACCATATCATGCAGATAGCTGGCGGCCAGAAGCACCCGCAGATCGCCCATGCGATCTGCCACGGCAATCATCCGGGCATTCCGCCAGACCCGATCCAGATGCGCCAGATCATGCGCTGGGTCCAGCGCCATATGGTCCTGGACAACCCGGCGCAACTGGTCGCGCAAGGCGGTCAGATCAACCAATTGCGCCTCGGTTTTCGCCAACCTGTCCGCGATGCAGCAACAGGTGGTCAAGGATCACACAGGCCATCATCGCCTCGCCCACCGGCACCGCACGGATGCCGACACACGGGTCGTGGCGGCCCTTGGTAATGATCTCAGCCGCCTCGCCTGATTTGGTGATGGTCTGACGGGTTTTCAGGATCGAACTGGTCGGTTTCACGGCGAAGCGCACAACAATGTCCTGTCCGGTACTGATGCCGCCCAGAATGCCGCCCGCGTGGTTCGAGGAATAAACCGGCTGGCCATCGTTACCCATAAATATCTCATCCGCGTTATCTTCGCCGGTCAGAACAGCGGCGTTCATGCCTTCGCCGATTTCGACGCCTTTGACCGCGTTGATCGACATCATCGCAGCGGCAAGATCGGTGTCCAGCTTGCCATAAACCGGCGCACCAAGCCCTGCAGGCACGCCGCGTGCCACGATCTCGACGATAGCGCCGACCGAGTTGCCGGATTTGCGCAGCCCATCCAGATAGTCGGCCCATTCGCCCGCAGCCTGCGCATCAGGGCACCAAAAGGGGTTCTGCTCGACCTGGGCAAGGTTAAGGCGGGTGCGGTCGATGCCGTGTGGGCCGATTTGGGTCATATAGCCCTGAATCTCGACCTGCGGCGCAAGACCCTCAAGCGCCGCGCGCGCCAACCCGCCTGCGGCCACCCGTGACGCGGTTTCGCGCGCCGAAGACCGGCCGCCGCCGCGATAATCACGAATGCCGTATTTCTGCCAATAGGTGATGTCGGCATGGCCGGGGCGGAATTTGTCCTTGATGTCCCCGTAGTCCTTGGACCGCTGATCGGTGTTTTCAATCATCAGCTGTACCGGCGTGCCAGTGGTCTGGCCTTCGAACACCCCGGACAGAATGCGCACCTCGTCGGCCTCGCGCCGCTGGGTGGTGTATTTGTTCTGTCCCGGTTTGCGCTTGTCCAGCCACTGCTGAATCATCGCGGCATCAATTGGCACCCCCGGCGGGCAACCATCCACGGTCGCGCCCAATGCGGGCCCGTGGCTTTCGCCCCAGGTGGTGACCCGAAACAGATGGCCAAAGCTGTTGATCGACATAGCAGGCTCCTTTGACGGTGTACCTACCGGCGGGGCCGGTCTGTCTCAAGGGGTTTCAGCTTGCACGTGGGCGCGGCGCGCTCTAAATCTGGCAGTACCTCGGGGTGGTCCGGACCTGAGATGCAGCTTGCGAACCCGTTGAACCTGAACCGGCTAATACCGGCGGAGGGAAGGTTAATGGACATGATTCCACCCTTGCCCTGTCGCCGCAATAGGAGGATGCCATGAAGTATCTTGCATTTGCAGCGGGCGTAATGACTGCAACGGCAACATTTGCCGAAACGCCTGAATTGATCGTTTACACCTACGACAGCTTTGTCTCTGACTGGGGCCCCGGCCCCGTCGTGGAAAAGGCGTTTGAAGAGGTCTGCGGGTGTGATCTGAAACTTGTGGGTGTCGGCGATGGCGCCGCTTTGCTGGCGCGGGTGCGGCTGGAAGGCGCGCGATCTGACGCTGATGTGGTGCTGGGGCTGGATACCAACCTGACTGCCGCCGCGCTGGCAACCGGGCTGTTTGCGCCGCATTCCGTACAGGCCGACTATGATCTGCCGGTGGCATGGGCCGATGAGACCTTTGTACCCTACGATTGGGGTTATTTCGCCTTTGTCCATAATGCCGACATGGCCGCACCTGCCAATTTTCAGGCGCTGGCTGACAGTGATCTGAAAATCATCATCCAGGATCCGCGCGCCTCGACCCCCGGTCTTGGTCTGCTGATGTGGGTCAAGGCGGCCTATGGCGATGACGCGCCCGCCATCTGGGCCGGGCTGGCCGACAATATCGTCACCGTGACCAAAGGCTGGTCCGAGGCCTATGGGTTGTTCCTGAAGGGCGAGGCCGACATGGTGCTGTCCTACACAACGTCGCCCGCCTATCACCTGATCGCCGAAGACGACGCCAGCAAGACGGCTGCGCCCTTTGACGAAGGCCATTACCTGCAGATCGAGGTGGCAGGAAAACTGGCCAGCACCGATCAGCCGGATCTGGCGGATCAGTTCCTGCAATTCATGGTGTCTGACGCGTTTCAGTCGGTCATCCCAACCACCAACTGGATGTACCCCGCCGTGACCCCCGCTGGCGGGCTGCCCGAAGGGTTCGAGACGCTGATCCAGCCGGGTAAATCCCTGCTGGTACCGGCGGCTGATGCGGTGGCATTGCGTGACGTGGCGCTGGACGAATGGCTAAGCGCGCTAAGCCAATAAACCCCGTCAGCCCATGGCCGGGGATCGGTGCGGCGCTGTTTGTGGTCGCGCTGATCCTTGGGGCGTTGGCTGCGGTATTTCTGCGGGCGGAACCCGGGCGCGGGTTTGGCCCGGCGGACTGGTCGGCGGTGCGGTTCACCATTGTGCAGGCCTGCCTTTCGGCGGGACTAAGCGTTGCACTGGCAATCCCGGTGGCCCGGGCGCTGGCGCGGCGGCGGTTCCTTGGCCGCCGGGCGCTGATCACCTTGCTGGGCGCGCCGTTTATCCTGCCGGTCATTGTCGCGGTTCTGGGCCTGCTGACGGTGTTTGGCCGCAGCGGATGGCTTAGCCTGTTGCTGGGTCAGTTCGGCCTGCCGCCGGTACAGATTTACGGGCTGCATGGCGTGGTTCTGGCGCATGTGTTTTTCAACCTGCCGCTGGCAACCCGGCTGATTCTGCAGGGCTGGCAGGAAATCCCGGCAGAACAATTCCGCCTGGCCGCGCAGCTGGGCGCCGGGCCACGCGCGATGTGGCAGCTGTTGGAACGCCCGATGCTGGCGCGAATCGCCCCCGGCGCGCTGGCGGTGGTGTTTGCCATTTGCCTGACCAGCTTTGCCGTCGCGCTGACGCTGGGCGGCGGGCCAGGGGCGACCACCATCGAGCTGGCGATATATCAGGCGTTCCGGTTTGATTTCGATCTTGGCCGGGCTGCGTTGCTGTCGCTGGTGCAAATCGTCCTGACCGGTGGTGCTGCGCTGATCGCGCTGAAGGTGTCGCAGGGCGAAGGGTTTGGCGGCGGGCTGGATCGTCCGATCCAGCGCTGGGATGCGGCGGGCTTGGGCCTGCGCGCGCAAGACAGCGCGGTAATCGCGCTGGCGACGGTGTTTCTGATCCTGCCCTTGCTGGCGATAGTCCTGTCCGGTGTGCCGGGGGTGCTGGCCCTGCCGGGGGTGGTGTTTCAGGCGGCGCTGCTTTCGGTTTTGGTGGCGCTGNCCAGCACTGCGCTGTTGCTGGCGCTGGCGGTGCCGATGGCCGCGACGGCGGCGCTGGGGCGCAGTGCAGGTGTCGAGATTGCCGGGCTTTTGGGGCTGGCCGCCTCGCCATTGGTGATTGGCACCGGGCTGTTCGTGATCATCTATCCGCTGGCCGATCCGTTTGCATGGGCGCTGCCGGTGACGGCGCTGGTCAACGCGGTGATGGCGCTGCCGTTTGCCCTGCGTATTCTGCTGCCCCGCGCCCGGCAGGTGGTGGGGCGGTACAGCAGGCTGGGCCTGTCGCTGAACATGCAGGGCCGGGCGTTCCTGTGGCGGGTGCTGATCCCGCGGATGCGCCCGCAGATCGGCTTTGCCGCCGGGTTGGCGGCGGCGCTGTCGATGGGAGATCTGGGGGTGATCGCGCTGTTTGCGGACCCGGATCTGGCAACGCTGCCCTTGCAGATCTACCGCTTGATGGGGGCCTATCAGATGCAGGCGGCATCCGGCGCGGCGCTGTTGCTGCTGGGCCTGTCGATGGGGCTGTTCTGGGTATTGGATCGTGGGGGGCGGTGGCATGCTGAGGCTTGAAAATATGGTGGTGCACAGTGGGACATTTGCCCTCAGCGCTGATCTGACGGTCGACATGGGGCGCAAAGTGGCGGTGATCGGTCCGTCAGGGGCCGGGAAAACCACGTTGATCGAGGCGATTGCCGGGTTTCTGCCGCTGTCACAGGGGCGGATACTGTGGCAGGGGCGCGATATCAGCCGGGATGCCCCGGGGGCGCGCCCCGTGGCGATGCTGTTTCAGGACGGCAACCTGTTCCCGCATCTAAGCGTGGCGCAGAATGTCGGGCTGGGCCTGCGCCCTGACCTAAAGCTGGACGTGGCGCAACAGGTGGTCGTTGGACAGGCGATAGATCGGGTTGGGCTGGCCGGGATGGGCGCGCGCAAACCGGCGGAACTGTCTGGTGGCCAGCAAAGCCGGGCAGCTTTGGCGCGGGTGCTGGTGCAGAACCGGCCACTTTTGTTGCTGGACGAACCCTTTGCGGCGCTGGGCCCGGCGCTAAAGACAGAGATGCTGGATTTGGTGGCGGGACTGGTGGCCGAGACCGGCGCAACGCTGCTGATGGTCAGCCACGACCCAAACGATGCCCGCCGCATCGCCGATCAGGTTATTCTGGTGACAGACGGTCAGGCCCATCCACCGCAAGCCACGGGCGAGTTGCTGGACAACCCGCCCCCGGCCCTGCGCGCCTATCTGGGTTAGACCGCCTCAAAGGTCAAAGCACCGACAGATCGGCCAGGGACCAGAATTTTCGAAAATTCTGCCTCAGAAAATTCCAATTTTCTGATTCCCTGCCCGTCAGGCCGCCACTTGCGCGCGAACCTGGGTGATCTGCACCGCCGCCTGCGCCGCTTCGCGGCCTTTTTCGACGAAATGCGCCGCATAGACCGCGTTGTGATGCGCGGTGTCCTGATACTGATGCGGCGTCAGCGATACCGACAGCACCGGCACGCCGCTATCCAGCCCCGCACGCATCAGCCCGTCAACCACGGCCTGCGCCACAAAATCATGCCGGTAGATACCGCCATCAACCACCAGAGCTGCACAAGCCACCGCGCCATAGCGCCCGGATTGCGCCAGGTCCCGCGCCAGCAGCGGCATTTCAAACGCGCCGGGCACGTCGAACACATCAACCTGCGCGGCTGGAATGACTTGCAAGAAACCCTGCAGCGCCGAATCGACAATATCGGCGTGCCAGTTGGCTTTGAAAATCGGGTGAGTGTCATGTTTGATCTCCTTTGGTTACGACACGTCCACCCAAGGCGATCACGAACAGGGACACCGCCCATGGCGACACCCTTGCACGTTCTCTTTCATCCGGACTGTAACCGTCGGCTCTGGCCTCTCACCAGATCTGCTTGTCACCCCAGGCTTGGGGCCGCTCGCGGGCTCGCAAATCGGGGTGTAGGCCCCGTCTGCATACCGCCGGTGGGGAATTTCACCCCGCCCTGAGAACAGCACCAGTCTTGCCAATCGACGCAATACTCTGCAAGAGCGATTTGTCAGGGAGACTACAGATGCATCCAAACCCCACCTTTCACACCGCCAGTAACGCCGAAAATGCGGCCTTTGCGCGCGATCGCGCCTTTGGCGTGTTGGCGGTTGCCAGTGGCGGCGCGCCAATGGTGTCGCATGTGCCGTTTGTGTTGGCCGAGGATGGCAAGACCGCCGATCTGCATCTGGTGCGCTCAAACCCGATTGCCCGGGCGCTGACGACACCGCTGGCGGCGCGGTTGGCGGTTTCGGGACCGGACAGCTACGTTTCGCCCGATTGGTACGGGTTGCAGGATCAGGTGCCGACGTGGAATTATGTGGCCGTACATCTGACCGGCACGCTGGAACTGCGCCCGCAAGATGAACTGCCCGAACTGTTGGAACGTCAGTCAGCGTTCTTTGAGGAACGGCTGGCACCGAAACCGGTGTGGCGCATGGACAAGGTGGACCCAGGCGCGCTGGACAAGCTGATGCGGATGATCGTGCCGTGTCGTGTGACGATCACCCAGATCGACGGCACCTGGAAACTGGCACAGAACAAACCCGACGCAGCCCGGATCAGCGCGGCGGGACAGGTCGAATCCTACGGCATCGGCGGGGATATCGGGGCGTTGGGCGCCCTGATGCGTGGCGCGTAGACATACGGGCAAGCCGGGCCTAGGGTGGCGCCAGACCCACGAACAGGAGTCGCGCGAAATGAAACTTTATTACAGCCCAACCTCACCCTATGTGCGCAAGGTTATGGTCCTGCTGCACGAAACCGGCCAGCTTGACGACGTAGAGCTGGCTTTGATCAGCGGCACACCGCTGGACCCGGTTGCAACCTATGTGGGGACAAACCCGCTGACCAAAGTGCCGGCACTGGACCGGCCCGATGGCGGTACACTGTTCGACAGCCGGGTGATCTGTGCCTATCTGGATGATCGGGCGGGGGGGGTTGTGTACCCGACAGGCGCCAGGCAGTGGGATACCCTGACACTTGAGGCGCTGGCCGATGGTATGCTGGATGCTGCTTTGGCGATAACTTACGAGGCCCGGCTGCGTCCTGAAGGCAAGCGTATGGATGCGTGGGCCGACGGGCAGTGGGCCAAGATCAAACAGGCCTGCGCGGCGCTGAACACCCGTTGGATGGACCATCTGAACGGGCCGCTGGATATGGGGCAGATCGCGGTGGCCTGTGCGTTGGGCTATGTCGATTTTCGCCACGACGCGCGCGGCTGGCGCAGCGGAAACACCGCCCTGGCCGACTGGTTCGAAACCTTCGCCGCACGCCCCGCCATGGTGGAGACTCGGCCGCCCGAAGGCTGAGGATACTGCCAGGACAGGCATCAAACCGACGCCAACCTGTGTCCGGGCTGCGACAGAACTATGCTTATGCGACGACTTGCGCGTCTAAGACCGCTGGACGAAAAGGTTTCACCCGGTTAGTACCCGCCTTGAGATGCCGCAACTTTGCGGATCATTCGCATGTTTGCCCGCAATGGGCGCTGGAATTGGAGTAACCCTCGTGTCCCACGCAGACGATCACGACGGCACCCGGAGAGATTTCCTCTACTACGCCACAGCAGGCGCCGGAGCCGTAACCGCAGGGGCCGCTGTATGGCCGCTTGTCAACCAGATGAACCCATCGGCAGACGTTCAGGCGATGTCTTCGATCCGGGTCGATATTGCCGATGTCGAAGTTGGCACCCAGATCAGCGCCAAGTTCCTGGGCAAGCCGGTGTTCATCCGCCGCCGCACCGAGGAAGAGATTGAAATGGCCCGCGCCGTTCCGATGGAAGACCTGCCCGATCAGATCGCGCGCAACGTCAATATCATGAACGCAGATAGCGCCCCGGCTACGGATGAAAACCGCAGCATGGACGAAGCTGGCGAATGGCTGGTGATGATGGGGGTTTGTACCCATCTTGGCTGTGTGCCTTTGGGTAACGGTGCTGGCGATTTCCACGGCTGGTTCTGCCCCTGCCACGGGTCGCATTATGATACGTCGGGCCGCATCCGTAAGGGCCCCGCGCCCGAGAACCTGCCGGTTCCGGTTGCTGAATTCGTCGACGAAACAACGATCAAACTGGGATAAGGAAAAACAATATGTCCGGAATTCCGCACGATCATTACGAACCCAAGACTGGCGCCGAAAAGTGGCTGGACAAGCGGTTGCCGATTGTTGGCCTGGTCTATGACACCATCATGATCCCGACCCCGAAAAACCTGAACTGGTGGTGGATCTGGGGGATTGTCCTGGCTTTCTGCCTGGTGCTGCAAATTGTGACCGGCATCGTGCTGGCCATGCATTACACGCCGCATGTCGATCTGGCCTTTGCCAGCATCGAACACATCATGCGCGACGTGAATGGCGGGCATATGCTGCGCTATCTGCATGCCAATGGCGGGTCACTGTTCTTTACGGCTGTTTACATCCACCTGTTCCGCGGTCTGTTCTACGGGTCTTACAAAGCCCCGCGCGAAGTAACCTGGATCATCGGTATGCTGATCTATCTGTGCATGATGGGCACCGCGTTCATGGGCTATGTTCTGCCCTGGGGGCAGATGTCGTTCTGGGGTGCAACCGTGATCACCGGCCTGTTTGGCGCGATCCCCTTTGTGGGTGAGGCGCTGCAGACATGGCTGCTGGGCGGGCCTGCGGTGGACAATGCCACGCTGAACCGGTTCTTCAGCCTGCATTACCTGCTGCCCTTCGTGATTGCTGCCCTCGTGGTGGTTCACATCTGGGCCTTCCACACCACAGGTAACGGCAACCCAACCGGCGTGGACGTACGCAAGGGATCAAAGGCCGAGGCCGAAAAAGACACCCTGCCGTTCTGGCCCTATTTCGTGATCAAGGATTTGTTCGCCCTGGCGGTGATCTTGGTGGTGTTCTGGGCGGTTGTCGGGTTCATGCCCAACTATCTGGGCCACCCGGATAACTACATCGAAGCCAATCCGATGGTCACGCCGGCGCATATTGTGCCCGAATGGTACTTCCTGCCGTTCTACGCCATCCTGCGTGCCTTTACGTCCGAAGTGTGGGTGGTGCAGTTTGCGTCCTTCGTGACCGGCGGCATCATCGACGCCAAGTTCTTTGGGGTGCTGGCAATGTTCGGCGCGATCATCGTGATGGCCCTGGCCCCGTGGCTGGACACATCATCAGTGCGCTCGGGCCGGTATCGCCCGATGTTCAAATGGTGGTTCTACCTGCTGGTGATCGACTTTGTGGTTCTGATGTGGCTGGGTTCCATGCCCGCCGCGGAACCCTATGCATCCTTCTCGCTGATCGCATCGGCCTATTGGTTCGGGTACTTCCTGATCATCCTGCCCCTGTTGGGCGTGATCGAGAAACCCAGCGCAATGCCAGCGACCATCGAGGACGACTTCGAGGCGCATTATGGTAAACCCGGCGACGCGTCTGCTGACGCCACCCCGGCAGAATGAAAAGAGGACTGAGACCAATGTTCAAAACACTTGCAATCGGTGCCGCCTTTTCGCTGGCGCTTGCCCCGGTCGTCTTTCTGGCCCCTACCGCCGCTCTGGCGGCGGGCGGGTCGGGTGGCCATGTCGAAGATTTCGCGTTTTCCTTCGAAGGTCCGTTTGGCACCTATGACCAAAATCAGCTGCAACGCGGCCTGCAGATCTATACCGAAGTCTGCGCGTCCTGCCACGGGTTGAAACAGGTACCGATCCGCTCGCTGGGCGATGAGGGCGGACCCCACCTGCCAGAGGATCAGGTGCGCGCCTATGCGGCTGAAAACTTTGAGGTGTTCGACGCCGAGCTGGACGATTTCCGCCCGGCCAAACCGGTGGATAAATTCCCGGCAAATACGAATGCTGGTGCACCGGACCTTAGCATGATGGCCAAGGCCCGCGCCGGGTTCCATGGCCCTTACGGTCTGGGGATCAACCAGATGTTCAAAGGCATGGGCGGCCCGGAATACATCGCTTCAGTCCTGTCGGGGTATACCGGCGAGGAAAAGGAAGAAGCGGGCACAACATTCTATGAAAACACCGCCTTTCCTGGCGGCTGGATTTCAATGGCCCCGCCGCTGTTTGACGAACAGGTTGAATTTGCGGATGGCCACGGCAACGACGTGCACCACATGGCGCAAGACGCTGCCGCGTTCCTGATGTGGGCGGCTGAACCCAAGATGATGGCGCGCAAGCAGGCCGGTTTTGTTGGCGTGCTGATGCTGACCATCCTGTCGGTGCTGCTGTATCTGACCAACAAAAAGATTTGGGCGCCGCATAAGGGTAAAAAAGTCAAACACTGATCTTTCGCAAGGCTTGTTCCAAGAACAATTAACACCCGGCAAGCTTTGCGTGCCGGGTGTTTTTACGTTCAGGAGACAGATCTGGCGCAGGCCAGCCGACGCGAGGAAAGCCCGCAAGGGCTTGAGGAGCGGTCAAATCAGGGATTGGCAGAACGGGTCGCCGTGGTCAGGCCGTTAGTTGGTCGTTCTTCGCCCCATCAATCAAGGCGGTCACAATCTGCCCCACAGGCTGGGCCTTGGCAAACGACACTTCGGCAAACTGCTCTGTGCGCCCCATATGCGGGGCTTCCATAAGGATCCGATGGGCTTTCCCTACCTGAGCCCGCAAATGGCGCTGTACCTGCTGGGTGCCCGCCTGACGTAACCGTGCAGCGCGTTCTTTGACCGCTTTGCCGTTCACCTGCGGCATCCGCGCCGCCGGGGTGCCGGGGCGCGGCGAATAAGGAAACACATGCAGCCAGGTCAGGTCGCAATCGGACACCAGCTTTACGGCATTTTCGAACATCGCTTCGGTCTCGGTCGGGAAGCCGGCGATAATATCGGCACCAAAGGTGATGTCAGGGCGCAAGGCGCGCGCTTCTTCGGTAAAGCGAATCGCGTCTTCGCGCAGATGGCGGCGTTTCATCCGTTTCAGGATCATGTTGTCGCCATGCTGCAGCGACAGATGCAAATGCGGCATCAGGCGCGGTTCGGTCGCGATGGCCTGCATCAGGTTTTCATCTACCTCAATCGAATCAATCGAGCTGATCCGCAGGCGCGCCAGATCGGGCACCAGCCGCAGGATGCGCATCACCAGATCGCCCAGTTTGGGGCCGCTGGGCAGATCGGCGCCCCAGCTGGTCAGGTCGACCCCGGTCAGCACCACTTCGTTATAGCCGCTATCGACCAGCCGCTTGATCTGATCCACCACAACACCGGCCGCCACCGACCGCGAATTGCCGCGGCCATAGGGGATGATGCAAAAGGTGCAGCGATGGTCACAGCCGTTCTGGATCTGTACATAGGCGCGGCTGCGGCTGCCAAAGCCGTCAATCAGATGCCCGGCGGTTTCGGTGACCGACATGATGTCATCCACCTGGCAGGCTTCGGTTTCGCCAATGAAATCCGCTGCCAGCCCTTTCCAGGTCTCGGGCTGCATCTTTTCGACGTTACCAATCACCGCATCAACCTCGGCCATGGCTGAAAACGTCTGGGGTTCGGTCTGTGCCGCGCAGCCGGTGACGATCAGCCGGGCGCCCGGATTTTCACGCCGCAGCTTGCGGATTTCCTGACGCGCCTTGCGCACCGCTTCGGACGTCACCGCGCAGGTGTTGACGATCACCGCATCCTGCAATCCGGCCTGCTCCGTCAGCTGTTTCATCGCTTCGGTCTCATAGGCGTTCAGGCGGCAACCCAATGTGGTAAAACGCGGCGCGCTCATCCGATATCGTTCAGAAAAGCGGGATTAAACATACCGTTGAACACATGCGCGGTGGGGCCGGTCATCCAGACGCCATCATCGCGCCAGTCGATCCACAGCGTGCCACCGTCCAGATCAATCTGCACCTTGCGACCGGTCAGCCCGCGCCGTGCCGCCGCCACCGCCGTGGCGCAAGAGGACGACCCAGAGGCCAGCGTGACCCCAACCCCACGCTCCCACACCCGCATACGGATGTGATTGGGGCCGATAACCTGCGCCACCTGCACATTTGTGCGCTGCGGATACAGCGGGTGATGTTCGTACCGCGCGCCGAACTGGTCCAACACAACCGCCTCGGCATCATCCACAAAGAACGTGCAATGCGGGTTGCCCATGCCGGTGGCCGTCGGCGCGCCCTCAATCGGCAGTTCCAGCGTGTCCACCTCACTAGCCAGCGGAACTTCGTCCCAGCGCAGTTGCGGCGCGCCCATGTTGACCGAGGTCAGCCCATCACCCGCATCCCGTGCCGCCAGTTCGCCGCGCTCGGTGGTCAGCACCAGGCTGTCGCGGCCGGTTTCGTCCATCAGATAGCGTGCAATGCAGCGGCTGGCGTTGCCACAGGCCCCGGCGGTGGACCCATCAGCGTTATAAAACGTCAGATGCGCATCACCAGTACCCGGTGTGATCACCGCCAACTGGTCAAACCCCACGCCGCGATGCCGGTCGCCAATCGCTCGCGCCAGCGCCGGGGTGATCGAAATTGCGCGCACACGGGCATCCACGACAACAAAGTCGTTGCCCAGCCCATGCATCTTCATGAAAGGCACAGTGGTATCTGTGGTATCTGTATGATCACGCATGGCGCGCATATAGCCTCGGTCGGGACGCGAATCCACCCTACCGGTAAAAAACAGTTACAAAGGGGCTTGACCGATTGGCCGACCCCAAATAGGTAGCCCGCCTAGCAGGGCGTCACGATATACGGTATTCAGACGCTTTGACGCGATTTATGCGGTTGATCCCATAGGATCTATTGGCATAAAGAGCGGCACGGGGACGCGAAGGCGTTCCAGTAAAGAAGTGGGCCTGTAGCTCAGTTGGTAGAGCAACTGACTTTTAATCAGTAGGTCTCGGGTTCGGATCCCGACGGGCTCACCATTCTTTTCAATGACTTAGGGGATATGATTTCAAGTTGACCGATGTAACAACAGGTTCCGGGTAACGAATAGGGTAACCAGAACGGGCAAATGGGCTTTGTTGCGCAAATCGGGTTGAGGGATTCATGTTGTGAATCCAGCATGATAGCTGGTTGTCATTCGCAGCTGGACACCGACAACTTACAAGACCACGAACTGGTCTGACTATAATCGATCCCTGAAGCAGCGTGGTTCACTTTCGATTTGGCTCGACCCTGACATGTCTTGGGAAGCGAAGCCATCCGGCAACCGGGGCCGACAACAGGTTTACAGTGATGCGGCGATCCAGACCTGCCTGACGTTAACAGTTCTGTTTGGCTGCCTCTCCGGCAGACCACTGGGTTTATGGAAAGCTTGCTAGAGCTGACCGGTCTGAATTGGTTCGTGCCTAATTTCAGCACCCTGTGCCGCCCACTGCCTGGCTGTCAAATTCGCTCTGATGTTCGAAAACCATCCGCACAGCACGTTCGCGCACTTCAGGTGAATATCTGTTACCACATTTGCTCTTTTCCATAACCCAGCATCTTTATTCTGGGTCTCCGGCAAACAAGGGGCGGTTCAGAATACCCATCGAAACTATGATTGCTGGGAAAGAAACCTGGAAGGAAAAGTTCGTGAACGGAACTTAACCAGACAGACCCCGCCGGGAAAACAACCAACTGTCAGATCACACCTGAACCTGTTATCGCACCACGAATTCAGCATGCAGTGCGCCAGCGGCTTTCAGGCTTTTCAAAATGTCGATCATATCGCGGGGAGACACACCCAAAGCATTCAAGCCAGAGACGACCTCGGACAACGAGGTGCTTTCAGGAACTTCAGCAAGCGAAACACCGTCTTCTTCATCAATACTGGCACTGGACCGTGGAACAACCACCGTCTGCCCTTCGGCAAATGGGTTTGGCTGAATTATAACTGGCGCTTCTTCAATGCGCAGAGTCAGGTTTCCTTGCGAAACGGCAACACGGGATAACCGGACTTCATCCCCCATGACAATTGTTCCCGAACGCTGGTCGACAACCACTCGGGCTTTTAGCTGCGGTTCCACCAGGATATTTTCGATGCGCCCAATCGCATGTGCTGTGGACGCCGCACGCGTCGCGAGGATATCAAGATCCAGCGTCCCGGAATCGCGCATGATGACCACCGGGCGGTTGAATTCGCGGTTGATCGCAGTTTCGATGCGGCCGGCAGTCGTGAAATCCGGTTCCCGCAAGGCCAGGCGAACGGTTGTCAACGAACCGAGGTCAAAATCAATTTCCCTTTCGACACGGGCGCCCGACGGAATAATTCCCGAAGTGGGTACCCCCTGAACAACTGACGCAGCTTGGCCCTCGGCCACGGCCCCACCCGCCAAAATAGTCCCCTGCGCCACCGCGAAAACCTGCCCATCAGCTGCATTCAGCGGCGTCATGATCAATGTGCCGCCCAACAGGCTTTTTGAATCGCCGATGGCAGATACCGTCACGTCAATCTGGCTGCCTACACGCGCAAAAGGCGGCAGATTTGCAGTTACGAATACCGCTGCAACGTTCTTGGGGCGAAACTGTTCGCCGGTGACGTTGACGCCAAGCCGCTCAAGGATGTTAGACATGATTTCTTCGGTGAAAGGCGAGTTTCGCAACCCATCTCCGGTTCCGTTCAGGCCAACGACCAGGCCATAGCCGACAAGATCATTCCCCCGAACCCCGTCAAATTCGACAAGGTCTTTCAGGCGGATTGCCCCAGCTTGCAATACAGCGGGAAAGATCAGGCACAACAACAGAATTTGAAAAATTCTCATTTCAGAAAGCTCAGTAAGCTAAGGCGCGAATTGCGCACGGTGACGGAATAGAGGCTTTCAAGTTGAAACTGCACCTCTTGCAGGCGGGCCGCAGTGTCAAACGGGTCTGCCTCGAGCAGCTCATTCCTGGCGTATTCCAGGCCGGTGCGGGCGGATGCGTTGCGTGTGCTGGCTTCTTCAATCCGGCTTTCGGCATATCCAAGATCGGCACGCAAACTGGTCAGTTTGCCTTCACTTTGTAACATACCCTCACCTGCGGCTCGTAGCAGGCTATTCTGAGTATCTGCGTTCAGCGCCAAATCAGAATCAGCGGCTAGGGCGGCCACGGCGGTATTGCGTATCATCTCTTTCAGGTCCGGATTATCCGCGCGCAGCGAAAGAGTAACATATTCGCCCGCGCCCACCTGAATCGCTGAAAGTGGCTGATCAGAGCCGGAATATATCACGGAATCAAACCCGGCGGGGTCAGCGAACCAGGTATCAACGGCCGTCAAAATGTCGTCCGCAGACACGAGTCCCGCGATTTGAGTTTTCAGTTCCGTCAGCAAGGTATCGGCTGTTTCCAGAGGCGCGCGATCAGTGGCGATGCCAGAGAACAGGCTGCGTCCGCCTACCGATCCGTTTAACGTGGCAAAGACGACCTCTAATTCCCCTATTGCTCGCTCTGTGGCCTGCGACCGAACTGATTGCAGGTTGGATGGCAAGGTCGTCAAAAAGTCTGAGCCGAGGCTCGTGGCCACATCCTGGACCCGCTCCAGTGCAAGTTGAGAAGCGCCAGCTAGCACAGCGGTCTCAGATGCCGCATGAGCGAATCCGTTCAGGCGCGACAGATTGCGGTCGATTTCAGACAGGTACGAGTAATCCCCCCCCAGCCGGGTAGCGACATCTGCAGTTTGCCCGGTGCTCAGCTCCTGAGTAAGGGTCGCGATGGTGGATTTGATTTCGGCACTGCGATTTCTGAGCAGCAGGTTTTGGGCAAGGTCACCAATGGATGTCAGGTTCATCTTTTATAGCCTCAAAAGGGTTTGCATCATGTCATCAGCCGCTTCGATCACCCGCGCATTGGCTGCATAGGCCTGCTCAATGACCATCAAGGCCTGCAATTCNGCATCAGTATCAACACCTTGTGCCAATTCGATCTGTGTCAGTTCGAACTTGCTGGCCGACGCAAAGCTAAGNGACTGATCAGACAAATTTCTGTTCTGCCCTGCCCGTGACTGCAGACTGGATCCAAGCCCGGCAGCCGTCATTTGCCCNGTCCCCAAGCCGGTGGATGACACTGTTCGCAGGTCTCCCAGTATCTGTTCGAATGCCTGGAGAAGCTGCGCGTCGCCTTGCTCCCCCGGGTCGGTGGCCCCAAGCCCGGCGCGTAACCGCCAGCTTTCACCGCCTTGAGCCGGGTCAACCAAGCTGTTTAGCTTTAGCCGCCCGGCGAGTCCCACTTCTTGCGTCACGTCGAAGGCAGCGCCACCATCCGTGAACAGACCTGGATCGCCGGTTGCCACAGTGGTATCCAGCGATGCGGTTTCGAACCGTTCGATCAGGTCGCGGGCGACAACATCCAGATCGGCCTGCGCTGCCACAGCCAGTTCGTCCCGAATCTGGAATTCAGCCGCAAGTGTTCCGCCCTGCATCACACCGTTCTGGCTGCCTATCCGGACGGACACACCGTTGATCTGAAGGCCGGACAACGTACCGGTATCAACATTCATCTCGGGTACAACGTATGGAGTGACGGAAAAACTGAGCGTTGCAGCAGGCCCGTCCAGCAGGACCGCCCCACCATTGGTATAAAGCGCGATTTGTCCGTGATCACGCTCTACCACATTGACCGGAACAATTGCGTTGATCTCGTCGATCAGCATCTGGCGCTGGTCAAGCAATGCCGCCGTGCTGCCCCCACCAGAGGAGGTTGCCGTAATCCGGGTGTTCAATTCCTGAACATTGCTCAGTGCCTGATTTAGCCGGTCGACCTGGGCTCCGATGGCGTGATCGGCCTGGGTGCGCATGGATCGAACCCCTTCGGCCGCATCGGATATTGATTGGGCCAGATCCCCAGCGCGGACAGCAACCATTTCCAGCCGCTGCTCGGAATCCGGGCGGCTGGCGGCTGCGATCAGGCTGCTTTCAAACTCTGCTAGCCGCGCGCTGATCGATCCTTCATCCGTGGCCGTTCCGACCAGTGATTCGAACCTGGTGTGAAATCCTGCTAAGGTGCTGGCCATGCCATATTCGGCGTCGGCCATGCGGCGGTTTGCCAGGATACCTGGGTCTGAGTGCCGCTGTATCCCGACCGCCTGAACGCCTGGCCCGGTTTGGGCGTTCGAGGATAAGACAAGAGAGCGGCGCGCATAGCCGGGGGTCATTGCATTGGCCAGGTTCTCTGAGACGATTGCTGAGGCGCGACTTGCGGCGGTAAGGCCGCTCATTGCGCTGTTCAAGGCTGTAGAAATGCTCATATTGATGGTTCCTGATAGCGGGCCGCAAGGGCTGGTTCAGAGTGATCAGCGTTTGATATTGGTGGTTTCCTGCAGCATTTCGTCCACCGTCTGGATTACCTTCGCGTTCGAAGAATAGGCCCGCTGCGTCTGGATCATCGCGGTCAGTTCCGTTGCGACGTCGGTCGTGGATTCCTCGCGTGCATAAGAAACAATGTCACCGGTCGGTCCTTCGCCCGCATCCCACAGGAAATACGTGCCACTTTCCAGCGAGGGCATATAGGTCTGGCGATCTAGCGAAACCATGCCATTGGGATTGGGAAGATCGACCAGCGGGATCTGATAGATCACTTGGGAAAAGCCGGTATCGAAAAACGCATGCACTAGGCCATTTGCATCCACTTCAACGCTGGTCATATTGCCAACTGGCGTGCCGTCCTTGGCAATGGAAACTGGCGCGAAACGATCCGAAAGCTGGGTAAATCCACCGTTTTCACCAAGCAGCCCGATGTCAATCTCAATCGGCCCGCCATCCACAGTGACGATCACCGACCCGGTTGTGGCGTCATAAGCACCGCCACTCACTGTGGCCACCGATATCAAGTTTCCACCCGAACTGCGGGTGTCATCAAAAGTCATGGTATATTCACCAACTACCGCATCGCCAGAGGCAGTATCGCGCAAGATCATCGTCCATTCATTTGAGGCACCGCTTGCCGGGACGGTTGGTACAAATTCAATGTTGATATTTTCCGAGGTGCCCAGGTTGTCATAGTATTCGATTGACAGGCTTTCGTTCAGTTCCGTCAGGTCGTCCACCGTGTCTGCAATGGATGCTTCAGTGGATGTGGCTGGCAGGTTAACCCCCAGAGTCATGCGCGTGGTCGGCTCTCCGGTGAGTTGATTGACGTTGATCTGGATCGGCTCCAGGCCATCCGCTGTGTCACGCGGATAACTGGGGATCGAGCCATCGGCATTTGCNGGCCAGCCCATGATGACCAGACCGGATTCTGTGNTCAGATATCCNCTTGCATCCGTGCGGAAAGAACCGGTGGTCGCCAGCAACATCTGCGGAGAACCGTTGCCGTTGAGAATTTGCGATTTGGTGGCCACAGGCAGCATACCACGACCGCGGACTGCCAAATCGGTGGCGTTCGATGTGGATACCAAAGAGCCGCCTTCACCAATCAGGCGCTGTGTTGTCGATCGGATGCCGCCCGCAGAATAAGTGCCCCCGGATGACGAAACAACCATTGAGTGAAAGTCTGTCTGCACCTTTTTATAGCCGTAGGTGGACGAATTCGCGATGTTGTCGGAAATCGATGCCAATCGGCTGGCATTTGCGGTCAACCCTGCAATACCTGCATTGAGTGAAGAGGAAATGGTCATGAACGCGCCTTTCTGCTGCATCAAACTGATCGTGATGCAGACCCTAGCGCGCGGCGGCTTAACACCACGCTAACACCTAAAATCCTCTGTATATGGTCAGATTACTTGCGCAGCAGCGTTACCTCGATCCGGTTATTGCGGTTTGCCATCGGGTTTTCGACAGCCAGTTGCCGGTCCGCGTGGCCGGTGGTCCGCCGCATGCGCGCAGGCGCCATTCCGGAACTCTGCAACAATTGGCGCATACGGTCTGCCCGTGCATTTGACAGCTCCCACACCGGGTTATGGGCCAGAACCACCGGATGGGCGCGGATATGGCCGCCCAGTGCGACGTCATTGGTGACGGATGCAGTTACCCGGGCAATCATCCGCGCCAAATCTCGCATCAATGTTGTCGGCTTGTCACCGCCCTCTTCGAACAAAGGCGCCCCGTCAGTGGCAAAAAGCTCGATGATCAGCCCTTCGTCCGTGACCCGCGTGACGATATGTTTTAACGCCTCGTCAGATACCAGGCTTTCGCCGCCACGCCCCTGAAGGGCCGTCTCGACCTCTTTAAACTGGTTCCCGGCGGAATTTTCGCGGCCTTCCCGGTCTACCCCCGACACGCCGTGCGCTTGCTGAGCGTCAGCCGGGTGCTCCAACGTCGCACCGGTTCCGTTGCTTAGTAATGATTGTTCAGAAAACATGGTGTTGCCACCAAACGACCCGGAACCGCCACCGGATATCCGGTGGATTGGAATGGTTGGCGCAAAGTAATCCGCCAGCCCTTTTCGTTGTTTTTCAGTCGTCGCGTTCAACAGCCACATCAACATAAAAAAGGCCATCATCGCCGTGACAAAGTCCGCATACGCGACCTTCCAAGCACCACCATGGTGGCCGCCCGCAGCTATAACCTTTTTTCGTTTGATGATGACTGGCGCGACATTCGTCGACGCACCCATCTCCACCACCTTTTCTCACCCAGGATTGGGATAGCAGAGTGGGGGTTAAGAGAGATCTAACAGATAAAACTGTTGTTAATGTTTGGTGAAAATCCCAGGCCCGGCCCAGCTGTCGCTTGCCGTGCAAAAGGCAGACCATCAACCGCGCCAGAACCCGGTATGAAGGCCGGGCTTTGACGCGGGATTGGGCTTTTTAGGCGTCTTCGTCCAGCAAAACGTCACCGAACTGGTCGCGCAGCTTGTTTTTCAGAACCTTGCCCGTGCCGCCAATCGGCAGTTCATCGACAAAAATCACCTTATCAGGTACCTGCCAGCTGGCGATTTTGCCGTCGTAAAACGCTTTCAATTCCGCCTCGGTCGGGTCGGCGCCTACGGCCTTGATCACGATCAGAACCGGGCGTTCGTCCCATTTGCGGTGCTTGGCGGCGATCACGGCGGCGTTGGCAACGCCGGGATGCGCCACGGCGATGCCTTCCAGTTCGACGGTGGAAATCCATTCACCACCCGACTTGATGATATCCTTAGAGCGGTCGCGGATGATCATAAAGCCATCACCATCAATGGTCGCCACATCACCGGTGTCAAACCAGCCATCCAGCGTCAGCGCCGATTCTTCGGCCTTGAAGTAAGTATCGACAATCCAGTGACCGCGGATTTGCAGCTCTCCCTGGGACTTGCCATCATTTGGCAGAATATGACCGGAGTCATCAACCAGCCGCAATTCCACCCCATAAGGCGGGCGGCCCTGGCCTTCGCGGATTGCCAGCTTTTCTGCGTCGCTTAGCCCTTCATGCTTTTGCAGCAGGTTGTTCAGCGTGCCCAGCGGGCTGGTTTCGGTCATGCCCCAGGCATGGATCAGCTCGACCCCGTATTTGGCAAAGACCGGGATCATCACCGGCGGCAGGGCAGAGCCACCGACAACCGTGCGTTTCAGGCTTTCGATCTTGCTGCCGGTGGTTTCCAAAGCGCCCAGCAGACCCATCCAGATCGTTGGCACACCCAGCGCCATGGTCACCTTTTCCCCGTCGATCAGCCGCACCAGGCTTTCGCCGTCCATCCCCGGCCCCGGCAGAACCAACTTGCAGCCTGTCCCGGCGGCGACATAGGGCACGCCCCAGGCGTTGACGTGGAACATCGGCACCACGGCCAACACCGTGTCGCGCGCCGACAATGCCATGCCGTCGGCCTGGTTGCCGCCAATCGAATGCAGAACGGTCGACCGGTGGGTGTATTGCACGCCCTTGGGGTGGCCGGTGGTGCCGGATGTGTAACACAGGTTGGCGGGGGTGATTTCATCAAGTTCGGGCCAGATGTAATCGTCGCCCTCGGCGGCCAGCAATTCGTCGTAAAACAGCAAACCGTCGATCATTCCCGCCAGTTCTTCGTCGCGCGGGCCCATATAGACCACATGTTTCAGCGTCTTCAGGTGCTCGCCCAGCTTGGCGGCCACGGGCAAAAACGTCTTGTCCAGAAACAACACCTGATCTTCGGCGTGGTTGATGATGTAAATCAGCTGTTCGGGAAACAGGCGCGGGTTGATCGTGTGGCAAACCATCCCGGCGCCCGCGACGCCAAAGTANATNTCCAGATGCCGCCGGTTGTTCCAGGCAATTGTCCCGCACGCTTGCCCTGGTTCGANCCCCAGCTTACCCAGCGCCGAGGCCAGCTTGCGCGCGTTTACCTCGATCTCACCCCAATTGGTGCGGGTCACCTCACCGGTGGTCTCGACCGACACAATCTCGGTGCTGCCATGATACCGGCTCGCATGTTCGATAAGCGAGCTGATGGTCAGCTGTTTGTACATCATTTTTCCAGGCATGGTCTTCTCTCTCCCTTAAATTCCGGCCATTGCGGCCAGCCCGCAGATTATATCTGTCGTCTTTTCAGTAATCATTATGATGGGGGCGTTGGTATTTCCACTGGTAAGCGTCAGCATGGCCGAAGTATTGATCACGCGTAGCCCCCGCAAGCGCGTGCACCAGATGCTACCGTCTTTGCCCCCAGCCCCGCTTGCAGGCAAGCGCGTGTATCCGGATCTTCGCCTAGCCGCGATGCCAGGGGTGAACCCGCTGACCCGCCACGCACTATCGCATAGTCGAAAGACATTTCCACCTCCCAGGGAAACTCATCTGTGAACCCTGCGATTTATTGCACGGCTAATCCAGATTTTTTGAGCCTGCCCAGGATTTTGAACGGGATATAGATGTTTGAAACGATCAGAACATGCCCTGACTCTAGTCGATATGGGTCGGCAGCTCGATCCTGAACGTGGCCCCTTGCCCCAGCTCACTTTCATAATCGATCGCCCCGTCATGGGCGGTCATGATCTGTTCGGCAATGCTAAGCCCCAGGCCGGATCCGGCGTGGTTCCGCTCGTCCGATGAATCTATCTGGCTGAATTTACCAAAGACCACGTCGCGCGATCCTTCGGGAATACCGATGCCAAAATCCTTGACCTCAACCCCAACCCGGGTTGTATCGGCAAACAGGCGCACCTCGACATTGCTGCCCTTGTCCGAGAATTTCAGGGCATTCGACATCAGGTTGGTCAGAACCTGCTGAATCTTGCTGTGGTCGGCACGGGCAATCAGCCGGACACCGGGGTTGACGAAAACAATGCCAACTTCGTTGCTATCTGCCACACCTTGAACCGATTCCATTGCGTCATAGACAATATCGGACAGTTCGACCGGGGCGAAATCATAGCTTATCTGCTCGGCTTCAAGCTTTTGCAAATCAAGTAGGTCGTCGATCAGATTTGACAGGCGCTTGCTGTTTTTAAAGGCAATTTTCACCATTTTGCGCGAGCGGTCTGGGTATTGTTCCAGCTTGCCGGTGTCCAACAGGCTGAGAGAGCCCATGATGGAATGCAGCGGTGTGCGCAGCTCGTGGCTGACCACTGACACAAATTGCGATTTCACCTTGTATGCGGCATGCGCCCGGTCGCGCTCGATCCGCAATTCGTCCAGACGATCCAGGTTGTTGCGATAGAGTCGCAGGAAGATGGCAGAGCAGTTGAGGACAAAAAACAGGACGAACAGCATAGTGAAAAACTGTAACCAAAGCTGCGAACTCATTGGGGGACGCACATCCCAAAGGTCCTTTATCGGGATAAACAAAAAGACACTCCCGTAAATAACGAGTCGTGTGTACAATACTAATGGCAGTTGGTGGTTGTTCATGGCCGCGAACAATCCGGCGGCCAGTAGGAAAACCAGGGGGGTGAAATGCCAAGTCGCCCCCTCTATCTGGGCGATCAGAACTGCAAATGTCCCGACAGAAACGGCGCTGAGGATGCAGGTTATCAACAGCTGATTGCGAAACCGGATGGCCTTGGCCAGGCCTTCGCCGTTCCAGCGGATTACGCTGGCGCAAACCATGTTATCCAGAAATTCGGTTAGCTGGCTGAGTGCAAAGCACAACAACGCCACTTTGGGGCTATAGTAATACGCTGCCAGAATGGACGAGCCGAAATACATGCTTTGGCGCATCAAAAATAGCGGCTGACCACCATGGACATAGTCTTGGAGCTGTTTAGGAAGGCGGCCTGACCGGACAGTTTCTTTGTCGGTTAACGCATCAATGAAGCGGCGCAACAGCGCCACTATAAAGATGCCGAGATCCCGTGCCGGGTTACGCGGCGACGTTTGTCTTGTCTGGGTCAAGTCCGACATTGCCTGATTGTTCCCTTAGTCGCGTGTGGATGCCTCTGCCCTTTGGGTCAAGTATCCTGAACAGTCGGGCTAAAAAGCGGCACGCCTCGTTCATTTTTGCGAAAAGTTGAATGAGTGGGGCGTTATCCGCAAACCGCCAATGCGTTTGTCAGTGTATGGCAACCGACTGGCAAAGCCCCAGATAAGGGCTGTATCGGAATGCCGCAGAGACCCGCTTTTGGATCAGCTGATAGGCCGACAAGGAAAACGTCGTGTCGATAACGGTTGTGCGATGTGGAACATAGCCCGATTGCCAGAACGACCCGGTGGCCTCGATAACATCGCCAACGGACACCCGGTCCTGGATCTCTTGGATCAGGGACGTGTCGGTAACGGAAAATGATGTCCGATGGACAAACCCCTGTACATCCAAATCCTTAGTCGGTTGGGCCGAAATGTCGATCAGCAGGCGTTTGGCTGTGTCTTGGCCCGTATCACGGGCGGGGTCTTGGCAGGTCAGCAGGGCGACAACTTCGCCCCGGATACAGAAAGTTGCGTGATAGCTGGTCATGTTAATTCCCGTCGGTCTTTTCTTAAAAATTTCATTGGCTGAAAATGTGGATAATGAAAAAAAATGTGGTTGATATGGTTCAGTGGTGTCAGATTTGTGACCATGTTGGCTAGCTCGTGATTTTGAGGAGGCCGCGAATCACGAAGCCATTCGTCAAATGATTCGTGGCTGGGGCGCCTCAGGTGGCGTCATTGGCTAATGTACCCCGTTGTCGGCTGCCCCGCCCACATGTGTCAGATTCGGTCGGATCATCAAGATGTTGGGGGTGCCGCAACATGCGGATTTTTAGAAAAGCTCGGGTGGTTCCGATTCGGCAACAATCAGCTAAACTGACGCTGGGTTGTGGATAAAACTGTGGAAATCGTTGCCGAGATATGCCCCTTCTGTCAGCAACAATAAATCAGGCAAGGCAGTAACATGACCACAGTATACACCAGCAACCACCCAGATTCGCGCCCCAATTAGCGCGCAGAAACAGCACCGGTAAATCCAACACACCAGAGTTTTCCTACTATTTCCTGGTCTTTGTTGTTTCGTATTCCCGAGTCAATGATCCGGACAGGCTAAGGGCTTGATCCCGCAGCAGAGCTTCGAAATATGGACGGCAATAAATCGATAAAACCTCTATCCGGTAATACCTCCACAAAGACCAGTGCATCTGGCGAAACGATAGGCAGGACCATGGCGACCCAAGGCACCATAGAAACAACTACATTGTCGTTCCTCAACATGCACGAACACGGCGCATTATTCGTGAACTTGCTGAAGGCGCGTCGTGATTCTTTCATTGTGAAAAACCAGTGGGTTTTACCCGAAGCTGAAGGGCTTGAGTATGATCAGTACGACAACCCATCCAGCCGCTGGATCGCTGTGCATCGTAGGGACAGGGTACTTGCCGGTATCCGGCTGACACCAACAACAGCCAGATGCGGGATGTATTCCTATATGATCCGGGATGCTCAGTTGAATCTGCTGACAAGCATCCCATCAAACCTATTGGATTTCGAGGCACCGGTTGACCCTGACATCTGGGAAGCCTCGCGGATTTTTGTGGCCGGCGATGTGCCTGCGCGCCTCAGAACCCAGGTCCAGACCATGCTGATGGGCGGTCTGATTAAAGCCGCCGCCGAAAACGAGGCCAAGCAATTGATGGGCCTCGTCCCGGCTGTCTGGCCGCGCTGGATTGGCCGAATTGGTTTGCAGGCGCAACCGGCGGGTCCGGTCTTGGAAGTGGACGGCCGACGAACCCAAGTTGCGCAGATGCGTCTTCCTGATATGGCGCAGATGCATGAATTGCCAAACAAAGCGCAGAGTTTTCCGATTGTCTTTAAGCCGCTTCCAAATGAGATGGAAAAACGGAATGACGCCGCCAAGCGATTGGGCTGAATGACGGGCTTGCGAGCCTGTTGAATTGCATCGCGCGAGGGCTGCATGGCCTCGCGCGGCTGGTCCAATATGCCTGTCAGACCCGCCCGCGAAGTTCTGATGTATCTTCTCGCAAATAGTCGCGCAGGATGTCGGCATAACTTTCGCGCTGGGCAGCGCGGCCGCGGTCTTCGTCGTTGACCGATCTTGTAGCATGCTCGAATATATCCCCAACCTCTTTGGCGCGAATACAGCGTTTTTCGACACTGTTGATGGCTCGTTTCAGGGTGCTGGACTTGTTCAGAAATTTCATTGACGTCATCGGGCCGACCACGACATGCGGCGTTTTCTTGTCAGATTGTTCCCAGCCGTCCCGCCGGGCCATGGCCGATGCCGCATCCAGGACACGGGTTTCGAACCCGGCAAGTTGCAGTTTTGATTTGTTCTGATGCAGGCACAGAAACGTGCCATTACCCCAATAGGTGAAAATGCAATCCTCACCTTCGGACGCCACAGAAACCGAGATGATCTGGCCGACTTTTGCCACGATCCCGCGAAACTCGATCGGGGTAGCAAGGGAATACACCTCGTCGATATTGGCGATCTTGACCGCGTGTACACTGGTTGCCAGCAGGCTGGTGATCGACAGCGTCAGCAAATAGTTCTGGAACGCCACATATCCAACCATGCCTTCGACATTGCCAACCTCGAACGGTTCTTCCAGGCTTTGCGCCAGGCTGTTGTTCAGGACCTTCTGGATCGTGTCAAACGATGACCCGCTGCTTTGCGTCCGGGGCCGGGTTATGGCGACCTTGCAGGCCGTTTCAATGCGGGTTTCCAGTTCGGTGAAGTCGAACGGTTTCATGATATAGTCGGATGCGCCCGCCACGAAGGCCCGGTCAATATGGGACTTTTGTGACATGGCAGTGGCCATGATGATCGGTGTTCGCTTGTACTCTGCCATTTCGCGAATGCGACGGCACAGGACTGTCCCGTCGATCCCCGGCATCTGGATATCCAGCAGGAAACAGTCGAAACTGTCATGGTCCTGTTCCAGAATCTCCAGCGCCTTTTCGCCCGAAGAGGCCGTGGAAATATCGAAATTTCCCGAAATCATCATAGCGGTTTCGAGTAATTCGAGGATCATCAGATCGTCATCTACCGCAAGAATTCTCATGGTGCCCCACCAAATTTGAAGAGGAGAGTTCGGGTAACATTGTCAAACACACCCCTCGGTTTCTGTATTAACGCACGAGAGTTAGTTTTGATTAATGAATGTGGGGATAAAAAGGCAGGTTCGTGACAATTGTATAGACTCTCACCCAGTAGCCCGGCTTTGGGGAGGGGTGACAGGCGGCGCTGGCCGATGCCTTTGGCGTGGTTTCGCGGGCTGATGCGCGCTTGCCCGGTCTTGTCGTCAGGGCAATTGAGTCTTAGGCTCCCATGAGTGGGTAATTATGCGCTGGCTGTGTCTGGCATGGGTTTCAAAAACGGGGAAAAGTTATGAAAACCAAACTGATCGGGGTTATTGCCGCCCTTGGGCTGGCTTTCGCGACCGCTGCAAGCGCCGCTTCGGTGAA
>JGI24025J20009_10000466_pt1 | contig 31452 bp, 27 predicted proteins | sample Cruoilmetagenom3_FD_20009 | JGI IMG/M metagenome (IMG submission 20009) | reverse complement strand
CTACGCATTTCCTGGTGATTGTCAAGGGCGTTGTTTTCGATGCTAACCTGACCACATCCAAAACCGCTAACTGCCTGACAAACCGAAGGTTTTCACCTTCATTTACCGCTGGTAACGCTTGGCGTCCCCGGCAGCGGATGCGTACTTTACGGATTCGCTGCCGGGTTGGCAAGGGCTTTTTGAAATTGGTTTTATTAGGGTCGCAACCAAGCGAATTAGAGGCGAGGTATCGAACTGGGCACCAGAGAATCCGTTCCAAGGTCGGCGATGCTATGCGCGCCGGTTAGAGTCATTGCTACCCGCATCTCTTTAGCGAACAAATCAAGTAAATGCGCAACCCCTGCCTCACCGGCAGTCGCAAGGGCATAGATATAAGCGCGCCCAAGCAGTACGGTGTCGGCGCCTAGGGCAATCATACGCACCACATCAAGACCACTGCGTATACCCGAATCGGCCAGTATGGCGATGTCACCTTTAACGGCATCTGCAATCGCAGGCAAAGCATGCGCGGTAGAGGGGACGCCATCAAGCTGCCGACCGCCGTGATTAGACACAACAATGCCGTCCGCACCAAAACGAACCGCCTCACGTGCATCCTCTGGGTCGAGTATCCCTTTAATGATCATCGGGCCATCCCAGAACTCTCGAATCCACTCAAGGTCCTTCCAAGAGATAGCAGGATCGAAGTTGTCGCCTAGCCAGGCAATATAGTCTTCGAGCTCTGTTGGCTTACCACGATAATCAGACACGTTACCCAGATCATGAGGGCGCCCATTAACGCCTACATCCCAAGCCCAGAAAGGATGCATCGCGGCCTGAGCCATGCGACGGATTGGCCCATACTTACCACTCATGCCCGAGTGAGCATCGCGGTAACGCGCCCCTGGCACCGGCATATCCACGGTGAAGATCAGCGTTTTGACCCCCGCGGCTTTGGCTTTCTCCAGCGCATGCTTCATGAAGCCGCGGTCTTTCAGTACATAAAGCTGAAACCAAATGGGACGGTCGATGGCAGAAGCCACTTCATCAATAGGACATACCGATACGGTTGAAAGTGTGAAAGGTATGCCCTTGCTGGTAGCGGCACGCGCCGCCTGCACCTCACCACGTCTAGCATACATACCTGCCAGGCCTACCGGCGCAAGGGCAACGGGCATGGCAAGCGATTCACCGAACAGCGTCGTTTCTAGCGAAAGTGTGGACATGTCTTTCAACACACGCTGGCGCAAAGCGATACCGGCAAGGTCGTCTACGTTACGCCGCAGCGTATGCTCTGTGTATGAGCCGCCGTCGGCATAATGGAATAAAAAGGGCGGTATACGACGCTTTGCTGCTTGGCGATAGTCGGTGGATGCTGAGATGATCATGGTGAGCCCTATGCAATGGATGCGATATATTCACCGCCCAAGGTGGAAATTGGTTTTACCAATTGACAAAAAAGCAGTGTCAACACTAGTGAGCTGGCATAAGCGTGTCAAACAGAGATCCTCTATTGCAGGGCGCCAAGCGCCTATACTTTAGTTTAAAGCCACTCAGCAAGAAGGCTGGATGCCTTAAACGCAGCCCACCAGCACTTGAGCTAACCTGGCAAAGCTTTTAATATTGGTCTTACCAATTAAGGAGCTAACCAACATGAGCTATCCACCGCTCCGCCAACAGCGTTTGGCTGATGTCATTACCGAGCGCCTAGAAGCCATGATGTTGGAAGGCAGTCTAAAGCCCGGGCAGCGCCTACCCCCTGAACGTGAACTGGCCGAGCGCTTTGGCGTTTCGCGCCCCTCTTTACGTGAAGCCATCCAGAAACTTGCGGCGCGCGGGTTACTGACCAGCCGACAAGGCGGCGGCACCTTTGTGAATGACGACCTCAGCAACGGCTATACCGACCCCTTGCTGGAAATGCTTTCCCGCCACGATGAATTCAATCTGGATCTGCTCGAATTTCGTGACGCCATGGAAGGCATTTCGGCCTATTACGCGGCGCTTCGCTCAACGCCTGCCGACAAAGCCATTCTGATCCAGCGCTTTGAAGAGCTCGACGGCGGATTTGCCGGCGCCGACCCCATTCAAGAAGCCAAGCTTGATGCCGCGTTCCACCTCGCGATTGCCGAGGCTGCCCACAATGTACTGCTACTGCATACCATACGTGGCATTTTTCATCTGTTAGAGAAAAGCATCGTGAACAACTTGGCTCACTTGTTCGCCAAGGAAGGTTCCCGCAGTCAATTAATGCAGCAACACCGCGCCTTACTCAATGCCATTTTGGAAGGACGAGCAGAAGACGCCCGGGCTCGCGCCCATGAACATCTCGTGTTCGTGGAAGAGGGGTTACTCGAAATGGCCAAAGCTGAAACCCGCGCCCAGCGCGCCCTTCGTCGCGCGCAAGGCAATAGTAAGACGCTGGCATGAACAGCCCAGCCAGCAGCAACCACGTACCTCCTCCTTTGCCCGCCCGTTGGCGAAGCTTATGGTTACTGGCTATTTCGTTTGGCTTGCTACTGTGTATGTGGCAGGCCGCCCAACTGTCCCGGGAACAAGCGCTCTCCAACCTGCAGGACGATGCAGAAAATGAGTTACGGCTTTCGGCCGCCAATTTAAATGGCTACCTGCTGCGTTATGACTATCTGCCGCAAATGCTGGCGACGCGTGAAGGCGTGCAACGCTTTTTAGCCTCTCCGGATAACCAAGACCCGATGCCGCTCAATATGCTGCTAGATCGCTTCCGCTTTACCGCTGGCGTATCGGATGTTTACTTGCTTAACCGTGCTGGCGACACGATCGCCGCCAGTAACTGGCACCGCCCCAATACGTTTATCGGCCAGAACTATGCGTTCCGCTCCTACTACACCGATGCCATTGCAGGTGGCCAGGGGAGATTTTTTGGCTTAGGGATCAAGTCCCTAGAACGGGGTTATTACTTCTCATCCCCCGTGTGGCTGGATGATACTTCGCCCGACTCACAGCCAGACGGGGTGCTAGTCGTGAAAGTCCTGCTGGATGACGTGGAAGAGAGTTGGGCAGAACAGGACGCAGAGCTGTTTGTCACCGACAGCGACAACATCATTTTCATGGCCAGCCACCCAGAGCTGCGCATGAACGCACTCTACCCGCTCAGCGATGAAGAGCGCCAAAGTCTGCACGAAACCCGGCGCTACGCCATGGAACCACTCTCCCCCTCAGGCATCGAGGTCAATGCGCCTTATGGCCTGGGCAGTCAGTTGGTCAGCTTCTCTAAAGGTCCGCTAAGCGAGGGGGATTACCTCAGCTTGACCCGGCCTATCCCAGAGTTTGGCTGGCAAATGCATATCTTAAAGCCGCTGACACCCGTGATTAGCGCCCAGTGGATAGCCGCGCTGATGGCAGGGGGGCTTTACGGCGTCGTGGCGCTGGGAGCTGGCATCGGCTGGCAGCGCCTACGGTTACGCCGTGAACGGGAAGCGTTTGCTGAAAGAGAGCGCAACACGCTGGCCCGCGTGCGCGACGAACTGGAAGTCAGTGTGGAGCACCGCACACGCGACCTGGTGGCCAGCAACCAACGCCTTTCCGATGAAATTGAAGAGCGCCGCCGGGCGGAAGCCAACCTTCGCCAGACCCAGGACGAGCTCATTCAAGCCGCCAAATTGGCGGTCCTAGGCCAACTCGCCGCGGGCATCAACCATGAGCTCAATCAGCCGCTGGCGGCTATTCGCGCCTACGCAGAAAACGCCCGCCGCTTTATCGCCTTAACCCGACACGACAAAGCCGATGCCAATCTGGAGCAGATTGTCGAACTAACAGAGCGCATGGCAGACATTAGCGCGCAACTGCGCCAATTTTCGCGCAAGAGTAGCGAGCGCCAGGAGGCTATTTCGGTACAAGCCTGTATAGACTACGCCCTCCGGCTTTTTCAAAGCCGCCTGCGCGAAGGCAATATCTCTATCATTCAAGATTGGCCCGCTGAAACGCTATGGGTAAAAGGCGACCTAGTGCGCCTGGAGCAGGTTTTGGTGAATTTGATTGGTAATGCACTGCAGGCCATGAAAACCGTCGCTGCCCCCCAGCTAACACTTGGTGCCTATGCCCACCAGCAACAGGTCATTATTAGCGTTACCGATAATGGCCCTGGCATCCCAGAAGAGCACTTAGGGCAGATTTTTGAACCCTTTTTTACGACCAAAGCACCGGGAAGCGGTTTAGGGCTGGGACTCTCCATATCGTCACGTATCATGGACGATTTAGGCGGCAAGCTACAGGCAGCCAATCAGCCCGAAGGGGGCGCATGCTTCACCATTACCCTGCCCCACTCAACGTTCACACACGCCCAGGAGCGCTCCCACTATGCATGAGCCGTCGATACTGCCGGTCATAGTGATCGACGATGAACCGCACCTGCGGATCACCGCCAGCCAAACGCTCGAGCTGGCGGGCTACACGCCTTACTGTTTTGAATCGGCAGAACAAGCGTTGGCGGCATTAACGCCGGACTTCCCCGGTGTGATTGTCAGTGATATTCGCATGCCGGGGATGGATGGCATGGCGCTCCTGCATGAACTACACAGCCGCGATGCTACCCTGCCGATCATTTTAATCACCGGCCACGGCGATATTTCTACCGCGGTAGAAGCCATGCGCGCCGGGGCCTGGGATTTTCTAGAGAAGCCGTTTGCCGGTGATCAACTGCTAGACGTGGTGCGTCGTGGCATTGAAAAGCGCCAGCTCAGCTTGGAAAACCACCGCCTTAAAGCCGAACTGGAAGTGCAACAAGCCGCGCTGGGGCCGCGCTTGGTGGGGCGCACCCCCATCATTTCACGGCTGGCCGCGATGATTCAGCGTATCAGTCAAGTGGAAGCGGATGTGCTGCTGTTTGGCGAAACAGGCACCGGTAAAGATTTGGTAGCGCGCGCTATTCACGAGCGCAGTGGGCGACGCAATAGCCCCTTCATGGCCATTAACTGCGGTGCCGTGCCCGAAAACACCATCGAGTCGGAGCTGTTTGGACATGAGAAAGGCGCCTTCACCGGTGCCGTAGAACGGCGTATCGGCAAGTTTGAGCACGCCAATGGCGGCACGGTATTTTTGGACGAAATTGAGTCGATGCCGTTGGCGCTGCAGGTCAAACTGCTGCGCGTATTACAAGAGCGCAGCGTCGAGCGGTTAGGCGCCAATGAGACCGTCCCGCTCAATATCCGTGTGATTGCGGCGACCAAAGTCGATCTCAAAACTGCCTCTGAGGAGGGGAGTTTTCGCGAAGACCTTTACTACCGATTGAACGTCGTCACCCTACCGCTACCCGCGCTACGCGAGCGGCGTGAGGACATCCCCTTACTGTTTCAACACTTTGCCGTCGTCGCCGCCAACCGTAGCGGGCTGGAAGCGCCGACCCTCGACAGCCCCGCCATTGCCGCCCTCCTCGCACACGACTGGCCCGGCAATGTACGCGAGCTGCGTAATTTGGCCGAACGCTATGTGCTGCTGGGCGCTGCTTTCGATTATCGCCTGGATGCGCTACTGGAGGGAGTCAATGCGGATACCGAAGAGCCCACGTTACCGCGCCAAGTCGAGCTGTTCGAAAAAAGCCTGATCAGCCAATCACTGTCGCGCTACCACGGCCGGGTCACCGACGTATGTGGCCACCTAGGCATTCCACGCAAAACCTTTTACGACAAGCTTAAAAAGCATGGCCTCAATGCTGACGACTATCGCCATAACAGCGAGCCTTGATAAAGCAATTCACCCAACACCGACCAGGGCGGCACCCAGGGAATCAGCGTTAACGTCGCAATCAGCATCAGCAGGTTGGACATGGGCCGACGGCTATCGCCTAACTTGAGCGCCGTGCCAAACGAGCGCTTTAGCCGCGCCCCCTCAAGGTCAACGCTGTATATTTCGTCCAACGTTAGGTGAATCAAGAAGCCTACCAAGGTGGCCGCACCGTGAGACCAAGCCAACCACGCAGGCTGACCGAGCAAATTAAAACTTAACGCGGCGGTGGTTAAGCTGCATAGCCCACCCGCCAGCAGTGAATGCCAAATGCCGCGATGAACGGTAAAGCGTGAAAAAAGTATGCCTGCCAGATAGCGCACACAAAAATAAATACCACCGCACGCCATCAGCAGCGCTCCCGGCGTCAACCATGGCTGGAGCACGAGCGCTCCCAGCACCAGCGCGGGCACCGAAAGCAGATTAAAGATCAAACGGATGGAGTGTGAACGGTCAGCATCGATATCGGGCAAAATGCCGCCGAACGTGATCAGTGCAATCATCATCACCGCTTGAGAAGGCGGCCACCATTGGCCTTTCCAGCCAGCGTAAGCTACCAGCATGCCGCCCGCCGCTGCTACCGTAATATGCGTGCGAAAATTAGCCATGACGCGGCATCCCAGAATCTACCTACAGAAAACTGTATAAATTAACAGATTCCCGCCGTGCGCGACATGACTTATGTAGAAAAAAGGTTGGCTTAGCAATCGCTTAGAGAAAGAACCTCAAAGCGTCGCTTCTGCTAAAAAGCGATCTTTCAGTTTGACGTAGTTGCCAGCGGTATAAGGAAAGAAGACACGCTCTTTGTCTTTGAGTGGGCGCAGCGCCTTGGCGGGGTTGCCGGCATAGACAAAGCCACTTTCCAGATGTTTGCCAGGCGTGACGACGGCCCCCGCTGCAATGATTACCTCGTCGTCGACGACCGCGCCATCCATCACGATCGCCCCCATGCCGACCAGTATCCGATTACCCAAGGTACAACCATGCAAAATCGCCTTGTGGCCAATGGTGACGTCGTCGCCAATGGTGAGCGGAAACCCCTCGGGGCTGAAATCGCTGGCGTGGGTGATATGAAGCACGCTGCCATCCTGCACGCTGGTTCGTGCACCGATACGAATACGGTGCATATCGCCGCGAATCACCGTCATCGGCCATACGGAACAATCATCACCCAGCACCACATCACCAATAACGACACAGGCTGGATCAATATAGACGCGCTCGCCCAACTGGGGTTCGACACCTTGATGGCGTCTTAATGCAGTGCTCATTGCTCGCTCCTGAAATGTTGGATGGAAAACGTAGGGGACTTAATCAACCCACTATAGCAACCCAGCCAATAGAACAATAAAAGTCAGCGGAATCGACACCCAGCGGATGATATTACGCCATACCAAATAGCCGCTCTCACCCACACCTAACGCGCTGACCACCCTGCCACGTGGCATGATCCAAGCCGCAAAAATCGCGATTAGCATGCCACCCAAAGGAAGGAAAACATCCGGCGGTATACTGCTAACAAGCTCAAAGACGTTGCGCCCGAACAGCGGTCGAAACTCTGCCAGCGAGGAGAATGAAAAGGCCGATAATAGCCCGATCAACCAAACGCTGAGCGCGACGATAGCCGTCGAGATGCTCCGGCGCAGCCCCAGCCCTTGCAGCGTGGCGACCATGGGTTCTGCCAGGTTAATGGCGGATGTCCAGGTGGCTAAAAGCAGCAGTAAAAAGAACACGCTTAGCCACACCGCGCCCCAGGGCAACTCAGAAAACGCGATGGGCAGCGTTACGAACATTAAGCCTGGGCCGTCGGCCGGGTCCATGCCTTGCGCGAACACCACTGAGAAAATGGCGATCCCCGCCAATAGCGCGACGCTAATATCGAGCACCGCGACTGCCACGGCTGCCTTAGGCAGGCTTTGCTCTTCCGGCATGTAAGCGCCGTACGCCATCAGCGCACAAGCACCCACTGCCAAGGTAAAGAACGCATGGCCCATGGCATGCACGACGACTGAGGGCGTCAGCGCTTCGAAAGAGGGTAGAAACAGCCACGCCAGCGCCGTCCCAAATCCATCGGTGGTCGCGGCATAGCCTGCCAGCAGCAGCAACAGCAGGTACAACAGCGGCATTAGCAGGTTGTTTAACCGCTCGAGCCCCTTGGACACGCCCGCGGCGACGACCGTCATGGTCATAAACAAAAATAGCGAGTGATTAAAGATCAGCAGACCTGGATTGGCTAAGAAGGCGTCAAACCCAGCACCGATTTCAGCGGCACTCGCCCCATTGAAGTTGCCATTGACCGAGGCCACCAAAAACTCAATCGACCAGCCGGAGACCACCGAATAGAACGACAAGATACAGAACACGGTGAACGCCCCGAACACGCCCAGCCACCGCCAGTGAGGGGAAGCACCCGCTTCGGCTGCCAAGGCCCCCAGCGCCTGCATTGGCCCGCGCCGCCCAGCGCGGCCAATCAATATCTCCGCCATCATCACCGGAATACCCAGTAGCAGCACAAACGCCACATAAATCAGCAAAAAGGCGGCGCCGCCGTTCTCTCCCGCCACATAAGGAAAGCGCCAGATGTTGCCTAACCCCACCGCAGCACCTGTTACCGCCAAGATAAAGGCCCGCTTCGACCCCCAGCGCTCCAGCGTCTCGCTCATCACATGCTCCTGCCATTGGTGGCATTAAAAGGCGGCAAGACTAGCAGGCGCTTGCGTGCAGGCCAAACCCTAAGCGTAAAGCCACGTATTAAACGTGGCGGTTAAAGCGAAGATTGTTATCAAGGCTAACATTGAAACACGGCCCCGCCGCCCGCACTGTGTCATTATTATGGCGCGTTTTGCGCTCCCTAAACTGTTTTAAAATCGATGCCACTTGAGGTGCCTATGTCCACCAATCCGCTGCTTGAAACGCACGAGTTACCCCCCTTTGCTGAGATTCGCGCCGAGCATGTGGAGCCCGCTGTGGAAACATTGCTAGGCGAAAGCCGCGAGGCCATTGACCGGCTCGCCGACCAGGCCGCCGCCGCTCCGCCAAGCTGGGAAAATTTTGCAGCCCCTCTGGAAGCCGTCAATGACCGGCTGACGAAAGCGTGGTCTCCTATCTCGCACCTCAATGGCACCATGAACTCCCCAGAATTGCGTGAAGCGTATCAAGCGTGTCTGGAGAAACTCTCCGCTTTTGGCACCTGGGTGGGCCAACACGAAGGCTTGTTTCATGGCTGGCAAGCGCTGAAAGACGGCCCCGCCTGGCAGCACCTAGATGCCGGCCAACGGCGCACTGTTGAGAACGCCCTGCGCGACTTCCGTTTAGCCGGTGTCGACTTGCCCGAAGACAAAAAAGCCCGCTACGGCGAGATACAGTCGCGGCTTTCACTGCTCTCCAACGAGTTCTCCAATAACGTGTTGGATGCCACCCAGGCATGGCACAAAGATATCGATAGCCAGGAAGCATTAGCCGGGTTACCGGAGAGCGCTCTTGAAACGTTAAAAGCCACCGCTGAAGCGAAAGGCGTAACGGGCTACCGTATTACCCTGGATTTCCCCAGTTTCTTCCCGGTAGTGAGTTACGCAGACAACCGTGAGCTGCGCCGCGATGTGTATACCGCCTTTGTTACCCGCGCCTCAGACCAGGGTCCGAATGCGGGTAAGTTTGATAACGCCGCCATCATGGAAGAGATTTTGGCGCTGCGTAGCGAAATTGCCCAGCTACTCGGCTTTAATACCTACGCGGACTATTCACTGGCCACCAAAATGGCAGAGTCACCCGAACAGGTGCTCGAGTTTCTCAACGACTTAGCCCGCCGGGCGCTTCCTCAGGCAAAAGAAGAATTTGCTGAGCTAAGCGCTTACGCTCGTGATGAGCTCGGCCTGCAAACGTTAGAACCGTGGGATGTTGCTTACGCCAGTGAAAAACTGCGCGAAGCGCGCCACGCCATTTCTCAAGAGCAGCTGCGCCCTTACTTTCCCGCGCCACGCGTGGTCGATGGTTTGTTTCAGGTGGTCGAGCGTCTCTATGGTGTGCGCTTTGAAGAAGATACCGAGGCGCCTCGCTACCACGCTGACGTACGTTATTTCCGCATCACCGAAAATGGTCAGCCGATCGCCGCTTTTTATCTCGATCTTTACGCCCGCGAAGGCAAACGGGGCGGCGCTTGGATGGCGGATTGCCGCGTACGGCGCCAAACAGAGCAGGGCCTGCAGCTACCGGTTGCGTTTCTTACCTGCAACTTCACAGCGCCGGTCGGTGGCCGTCCTGCACTGCTCACCCATGATGAAGTCACCACGCTGTTCCATGAGTTTGGCCATGGCTTGCATCATATGCTGACCAAACAGCACATTGCCGATATCTCCGGTATTAACGGCGTTGCCTGGGATGCGGTCGAGCTACCCAGCCAGTTCATGGAAAACTACTGCTGGGAGCGCGAAGGGCTCGACCTACTCGCCAAACACGTGGATAGCGGTGAGACGCTGCCTGCCGACCTACTCGAGCGCTTGCAAGCGGCCAAGAATTTCCAGTCCGCCATGGGCATGATGCGCCAAATCGAGTTTTCGCTGTTTGATCTGCGCCTGCATCATGAACTCAGCGCCCCCAGCGCCAGCGATGTGCAAGCACTGCTTGACGAGGTGCGCGATGGGGTGTCGGTACTGCCGAAGGTGTCATTTAACCGCTTCCAGAATAGCTTTGGCCACGTCTTTGCCGGCGGTTACGCTGCCGGTTATTACAGCTACAAATGGGCGGAAGTTCTGTCAGCGGATGCCTGGAGCGCTTTTGAAGAGGCCGGTATCTTTGACCCCGAAACGGGGCAGCGCTTCCGTCACGAGATCCTCGAACAAGGCGGCGCCCGAGACGCAGCTGAACTGTTTGTCGCCTTTCGTGGCCGCGAACCGAGCGTTGAACCGCTGCTGCGTCATAGCGGCATTCGCGCAGCTTAAGCTATTGGAACCCCTTCCCCGTGCACGGCGTCTTAGGCGCCGTGCGTTTGGAGATTCGCATGTCGACTGTTAAACGTTTTATTGCGGGCGTTACCTGCCCACGCTGTGCGGCGATGGATCGGATCCGCGCCTGGGAGCAGAACGGGATTCGCTACCGCGAATGCGTTAACTGTGATTTTTTTGAGCAACTGCCCATCGAAGAAGACGCGCTTACCGAAATGACCACCCGGGTCAATCAGGTGCGCGATGATCAACACCAGCAGGATGTGCAGCCTGTACGTATTCTGGACCCCGGCAAACCCTCGCGCTAACGCCTCTCCCCGTATTGCCTTTTTACCCGGACAAACCCGCGCATCTAACGCGGGTTTACTTTGTTTGCCCTTGGCCAATCTCTATGTGTGCGGTTATCCGCACATGTAAGACCCGCTTTCGTGCGAACAACCGGACACAATGCCAACAATTCCCTTCCACCAAAGTTGAATAAAAAATTTATAAACCGTTGTTTATAAATTAATAAATATTAAATGGCACAACTCTCGCTGTGTTAACTCCTGCATAGCCTGATCAATCCCTTTTAACGGACGGTATCGATCAGGCCATCGGACGATAACCCCAATAACAGCTAGGAATTTTCGCCATGCGCAAACAAATGCCTAAAACGTTCACGCTTCTCGCCAGCAGCGCCTTGCTTGTTGCGGCGGCCAGCAGTGCCCAAGCGCAAGAAGATCGCGCCGGTTGGCCCGACAACTTCACCGTAGGTACCGCAAGCCAAGGCGGCACTTACTTCGTTTACGGTTCAGGCTGGGCGAACTTTATTGCTGATGAGCTGGGCGTATCAGGCGGCGGTGAAGTGACCGGTGGTCCTACTCAAAACCTGGCGCTGGTGCACACAGGCGACATGGCGTTCGGTTTAACCACGATGGGCCCTGCTTCTGATGCCGTTAAAGGCGAAAGCCCACTGGCACCTGGCATGCAGATGGATAACGTCTGCGCTATGTTCCCGATGTACGAAACACCGTTCTCCATTACCGCGCTTTCTGACAGCGGCATTGAGTCAATCTCCGACATTCCGGATGGCGCACGCATCGGTTTTGGTCCAGCAGCGTCTACCTCTGACACCTACTTCCCCGCGATCCTGGAAACCCTGGGCGTTGACTTCGAGCGCCGTAACGGTGGTTGGTCAGACTTAGGCGGCCAGTTGCAGGATGGCCTGCTTGATGTTGTCGCCTTCGCAGCCGGCATCCCGATCCCCGCCGTTAGCCAATTGGAAGTCCAGACCGACGTCAACATCATCGAATTTAACGAAGAAGAGTTGGCCACCGTTCTGGAAAACTATCCCGTTGCTGAATTCATGATCCCAGCAAACACTTACACCACCCTGGAAGAAGATGCCCGCGCGGTATCGATGTGGAACTTCGCCATCGCTGGCTGTGATCTGCCGGAAGACTTCGTTTACGAAGTGACCAAAGCCACAATGGAAAACAACGATCGTATGCGTTCTGTACACCGCAGTGCTGAAACCACCATTCCAGAAAACATCGTTCATAACACCGTGCTGCCGTTCCACCCTGGCGCTGCACGCTGGTATGAAGAGAACGGTTATGACATTGCTGATGACATGATCAACTAAGCAACCTCCCCCGTTCCAACTGCCCCGCCTCTGGCCCTGCCAGGCGGGGCAGCTTTCGCTGCTACTACCCCCTTTGTCTGCTTTTGCTGTGAGGGTGAACTCTAATGAGTCACAAAACCGACCAAGACCCCAATGGTCTTAACGATGATGCTCACGCGGCGTCAGCGGTACCCGAGTCTATTGCCGATGGTGTCGATGATGATGTTGTTGAACCTAATCGTCGCCTGTTTACGGGCTGGCAATTTCTACTGTTTGCGGCATTAGCGATCGCTTACTCAAGTTTCCATCTGATTTCACTCAACGTTTATCCGATGGAAACCTGGTCGTTTCGAATCGTACACATTGCCGGTGCACTTATTCTCGGTTATGGGCTCTTTGCGGGCGCTCGCTTTGCCGAAGATGGCCAGCCAGCGTCAGGCGACTGGATCAAGTGGGTTAGCTATGCCCTCTTGATTCCTGCCGCCTATACCTTGGCGCAAGTATTCGTGATGTATCAGACGCTCAGCGGTAGTGCCATGCGCATCGACCCGAACGTCGAGAATTGGCACTACGGCTATCCGCTGATGGCGACCACGGCGGGGGCTATCGTACTATCGTGGTTTTATCGTCAGGCACGTCATCGCTTCAACCCTGCCGATTTGGTACTTATGGTATGTGCCATGGCGAGCGCAGGCTATTTACTGGTGGCCTATAACACCAATATCCGGATGTCGACGGGTACCTCCTTTGCACCATCGGGCATTTCCTGGGCAGCCATTGCAGGCTCCCTGCTGATTCTAGAACTTACTCGCCGAGTCGCTGGTTTAGCGTTAGTAGTGATTTCAGCGGTCTTTTTGACCTACGTTTTTGCCGGCCCTTACTTGCCAGGCTTCTTAGGCTATCCAGGTCTGTCACTGCAGCGTTTCTTCAGCCAGGTGTATACCGACGCGGGCATTCTTGGGCCCACCACGGCCGTGTCATCGACCTATATCATCTTGTTCATTATTTTTGCAGCGTTCCTGCAGGCTTCCAAAGTGGGCGACTACTTCGTCAACTTCGCGTTCGCGGCAGCAGGTCGGGCCCGTGGTGGCCCTGCTAAGGTCGCTATTTTCGCCTCAGGCCTGATGGGTATGATCAACGGTACCTCCGCGGGTAACGTCGTTTCTACCGGCTCCCTGACCATTCCCTTGATGAAGAAAGTCGGCTACCCCGCGCGTAGTGCAGGCGCTATCGAAGCGGCCGCCTCAACCGGTGGTCAGATCATGCCGCCGATTATGGGTGCTGGCGCGTTCATCATGGCGGAAGTGACCGGTATTCCGTATACCGAAATTGCCATTGCAGCGATCATTCCTGCCATCCTCTATTTTGCTTCCATCTACTTTATGGTCGACTTTGAAGCCGCCCGTAAAGGCATGCGCGGCATGCGTAAGGATGAAATCCCGCTATTTTCCAAGCTGGTGAAGCAGGTTTACCTGTTTGCGCCGATTATTATTCTGATTGTCGCGCTGTTTATGGGTTACTCGGTCATCCGCGCCGGTACCCTCGCCACCGCTTCAGCGGCTGTGGTGAGCTGGATTTCACCTAATAAGATGGGTGTTCGTGCAATTCTTAAAGCGCTGCAGATTGCGGGCACCATGTCGATTCAAATCATCGCGGTGTGTGCCTGTGCGGGCTTAATCGTTGGGGTTATCTCGCTGACCGGTGTTGGCGCGCGCTTCTCGTCGCTGTTGCTGGGCCTCGCCGGTGTCAGCCAACTGTTGGCGCTCGTGTTTGCCATGCTGATCAGCATTTTGCTGGGAATGGGCATGCCCACTACCGCCGCCTATGCGGTGGCCGCGTCAGTCGTTGCACCTGGCCTAATCAATATCGGTATTGAGCCACTGATCGCGCACTTCTTCGTGTTCTATTTCGCCGTCGTGTCGGCGATCACTCCGCCGGTTGCCTTGGCTTCCTATGCAGCGGCGGGTATCTCTGGCGACAACCCCATGGGCACGTCGGTGGCCTCGTTCAAGATTGGCCTGGCCGCGTTCATCGTACCGTTCATGTTCTTCTACAGCCCGGCCATGCTAATGGAAGGCTCTCCGATGCAGATCCTACGCGTTGGGTTAACCGCGACGCTGGGCATTGTGTTGCTCTCGGGCATGGTACAGAAGTGGTTCTTTGGCCCCGTTAACACAGTACAGCGTATCGTTATGCTGGTAGGCGCGTTGTTCTTGATCTATGGCGGTATCTATACCGACATTGCAGGCCTTGCGATTGGTATCGCGCTATTTATGATGCAGCGCAAGGCCCACGGTGGCGGCAGTAAAACGGCGCAAGCTGGCTAATTAATGTAACTCGCAATACGGTAGGCCTAAAAAACCCCGGTCAACGATGTTGATCGGGGTTTTTAATGAGCCTAATGCGGGTCAATAATTGCGCTTAGTTAGCCAGGTTATCGACGATCTTCAATACCGGTGCGGCTTGGTTAAGCGTGTAGAAGTGCAAGCCTGGAGCACCGCCATCCAGCAAACGTTGGCAAAGTCGGCTCACCACATCGGTGCCAAATGCTGCAATCGCTTCGCTGTCGTCACCGTAAGATTCCAACTGTTTGCGGATCCAGCGCGGGATCTCGGCGCCGCAGGCGTCAGAGAATCGCGCCAGCTTGGTGTAGTTGGTAATGGGCATAATGCCAGGAATAATCGGTTGCTCAACGCCCAGCGCGCGGGCTTTATCAACAAAGTTGAAATAGGCATCAGCGGTGAAGAAGTACTGAGTAATGGCCATATTGGCCCCCGCGTTCATTTTACGCGCGAAGTTTTCCACATCCTTATCAAGATTAGGCGCCTGTGGATGAGACTCAGGATAGGCCGCGACGGCAATGTCGAAATGGTCGCCTGTTTCCTCACGAATAAACTCGACCAGTTCGTTGGCATAACGCAACTCGCCAATGCTGCCCATACCGGAGGGCATATCGCCACGCAGCGCGACTAAGCTGTCGACCCCTTCTTCGCGATACTGCGCCAGCAGGTCACGCAACTGGGCTTTTTCACTGCCGATGCAGGAGAGGTGCGGAGCCGTGGTAATGCCGCTCTCACTCACTGCTCGCACCACTTCGCGGGTACGCGCCTGGGTCGAACCACCGGCACCATAGGTCACTGAGAAAAACCGCGGTTTGCGGGCGGCCAGTTCATCACGAACGTGTATTAGCTTGTCGCGCCCAGCGTCGGTATTGGGCGGAAAGAACTCAAAGCTGATACCTAACGGATGCTCGTGGCTGCTCATGGGATTTCCTTTTTAGCTCAATAGTGATGATATTTTGGGGTATTCTCGCTTTTCCATCGCGCTGGGGCTAATGAAAGATTCCACGCTCGGCCTTTAATTCGACTCATGTTCGTTCGTCATTACACATTTTAAGGGAGGGTCCATGGATCTTGCACCTGGGGCACTGGTTGGGCCACTACTGATGCTGCTGAGCTATGTGGCGTTAGGCTGGCTCGCCGCTCAACGGCTAAAACTGGATCCTCGCCCGATCGCCACACTACTGGTTTACCTGATTGCGCCCTTTACCATTTTTCGTGCGCTGATGAACGGCGGCCCCACGGCCAACTACTTACTGCTGACATTAGCGCTGTTCATTTTGGCAAGCCTGATGGCCCTGGTGGTGCAACGCCTAGCTCGCCACCGCTTTGGTGAACAAGAAGCCGCCCTGCTAGCGTTCTCGTCAGGAACGGGCAATACCGGCTATTTTGGCCTGCCGATCGCGCTGATTCTGCTCCCCCCTGAAGGCGTGACGCTTTACCTGTTCTGCATGCTGGGGATCAATATTTACGAATTCACCGTAGGTTTCTACCTTAGCGCTCGCGGTCGTTTCTCGGTACGCGAAAGTTTGCTTAAAATTTCACGCCTACCGCTGATCTATGCATTCTTATTAGCGCTATTGCTCAGCTCGCTTGATGTCACGATACCCGACGCCGTCATGAGCTCACTAGCGGTGTTCCCCGCCACCTATACGCTGCTGGGTATGATGATTATTGGCATGACGCTTAGCCAAGTGACGCTTACCGCTTGGGATACACGCTTTGTGGCCACTTGTTTGGGACTGCGCTACTTGATGTGGCCGCTGGCCATGCTACTGGCCGTTTTCATCGTGCAATGGATGGCGCCGCTGTCCACGGAGTTAGCCCTGGCGCTGCTGCTGCTCGGCGTGGTGCCTATGGCGGCTAACGTGGTGGTGGTGGCGATGGAGTTGGGCATTCAGCCGCAAAAGGGCGCGCTAGCGGTGCTGGTCACGACCGTACTCGCACCGCTGCTGATTCCCCTCTACCTGGGTTTGATGCTGCGTCTTACCGGGCTTGGTTAGTCATTAAACGTGCGTAATTAAAAACCAGCCACACCCGATTGGTTAAGCTGGCTAGCCATTCGCTGCACGTCCGGGTGGCTGAAAAAGGCTACCAGCGCGTCAGCGCGAACCGGGCCAACCCCTGGAACGGCTTGCCACTGCTCGCGCTGGTAGCCCGCTAACGTTGCCCAATCTCCGCGAACCGACTCGCTACCCGGTGGCGCGCCCAGCGCACTGAGCCATGCCGAAAACGGACGCCTGAGGGCGATTTGAAACTGCTCAGTGAGCGCGGCGGAAGTGACCTCACCAATACCATAGGCCTCCTCCAGATAACGCGGCTCAGCGTCCAGCCACTCCAATAATTGCGTGACGACGCCCGCCTCCATTAGCGCTTGCCAAGTGCCTTCACCAACACCTTGCATGCCCAACTGCTCGCCCAGGTAAGTGAGCCGGGCCAGTAACTGTGTCTCGCAACCGGGAGTAAGCTCAAAACAACTGAGCAGGTGATAACGCTGCGGCGAGGGAACACTCAGCGGCGAGCGCTCTTGGGTATGCCAGACCACGTCGGTTAACTGGGGAATCGTCAATCCCGCCAAGGAGATCGCTACTTGGTCACCGGCGCGCACATCCAGTGACTCCCAGCGTTCCAGTGAGCCTAACGACACGCGGCTAATGCGCCGCCCCTCTAGCAGCACCGGGTTAAGCCACACTAGCGGCGTCACGCGTCCAGTACGCCCAACGCGAAACTCAATGCCGCGGACTTCCGCAAGCGCCTGTTGGGCGGGGTATTTCCAAGCAATCGCCCACTCCGGAGGCGATGACGACCAGCGGCGAACACCAGGACGTTCAGCCTGTTTGATCACCACGCCGTCGGTGGCAAACGGCAACGGGCCATTGAACCAGCTATCGCGCCAGTAAGCGGCGTCGCGACGCTCTTCAAGCGGTTGGGTATAGGTGGCAGTATCAAAGCCTAGGCTAGTAAGACGCGTCAAACGCTCTTCCATCCCAGTAGGCCCATCGGGCCAATCCCATACGAATAGGCCGATACGCTCAAGGGTTTCCACGGTAGGTGAGGATTGCGCCATTGCTCCCGCCACAGCGCCCCGTGCCCCCGACGCAGGCGATTGTGATTGCACGTGTTGGGTTAGCCGCCAGTACAATTCGCCTTGGAGCACCGCCGAAATAGGCTCAGGCAGCGTATTAGGCACAGCGGGTAACTGGCGCACCCGACTCGTCCAGTCCTGGCCCCGCTCGCCATCGCCACGGCTAACGGCTTCTACCAAGTCGCCGTCTTGATAACGCAGCGTTATCGCCACGCCATCCACTTTGGGCTGAATCCAGAGGTCTTCGCGGCGGCTGGTGAAGCGCCGGACACCGTCATCATCGGCTTTAGTGAGGCCGCGCTGAGCCGCCGGATGATCGAGCGTGCCGCTGCTTCGGGTAACGCGGGAAAGCGGGCGGTGGTCTGGCGCATGGCCTAAGCAACGTTGCCAAGCGGCGAGGCGCGATACGGCCTGGTCATAGAGGGCATCGTCAATCAGCGCCACGCCATCGTCGTGGTAGGCGGTATCCCAGCGCTGAACCTGCTCGGCCAGTGCCTGGCTTTCGCGAGTGAGACGCTCTTCAGGCCAATCCGGGCATTCTGCAGCCTGTGCGGAAAAAGTGACAAGCCACATCAGCCCCACCACAAGCCCTGCTCGTATTCCCAACCCCATCACATCCCCCTTTGCATGCGCCCATCAGCTGATGGCTTAGCCTAACGTAACAGGCATAAAAAAAGCCCCCCTGGCTGGCGCCAGTGGGGCGATTTAATACATTGCTTACAAACGGGGTAGCGAATGTCTTACAAATTAGCCGCCTTGCGCAGTGCATCGGCTTTATCAATTTTTTCCCACGGGAAAGCGGTAAAGGTTTCGGTATGCTCTTCGCCTTTATCATCGCTCCACGTGTAGCTGTGCTCGAACGGCGCACGGCCAAAGTGGCCGTAAGCGGCGGTGAGCTGATACATCGGGTGCAGCAGGTCGAGCATTTTGGTGATGGCGTAGGGGCGCAAATCGAAATGCTCGCGCACTAGCGCCACGATCTGCTTATCGTCAATTTTGCCGGTGCCGAAGGTATCAATGGAGACCGAGGTGGGCTCGGCCACACCAATGGCGTAAGAAACCTGAATCTCACACTTGTCGGCCAGGCCCGCCGCGACGACGTTCTTGGCTACATAGCGCCCTGCATAGGCCGCGCTGCGATCCACTTTCGACGGATCTTTGCCAGAGAACGCACCACCGCCGTGGCGCGCCATGCCGCCGTAGGTATCGACGATGATTTTACGTCCCGTTAACCCACAATCGCCCACCGGGCCGCCAATCACGAACTTGCCGGTCGGATTAATGTGGTATTGGGTGCTGTCATCCAACCACTCGGCGGGGATGACTTGCTCAATGACCTCGCGCTTGATCATTTTGCGCAGGTCTTCCTGATCAATCTCAGGATCGTGCTGGGTAGAAAGCACAATGGCATCGACACCGCAGGGCTGGCCTTGAGCATTGTAGCGGAAAGTCACCTGGCTCTTGGCATCCGGGCGCAGCCATGGCAACAAGCCATTTTTACGCAGCTCGGCCTGACGCTCGACTAAACGGTGCGAGTAGTGGATCGGCGCGGGCATGAACGAATCGGTTTCGTTGGTCGCGTAACCAAACATAAGGCCCTGGTCACCTGCCCCCTGATCTTCTGGCTTGCTACGATCAACGCCCTGGGCAATCTCGACACTCTGCTTGCCGATCAAGTTGATCACGCCACAGGTCGCTCCGTCGAACCCAACGTCCGACGAGGTGTAGCCGATGCTGGTGATCACGTCACGCACGAGGGTCTCTAAATCGACCCATGCGGACGTGGTAATTTCACCGGCAATAATCGCCACCCCGGTTTTCACCATGGTTTCACAGGCAACCCGCGCCTGTTTATCACGGGCGATGATGGCATCTAACACCGCGTCAGAGATCTGATCGGCAATCTTATCGGGATGACCTTCGGAGACGGACTCGGAGGTAAACAGGGAATATTCGCTCATCGCGCACTCGACCCTCTGTATGACGGCTGTATGTAATCCACAGCATCAGCAGGAAATCATGGCAGGTGTCCCCTGCCCGTAAAAGAAGTGGTAACACGTTTTTTGACTACCGCTTCGGGAGGCAGAGTCTACACGCTGTCGGCGACGCTTCCCAGAACACGCTTATCAGAATTTACCGTCATATTTGCCGCCTGATGGGAAGTCAGCGACAATAGCGCCTTTATAATTTCTGTTTCCAGGCGAGGAGCACCCCCATGCCGTCCCGTTTTGAGCTAGCCAATGCCATTCGCGCCCTTTCTATGGATGCCGTTCAGAAAGCTAAATCCGGCCACCCTGGTGCCCCCATGGGTATGGCGGATATTGCCGAGGTGCTATGGAATGACTACCTCAAGCATAACCCCGAAGACCCCAAGTGGGCCGATCGTGACCGGTTCGTGCTGTCGAATGGCCACGGCTCGATGCTGCTCTACTCTCTGCTGCACCTCAGCGGTTACGAGCTGAGCCTGGAACAGCTGCAGAATTTCCGTCAGTTGCACTCTCCCACCGCCGGTCACCCTGAATTTGGCTACGCGCCGGGCATTGAGACCACCACAGGCCCGCTTGGCCAGGGATTTGCCAACGCGGTCGGCTTCGCCATTGCCGAGAAAACGCTAGGGGCGCAGTTCAATCGCCCGGGTCATACGATTGTTGATCACCATACTTGGTGCTTTGTCGGTGACGGCTGCTTAATGGAGGGTATCTCCCATGAGGCAGCCTCACTCGCAGGTACTCAGCAGTTGGGCAAGCTGATCACTATTTACGACGATAACGGCATCTCTATCGATGGTGAAGTGGAAGGCTGGTTTACCGACGATACCGCCAAACGCTTTGAGGCTTACGGCTGGCATGTGGTGCCCAATGTCGATGGTCATAAGCCGGAAGAAGTAAAAGCCGCGATTGAATTGGCCAAGAGCCAAGACGATAAGCCGAGCCTGATCATCTGCAAGACGATCATTGGTTTTGGCGCCCCGAACAAGCAGGGCAAAGAGGACGCTCACGGCGCACCATTAGGCGACGAAGAAGTGGCGCGGGCGCGTACCCAACTCGACTGGCCCCACGCGCCGTTCCATATTCCTGAGCTCATTTACTCTGCCTGGGATGCTCGTGACGCTGGCAAGTCTGCTCAACAGGCGTGGGAAGAGCGCTTTACGCGTTACGCCGAGGCCTTTCCCACCGAAGCACGCGAATTCAAGCGCCGCATGAAGCGCCAGCTCCCCACCGAGCTTGCCACGGAAGCACTGATTCAGCAGGCCCAGGAGCGTGGCGAAACGATCGCCTCACGCAAAGCCTCGTTTGAAGCGCTCAATGTGATTGGCCCGCAAATGCCAGAGCTGCTCGGCGGCAGCGCTGACTTAGCGCCATCTAACCTGACCTTCTGGAAAGGCGCTAAAGCGATTACCCCCGACGATGCCAACGGCAACTACCTGCACTACGGGGTGCGCGAATTCGGCATGGGCGCGGTCATGAACGGGATCGCTCTGCACGGCGGCCTGGTACCTTACGGCGCGACCTTCCTGATCTTCATGGAGTACATGCGCAACTCGATTCGCATGGCGTCGTTGATGGGTCAACAGGTGATCTACGTGTTTACCCACGACTCCATCGGCCTGGGTGAAGATGGCCCGACTCACCAGCCCATTGAACAGCTCACCAGCCTGCGCACCACGCCGAACCTCAATACTTGGCGCCCCTGTGACGCGGTCGAAACCGCCGCCGCCTGGGATGCCGCCATCAAGCGTCACTCTGGCCCCACGGCACTGGTATTGTCACGCCAGAACCTGCCCCATCAGCAGCGCACTACAGCACAGCTGGCAGCGATTCAGAACGGTGCGTACGTGCTTAAGGACAGCGAAGGTACGCCGGAGTTGATTCTGATCGCGACCGGTTCTGAAGTCGGCCTGGCGATGGACGCCGCCGCTGAACTCGAGCAGCAGGGCAAAGCGGTGCGTGTGGTCTCCATGCCATCGGCTTATCGCTTTAACGGCCAGGATGCCGAGTACCGTGAAAGCGTACTACCCAAAACGGTGACCAAGCGTATCGCTATCGAAGCGGCTCACGCCGACTACTGGTACAAGTATGTAGGTCTGGACGGCCGTGTGATCGGCATGACCACTTACGGCGAATCCGCCCCGGCAGGTGATCTGTTTAAACACTTCGGCTTTACCGTCGAGAATGTGGTCAAGCAAGCTAACGAACTACTCGGCTAAGCCATGCCCGTACTCAGTGGCTTTCTATGGTTGATTAGCTACTGGCTGATCGGTGAAGTGGTGATCCACTTCACCGCTTTGCCGATCTCATCAGGCGTGATCGGCATGCTGCTATTGTGCGCAACGCTTGCCCTACGCGGCCGCGTCCCTAGTACTATTGCCGCTGCTGCCCAGCCACTGATTGCTCTACTCGCGATGCTGATAATGCCCGGCGTGGTCGGGGTGTTTTTTATTGTTGGTGAGCTAGCCGGGCAGTGGAGCGCTATCCTCACTGCGTTAGTGGTCGGTACATTACTCAGCGTGATCACCACGCTGTGGCTGCTGAAACGGCTAATCGGACAACCGGATGTTCGCTGAGTCATCATTACTCGATCTATTAACCACCACCCCGCTGTTTGCGGTGGGGTTAACGCTTGCCGCTTACCTCATCGGTAATGGGCTATTCCAGCGCCTTAAGCGCCCTTCTTGGCTGCCCGCGATCTTAATCGCGGCGCTGCTGCTGGCAGGGGCATTAGCGCTCATCGGCTTGCCTTATGCGACGTATCATCAAGGCGCCTCTTGGCTAACGGTGCTATTGGGGCCGGCCACAGTGGCGTTAGGTATGCCGCTTTATCAACAGCTGCCACGCATCGCTGAACTATGGCGGCCACTGGCCATTTGCCTTCCCATCGCCGCGACCCTGGCAGCCTTTTATGCGTTGGCGATTGCTTGGCTCATGGGCAGCTCCGACATCATCCTCGCGTCGATTGCGGCCAAATCGGTGACGGCCCCAATCGCTATGGGTATTACCGAACAGTTGGGCGGTACGGTCGCGCTACTGATGGGCGCATTATTGATCACCGGTGTGATCACAATCCCTTGCGTTAGCTTGGCCGCACGCTTTTTAAACATCGATGACGAGCGCTTAATTGGTTTCACGCTGGGGCTTAATGGTCATGCGATTGGCACGGTAAGGGCATTTGAAATCAGCCCGACCGCGGGCGCATTCGCCTCACTGGGAATGAGCCTTACCGGCATTTTTACCGCTATGCTGCTACCCATCGCCTGGCGGCTGCTAGGTATAGGCAGTTAATAGCCACCGACAACCGATAAGAATCACTGACAGAAATGCGTTATCATTCCAGCGTTTTGCTGCCATTTTCACCTTTGATCCACTTTTAAGAGCCGCCCTTCTGCATGGCTAATCCTGCTCCCCGGTATCGCATCGCCATCAACGGTTACGGACGTATTGGACAATGCGTGCTTCGCGCACTGGTCGAGCGACACCACCCCGAGCTTGAAGTCGTTGCCATTAACGAGCTGTCTGACCTTGCAACGATCACTTACTTGACCCGTTATGACACCACCCATGGCCGTTTCCCAGGGGAAGTGGATAACGACGGCGAGTATCTGATAATCAACGGCCAGCGTATCCAAATGCTCTGTGAACGAGACCCCAGCCGACTGCCTTGGCAGGCCCTCGATGTCGATCTGGTGCTTGAATGTTCGGGAAGCTTTAAAGATCGTGCCACCGCCGAGCTGCATTTAGCGGCGGGCGCTAAACGGCTACTGTTTTCTCAGCCAGCGGAAAATGATGTCGATGCCACCATCGTATGGGGCATTAACGAAGATGAGCTGTCGCTGTCACAGCGTATTCTCTCTGCAGCTTCCTGCACGACCAACTGTCTTGTACCGCTATTGACCGTTTTAGATGAAGCGCTCGGTCTTGAGCACGGCGTCACCACAACGATTCACTCGGCCATGAACGATCAGCCGGTGATTGACGCCTATCATCAAACCGACCTGCGTCTGACTCGCTCGGCGATGCACTCTATCGTCCCCGTAGACACCGGCTTGGCACTCGGCATAAGCCGCTTAATGCCCCATTTAGCGGGCCGCTTTGAGTGTCTGCACGTGCGCGTTCCGACCATCAATGTCTCGGCGATGGATGTCGCGCTGACGGTTGGCCGTGATACGCACCGGGATGATGTGAATGCATTACTCCAGACCGCCGCCCAGCAGCGCTTAATGGGCGTGCTTGGCTATACTGAAGCCCCCATGGCATCGGTTGATTTTAATCATGACCCGCGCTCCGGCATTCTCGATGCGACCCAAACCCGAGTGGCCGGTAAGCGCCTTATCAAGCTGCTCTGCTGGTTCGATAACGAGTGGGGATTTGCTAACCGGATGCTCGACATTAGCCAACGATTGGCCACACTTTCGGCAGAGACGTAACCTGTTGGCATTATCTGCCACCTTTTGTCCAACGGCATAAACACGAGGAAACCGCTCACATGAACGTGATGAAGATGACTGACCTTCCCCTGGAAGGGCAACGCGTGCTGATCCGTGAAGATTTGAATGTGCCCATCAAACATGGCCGCGTCTCCAGCGATGCCCGCCTGCGTGCAGCACTAGCGACGATTGAGGCGGCCGCGACAGCGGGTGCCAAAGTAATGTTAATGAGCCATTTGGGGCGCCCTACCGAAGGCGAACCCAACGATGAATTCTCGCTTGCGCCAGTGGCTGAGCACTTGGGAGAGTTGCTAGGTCGCCCTGTTCCCCTCATCAAGACGTATCTGGGCAAAACGCTGGAGCTCGCCAATGGCGATGTCGTGTTGCTAGAGAACGTACGCTTCAACAGCGGCGAAAAGGCAGATGACGAACAGTTGGCGAAGCAGTACGCGGCACTGTGCGATATCTTTGTCATGGATGCGTTCGGCACGGCCCATCGTGCACAAGCCTCCACCCATGGTGTCGCGCGCTTTGCCCCCAGCGCTTGTGCGGGGCCACTACTTGCTCAAGAGCTCGACGCGTTACAGAAAGCCCTGGCGAATCCAGCACGCCCCATGGCCGCGATCGTGGGTGGCTCCAAAGTGTCCACTAAACTGGATGTGCTCACCGCACTGGCAGATAAGTGTGACCAACTGATTGTCGGCGGCGGTATCGCCAACACCTTCATTGCCGCGGCGGGTTACAATGTCGGCAAATCGTTACATGAAGCTGATTTGGTAGGCCAAGCGAAGTCGCTGATGGAGAAGGTGTCGATACCCCTACCCACCGATGTCGTCGTGGCGACGGAATTCTCTGAATCGGCGGAAGCGGTGGTCAAGCCGGTGGATCAAGTCGCTGATAACGAAATGATTTTAGATATTGGCCCTGATACCGCCGCCCATTTGGCCAGCCTACTGAAAGATGCCGGTACCATTTTATGGAATGGCCCCGTTGGGGTATTTGAAATCGATCAGTTTGGCAAAGGCACCCAGGTGATCGCCCAGGCTATCGCGGATAGCGCAGGTTTCTCGATTGCCGGCGGCGGGGATACGTTAGCGGCTATTGATAAATATGCCATTGCGGATCGTGTTTCTTATATTTCCACTGGCGGCGGTGCTTTCCTTGAGTATGTCGAAGGTAAACAGCTACCCGCCGTAGCAGCGCTCGAAGCGGCCGCCAATCGCGGTTAATATTAGGCAACTTGAACGGCCCGCGGGCACTCACGCCGCGGCGTTACTAGCCCCTTGTGACTACATGCTTTTTTATAACTTAGATAAGGTGATTTCATGGCTCTGATCAGCATGCGCCAGATGCTCGACCACGCCGCTGAGTATGGCTACGGCATACCGGCGTTTAACGTTAATAACCTTGAGCAGATGCGCGCAATTATGGAAGCTGCCGATGCCACCGATTCACCGGTGATCGTGCAAGCTTCTGCTGGCGCTCGGAAATATGCGGGAGCACCGTTTTTACGCCATCTGATTTTAGCCGCCGTTGAGGAATTTCCGCATATTCCGGTGGTCATGCACCAGGACCACGGCACTAGCCCGGCGATTTGTCAGCGCTCTATCCAGCTTGGTTTCTCTTCGGTCATGATGGACGGTTCACTGGGCGAAGACGGCAAAACCCCTACCGATTACGACTATAACGTGAACGTTACGCGTCGTGCCGTCGAAATGGCGCACGCCTGCGGTGTTTCGGTGGAAGGCGAGCTAGGCTGCCTGGGTAGCCTGGAAACGGGCATGGCCGGTGAAGAAGACGGTATTGGCGCAGAAGGCAAGCTGGACATGGAGCAGCTGCTGACCGACCCCGAAGAAGCCGCCGAATTCGTCAAAGCTACCCACGTCGATGCGCTGGCCATTGCGATTGGTACCAGCCACGGCGCTTATAAATTTACCAAGCCACCCACCGGGGATACGCTCTCTATCCAGCGCATTAAAGAGATTCATGCGCGGATCCCAGACACTCACCTCGTTATGCACGGCTCTTCATCCGTGCCGCAAGAGTGGCTGGAAGTAATCAACCAGTATGGCGGCCAGATCTCAGAAACGTATGGCGTACCTGTAGAAGAGATCGTCGAAGGTATTAAGCACGGTGTGCGTAAGGTCAATATCGACACTGACCTGCGCCTCGCATCCACCGGGGCGGTTCGCCGCTTCATGGCTCAAAACCCGTCTGAATTTGATCCGCGCAAATTCCTCAAGGAAACCGTAACGGCAATGCGCGACCTGTGTATCTCTCGCTACGAAGCCTTCGGAACGGCTGGCAATGCCAGCAAGATCAAGCCGGTTAGCCTCGAGCAAATGTCCTTGCGCTACGAGCGCGGTGAGCTGGCTCCAAAGATCAAGTAACTCGATGACTGACGCTGCTCAATATAAAGACGACCATTGGTCGTCTTTTTTTTACCTAACCTACGTTATGCTTAAAGAAATACATATTGCAATGCAGCATTAATCAGCCAACACTGGCAAACAGTCCACGCTGTTTCGTGTTCCTAGAGAGAGGCCACTCCCCATGAAAAGTCCCACCATGCTGCCACTGTTGCCTACGACCCCGCTTGCCATGTTCGATATGTGGAAAGCAGGCTTAATGGCGTTTGAACTATGGTCCACGTCTCTATCAACCATCACCATGCGCCATCATTTATGGCAAACCCAGCCTTTTTTCAGCGCGAATATGATGAAAGAAAATCAAAAAATGGTCACTGAAAAGCTCGAAGCCAGCATGGAAGCTGGCCTCGAAATGCAGAAAGCTCTGGTTAACTCAATGAATGGCCAGCTAGCCCCCTGGTGGATCACTAGCCAGCGCACCATGAAGCCTTATCACCAGCGCAGCAGCGCTAACTCACGCCGTCTGGCTAAATAAGGCCTCAGACACTGACGTTACTCGCTATCGTCAGTGTCATTGTTTTTATCTTTTTCGCTATTTTCTTCTTCACTGCTATGAATGGCGTCTTCTGGACTACCCGTGCCACCAGTTCCCGCCGCGGGGCTTCTTTCTTCACTTTTTCCGGGCTCAAGCGCTACGTCATCCTCTCCAGCACGGGTCGCTTCTTCTTCACCCTTCTCTTCTTCTTCCTCTTCTTCACGAACTCGAACCTGCTCATCTGCATCATTTGAATTGCTTGATGATGCCTCTTCCTCGCGTTTTACCGATCCCGCTTTAATACCATACTCTTCCTCGAGAGCTTGATCATCCAACGGTGTATGCTGTTCACCTTCTGACTCATGGTTATCAGCAAACGTATAGCCAGCCGTTGTCAGTAAGGCAGCACTCAGTGCAAAAGTTAGAAACCAAGGGGTTAGGCGCATTGGACGTTCTCCATTTTATGGTTATGACAGCGTAGTGTATCCCTACTATCGCTTCAGCGCAGCTTGGGCATTTCCAACGCTAGCGCCCGCCTATTCTGACGCTAGATGGCCTCCACGGATAGGCATTCAAATGAGCATAGCCGTTTAAGCTGGCTCAAGCGCATCGCGCGCAAGTAAAAAATAATAAAACAGTGTTCACAAATAGCGTAGAATCTCGTTCAATAGGAATATGGATGGCTTTAACTAACACTGGCAGCGCTAGAGCCGCTGCAAGGAAATACAATGCCGCTCCCACTTTTGCTGTTTGACTGTGATGGGACCCTTGTTGATAGTGAACCGCTATTGGCTGAAGAGATGGCCGCTGGCCTTAACACCGTAGGGCTACCTTTCGCCGTGTCTGATTACCTTGGTGAATTTCGCGGAGCACGCTTTCGGCGTATCGTTGCTGAACTACAGCAGCGTCACGGTGACGTTGATCCTAACAAGCTTGAGCGCATGGAAACTGCCATGCGCGCCAAGCTCGCCACGCGCCTTGCCCAAGAGCTAACCACCATCCCCGGCGCTCGTGGAGCGTTAGATATATTGGATGCCTACCCCAGCGCCGTCGTCTCTAATGGGCCTGAGTCTAAAATACTCACGGCATTGAAAGCCACTGGGCTGACTCACTACTTTGGGAAGCGTTTTTTCAGCGGTTATACTGCCAATTGTTGGAAGCCTGAGCCCTGTTTACATTTACATGCAGCCAGTATCATGGGCTATGCAGCGCGTGACTGTATTGCGATAGACGATGCATTGGTAGGCGTACGCGCAGCACTGCAAGCGGGAATGACAGTCATTCATTTAAATCGTTTTCCAGACGCCGAAGAGACGCCCGAAAACGCTATTATGATTAGCAACATGTATCAATTACCCGCCGTAGTAGAGCGTCTCACACGTGAATATTGGCAAGTACCCGTGCCTCAACACTCTGTCGGAGGATAATAATGGCCTCTTTACGTGATCAACTTGGCGGGCTGGTGTACTCCACCGAACATGGCAAAACCTGCCCCACCTGTCGGGAACCCCTCGACGACTGCCAATGTGATGATATAAGTGAGCAGCAGCGCTTGGCGGCTCTGGATGGCGTTGTGCGCATTCGGCGGGAAACCAGTGGCCGTAAAGGGAAAGGCGTTACCACTATTAGCGGCATTCCTTTATCCAATGAAGAGCTAAAAACGCTGGCAAAGACGCTTAAAAAGCGTTGCGGGACGGGCGGTGCCGTTAAAGACGGTATTATTGAAATTCAAGGCGATCACCGCGACGTTCTGCGCCAAGCGCTCAGCGCTCTTGGCTATCAGGTTAAACTCGCAGGGGGTTAAGCCTCTATACCACCATGGCTTGCCTTCGGGTAAGTCACTAAAGGGCAAGGCACTGCAATGGCTTGGCTGGAATACTTGCTACCCCTCATTTTTTTGTTCCCTATGGCGGCCATGGCCAGTATCGTCTTGGCGCTGCGTAGCCTTCATGACGCGCGCGTTAATTCGCCCTTCAATGCGCCTCTTCATGAACCGGGGCAAGCGCTACGCCACCGCCTTGACCAAGCTTTTTCCAGCCTATTTTTAAACGGCGCATTAGGCCCCATCATCAGCTTGGCGCCGTTGGTATATGGCATGGGGCGAATGCTCTTTGTTGACCGGCAGGATTGGGTCGAATGGGCCCTGTATGGGCTGCTCAGCACGCTACTGGTACTCACGTTTTCATTGCTGCTGGTGCGCGATTATCAGCGCATTCGGCGGCTGAAATTGGGTCTCGCTTGCGAGCTTGCCGTTGGTCAAGAGTTAGAGCGCTTAGTTCGCCCAGAGGCTCACCCCTACTACGTCTTTCATGATGTCCCCACCGATAGCTTCACTATCGACCATGTCGTGGTAACTCCCCACGGCGTGTTCGTGGTGGAAACACGGGCAAGAACACTGGCTATCGGCCCGGATGGCAACGAACTCAACATGGTGGCAGTAGAACGTGAGCGGCTACGCTTCCCCCATTGGCAAGAGCGCCGACCGCTTCATAAGACACGCCAAGGCGTTAGTTGGCTTACCCACTGGTTGGAGCAACGCTGTGGCGTGTCTGTGCCCGTACGAGGCGTGCTGGTGCTGCCAGGCTGGAAAATAGATAGCAGTGAGGCCGCCCCCGATATTTTAGTGGTCAGCGGAGATACCTTAGCTAAACAGATCACGGAAATCACGCCTGGCCCCCTCACCGACGCGACCCATGACCAAGTGATCAATGTGCTACTAGAACGCGCCAAGTCGATGGAGCTAAAGCACCTGCGCCAACCTTCGGTATAACGGCTACCGCTTAATCACCGCGTAGCCGTCCTCCCATCTCTTGAGCTAAATCGACGGCGTAGTGATCCGTCATTCCCCCGATAAAATCCAGCATGCGGCGGTAACTATCGTAGAGAGGCCAGGAGGGCAGCGGCGTGTTTTCGCCAATAAGAGCCAACACACGCTGATGCTTAAACGATGAGTGCCCGGTATGGTGAAGCTCGTGAGCAGCGCCAATAAAAGCTTCCAACAGTATCCCCAGCGTCGTATAGGCACCAATTTCCAGTTTCGCTTTACGCTCGTTTTGGAAGATTCGTTCTCGCGCTAATTGCTTGGCCGCCTGTACTCCCCAGCCTAAATCGGGATGGCATAATGCGAGCAGGTCATCACTTAAGGTACCGCTGAGTAGAGCCTGCTCGTGCTGGACAAACACGGCACCCACATCATTGACGGCACGCTCCATAGCGGCACCACGGAGTAACGCGATACGCCGCCGCTGGGAGACATTACGGGCTTGCATATCGTCATATTCAGGGGGGAATTCGCCGGCAATTTGGCGAAGTATTTCAACCACTTCTTCATAGCGCAGTATCCCCATTTCTAAACCATCTTCTAGGTCTAGCAAGGCATAGCAGATATCATCAGCGGCCTCTACCAACCAAGCCAGCGGGTGGCGGCACCAACGCTGCTCTCCATTGGGCAACAAACCCACGGCTTCAGCGACCTCTTTGAGCAGTGTCTGCTCGGATTGGTAGGCGCCGAATTTGCCTGCGCGCCCGCTGTAACGAACGGTCCATGGGTACTTGAGCAGTGCACCAAGCGTGGCAGCTGATAGGCGCATACCGCCATTGAACTGGTTGTATTCGATCTGGGTAATGACCCGAAAGCCCTGAGCGTTACCCTCGTAGGTGAGTAGATCTTCGCGCTCGGCTTCCGAAAGCCCTTCTAATAGGCCACTACTCTGAGCACGCTGAAACCAGTCGCGAATGGCATACTCACCTGCGTGACCAAAAGGTGGATTTCCAATGTCATGTCCTAGACATGCCGTTTGTACAATGACCCCAAGATCGGCAGGCGTTATCCAGTCTGGCAAACGGTCACGTAGTAACTCGCCGACAATCATCCCCAGTGAACGACCCACACAGCCCACTTCCAGCGAATGGGTTAAGCGCGTATGGATATGATCGTTTTCTGTTAGCGGGTGCACTTGGGTTTTACGCCCCAGACGCCTAAACGAGCCTGAGAAAACAATTCGGTCATGGTCTTTATGAAATGGGCTGCGACCGATTTCGCGGTTACTGGCTGAACGTTGGTCGTGAAGACGACGAGGGGAAAGTAGCTGTTCCCAGCGCATCTGAGTCATGGGCAGTCCTCCTTGAGGAGTGCATTCTGACATAAAACGCCAGAAAACCGCACGTTAGTTGGGCTTCAGAGTGTACTTCATGTCATTGCGAGCGCAGCGCGGCGATCTCAGGGTGACTGGCCACCGTAGGATGAGATGGCCGCGTCGCTGCGCTCCTCGCCATGACATATAGTCGTCCACAGCCGCTCTCAATATGTTATCGCAGCCTCCCCTGTCATCGCGAGCGAAGCGCGGCGATCTCAGGGTTGCTTGCCACCGCTGGACGAGATGGCCGCGTCGCTACGCTCCTCGCCATGACATTCATTTTCT
>JGI24025J20009_10000463_pt1 | contig 31563 bp, 27 predicted proteins | sample Cruoilmetagenom3_FD_20009 | JGI IMG/M metagenome (IMG submission 20009) | reverse complement strand
GGCCTCGTCGGAGGAGTGGCAGAGTGGTCGAATGCACCGGTCTTGAAAACCGACGTAGGTGAAAGTCTACCGTGGGTTCGAATCCCACCTCCTCCGCCACCACCTAACCCATTGATATTGAATGAATTTTCGGATTGGGTATTGTGCCGGGATTTTCGGGTCTTGGCTGGCGTGTTGGCCCTTAGAGACTTGAATTAAAAGAGAAAAATGGCGGCATATTTGGCTGTAGTCTCTGATTGCCAAATGACGCGATACGGTTTTCGGGTGTCCGACCTGGCGCTGGACTTGACTTCAATGGGATTGGAAGCTGGCGGGCGCCGACCAAGCATTCGATTTTGGCTTCCACTGTGGCCGCTATAGCTCAGCTGGTAGAGCACGTCATTCGTAAGGACAAGGTCGGGGTTTCGAGTCCCTTTTGAGGCACCACAATTTCCACTAACTCACTGTTAATCAATTGGTCGTAGGTTCGATCCCTACCGCCGGAGCCAATTAACTACTTGATAGTTAAGCAAAATGGGCGAACCTTCGGGGTCGCCTTTTTTCGTTTTTGCAACGATTTTGCAACGCGGGCGTGAATCTCCTGCTTCTGAAAAGGCGTTGCTGTGCTTGCGTTCATTCGGTCGGCGGTGCGCAGTCACTTCCAATGCGTCGCAAATCAGGTTTCGAGAACGAAGAGTTGAAACAAAAGGAGAACACAGTTAGAAGGCGTTAACCCGCTCAAGTGATACTGGACGGGATTCGACGGCAAAGTAGGCCTGTATTTTAGTCCGTGTCAGTGCGCACCACGGGACTCTCTAAAACCACTAGGTTTTGCTGGTCAAGCCACACCACCGTCGATATGTTGAGGAAAAAACGGAAAGAGGGTCACAATGGAACGTCACTACTGCATTGATCTATTCGCTGGTGCAGGTGGGCTGTCCATTGGTCTGGAGGCTGCGGGTTTCACCTGCCTCTATGCGAACGAAGTCTCTCCCGCCTATTCCGCGACGCTTGAGAAGAGCCATCCTGACGCATTGGTTGAAACAGGCGATATTCGGCAGGTCAGCTCGTCGTCGGTTCGCAGGACTTTGCAACTTGCTAAAGGCGACCTTTCTTTACTCGCGGGCGGCCCACCCTGCCAAGGCTTCAGCGTCAACGCGCCCGTGAGGTCTACCGACGATCACCGCAATCATCTATTTCGCGACTACCTGCGCTTTGTCGAGGAGTTCGAACCAAAGACTGTTTTGATTGAGAATGTTCCGGGGATGCTATCATTCGAAAAAGGTCAAACCGTCAAAGAAATCATCAAAGCGCTCGGTCAACTTGGTTATGCGGCAAGCGTCAGGATCCTTTATGCAGCTCACTACGGCGTTCCGCAGATGCGTTGGCGAGCATTCATCCTTGGCAATCGCGTCGGTATTGATCCGCACGAAATGTTCCCGCTTCCGACCCACTATGCAAAGGGCCGTGCCAACTTTACAAAGTCGCTCGACGGACAAAACCTGGTCCTCCCAGACGAGGTCGTTCGCAACACTGCGACATTGCCGTTTACTGACGTGAACGCCGCTATTGGTGACCTGCCTCCAATTGATGCGACTGACGCTTGTTCTGATCTAGCCTATACCATTGCCCCCTCGAGTGAATTTCAACGGTATGCACGGGCGTCAAGTGGGCCGCTTACGAACCACAAGTGTTCTGGTCTAGGCCCCACGAACATGGAACGGTTGCCACACATCCCGCAGGGTGGGTCGTGGCGCGACATTCCGCACGATTTGCTACCCGAAGGCATGAAGCGAGCAAGGCGTTCCGATCACACCAAGCGGTACGGTCGGCTGCATCCAGAAGGCTTAGCGAGTACCATCTTGACGAAATGCGACCCCCATTGGGGCAGTTACATTCACCCCAGTCAGGATCGAATAATATCGGTCAGGGAGGCTGCACGTTTTCAAGCGTTCCCCGATCACATTCAATTCTACGGCTCCCTCACGGAGCAGTATCAGCAGGTCGGGAACGCCGTGCCCCCTATGTTGGCGCAGGCCGTCGGCAAAGCAATCTTAGGCGCGGCATTCAATCGTGCATCGAGAGAGCGGACGTTGACACCGTGGCATGAATTGCAACTCCGCATGGCCGTTTAGAGTATCCCGCGCAAACGTTGATCAAGTCTAGCGGGTGCTTCTTCATCGACGTTCGTTATGAACGCCTGCGCAACAGCCAAAAGATCAAAATGCACTGTCCTAACAGGACGAATGTCCCGCGACTCGCCGTCTGGTGCGACAGGCTCAAACGAGAACGTCTTGATGCTGATACGATCATTCGCGGGACCATCTAATTCAGGCAAGGGGCCGATTACTTCCTCGAATTTGCGGTATACGATTTCTGGGACGACAAAATAGAATCCCGCACAGCGGTCGCTCTTGCGATAAATATTTCCCTTGCGGATGATCTGCGGGATAAGTCGCTTATGCACGTTGGCCCAATTCAGACCGTGCCCCGAATTGACAATTGCGTCAGCGGCGTTCGGGATTTGCCCGCTGGTCTTCATCTGTTCGTAGGAAGACCAATTGTCTCGATAGTTTCCTGTGATGTCGATACTCTGAACTTCAATTCCAATAAACTGTTGTGGGACCAAACCAGCTTCGTTTGTGTAGTTTTGGATCACCCAGTCCATACTCATTTGGCCGTTTGAATTGACCGAAATTTCAGTGCCAGAGTCATGGCCGAACGCAATTGCTGGGTGATGGGCTTGGGCCGCCCGTTGTTGCAAAGCAGGCAGCGTGCCTCCGATTATGAGGTCAGTATCAGCGCCCCAAACCTCGCTCACTAGGTCATGGAAGATGCCGTATTGCCTCTGGTACAGCCGTTTTGGGCAAACGATCACCTCGTCATGTGCGCCGACTTTTGTACCGTTCGACACAGAGCAAACACCGTAGATGACACTTTGATCGTGGTTCGTTTTTGAACACTGCGAATTGCTGAACGGACAGTAACGGTTCGCAAACGCCTGCCGTGCAGCGAGCGAAAGGTCGTCGGGCCGATACCCAAACAATTCGACTATATCTCTGCCTTGCGCACGCACCCAAAATCCTCCGCTATTTTCCAGACCTTTGTCTAGAAAAACTCGGCGGATGGAAAGGTCAAACTAAATTTCAAAGGCTTAGAACCACCTTGCTGCTGCGTGCATGTCGTCGCGCTCGCGGTCGCAGTGGTCGAGTTGAGCGTCGCGCTGTCGGTGTGGCGCAAAACGTCGCACGGAATTGCTAGACGGAATGACAAAGCGATAAGTGACAATTAAGGTCGGGATATGGACTTGAAGAAATACACTGTCGCAGAATTACTTAAAACCCACACCGCCGTGCTGAACGAATTGCGGGATCGCGATATTCTGCGAAGCGCGAACAACCCAACCGGCGATTATGCCGAGTGGTTGTTCTGCCAAGCATTCGGATGGGATCAAGCGGCAAACTCCGTGAAAGGGTTCGACGCTACTGACGCCGAAGGCATCCGGTATCAGATCAAGGGACGACGGTTGCACCATCTCAACACATCGCGGCAACTGTCCACAATTCGAGACATGAACGGGTATGATGTGTTGGCGGGCGTCCTGTTCGACGCTGCCTTTGTCGTCTCGCGTGCGGCGCTAATCCCATCTGAGATCGTGCGGGATCGTTCTAAATTTACCGAGCACACCAACAGTCACCGGTTTATGCTGCGTGATGATATTTGGAACGCCGATGGTGTCGTAGACGTAACGGCGAACCTTCAACAGGTCGCATCGAATAGTGACGTCTGAGCGCGCGTCTAATGTGCGGGATCGGCGAGCAGGCGCAATGATGCCCAAAACACCAAGAAGCCCGTCGGCGCGCGATTTTTCTGGGGTGTTTGCCCGTGTCTCGTTGAGCTCGTCGGGCAATGGCGGGAGCAACGTCGATCAGACCGACGAGACACGCGGCGATACTTCCTTTTTAGGCAATAGTCTGCATAACTGTCGGCCATGGATGATTGGCGGGAAAATCTTACCGATGAAGAGCGTCTCGAAATAGAGGCCGAGGACGCGGCGCACGTTTTGTTATGCCGTAAACAACGCAAGCGTGCGCAGGACGCTATGCGACGAGCAACCCAACGCGCTGGTGATGCGGCAATCCCGCTAACTGGCGCGCAAAAAGATGCTATGTTCGCGATATACCTTGAAGCGCAAATGCGCACTGAATTCACAGGTATCAAGCATGAAGTCGATCACCGCATACCGCTTTGCGGCTGTTGGCGCGATAAAGAAACCCGGCGAGTTGTTCACTACATCCGCGGCCTTCACGTCCCGGAAAACTTGCGCACGGCGACGAAGGATCAGAACAGAAGACGAAGCAATATGTTCTTTATCGGTGATCCGTTGATAGTCCCAAAGCCGGGGGAATATGATCCATTGCGGGAATACGAAGCGCGACTATATGGCTACGATTTAAACCTTGATGGCGACGGCGACGAGGATATTCCTTTCTAGTACATCCCGACCAGTTTGCTGACGCGGATGCTTTGCGGCGTGAGGTATTGCGATGCAAAGGCGGCGACGATCAAGGCAATGCCAGTATCACCGTGACCAGAGGCATTACGCGATTGCGTGATGATCTGATTGCCTGCTGCTGTCGTCTGCAATGAGAAGGAAGCTAGGTCGGAGTTGATTTCATCGCGCAACGGCAGGTCATGGGCAAATTTGAGGTCGCCGGAAGCAAACAACACGGATAGGTTTTCGATCATGAATGTCTTGCCCGCGTTTACATACCGCGCACCTTCTTTCTTCCAAGATTGGCCCCCTGTCATTTGTACTGCATGGTGATCGACTGATTGATCCCACAAAATATCACTCACGACTCTACCTAATGATGTGCCATCAATCACAAGTTCCGACTTACCACCGAACGGCGACGCATTGCGCAGGCGGATCAGGTGATCAACGACGTCCACATAGGACACGCCACGAAAGCGGTCGGCGTAAACGATTGAACGGTGACGTGGCCCGACAATCACTTTCGAGCCGTCAACGATGGGCAGTGCCTCGTCTTTGATCACGACAACAGCGGTGTAGTCGTTTGCCTGTCCAAGGTCAGCGGCCACCCAATAGTTTTGGTGTCCTGTGACGCGTTCAATCGCGGGGTCTTGGTTCGTTTCGTTCACCACGCGCCCATCAGGCAGATAGACGAGGTTCAGTTCAGGGTTTACATCTTGGGACATATCGCGCCCTCCGTGCTTGTTGCGTTTTCGATGATTGAGAGGTCGAAATAGCTTGTGCCGTCCGAGAGCAGTTCGCATTCGATCTCTTGGCGGAATTTCGTTGCGGACAGTGTGCGACGCATCCGTTCCACCTTGTCTTTCAGTCGCGGGATGTCCGTGCCTTTGACGACGATGCGGTGAACACCGTCACCCGGCTTGGCGTCGAGGAACAATCGCGCGAAATAGTTGTTTTTGCCCGCAGGCGTTGACGAGAAATATACTTGCCCTTTTTCCGTGAGCATCGGCAGCACGCCCGCAATCAAGTCTTCCCCACCACCTTCGCCCTGCAAGAATGCGCACTCGTCAATGATCAGGCACGACACCGATGGATAACCGCGAATGGTGTTCGATGTGGACGGCAGCGCGACGACGCGCGCCCCGTTCGACATTTCGAGTTCGGTCAGTGTTGAGCGGGTGATCACCAAGTCCGTCCGCTTCAACTGTCGCCCGATTTCTCGCGCGATGATCTTCGCCTGTCGTTCCGCAGGCGCAACGCAGATGGTCAGCGATTCCGGGATGTGCAATTCTTCGACTGACCGCGCGGCGAGAACGGACGTCTTGCCCGCCTGACGGCCAACGCGCAGGGCGACCTCCGTCGCCTGCGTGGTAAAAGCGGCGATCTGCCAAGGATCAGGCTCATGGCCGATCCAGTGGCGCAGCCGTGCGGCTGGATCGAGCGAGCGTTCAAGCTCCGCGCACCACGGTATTAGGGCATCAAACGGCATTTTTACCGCCCCGTCTGACAGGCGCGGCAACACCCAGATGAATATCGCGGGGAGATGTGCCCGTTCTTGCACTGCTTGCCTGTGAAATACATGCCTGCCCCATTTGCGTCTCGTCGGGTCGCGGGCAGTTCAACCCATTCGGAATGCCCCGCCGAGTTGGCGGCTTCCAGACGCCTTGCATATTCGCGCGCGTAGTGATCCCAGCCGAGGAATTCTGAATGGGGCGACTTCATAGCACCGTCTCCTCTTTTGTTACGCTGAGAACATGATAGCGCATGTGACGTAGTAGCGGTTCGCGCGCCTTGGGCACTTCATCGCAAACAGCGCGGAGGATGCTTTTCATCGTCACCCATTCGGGCGATTCCGCGAGGGATTGGGTGACCGTCAGGTTGGTCGCCATCTTGCCGTGCATAGTGGCAATATCGCGGAGCACCTTTCGCAAACCTTCCATCGCGGCAAGCGCAAACCCATCGTCGCCTGCTTCTTCGGCCTTCGTGATCAGCTTTTCCACACGACGCGCGAGGCTGTCATAGGTGCCCGCGACGTCCATCCGTTCGTCGTTGAGAACCTGCGTTGCCTCGTCCACAGGTGCAGTGCGCGCGCCCGCCAAGATCGAACGCACCATTTCCTCGGTGATATGTTCCTTGCGATAGCGCGAGACGGAATCCGCGTGCATCCCAAGACGCTTCGCGACCTGTGCTTTCGGCATACCGCCCGGCAGGCCGTGTTCCCCAAGCACGATCTGCTTGATGATCGTCTTCTTCTCGGGGTGCGTGTTGATCGTGTTTGGCCGACCGCTGCCTTTGTTCCCAGCCATATCAGGTGTCTCCTGCTTGACTGGTTGAGGCGGTGATGGGCGAGCACTTATCGTCGCGATACCAAGCAATCCGCTGCTTCAAGCGGTTCCACTCTTCAACGGAGATATCTACCAGATGATCATGAACGCGATCTGCCACCTGTTCCCGCATACCAGCCGCGACGAGATCGCGGCGCAACTCGCCAAACTGCAAGCCTCGGATGCGGAGTTTCATCGTCTGCGCGAGCGCGACAATCAAGGCGTCCTGACTGCTGCTTGACGGGTTTAGGGGCGCGTGGTCGTGCTGTGTGACGACCGTCAGGTCGCGCAACACTATCACTTCATCTTCCGCCGAGAACCCAAGGACGACGCGATAGGCCCATTCAAGGGTTGCACGATCCTCAGGCGCCATTGGATTTCTCCATCAGCGCTAGTTTGGTCTGCATATACTGCGGGAGATCATCGGCGTTGCTCCACTGCTGCACGGTCATGCCATCAGCGCGAAGCTGGCGGTATTGACGCGCGTCTGATCCCATCACGTCTCGGCGCATGTAGGCGACCTTTTGGTCGTCGTCGCGGATCAGGGTGGTTTTCAGCGAGGCGTCGATTTCCGAACGGCTCGCGCGTCGGTGCGTGTCGTCGGGGTCCGTGGGATCGACAATTTGCAATTGGGTGCCCGCTTTCGCTGCCGCCTCTTTCGCGGCGCGATACTTCTGCGGGTCGCGCGCTTCTTCGCGAGTGAGGCGGTGCGTCGGCTGCGTTCCTTTCGGATACCAATCGCCATTGATCTGTTCGAAGCCAGCCGCTGCCATTTTCGCCTTCGCGTCGGGGTCAGCCTCGAGCGCGCGTTTCATGTCCTTTTTCTCGTCAAGCAGCCGCTCGTTGTGCTTCTTGATTCCAGAAATCTCGGTGGTCAGCGTTTCCACCTGTTGGATTAGCGCCTGAATAGCGGCGTCGGTGTCAGTTGCCATTTTGTGTCCTTTCAAAACCAAGGCAGACGCGGCTAGGGGGCCACGCCTGCAATTGCTTGGTAAGGACATGGCGCGCCGCGCATGACATTAATTTATGCAATGATGGGAGTTGGTTACACCGAAGAAGCAGGTAGAACGCGGGGGTGTTTCAGGTGGAGCCAACGCTTGCGGGAGGCCGTAACCCGGTACTCGAAGCTATCCATTTGGTGACGGTGAACTCTGCGAATGAGCTGGGCTACCGACACAATGAAGCAGGTTCAAAGCTTGAGTTCGTGGAAAGGGTAGTCGCAAGCCAGTTGCTTTCCCTTCTGGCGCATGTTGTAAAAAAATATGTCAAACGTAAAGAATGAGCATCGCGCAAAGGGGGAGGCGAATACGCAAAGGCTCTCAAAGGGTTTTAGATGAAAGTCGACCTACTCCTTTCCAAAGCAACGTACACTTCCGGTCGAGCGTTGGTGATCTATAGTGGCGCTCTTCTCGCGGCACTGCACTACGGTATCGACGTTGGGAGAGTACCTGTCCTAAATGCCCTTGGTAATGACTCCCCACTTTCAAGTGTTCAGGCATTTGATATGGCGCAGATTGTTCTGCTTTTTTTGATCTTTTCCCATTTCATCAATATTTGGGGTGACTGGAGTGATTTTCGATCCAATCAGCGAAAGCATCTCACTCAGAATTGGATTAGAACCAAACTTGTTGAGGACCAAGGTGAGGCAGTGGATGCCACCAATAGGACCATAAACATGCCGACTCTCGAGGCCGCTTACCGTGATGAGGCATTGGCAAATGTGGACTATGGCCTGTCGAAGTGGCCCAATTTGTGGGCAGGCATTAGAGCAATCATTTTGCTACATTTTGTGCCGCCACTGGCAACAGCCCTGACTGCCCTTATTTGGATTCAGTTTCTTTAGTCTTGCAAATACTGATTTGGCTAGCAATCTGCGCCAAAATCATGTTCGTCTGATGCGATATTGCGAGGTTTTTTCGTTTTACCAAGTCTTAGCCGATCCCTTGATCGCGCAATTGATTTGCCACGGAGGCGATGTGCTGCCACGGGATCGGGAACGAATGGGGGTGCACTTCGACGGTCACGCCTTCGGGCTGCACCAGCACGTTGTAGGCGTCGCGGTAGATGTTGCCTTGATCGGGATTGAAAGTCGATTTGAGATCGTCAGCGAAGGCTGCTGCGTCGGGCACGCCGAGGTTCGACGTGGTGTTCATACGGGTGTAAGTGAGCGTGACGGCTTCGTTCTCGTCGATGGTCGCGGTGATGGTCATTGGTATTCCTTTCGCGTTGTGATCGCGCGCACCCGTTAGGCAAGGCCAAAAGGAGCAGCCTACTGGATCATCGAGTGCGCGCAGGTGTGGAGTGTTACATCGGCACGCCACTGACCCAGCATCAATTGCGTAACATCCGCTGTTGGGGCGTTGGTCTGGGGATTGAGGTGGCGCGTTGGGAGAATTAGGTGCTGGATGCAGTGTCGGGGCGTCGAATGAGCGGGTTTGAGCCCGAAGCGAACTGAGAATAAACGGTGACATCCGGCATAATGCGTGCCCTCGCGATGGCCACTAGAGATACAAATCGGTTTTTTTCTCTGAACACTGTGAATTTTTTGAAAGCGGGTAGCGCCACTCGATCTGGAAGTGTTCAATTTCTTCGAAAAAAAAATGCGAAACAGTTGGCGATTTGGATCTTAGACATTGACCGCTGTTCCGGATTTTCCATACTGGGTCTCGCCGCGACGTCAGGAGTGACATATGCACGTTGGACTGACCAAACTTCGAACCGCAGTCTTTGTTGGCTCTGCAATTCTAGTGGCAGCCTTGACGGTTCTATTGTTTTTTCAGGATCCCGATTGTTTTCAGTTTTCCGACCTCTTGTCTGGAATACTGCGTGGTTTTGAGGAATTGGTAGAAATGGCAGTAGCACCAGTTGCCATTGTTCTCGATGCAATAGTGCTTTTGATTGATTTACCTCCGCCGCGTGATGACTGGAAGGAGATATTCATCGTATCGTTCTTTCTCCAAATTCGCTCTGCACAAATAGACTGGAGCTTTCATGGGCGTCGTCGCATTGTAGGGGCGGCCTCGCTTCTGGTCACGTTCCTAGTGGCGGTATCGGTTAGCTATGCAATTGGAGTTCTTGCAAAGGAAGCACGCCCGCTTGCCGTTGCTGCAAGCATTGCTCTGCTTGTCCTACTTCTCCAAGCGTCAGCCAATTTGCTCGCAAGCATATTGCGCCGCCCTGAGGACAAGTCATTTGCTTCGGATTTTCGTTTTCGGCAAGGATATTACACTCTTGGTTATACCTCGGCCGCCATTTCAGCGGTGGCTGCGACTGCGTATTTGACCGCCTGGATCGGCTCCTTTTCACTTGGGCTGTACGCAACTGTCTTGTATCTTTTCTTTGCAGCATACCTTTTTTTTCTGGAGGTTTTTCTTCAGATCAGGAATTGGTTTCGGTCATATGATCAGGAACCCTTTCTAAGCACACGTATTACTACTGCGCTCCTGTTGGCGGCCTCCGTTGCTGTAGCTGCGGGGCTCTTGTTGTTGGAAGGCTGGTTGCAGGGGCGGGTGTTGGCCGCATTCGTGTGTTGAACGGGACCGGAGTGAACGAAGGGTTTGTCCCACACATCGGCTGCACGCCGGTAAGAAATTCGCTCTCAAAGCCAAAGGCAAATCTGACCCATTTTGTCACTTTTGCCCATCTAACTCCGACCTTTTCACTCACTTTATTGTTGCTGTTGCAAAGCGCGTTGCAAAAGGCCGCGTTGAAATGACTAACCGCTTGAACAGCAAGTCGGTCTACCACGGGCAACAATTCATTGATGATCAATTGGTCGCTTGAAGGTAGTGAGTTCACAGCGGAAATGGCGAAAGGCGCTCAAGTCGGTAGATTGGCTGCATCTCCATCTCACAGGCCGCCGACAATTTTCTGCTGTTCGCCCCAGTCTGGAGGCAGCTGCCGCCTCTTGAACCATTCGGACGTGAACGAAACTGGCTGATTGCCCGCCGCAACCTGATCGAGAAGCCTCGGTGCGAGGAATGCAAGACCGATCATCTGCTGGATGCGGCTGGTGGTAGTTTTCTCTCGGGTTGCGAGATCCCCGAAGGAGGAACCGGCCTTGACGGCAGCGTACCATCGCTGTGCCGTCAGCGTATTCTTTGCGAGTACCGGATCGACCTGCGGTGTCGCGGTGCCTATGACAATGCGGGCTTCGACACCTCGACGCTGCATTTGGAAGGACGCGGTAATATGTCGAGCCGCGTCTTCGATCCGGCCCGGCGTGATGCTGAGCCGTTCCGTCAGAACTTTCCGATCCAGCCGGATTTGGATGCTACCCTGTTGGATATCGGCGCGGCGCAGCAATGGCGCCCAAGCATCAGCGCTGCCGTCCGGGGCGAAGACATTTGACACTCGCAGGAGTTTCTCCTGCAGGTTGGGAATCTCAGATGCCGTTAGATTTCGGATCAGATCGGTGATTACGGTGGGATTGCGCAGGTGATCGCGGATGACCCGGGCAATGCCATTCTCGAGTTCCCGGGCTGGCAATCGCCAAGCATCAGCGTGTTTCTGACGCCGGGCAGTTACCAGTCTGCGCGAGATGTAGTAGCGCAGACGTTTACCGTTTTTCTGGGAATGGCTTGGAGTCAAACGATCCCCGGTCTCATCGAAGAGCTTGCCAACCAGAGGCGAGCGTTCGACCGCGTTTGATCGGCCGCGTGCGCGTGCGGCTTCAGCAGAAAGGCGCTCCTGCAGCGCGTCCCATGTGGCGGGATCGATGATCGCTGGATGCTGCCCCTCATAGACCTTGTCCCTGTGCCGGATGCGGCCGGCATAGAGCGGATTGGTCAAAATCTGATAAATGTGACCGCGGCTGAAAGGCGTCCCCCCGGTTGTGGTGCCCGAGGTGGACGGCCGCAGCCGAGTTCTATAGCCGAATTCTTCTGCACGTTCAGCGACGGCTCGGACCGAGCCGAGATCGAGGTGTAGGGCGTGGATGTGACGGATGATCGGTGCTTCGGTCTCGTCGATCTTCAAGCTGCGGCCCGCAGGTTGATAGCCGAAGGGGACCGTCCCGCCCATCCAAAGGCCCTTCTTCTTCGAGGCGGCGATCTTGTCGCGGATCCGTTCCGCCGTCACCTCACGCTCAAATTGGGCAAAGCTCAGCAACATGTTCAGTGTCAGACGTCCCATACTGGTAGCGGTGTTGAAGGACTGGGTAACCGAGACGAAGGAGGCGCCGGCAGCATCAAGCTGGTCAACGATCTTGGCGAAGTCGGAAAGCGACCGGGTCAGCCGGTCGATCTTGTAGACGACGATCTGGTCGACAGCACCCGCATTAATGTCCGCAAGCAGGCGTCTTAGCGCTGGCCGCTCCAGCGTCCCGCCGGACAACCCGCCGTCATCGTAGCGGGTCTGGACAAACACCCAACCCTCCGCCTTCTGGCTGGCTACATAGGCGGCGCAGGCTTCGTGCTGGGCGTCGAGCGAATTGAAATCTTGATCCAACCCTTCTTCAGAGGATTTTCGGGTGTAGATTGCACAGCGGATCCGGCGCGCCACCTTACGCCGCCTTTCCGTGGTGAGACGTCTTGGTGGGCGTTACTTCCTGCCTGATCTGTTCCGTTAGCCCGAAGAACCTAGGTCCCGACCAGCGGCTCCCTGTGATCTTTCGGGCAATGGCGGAGAGCGAAGAATATTGCTCACCACCCATCAGGAACCCGCCGTCGATGACTTCGACGGTCCATGTGCGGCCTTGCCATTCCCGGACAAGCTTCGCACCGGGGCGTAGTTTAGTGCCGACAGCCGCTCGGGATGCACTACCCGCGGCGATGCGGCCCAAATCCGCGATCGTTCGAGCCTTGGGCCCGCCGAGCGCCCGACATTGCAGTTCAAAGGCTAGCGCCCGGCGCAGGAAGGGCAGTGAAAGATTCTTCGGGGGCGGTGCCCCGATCAGATTGCGCCAGCGGTCGAGAAGTACGGCACGTTCTGCGCCTTCCAAAATGGTCAGAGCCGCGGGCAGGTTCTTCGACGTAACAGGCTGGTCGGCCGCGATCATTGGCTCGCCTCCCTGCCATTTTTGACGTTAGTAAAGGCATCGGTCTTGAGGCCGATCCGATAGATCAGCGCGGAGCTGCCGTCGATCAGCTTCGTCGTTTCGACTTTGTGGCCGGCATTGCGCAGTCCTGTGATAGCTGAGCGCGTTGTATGGGGCAGCCAGCCGAATGCCACGCTGATCTCTGATATCGTAGTGCCGCCGTCACGGCTCAACATGCCGATCAGCCGGTCCTTCTTGCTCTCCGTGGTAACCGAAGATCCCGTCGCGGCCGTCAAGTTGGGGGCATCAGTGGTATCAGAAGTGGTCTTGGATTTCTTTGTCATCATTTGGGCTCCTGGTTCGGACCGGATCCTTTCCGGCTCTTGTACCAGGCTGAGCCCGGCGTACCGGGCGACAGCGCCGACGATCTCGCTGGATCGCCGCGAACTGACTACCGCTTGCGGGGGCTGTGAAGTCCAGCGCGAAAAGCTCGGCTACGGCAAAAAACTTTTGGGAGAGTTGACGATGCTTGCAGCAGCTCTGGGATGATCCGATACCATAGCTGCGCTTTGTTCGCGAGCCAGCAGTCCGACAATCACGGTGGTCGATACACTGGCATAGAAACTAGGCGTTTCTGTCGAAGCCTTGCTGGACGAGCAAACCTCAGGAGCTAAAGGACGAATCACCACGCAGACTTCGATCAAAGGACAGTTTTTTGGGCTGCCGCACACCGAAAAACTGCCCAAAATGCATTTTTTGTATAAGCCATTTATACATCGAGACAGAAAAGTCTTGCAGGATGGGCGCAGTGCGCCCAAGTAATACTCGAGCCGAGCACAACTGCAGGCTCACAAGCAACGGACGAGAACAGGCACATCCTGTTCACGGGGCGGTTTACCGACCCAACCGTAAGCTCCCCTCAGGGGCCCTGCTTACGCATCAACGGAGAAACGCGGCGCCATAGCGCCGCAAAACAGTTTCGACGAAGTTCCCGGAATAGTCTGGGGGCATGGTGCATAATGGAGGACCCAAAATGCGCAAAATAAATGAAGAACCGATCCGCATGTGGTTGCGGAACAAAAATTGTGAACAGGTAGTGGAGCGGAAGCTTACTTATCTGCGGCCTGATCCGCGCTTCGTGCGCAGATATGATCGCCGACAAGCCCAGCTATTTGTAGGCGCTCTTATTCGACACGGCAAAACCCACCCTGCATTACTCGTTAACAAACGCAAGATTGTCGCGGGTCTTGGCCATATTGAGGGCTCTAGAAAGCTAGGTGCGCCGAGCTTCCCTACGATCGACTTGGAGCTTCTCAACAAGCATGAACTGCAACGCTGGGTGACAACGATCAAAAACCTGGCAAAGCGTGAAGGCTGGCCGCAGGAATTCCTTGCGATCGAATTTCAAGTGCTTGCCGAAATGAACCTTGGCTTCGATTTGAACTTTGGTGGTGTCGAATTGGCCTACACAGGTCAGGTGTAAGCGCTCCAGACAAATTGTCTGTTTGAAAGAACGCGAAGTGATCGGTGGGGGGCCTGCCGATCTTGTGCCGGGTAACCGGCCCTCCGCAAGGGTCTGATGATCCGGCCTCTCCCTTAAACAGCGCAGATCGGTTCCTCCTGCGGGGACCATCTCTCTGTCACGGCGAGCCGGCTGCGCAAAATACGAAAGGCCCTAAAATGGCTGATATCAAGACCGGGGCGCTGCCCCACACCCTGCCGGAAAAGACCCGGCTGAAAATCGTCTATCGTAAAACCGACGATCTCATTCCGTATGCGGGCAATGCACGCACCCACAGTGACAAGCAGATCGCCCAGATCGAAGCTTCGATCCGCCACTTCGGATTTACTAACCCTGTGCTGATTGACGACAATGGCGGCATCGTCGCGGGGCACGGCCGGGTGGCGGCAGCAAAGCAACTTGGGCTCGCTGAAGTGCCGACGATTGAGCTGAGCCATCTAACATCCGCTGAGCGACGGGCCTATGTCATAGCCGATAACCGGCTGGCGGAACTGGCCGGGTGGGATCACGACATTCTAAAGGTTGAATTCCAGGCCCTTGCCGAAATGGACCTCGATTTTGAACTGGAAATTACTGGTTTTGAAACAGCTGAGCTGGATCTTTTGCTCGATGACAGCTCTGATGAAGACGCTGATCCTGCTGATGACATGCCGCTGCCCGAACCTGGGCCTGCGATCACGCAGCAGGGTGATATCTGGATTCTCGGTTCGCACCGGCTGATCTGCGGCGACGCAAGATCACCTGAGACCTATGCAGCGCTGATGGGGGATATGCCTGCGGCCTTTTAGTCATCCCGCGCGGTTTAATCGCAGCGCCCGTGTACAAATAGGTGCCCCATGATCGCGGCAATGAGGGATCCCAGTTCAGAACCTCTGAAATCTGTTTTGGCTTTGAACTTGGGTTGCCTGTTCCCTGACAAAATTTGACACCCTTAGGCTTTATGATTGATCTAGTCGTGACAGAACGATTCGTTCCAAGCTGCCGGGGCAATTTCTGGTTGATGAACGCAAGGCATATCCAGAGCAGCGGACATTCTCACTGGATAATGGGAGACGATGTTTGATTAAGATATTACACACTGCCGATGTCCACCTGGACTCGCCGCTGACATCCTTGGCTCTGCGCGATGAATCCCTGCGACAAAACATTCAGTCTGCGACGCGGTCAGCCTTCGTTCAAATTATTGACACAGCTCTGTCTGAAAATGTTGATGCGCTGCTGATAGCGGGTGATCTTTATGATGGGGCGCAGCGCAGCGCAAAAACTGCAGCTTTTCTGACTGGGCAATTGGAGAGGCTGCGGACGGCGGGGATCCGGGTTTTCTACATTAAAGGCAATCACGACGCTGAAAATCCGATCACAGGTGAAGTGGCCCTTCCCGACAACGTCCATATTTTCGATGGGCGGGGCGGTAAGCAGCAGCTTGAAAGCAAGGATGTTTGGATCCACGGTGTGAGTTTCAACGGAAAGCACGCGCCGGACAGCTTGCTTGGAAAATTCGGGGTACCGGTTTCGGGTGCAGTAAACATCGCAATGCTTCACACATCGTTGGCAGGTGCAGCTGGGCACGATAACTACGCGCCCTGTTCGGTCGCCGAGCTTTCAGCACTGGGCTTCGACTATTGGGCCCTAGGCCACATACACAAACGTCAGGTGCACAGCGAGGCGCCATGGGTTGTCATGCCAGGGATCCCGCAGGGCCGGGACATCGGCGAAGCAGGACCCAAGTCGGCTACGCTTTTAATGATCGAAGACGAAGGTATTGCCATCGAAGAGGTGCCAACCTCGGTCGTTACCTTTCTTGGGCACAGCATTGATGTTTCTGGAGCCGAAAACGACGATGAGATCCGCCAGCGGATCCGAAGCGGCATCCACGCTCCGATTGAAGCCCTACCGGCAGGCAACGACGCTATTTTGCGGCTAACACTTGAAGGGCGAACGACGCGGCATTGGCAGGTGTTGCGCGACAGAGACGTCTGGGCTGAAACCGTCTCGCAAATCGCTGAAGAAACCGGGCGGCTTTGGGTTGAGAAACTCGACTTTGCACTAGAGGCGCCAACTGCAGTCGCAGACAGCAGCGCCACGGACGAGCTTGGCCAGCTTATGAAGCAGATCGCAACGGAAGAGGGTTTCGCGGCGCAGGCGCAGGCGGAAGTTGACGATGTGCTGTCTCAGCTACCGTCCGCCAGACGGGCGGAACTTCTGGCGGATGAGGCAGCTCTCGCTGAACAGACGTGGGATCTTGCCGAAGCCGGATCCAAACATCTCTTTGCACTGATGAAGGGAGCTTCGGAATGATGCGTCTCCGAAAGCTGGATCTTGAGCTTTTTGGTGGCTTCACTGGTAGGGGCTTTGATTTCGGGGCGCGACGGGAGGCCGGAATTCCAGACTTTCACGTGATCTATGGTCCGAATGAAGCTGGAAAGACCACGTTGATGGAAGGTTATATGCGGCTTTTGTACGGCTTTCCCCATAGGGAACCATACGATTTCCTGCACCAGCGTAAGAACCTGCGGGTTTCCGGGTTGCTGGATATCGACGGCACTGAAGCGTCGTTCACGCGGCTTCCGACGCGGGATCCGTCATTGCGCGATGCCCATGGCCAGGAATTGCCCAACAGCGCGCTGCAAGCGCACCTCAGCGGCCTTTCTGAAGAAGATTACCGTAACCTCCTTTGTTTGGACGACCTGACGATCGAAAAGGGTGGTGAAGAAATTACCCGGGCCAAGGGCGACATTGGTCGGCTGCTTTTTTCGGCAGCGGCCGGGATCAGTGAGCTTTCTGACGTGCTCGACGGTGCCCGGGCGGAGGCCGACGGCCTCTATCGCAAGCGCGCAAGCACGACACGTCTCGCCACCCTTAAAAAAGAACATGCTGATATAGAAAAACAAATTCGGGATCTGGATGTTTCCGCCTCGCAGTATCGCGGCCTCAAGAAGACGGCCGATGATGCTCTGGCAGAGGAAGCCCAAGTTTCTGACCGTCGTAAGGAATTGTTCACGGCCAAGGCTCAGTTGGAGGCTAGGATTAAGGCGCTGCCAGTACTTGGCGAGATCGATGCGCTGGACGAAAAGCTTTTGGATTTTTGCGACTGGCCCGTGCAGCTGGACGTCGAGCCTGAAGACTTGGTGCGGATGCTCACCGAACAGGCCACGGCTCAGAGCGATGTCTCGAAACTCAGCGATGAACTCAAAGGATTGCGGGTGGATCTGGCAGGGGTCGAACACCATCCCGAACACCTCGCACTGTCACAAGAGCTAGATGATCTGGACGCTTTGAGAAGCCGATACACGACGGCGGACCTTGACTTGGATCGGCGCCGCAAAGCCCTTGAAGAGGTTCTCGCCGACATGCGCTTGGCAGCCCGAGATATGGGTGTACCCGCCGGTATCGATCCGGAGGGGCTGGTGCTGTCCTCGGCCGTGTTGGCAGAGCTCGAACAGGCCCGGGAGCAGTTGCGAGATGCTGAAAGCTCGGTCACGCGCGAGCAAGAAGAGGTGGCGGCGATCGACGAAAAGATCGATACCGCCAAGGAGCAGCTGGGCATTCTTGGCGCCAAGGCCCCTGCGGCGGTCGGCTTGGTCGAGGTCTTCGAGCGTTTCGATGTCGACACGCTTTCCGGGCGCCATGCGGCAGCGACCGAGGCCTTGAAGACAGCGCGGCGTAACCGGCGCACCGCGTTGGATGCGCTCACAATCAAAGGGCAAAGCTTCAGCGATCTGCCGACCAGCCTTCTGACCCTGGAAGAGGCTGAGGTACTTCTGGGCGATGTGCAGGACCTGATCCAGCGGCACGATACAGCTGTCAAGGAGTTGGAGAACACACAGGCCGCAATCGCGGAACGCAGCGCTCGCATCACGCAGATCAAGGCGATGGACGGGCTTATTGATGATGATGAGGCCCACAGCATAAGGGCGGTTCGCGACGACCTCTGGAAGGCGCACAGAGCCAACATGACCGACGAAAGCGCTGGGGGTTTCGAAAGCGCTATGTCGCGTGTTGATAGTGCGATGGATGTCCGCCTCTCACATGCCGCGGATCTTGGAACGCTGCGCCAACACGAGCAGGATCTCGTGGCTGGGAAAGCTAGAGCGGAACTTGCAAAAAAGCAGGTGGAGGCGCTGGCTGAAACATGCGACGCAGCATTGGAGCGTCTGATGGGCGCGGCAAAAGAAGCCGATATCGGAGCCTCTCTTGCGCCGGAGGCCTTCGTGAGCTGGCTGCGAAAGCTTGAAATTGCGGCGCAAGCCGAGGCAGAACTATGCCGTCTTCAAGACGAGCACCAAGAAACGTTTGAAAAGGCGGATCGGCTTAGCAAAGCACTCTCAGAACATATAAGCCGAGACGCGCCTGAATTTGATGAACTGGTCGCCGTTGCGAAAACCAATCTCGAGGCGCAGCGTACCCATCAGGAAAACCTGCGCACTGCCAAAACCCGTGTTGAAGAGTTGACGCGGGACCGGACGAAGCGCGCTGAAAAACTTGCTGGCTTTGAAGAGGACGCTTCGAACGCGCGCCGTGCGTGGGTGGAGCAGGTTGCCGGGGCCTTACCTGAGGGTGTGGATGCAGGCCTGCTCGAGGCCTCACTGCAACCGCTCCACGATCTGCGTGAGCACAACAAGGAACGCGTGTCGCTGGAGCGCCAGACGTCGACAATGGAAGATGACCAGGCCCTGTTTTCTGAAAAAGTGCAGAAGTTGGTCGAGCGGGTCGGTGCCGTTGCTACGGCCTCGCCCCTTGCTGACTATGACGCTCTAAAGGCCATGTCGGATCAGGCTGTTAGCGCTGAAGACAAGACGCACGAATTGAACGAGTCGATCAAGGTGCGTGAAAAGTCATTGGTCAACGAAAAAAAAGCTCTGGAAGACATCGATCTTGCAGTTGCTGAGCTGGCACGGGTGTTTCCGGAAGGCGTTGACACCAGTTCACTAGGTAACCTGCGGCAGGCTGTCAGCACCGCTTCGGATGTCATAGCCGACCGGGTCAGGCGCTCGGTAGTTGAACGTGATCTGAAGTCACTCCTTGATCTTGGAAACCCGGAGGATGCACGAGCAGTTTTGGCGGGGGCCACCCAAACGAGATTGCAAGCCGAGTTAGACGAAGTCAGTGCTGATCTGGAAAACATCGAAAGTCTCTACAAGGCTGCCATCGAGGCGCGAACCACCGCCGAACGAGAGCTGCGTGCCATCGGCGGGGATGACGATGTTGCGTTGCTGGTCGAGAGGAAGGCAACGCTTGAACTCGAAATGCAGGAGACAGCACTTCGACATCTCGAGTTGAGCCTGGGCCACCGCCTTGCTGAAGCGGCGATCCGCCGATACCGCGATGCACATCGCAGCGCGATGATGCGAGCCACTGAAGTGGCTTTCGCGGAGCTGACGAACGGCGCCTATTCTAAACTTCAGACCCAGATCGACGGATCATCCGAAACCCTGTTGGCTTTGGATGCGAGCGGCATGGCGAAACAGGCACAGGACATGTCGAAAGGCACCCGCTTCCAGCTTTATCTAGCTTTGCGCGCCGCGGCCTACGAGCAGCTGGCTGACCAGGGGGCATCGCTGCCGCTCTTCTGCGACGATATTTTCGAGACATTTGATGAGGACCGGACGCGATCGGCTTGCCGCGTCATGGAACAGATCGGAAAGCGGGGGCAGGCAATCTACCTCACCCACCATCAACATGTCGTCGACATTGCCCAAGAGGTTTGCGGGGATGGTGTGAAAATTCACAGCATTGAGGATTAGCCTCAGATCTACGATCGTGTAAGCCAATGCTATTTATTGAACTCTGCAACCATTATCATGGAACACATTATTCGGACCAAGTCCGATTTATAGGGAAAATGTCATGAAGATTTCGTCCGTCCGAATAGAAAATTTTAGATCCTTCAAGGACGAGACCGTTCCTTTCAACGATTATGCTTGCCTTGTTGGTCCCAACGGAGCTGGCAAATCTACGGTACTTACTGCCCTGAATGTATTCTTTCGTGAAAATGAAAATTTGCCCACCGACTTAAGCTCCCTCGACGAAGAGGACTTTCACTGTAAGCAGACCTGCGAGCCGATACGCATAACTGTCACGTTTACAGATCTAAGCGAGCAGGCGCAGGAAGATTTCTCTGACTATGTGAGGCAAGGGCAACTTGTTGTCTCAGCTGTTGCGACCTTCGATGAAGGAGAGCGAAAAGCCGAGGTTAAACAGTTCGGCCAACGCCTTGCTATGCCAGACTTAGCGCCATTTTTTGAAGCCTTGGACGATGGGCAGAAGGTAGCTGATCTGAAGAAAATTTATCTGGAACTAAAGGCCGGGCATGACGCGCTTCCGGATCCAGGCACAAAAGACGCGATGGCGCAGGCACTTCGTAATTACGAGGCTGAGCGTCCAGGTGAGTGTCAGCTTATTCAAAGTGAGGACCAGTTCTACGGCTTTTCAAAGGGAGCAAATCGACTGACCAAGCATGTTCAGTGGGTATATGTTCCGGCCGTAAAGGATGCGACCTCTGAGCAGGTTGAAGTCCGCAATTCTGCTCTTGGCAAACTGCTTTCCCGTACTGTGCGTGCCAAGACCAATTTTGACGAGTCGGTGAAAGAGTTACGTACGAACATGCAAGCACAATATCAGGCGCTCCTTGATGAAAATCAGCATGTGCTCGACGAAATCTCTGGATCACTTCAGGGGCGTCTCTCTGAATGGGCACATCCTGATGCACGGTTGCGCCTACAGTGGAAGCAGGATCAGGATAAGTCTGTGCGTGTCGAGGCACCCTGGGCGCATATTTTAGCTGGCGAGGGAGACTTTGAAGGGGAGTTGGCGCGGTTTGGCCACGGCCTTCAACGTTCTTATCTTTTGGCTCTGTTACAGGAACTTTCTGATACAGATGCGGAGGGCACACCGACCTTAATTCTTGCCTGCGAGGAGCCAGAGCTTTACCAGCATCCGCCGCAAGCTCGCCACCTCGCTTCAGTCTTAAGCAAGCTCAGCGAAGGCAACTGCCAGGTATTAGTATCAACCCACAATCCTTGGTTCGTTTCTGGCGAAGGCTTCGAAGACGTTCGAATGGTCCGGAAAGACGAGGGAGTGGCAGCGTCATCGGTTCGCCATATGACCTTCGCTGAGATTGCTGATGCCGTCGCTGTAGCGACTGGTGAGCCTCCAATGAAGCCGGAAGGTGCCCTTGCCAAGGTGCATCAGGCTTTGCAGCCAACTTTAAATGAGATGTTCTTTACCCGCCGTCTCGTCCTGGTAGAAGGGTTGGAAGATATAGCTTACCTGCTTTCTTACTTCAATCTGCTTGATAAGTCTGATGATTTTCGACGTGCTGGATGTCATGTAGTGCCTGCAAACGGAAAGAGCGAGATGCACAGGCCGCTCGTGATAAGCAAGCACATGAAGATCCCCACATATCTAATATTTGATTCTGACACGGATAAGCCGGACAGGAATGGAAGCCGAGCTAAGCATGACAAGGATAATAGAGGGCTTCTGGCTCTGGTAGGAGAACCTGACCTAGATCCGTTTCCAGAGGACACAGTGTGGGGAAAGGGATTTACCATCTGGCACTCTGATATCGGTGCGACCGTTGAACAAGAAATTGGCAAAGATGACTGGCAGAGATTTCGCGAAGGCGCAGATAAACTCTATGGTCAGGTTGGCGGTTTAAGAAAGAATTCCCTTCAAATCGGTGCAAGCCTTGCGCTTGCTTGGGATGAGGGTAAGCGATCACCAAGCCTCGAAAGACTTTGTGCTGAAATTCTCGAACCTGAGAACGTTTTGAATATTGCTTGATCTGAATATTGCACTTGGAGTCTGGCATAGCCAAGCTGGAGCTTAATTGCGCCTTTACTTGCCGGCTTTAGCCGACGAACTGATGGCTGACGCCGCTGCTATTCGACGACCGGATAGAACGGCTTGCCCCAATTTTCGGCGGGATTATCCATCATGATGTCGATGAACACGGGCATCAGAAACCCGAGTATCTCCGCGCCATCCCGCACCTGCGCCCGGTTGACACCGCCGTTCCAGGTTGACCCGCCATGAACAAGCTGATTGCGCAGAACATACAGCCGGTCGAAGACGAAACTCAGGACACGCGCGCTTTCGCCAGCCTGGAACGACTGCGCGAATGATCTGGCAGAAGCTTTGAAGCGAACCTCCCAGTCCTCAAATCCGTCGATGCCATTGTGATATTGCCAGAACGGATTGAAAACATATCGGTTTTCCATGAGCATCCGCACCGGTCCTGAGAACTGCTGCCAGAGCGCTTTGTAGATACGCTGCTCTTCATCGAGTGCGACCAGCCGTCCGAAATAATCCACGAAGGCCGCACGTTCCCCTGGGGCCACAGCTTGAAATTCCTGCTCGTCTGCATAGGCGGCGTTGAAGGCAATCCAAAGAAAAATGAAGCGAGCATCATCGTCTTTCTGACAGGCCTCGGCGCGGCCGATCCAACTGATGGCGCGATGGGCCCGCAGGCCCATGGTTTCGGGAAAATCTGCACGAATGGCGCGTTGCTTCGTCTTCAAGGTCGCATGGTCGAGACTATTTTGCATCACTAATTCCTTCAAAAAAACTCATCATGGTAGAGCGTCGAAATCCGACCTCTGGTGGCCCGCCACCAAGGCGCGCAGGCCTTCGGGCGCCAAGACCTCCACCTTGTCGCCCCATTGATAAAGATGCCACGCCATTTCCAGCCAACCTGCGGCTTGGAACTTGACGATCAGGCTGCCGTCGTCTTGTAGCTCAACGATTTGGGTTGGGTGAAAGCGAAATTCAGCTGCACGCTCCGCGGCCTCAGGGGCGAAGCGCCACACGACCTCGCCATATTGCTCAGGATCCTGATAGACGCCGAAGGCCTTCGCTGCATAATCCTCAAGGGAAAACCCTGGAGCGAGGTTGAAGCTTTCCTCCAACACCTCCGCTGAATGGATTCGGTCCATGCGAAAGTTAAGGATAGCTTCACCGCGTGCGGGCTGCCGCGCCACGAGATAGCTGCGGTGCCCCAGCAGCATGCCGTGTGGCTCAATCACACGCGGCGCAGCGCCCTGGGTTCGATAGCAAACGCGCAGTCGGAAAGGGCCACGCAGCGCTTCGATGACCGCTTCTGTTACGGCAGGCTTCAGTGCGACGGTAGGGCCGGGTCGCGTGACCTGGCCCAATCCAGCCAGCACCGCCTCAGCATCGACTTCTGACCGAAGCGCATCCCGAGGGTTCAGACGAGCCAGAAGCCCGTCTTGAAGTTCCTCCAATGCCCGCGAATGGCGCAGGCGGCCCTGATCATGCGCGGCCCGGGCTGCGATCTCTAGAGCTTCGATTGCGGTTTCCTGCCGGGGCTGCAGTCGATCAGGCAAAGGCGCTTCCAACCTCCAATAACGCCGCCTCTCCATGTCGTCCGTGGTTGTAACATTTGGAAATGTAGCGTCCAGCGCCTCGGTCATCCGCTGAGCGGTGCGGTGCGATACGCCAAACTCGGCGCAGATATTCTCGAGGGTTACACCTCTGTGCCGGGAAGCCGCCATCTGGGCCAGGCGGAGCAGATCTTGTGCTTTGGCGAAAGGCATTTGACCTCCATGTCAGAAATTGACACCATCATAGGGTATTAAAGACCTTGCGGCCTGTCGAGGCGATTCCCTTGGCAACGCGCGCGGTAAGTTTTGGAGTAGTTATGAGGGATCTCGACGGCCGAATATTTCTATCTGCCTCGGACCTCATGCGTTTCATGGGATGCGCGCACGCGACGACTCTTGATCTAGCTCACATGCGTGGCACCGGTCCGAAGCCTAAGGGAGATAGCGAAGACGCGGCGCTCTTGCAAAAACAGGGCGATGCCCATGAGGCGGCGCATCTGGCGCGCCTTAAGGACGCCGGATACGGCGTTTTGGAGATCGAGCAAGGCAAGCTCGCTAAGAATGCCGAAGAGACGAAAGCGGCTCTAGCCGCCGGTCCTGATGTGGTGTTTCAAGGCGCGTTTTTCTCAGGCAACTGGGGCGGCTGGTCGGACTTCCTGGAGCGTGTCGAGACACCCTCCGCTCTCGGGCCGTTCAGTTATGAGGTGGCAGACACCAAGCTAAAACGCCGGCCCCATCCCAAACATGTGCTGCAGCTGGTTCTGTACTCTGATCTGCTGACAGAAATTCAGGGGGTAGCGCCGGAGTTTGCCCATGTTGAATTGGGGGACGGCACCCGCGCGACACTTCGCCTGGCCGACTATTCCGCATACGCACGTATGGCGCGGCATCGGCTGGAAGCCTTCGTGGCTGATCCGCAGCCAACCCGCCCGATGCCTTGTGCCGATTGCGGTCTCTGTCGTTGGGCCGATTATTGCGAAAGCGTCTGGCAGGGCGAGGACAGCTTGTTCAACGTTGCCAATATCAGCCGTGGTCAGGTGAAAAAGCTGGAGGCCGCTGGCGTAGACACGTTGGAGGCCCTTTCCACGCTTGATTACTCGATCCGTGGCATGGCTGAACACACGCGAACCCGTTTGATCACTCAGGCCCGCTTGCAGCATGCCCGCAAGACCGGGGAGCCGGATTTCGAGCTGCGTGCGCCCGAGCCCGGCAAGGGCTTCGATCTTTTGCCGGAACCCCAGCCGGGCGACCTGTTCTACGACATCGAGGGAGATCCGCACTACGAGGGTGGCCTCGAATATTTGCACGGGATTTGGTTTGACGGGCAGTTTTGCGCCTTCTGGGGCCATGATCACGAAGCCGAAGCGCAGGCTCTTACCGACTTGCTGGCGTTCTTCCGCGCGCGGATCGCAGAGTATCCCACTGCTCGTATTTATCACTACGCGCCTTACGAGATCACCGCGCTCAAACGCCTGACAACGAAATATGGGATTGGCGAGGCCTTCCTGGATCGCCTTTTAAGGGAACGCCGCTTCGTCGATCTGTTCGCCGTGGTGCGTGGTGGGCTGATCGGGTCTGAGCCGAACTATTCCATCAAATCGATGGAGGCATTTTACGACCGCAAGCGGGACGGCGAGGTCAAGACGGCGGGTGGTTCGGTCGTGGCCTATGAGCGCTGGAGAGAAACGAATGATCAGCAGATCCTTGATGAAATCGAGGATTACAATCGTGTCGACTGTATCTCGACTGAGGAATTACGTGACTGGCTGGTGGTCATCCGGCCCTGCGGCCCATGGCCGACACTCGCCCCGGACGCCCAAGACAAAGAGATCGAAGAGGACGCTGACACGCAAGCGCTGCGAAGCTCTTTGTCTGTGTCTGGATTGCCCGAGGATCGGCAAGAGATGCTGTTCAACCTTGGCCTCTTTCACAAACGTGAGGTGAAACCCGCACAATGGGCCGTGTTCGACAGTGCAGCGAAGGACGAGGATGATCTGATCGACGATCTCGATGCTCTCGCCGGGCTGGAAGCGGCCGGTCCCGTCGAACCGGTCAAGCGATCCTTCGCGCGTAGCTACACCTATCCGACGCAAGAGACGAAACTGCGGGGCGGAAAAAAGGCAACGGTTCCAATGTTCGATGGCCCACCAACGACCGTTGGGATCGAGACAATGGACCGCCGGGCGCGCGAGATCACTGTCAAGGCGGGGCCGGGGAAGGCGCATCTCCTGGCGGATCAACTGACGCTGCACCCGGACTGGCCGCTTAATACGGGCGTCATCGCCGCAGCACTGCGCGATGTGATTGCCGATCAATGTGGCGCGCGCCGGTTCACCGCGGTGGAGGATCTGCTGTCGCGCGCGGCACCGCGGCTTATCTCCGGGCCAAGCGCTGATCTACTTGATGGGGCAGATCCCGTTTCGGGAACCATTGCCGTTGTGAACGATATGGACGAGACCATCCTGCCAATCCAGGGGCCTCCGGGCACCGGCAAGACCTATGTCAGTGCCCGCGCGATTCTGTCATTGGTGCGCAAGGGCCATCGCGTTGGCGCTGCCTCGAACAGCCACGAGGCGATCCGCAATGTTCTCATGGGCTGTCTGGCCGCGCTTGAAGATGACGACCCGGACATCACTCTGGAAAACGCCGATCTGGCCCACAAAGTCAGTGGCGATGTGGACGGCTACCCGGACGGATTTTCCGGTGTCACCCGCGCCCAGTCGAACGATGACCCAGCGCTGACCAAGGCCCATGTCGTGGGCGGCACCGCATGGTTCTTTGCGCGTGACGAGAATGTGCAGGCCTTTGATTGGCTGTTTGTGGACGAGGCGGGCCAAGTTGGCCTAGCGAACATGGTCGCCATGGGGCGTGCCGCACGGAACATCGTGCTGGTGGGCGACCCACGCCAGTTGCCGCAGGTCATTCAGGGGGCACATCCCGATCCCGCGAACCTTTCGTGCCTCGACTGGATGCTGGGGGATCATGCGACGGTCCCAGCCGACCGGGGCATCTTCCTGCCAACCTCGCGGCGCATGCATCCTGATGTCTGTGAGTTCATCTCGGAACAGGTCTACGAAGGCCGACTGACCAGCCATCCTGATACTGCCCGCCAGCGTGTGTCCGGTACGACGCTCCCCGAAGCTGGAGTCTTCTGGGTGCCTGTTGCACATGAGGGCAATGCCCAGATTGCACAGGAAGAAGTCTCAGCTATTGGAAACACCGTAGCCGAATTGCTTGGTGGAAATTGGACGGATAAGGACGGCAGCACTCGGCCGATGCGCGAGACGGATATCATTGTTGTTGCGCCCTATAACGCTCAGGTGAACGCTCTGCGGGATGCCCTTCCTTCGAGTGTCCGTGTCGGGACTGTGGACAAGTTCCAGGGACAGGAAGCACCGGTCTGCCTGGTTTCCATGACCGCATCTTCCGCCGAAGAAACCTCACGTGGGATGGAGTTTCTATTCTCGCTCAACCGCATCAACGTCGCGGTGTCACGGGCACAGGGCTTGGCTTTGGTTTTTGGCGCACCGCATCTGCGCGAGGCAAACTGCGAAACAGTCGAGCAGATGCGGCTCGTGAACACGTTGTGTGCTCTGCCGGAGAGGAAGATAAATGACGGTTGATCAAATGATTTCAGGTTTGGGGAATGATCCTGTGCAGACGATCAAGGTTCGTCTTGCAAACGCTAAACGAATCCTCGCACGCGATCCCTCGAATGCAGATGCGAAAAGCCTGCGCGCTGCAATTGAGGAAGAGCTTACCCGACGCAGATTGGCCAATAGGAAAAAGGTTGGAGCCCTTTGGTGGGAACCGCATGACCCCGATTTCCCTGAGTTCTTCGCCTATGAAACGGCAGACTCTACCGTTCCAGTTGCAGCAATCTTCAAGAGAGATACGCACACCGCCACGAGAAAAGAAGTCTACTCTTTGCGTATCGGCGACCTGGACTTGCCTGGAGGATTTTCGGAGGTCGAGTTAGCGCGTCGCGCGGGATCTGACGCTTGGGAAAAGATTAATGGTAGAAGATGACAGCTGTCTTGTTTGATCAGGGAAGCCCAAAGTCGAAAGCGAGCTAGTGCGTAGATGAATGAAAATGCAACCACTCCACCTAGTGATGATCTCTACAAACAAGGTAAAGAGGCAGCCTCCCACCTATGGCGTCACTGGAGGGAACGTCCAAAGATAGAAGACCCGCGGCAACCCGAGTTTGCACGGGGTGCGATAGAAGAGATCATCAATCGGCTTGCAGACTCTGATGATGTCGACAAAGAAATTCGAGAGTTTTCTGAGGCCGCAGCCGAGCAGCTCACGACACCAAGCCGTACTATTTTTGAGATCTTGCAAAACGCTGATGACTTAGGCGCAACTTCACTAAAGTTTGCAGTACGGCGAAGTGGTCGTGGAGAACTACTCGCTGCACATAATGGAGATCCGGTCGAACTTCCTCACATTATCGCCATGACGCTCGCGTTTATTTCGTCGAAGCGCGATGACGCCAGATCCAAAGGCCGGTTTGGGATCGGGCTTAAGACATTGAACCAAATCGGATCGGTAATCAGCGTACATTGCCCACCGTATCATTTTGCTGTGGAGCGAGGCACACTTAGAGATATTGATCCCATAGAAAAAATTCGCGGCCTGTATGATGGATCTGCCAGAGAGACACTAATTTCAATTACTCTCGACGGAGAATTTGAAATTGAGGACGTTGAAGGATGGATCAGGGAGATCGACAGTTCTCATCTGATTTTTCAAGATAGGCTGCGGACTCTTGCTTTCGTCGATGCACGTACTGGCAAACAAACTTGGTCTGCAGCACTACACGAAACAAGCCTTCCCGCTGTGAGTATAGAGTTGCGTTCAGGCGTAAATTTCATTGCACATCGCGCAAACCTATATGACCAAAGTGACGTAGGCAGGCAATGGACACGCTACTCCATCGACTATCCTGTCCCAAAGACACACAAACGTGCTCATAAAGCTACCGGAGCCAACACTCCCTTGGCCGTTGCAATATCTGAAATTGCAGAATCAGGCTTTGTGGCCGCCGGGCTGCCCTTCGACTTTTTGCAGTCTTTACCCGTTAGTCTGAACGCTCAATTTGATCCGGACCTATCTCGGCGTGGTCTCAGAGAGGTGGAGTGGAACAAATGGCTGTTCCAACGTTTAGCTGAGGTTTTAGGTGGTATCGCGTTACATCGATTTTCAAAGGATCCAAGCACAGCTTGGCAAGCTGTCCCACTAAACGGGGAGTTCGAAGAAAAGAGATCTTGGACCGCGTCACAGATCAATGAATTGGTTGGCAATGTGCAGGAAAGAGTTCGCTCGCGGGCGCGGATAAGTGTTGAAGGCCATGAGCTGAGCTTGAAAGACATTTCATATTCCGCAGCTAATGTATCTAGGATTCTCACAAAAAACGATCAGAAATTTCTTGCAGCAGGAAAAACGCCACTACCCCAAAAATTTTGCGACAAGAAAGGCCGCTGGCGCCAAACATTAGATTTCTTGGGCACAAGCACAAAATTCGATATCAACAACGTCATTGAGCTATTGGACCTTCCCGATAAAGAACTCGGCCCACGCACTATTTCTTGGTTCATAAGAGTTGCCGACACGGCTATTTCGTCTGAGCTCGACGAAGAAATCTCAGAGCGAAGGTCGATCCTTGCAGCGGATGGATCAAGGCATCGGCCACAGAGCGAAGTTCTTCTCGTTCGAAACCTTGAAAACGATAGTATTGCAGCTCGTCTCGGGATGGAAGTGGCGGTCTCTGAAGAGTACTTTTCGGAGCATACGCCTATAAAGGTTAAGAAGTGGATTAAGCGTTTCGTTCATGAAAGCGCTTCAAAAAACCCTTCGGCGTTTCTTTCGGCACTCGCGCATCGCAACAGTTCTGATCCGCTTCCACTTGACGATAGCTCACTAATTCTTCTGCGTGATGCGCTTGAAGTTGCGGACGATGTACACCGCCTTTCAATAGCAGCTGCAATCGGTCGGGTGATCTCTGTCGACGGCTTCGAATTTCAAGATGGCGAGCGGAAGAAATGCAAAGTACAGCCTGCCTCATCATACCTACCTACAGCTATTATCAAGGAAAGGTCCGGGTGGGCGGTAGCAGCAAAATCAACTAAAGGTCTTCTGTGGATTGATCCGCGATATACTGAAATTCTCAGCAACAAAAAGTCAGGTAAACTCGGCGTTCGACGGTTCTTTGCGCTCCTGGGGGCGAGCACTGGGCCTCGCCTCGAGGCTAATTCGGAAGAGTTTCGAAGCTACTGGTCTGGAGTTCCGGAGTTCCAAAAAGAGTCTTTGCAGCAGTTGCCATCTGGTGATGGCTACAAAGTAAATAGACTGCGCAGTGATCATGTCTCACCGGACCTCGAAAATGTCATCGCGGATATTGTCGCACAACCAATTGACGAGCGTCGGCATCGGCGTTCCCGCGCGCTTTATGAGACGCTAGTTCGGGAATGGGAGACGCTAGGTGAATACGCTCATGCAGATGCGATGTATCACTACTACACATGGCGATCGGCAGGCACAGTACCCGCGACTTGGTTGGCCCATTTGGCATCCGAACCTTGGCTGAGCAGCAAGAGCAAGACCAAAGTAGCACCCAACGGCATGGCAATAGAATCTGCTACAACACGTCTGACTAGAGGCAAGAATAGAAGCCAGTACTTGTATGAACTGCATGAATCGGACTCTGAACACGCCCTCATTCGAGCAATCGGAATCAAAGGGAGCCCTCCGGCTTCGGAGTTGATCGATGAACTGAAGGGCCTGAAATCCAATTTTGAAGCCGAGGTAAAAATCAACGATGCTTTTCCCCTTTACGAAGCACTATCCGCCTCAATCAAGAGCGATCGCGTTCACAGAGTGAGTGACATGTCTGTTACAGAGATAAGGCGCGCGTTCGAGGCCCACGCGTTGCTTCTGACCGAGTTGGGTTGGCTGCCACCAAGCAGGGTTTTACTAGGAAGAGCCATCTTTAAAAAAAGGCGCGCCTTTGCACCGAACAGCGCAAGTCTCGCTCCGCTGTGGAAATTGCTTCAAATTCGCGAGCCCGCTTTGAAAGATTGTCTGCTTGTAATCGAAGAAATTGCTGAGCTAAAGGAGGCTCTGAGAAAAGAAGAGGAAGGCTTGGTCGTCGATGTTTTGCGTGCAATCCGCGAAAAGCGGGAGGAAATAAAAGGTAGGCTGAAGACGCGCGTAGCGAAGTTGCCGCTTTGGACATCGCAAGGCTGGACATCAAATAGGCCGGTGTATGCCGTCAACGATGATACTCTGTTTGATGAATTGCAAAGAAAAATTCCACTTTGGAAATCTGGATGTTCTATCGATAGCCTGGGCGGTCTTCCTGATCTACTTGGCGTCGAGCAACTGACCGACGGGGACTTTCAGCTTGCAGGTGGCTTGGAAATAGAGCCCGCGGATGAATTCACTCTTCATATTTTCCGGTCAACCATTTCAAGGTTAAAGACCAATTTAGCAAGGAAGAGTCAGGACCTTTGGAGCGCGCTCGATTGGGATTCCCTCGCAACCATGCGGCTATCCCAAGCTAAGCCACTACTTACTCGATCTAAAGTATTGGGAAAAAAGACAGTTGTTTCGCAAATCATACACGTTGAGGGGAAAAGTCATCTATATTTTTCGGATCCAGAGGACTTAGCCAAACCTGAGGTTGGCGTTCGGATATTGTCGCCATTCATCTCAGGCAAATCTCCTGAATTGTTAGAGTTTGCATGGTCCTTTGCCTGGCGTCAGGCGGAAGATGAAGGTGCGCCAAGAGAAGAACTCGATCTTGCGGAGAATACGGAGTGGACCTGTCCCGCTTTCGTGCCGCTCCAAGTGCTCGTTTAAGCCACCTTCCGCTCGAAAGCGACCGGGCTTTTCCAGCCCAATGCTGAGTGACGACG